>Ga0255779_1006103_pt1 | contig 11047 bp, 9 predicted proteins | sample 011ome_21_FD_179977 | JGI IMG/M metagenome (GOLD analysis project Ga0255779, IMG submission 179977) | Coastal salt marsh microbial communities from the Groves Creek Marsh, Skidaway Island, Georgia - 011508AT metaG (version 2) | ecosystem: Environmental > Aquatic > Marine > Intertidal zone > Salt...
AGCAAAAGCCCGCGACGCTCTAAACTTCAACGCTTATGTCAAAGCCCGGACTACATCGGAGACACCTTCGATCTTCATCGCATCTCAGCACATGATGTCAGTTTAATGGAACGACATCATCATTGAAGGCGCTATCATTGAAGGCGCTATCATTGAGGGCGCTCAATCTTATAAAGCGAGACTTAAACCTCAATCTTTCCAAAGATCTGACCAAAATCGAGTCACTAATACACGCTAATTTTGCGTCAATAACGTACGGGTTTGCACCCTTTTGTTCGATGAGGGGCCAATCAGGCAATTTCTGGTCGCACTTCTTTACAATTCGCTCTACCATCCCTTGATGCATCGTTTTTTGTTTTCAATTAGCCTCATCCTCGCTGCGCTCTCGACGCATGGCTACGCTGCAGAGACCTCGTCTCTACTTCAGCCCTGTGATAAAAAAAAATTTAAAACGATCGTCGATTATGAGGACCGAGCACTGTGCGGCAAGCTCTCTGTGCCGGAAGCCGAGGGCATCAATGATCGCTTGATCGATCTAAACGTCGTCATGCTCCCGGCCACCACCCGGGTTGTCGTCGAAGACCCCCTTGTGCTCCTTGCCGGTGGTCCCGGCCAGGCAGCAGTCAGTTTAGGCGCTGGCTGGGCGCAGCGATTTGAAAATCTTCGGAAAAACCGCAACATTCTACTTGTGGATCAACGGGGGACCGGCCAGTCCAATTCCCTATCTTGCGAACTCGAACTTGCGCCGACCCTTGATGATATCGGTGTTTCGGGCAGTATAGAGGATGTTATTGCGGCCCAGGTGAACGCTCTAAAACAATGTCTTGAGGGCCTGGACGCTGATCCTCAACATTATCATTCGCTAGCAGCCGCCGAGGATCTTGAAAGGGTCAGGCAACAACTAGCGCTCCCGGCCATGAATTTGTTTGGGATTTCCTACGGCACAAGAATGGCGCTCGTCTACACGCGTCTCTATCCCGATTCGGTCAGAAGCCTATTACTTGATGCGGTTGCACCTACCGACATGATCATTCCTCTCAGGGTCGGGACCGATGCCGACCTTGCGTTCCAACAGATCATGGCTGAATGCGAGGCGCAAGAAAGTTGCCGGAAGGCCTTCCCAAATCTTCCAACGTTGCTTCGTGACGCTGAATCTAGACTTGCTGAACGCAAGTCTTTGAACCTAATCCACCCTTTGACGGGTGAGCGCGAGGCAGTGACCCTTGATCCCAGGATCATCAATCGGTTGCTCAGAGGCGCCATGTATAGCCGAGACCTGAGACAGTTGATCCCGCTTGCCCTGAGTGAGGCAGCAGCCGGTCGTTGGCAGACGCTGGTTGCCATCGGAGATTTAATATCGCCGGATTATGAGGATGATGCGACGATGAGCATCGGTATGATGGCCTCTGTTTTATGTAGCGAAGATATGACTCGCGTTTCCAACGATGTCCAAGGGATATATTTCAACAACGCTCTGACAGAACTGTTAGACGCCGTGTGTCCGATCTGGCCCAGCACACCTGTCACCGAGGACTACTTTCAGCCAGTAAAGACGGCGCACCCGACACTGTTAATGTCCGGCACCCTAGATCCCATCACGCCACCGAACTATGCTGAGGCAGCACTTTCGCATTTATCCGGAGCGAAGCATCTTGTTGTTGCCGGCGGCGCCCATGGGGTTTCTCATTTGGGCTGTCTGCCAGAGCTCATAGACACCTTTCTTGAGACATTAGCCGTCCAAGATCTCGACGTGAGTTGCGTTGAGGAGATTTTACCCAAGCCCTTTTTCCTCGGTTATGCAGGTCCCTTCTCACCGCAAAAAGAGACGACCGCCCATGATTGAGGTTGCTGGATTAAAAAAATCCTTTGGCGATGTTGTTGCTCTTCGCACCGTCTCGTTCAAGGCAGAAGACGCCCGAGTCACGGGGTTGCTGGGCCATAACGGTGCAGGCAAATCGACCAGCCTGCGCATTCTTTATGGTCTCATACAACCTGACACCGGATTTGCTAAAATTGATGGCGTCAACGTCAGTCAAGATCGCATCTTGGCCCAATCGAAGCTCGGTGTTTTGCCCGATGGACAAGGACTTTACCAGCGCTTAACCCCCCGCGAGCATATGCGCTACTTCGGTCGTTTGCATGGCATGACCGAGGATATGATTGAGCAGCGTAGTCAGGAACTGATCGGCATGCTGGACATGGGCAGCATCGCCGACCGGCGAACGGGCGGTTTCTCTCAAGGTGAACGAATGAAAGTCTGTTTGGCAAGAGCATTGGTCCACAACCCCAAACATATTGTCCTTGATGAACCCACCAATGGCCTTGATGTCATGACCACTCGCAAGGTTCGAGAGATGATCCAAGAACTTAAGACGCTCGGCCTGTGCGTTTTGTTTTCTAGCCATCTAATGTATGAAGTCTCGAAACTCTGCGATGAGATCATCATCATGGCCGAAGGACGGGTAGCCGCCCAAGGTACGCCCGAACAGATCCTTGCGACGGCAGAAGAATCCTCCCTGGAAGATGCCTTCGTTACCTTATCTGAGCGCGTCGCCCAAATATGAATATCCTACGAACGATCGTTGCTAAAGAGCTGCTTGATGGCGTAAGAGACAGACGGTCGCTGTTTTCTGCTTTTTTGTTTCCGTTTCTTGCGCCACTTTTTATCTACGGGCTGATGACCCTAGTCATACAACAAAACACCGAAACCGAAAGCATTACTTTACCGGTGATCAATGCCGACGCAGCGCCTGCCCTTGTAGCGCACTTGAAAGAGGCGGGGTTCATCATCGAAGCATTTGAGGGAGACCCAGAGGCTGAAGTTGCAGCAAAGACTGTCGAGCTTGTGCTATCAATCCCCATCGATTATCAAAAGACCATGGCGGCGTTTGAGACCACTCGGGTGACCATTATCCACGATGGCTCCCGCAATGATACCAGCGCTACTGTTCGGCAAGTCCGGAATCTCGTCCGTATCTACAGCAGCGAACTTAACGCTCTCAGATTAGTGAGCAGGGGCGTGTCGCCCAAATTGATGCGTGGCCTACAGACCGAAAATGGCGACATCGCCAGTGATGAACAGCGAGCAGCTAATTTTCTAAGCTTTGTGCCTATTTATGTTTTGATGGCGGCGTTTGTTTGCGGGCTAGGACTTGCCATTGACCAAACTGCTGGCGAACGAGAACGCCGCAGCCTAGAACCTCTGCTTATCAATCCAGTGTCACGGCTATCTATTGTTTTCGGCAAGTGTTTGGCTGCCAGTATTGTCGCCGCTTTGGGCATGCTGATTACCCTGGGGATGTGTCTTGGCGCAATGCTCATGCTACCCATCGACGAGTTAGGTATTCGCTTTTCTCTTAAAGCGCAACAAGTCGTTGGGTTGATCATGGCAATCCTACCGATTCCCCTACTTGCCAGCAGTCTGCAACTGCTACTAGGGTTATTCGCTAAATCCTTTAAAGATGCCCAGTCTTATGTGGGTTTCCTTGTGTTCATTCCAGTCGTTCCCACTCTGGTAATGAATTTCCTGCCCTTTGCCACCAACTTTTGGATGTACTTTGTGCCAGTTTTTGGGCAGTCCATTATGATGAAGGAGATCCTGGGAGCAGAGCCGGTGCCGCTACTGGCTTATCCGGCCGCTGCACTGCCGACGCTTCTGGCGGGTCTCCTCGTCTGCTGGCTGACGAGTCGCCTACTTGATCAGGAGCGCGTGATTCAGAGCTAGCGCGATCTTTGGATTGATCATCTCCCGAGATCGCTTTCTGCCGCACAATTTCGGCCCCAACCGGATCACTCGCTGCGCCGGGAGCCTGCAGGTTCCTAGCAGGGGCTGCTTCCCCGACGGATCGGCGGTTTGAAGCCTCAGCGCTAAAGGTTTGTTGCACTGACGGGTCAGCAAGCGCTTGTTGGCGCTTTGTTTGCGTTTCTGTTTCGGTTTCTGTTTCGGTTAACCCAAGATACGCAAAGGCCATCACAACCGATATTAAAATACCGATGACGTATTGCATTTTATCAGTCATGTTGTGTCCTCATTAGCATCAGTATGGACCCTGCGTTTTCGGCACAGCACCCACCATTTCAGGCTAGCCGGCGTATCCCAGGAATTTACCAGCGTACAAGAGATACCGGCGCTTTCCTCTACGATCTAAGAGACTCGACCTAGCCCATCAATCTAGATATGTTACCGCCATGACCTCTTAGTCCTCAAAATTAGGAAACAGCCGCCACCATGACCGATTATCAACCCCTTAACCCAATCGACCAACAACCTAAATCGGCTTCGCCGCACACCCTCTCCCATCAAGCATCAGTTACGAAGTTTTTATCACTTGATGATCAGGCCAGTTTCGAGAATGCCAGACGAGGATTCCTAGGGACCCTTGAGCCGATGCGTATTCCGCATCTACATAATGACCGGTCGGTAATTGACCTCAGTCGCTTGGCATTTCTTCAAGACGAAAGCCCTGGGACCGTAAACCCATCGTTGTGGCGTCAAGCAAAGCTCACCGCATTGCACCATGGTTTGTTTGAAGTCGTCCCAGGTATTTATCAAGTTCGAGGATTTGATATAGCCAACATGACGCTGATCCAAGGCCAAACTGGCTGGATTATTATTGACCCACTTACCTGCGTCGAATCTGCTAAAGCAGCGCTTGATATCGCCAATGAGACCCTGGGCCATCGCAAGGTCGTTGCGGTCATTCATACTCACAGCCACGTGGATCACTTTGCGGGCATCGAAGGGGTCACCACGCGAGAGGCGGTAGCATCGGGAGAAGTTTCGATCCTCGCGCCGTTAGATTTTGTCGATGAAGCCCTCAATGAGAACGTGCTGGCAGGCAACGTTATGGGTCGTCGAGCAACCTATATGTACGGCAATTTACTCGAACCATCACCGACCGGCTTTGTTTCTACGGGACTGGGGGCAGCACTTGCGCTTGGAACTACTGGCTTTATTCTCCCCACAGATATCATCGAAACAAATCATGAAACTCGTTTGCTTGATGGCATCGAGATTGAGTTCCAACTCACCATGGGTTCAGAGGCGCCCGCAGAGATGGTGTTTTACTTTCCCCAATTCAAAGCCCTGTGCATGTCAGAAATCACGACGCATCACTTACACAATGTCTATACGCCTCGAGGTGCCCAGGTCAGAGATGCCATGGCTTGGTCAAACCAAATCCAAGAGGCCATCGATCGTTTTGGCGATCGTTTAGAAGTAGAGTTTGCGAGCCATCATTGGCCAACTTGGGGACAGGCGGAAGCGGTTGCCTATCTTAAAAAGCAGCGCGATTTGTATCGTTACATTCACGATCAAACCTTGCGCCTAGCCAACCTAGGCTATGGGCCCGACGAGATCGCTGAGGCCATCACATTACCGCCAAGTCTCGCGCAATCATTTCACTGCCGTGACTACTATGGCACGGTGAAACACAATGCCAAGGCAGTCTATGTGAAATATCTGGGTTACTTTGACGGTAACCCTGCAAATCTTGATCAACACCCTCCTAGGGCTCGAGCGCAACGGTATGTAGAAGCTATGGGGGGGGCCGAGGCCATTATGAGTCGTTGTCAGAAAGACTTTGAAGCGGGTGATTATCGTTGGGTAGCGGAAGTGCTTAACCATCTTGTTACCACTGACGTTGACCATCTACCGGCCAGAGCCCTGCTCGCCGACACCTTTGAACAAATGGGCTATCAAGCAGAATCCGGACCTTGGCGGAATTTCTATCTGTGCGGCGCCTTTGAGCTAAGAACAGGCTTACCCAAGGGTAGTCGTTATGGACCGAGCTCAGGCATGGCTGAAGGTATGCCCTTATCAAATTTATTTGAAGCAATGGGGGTTCGGCTGAACGGCCCAAGGGCTGCAGAACATCAGATCTCGATCAATATCTGCTTAAGCGAAGGCCCTAACATTCTCCTTGAGATTGAGAATGGCGTTTTACACGCCCATTTTGACCGAATAAGTTCGACCGCGCCGTTAACCATTGACGCGACGGAAGCCGCCTTTAAACAGCTCTTTTTAGGCCTCCGAGAACCACTTGAACTTTTACAGTCGGGAGCGGTTACTCTAACCGGTGATATCGAGATCTTGATGACTTTCCGAGGCCTATTCGATCAATTCGAGCGGCGATTCCCGATGGTGACACCGCGAGCGCCATTAACCGCGCCTGAAGTATCATAAAGAGGCGTCGTCGTGAACGATTGGTTGCCTAAATACCTAAGCCCAGTTTTGCTGTCGACCGGAGGCCAGGATTTCGGTACCACGAGGCATGCACGAGAAAATTGGCCGGTAGAGACCGGCAACGAACACCTAAAACCGAAGCGTGTCGCTTTTGCCGAGGATGTTTCAAGGGCGAGCCTATGAAGATTGGTCTATTACATCCAGGCGCTATGGGCGCAGCATTGGGGGCCTGCTTCCGCTCGTGTGGTCACGAAGTCTATTGGCTTAACAGCGAGCGCAGCGCGGCCAGTCAAGATCGTGCCCGCCGGGCTCAATTACTGGCATCAACGCATCTGGATCATTTACTTAGCCAAGCTGAGCTGATCGTAAGTATTTGTCCACCCCATGCTGCCGACACCGTTTTGGATACGATCGCGACGTCAGGCTATGAGGGGCATTATCTTGAAGCCAATGCAATTGCCCCAAAACGGTTACTGCTGATGCGTGATCGATTAGCAGGCAGTCCGATTCAATTGACTGATGGCAGTGTCATAGGCTTACCGCTGTGGCCGGATGAGACCAAAGGCGGGACTACCCTCCACCTCTCAGGGCCTCATGCAGCGACCCTAGAGACTCTGCTCGCTGGCTCACCCCTAACTGTTAAGCGAGTATCCGATCAGTTAGGCGACGCCTCAGCGCTTAAGATGACCTTTGCCGCCTTCAGCAAGGGTAGTGCTGCACTCACCGCCGAGATACTGAATGTTGCAAGCCAGTACGGCGTCAGCAATGCCTTGGCTGAGCAACTCGGAGCATCAACAACACAAAACTGGCAACAGAGCCTACGCGCAACCTCCGCCAAGGCCTGGCGCTTCTCAGGTGAGATGCAGGAAATTGCCGAGACTTTTAGGGCAGTGGGCGCTGAACCAGGCTTTCATGAGGCAGCCTCGAAGGTCTATCAGAAGCTCGAGAAATTCAAGGATTGGACTGAAGTGCCTGAACTTAGCGTTTTGATCGCCGCGCTAAAAAACCACCAAGACTAGTCAAGCAAGAAGGGCTTATGACACTGCAACTCGGATTTCACATCGGTCAACAAAACTTAGATCTACCCGCTTTAAGAACACTGTGGCAGGATCTTGATCAACGCGGCGCTGATTGGATTTCACTTTGGGATCACTTCTACGAGGCACCGCCAGCCAATGGCACCCAGGATCATTTTGAGGCTGTAAGCCTCCTTGGCGCGCTAGCTGCCGATACCGCCAATGCTAGGATTGGCTGTTTGGTGTTCTACGTGGGCTATCGAAACCCGGCGCTCCTCGCAAAGATCGCGACCACGCTGGACCACCTATCGAACGGGCGGTTCGAATTGGGTTTAGGTGCTGGTTGGCACAGTCAAGAAGCGCACGCCTATGGTTATGCTTTCCCTGGAATTGGTGCCAGACTTGATATGCTCGACGAAGCCACGACGATCGTGAGAGGCATGCTCTCCCAACCTCGAACCGATTTCAAAGGTGAATACTTTAGCGTTAATGATGTCAGTAACCTGCCGACCCCATTACAAGCTACCTTACCCATTTGGATTGGCGGGTTGGGCGAAAAACGTACCCTCAAGATTGTTGCCAGGCAAGCCAACGGCTGGAATGCTGCTTATGTCAGCCCAAAAGAATTTGGTCGACTCAATGGCGTACTCAATGACTGGTGCAGCCGGTTGGGCCGTGACCCTAGTACCCTTCGTCGATCAGTGAATTTAAGCTTTCATCTAGGCTTAACTCAGACGGATATTGCCCGGGAGGAAGATCGCATTGCATCAGACTGGGGGCCCGGCGCCAGTCGTATTCGAGCCGGATCTTTACTTTGCCGACCCAATGAGGCCATCGACCGAATACTTGCCTATCACGCCGAGGGCGCTGAACTCATCAACGTTGCCCTACGAGCCCCTTGGCAGGCAGATGCGCTGAATTGCTATCTTGATGAGATCATGCCCGCGGTTCGCGCCGAGACTGCCTAGTTGCGGGCAACCTCAAGCATCTTGGCGACTTGAGTAAATTTGACCCTGGGACGATCTGAGGCCGTACCGAGCGCTACTTCCGCGTCGTCGATTTTCTTCCAATCTGCAAAACTCACAAAATCAGGTTGTCGAGAATTGATCATTGCCAACGCGGCATCAGCACTTGGTGCTTCTGGCGCGAACGTTCGTCCCGCCTCAAGGTCTGCCATCATCTGAGCTACGGTTTCTTGGGCGCAGGTCTTGTTAGTACCTATCACACCGCTTGGCCCTCTTTTAATCCAACCGGCAGTGTAAAGGCCAACAACCTGCTCCCCATTAGCATCGACAACCCGCCCTGCCTCGTTCGCGATCGTGCCCCAGCTCTCATTGAAAGGTACGTCCGGTAGGGGTTGTCCCCGATACCCAACCGATCGAAACACCAAGCCTGCAGGGATGACTTCCTCACGCTCAGTTGCGACCGCTTTGAGTTGACCCCGATCATCTAAAACCAACTCGTTCTGAACCAGTTTGACCGCAGACACCTGACCTGCTTCGCCCAATAATTCCGTGGGAGACACTAAAAACCGGATGTGCAATTGTCGAGCCTTGCCCTGGTTTTCTCGCTCGGCATAGGCGCTCACCGTTTCGACATTTTTGAGCGCGTTTTTATCTTGGGCTTCATCAAGGGCTGCTTGGCTATGGGGATCCAAGGCTGCTTCAGCGGGTATTATGTTGACATCTGCCTCTGCAAACTCTCCCATCTCCTTAATTTCTGGCGGCGTAAAAGCAGCTTGTGCTGGCCCTCGACGACCGAGTATATACACATTCTTAACCTTGCTTTGACCCAGCGCCTCTAAGGCGTGGTCAGCGATGTCGGTAACTTTAAGCTCTTCAACGGTTTTGCACAGAATCCTTGCAACATCCATGGCAACATTGCCAATACCCACCACCACGACGTTTTCTTGGCTCAAGTCAAAAGTTCTATCAGCAAAATCTGGATGGCCGTTATACCAAGCAACAAATTCGGTTGCTGAATGACTGCCGCCAAGATTTTCCCCTGGGACACCTAGGTTTCTGTCAAAAGGACTGCCGGTGGTAAACATGACTTGATGATAATGCTTCTCAAGATCCGCCATATGGATATGGGTGCCATATTCAACATTACCAAAAAACCGAAAACCCTCGGTGTTTGCACTTTTTTCATAGGCTCTAGTCACTGATTTATCTTTCTGGTGGTCAGGCGCAACCCCTGCCCGCACCAAACCATAGGGCGTTGGCAATCGGTCAAACATGTCCATTTCAACCACTAACCCGGTCTGCTTGAGTAAGTTACTCACGGTATAAAATCCAGAAGGCCCAGAGCCAATGATCGCAACCCTCAGCGGATTTGATTGAGTTCCAACGTCAGACATAGTTTCTTCCAATTTAAATAATCACGGCCAAAAGATAGCAGAATAAGCCGTCATAGCACAGACAATGGTTACGAGGATTGGCCGTTCACCCGAGAATCCGTAAACTAGCGGCCACCACATTGAAAGGTCAAGCGATCATGAGTCGCATTCAAAAAACCACCTTGATCTTTGTTGCCGCGCTTGTCGTGTTTGTGCTCGCAGTGTCGATGGGAATCCGCACGCTACTTGCTGACCCAGAACGATTTCGACCGATCATCACGAGCCAAATCGAGGCTGGCACTGGCTTTAACGTGGCCTTCACAGATCTCTCATGGGAGCTCTGGCCCAATCTTTCGATCAACCTTACTGACCTCAAGGTTGAGGCGATTCAAGGCCCCCAACCACTGCTGACCATTGACGAGATTTTTGTAGAGGTGGCGCTGCTACCGATGGTTCTTGATCAAGCACTGCAGATCGATGCTATTCAGCTTGGCGCGGTTACTGTCCGCCTGCTCGAGCGGGCTGATGGGACAAATAACTATACGCCGATGGATAGCTCGACATCGGAGGATGTCGCTGCGGGCCCAACATCGCCGACCGATAATCTACCTGCCTCGCTCTCCGTTCTGAGCGTCGAGACCTTAACCATTGAATACTTCGACGAAAAGATTGACGGCAACATCACCCTTTCTTTGAAGGAGGTGAGCGGTAGCCTCACCGATAACCTACTGACGTTGCAATCTGCAGGCCCCACGGCCTATGAGGATACTGATCTCGCCATCCGATTCCTTGGGAGGCTCGAAGGCGTTCAAGTGATCGATATTGTTAAAGGCGAGCTTGCCTTTGACGAGTTCAAACTTGATGGCAAGCTATCCACCCCGTTGAGCGAGGAGACGCCATTCAGCGCGATCTTATCCGGGGACTACCACATTGGTCAGGATGCCTTAACATTACAACCAGCTTTACTCGAGTTTTTAGGCCTTCAGACACAGATCACAGGGGTCATAAAACACCTCACAACCCCTGCTTATGCTCTGGATCTCGCCTTAGAGTCTACGCTGGTAGACGCTGAGCGCCTAAATCAGATGGCGCCAGTCGAAGACTTAGGGCTTGGGCCCCTGCGGGCCTTTCGCTTGGAAGCGGCAGTCGGCGGCAGCGACCTATCGCCTGAATTCAAAAATATCAACGGCATCGTCAATGGCACTACCTTTAAAGGCGAGGGCAGCTTTGCGGAGGATTTCAACAAAGTAAGCGTATCCTTACAGCTGGGTGACATTGATCTTGGTGAACTAAAGACTGACGCCGGGCCTAACCCGGCGGACCAGGATCCTATCGCTAAAGACCAGGTCTTAATCCCTGTCGCAGATCTGGCTCCTTTAAATCTTGACATCGCACTCAAAGTGAATCGCCTTAGCCTCAACCCGTTAACCCTGAACAACATCTCGGTAAAACTGATCAATCGCGAGGGTAATGCTAATGGCGTCCTTGAAGCTGACCTTAACAGCGGCA
>Ga0255779_1006109_pt1 | contig 11040 bp, 18 predicted proteins | sample 011ome_21_FD_179977 | JGI IMG/M metagenome (GOLD analysis project Ga0255779, IMG submission 179977) | Coastal salt marsh microbial communities from the Groves Creek Marsh, Skidaway Island, Georgia - 011508AT metaG (version 2) | ecosystem: Environmental > Aquatic > Marine > Intertidal zone > Salt...
GATGCAGCGTGAATTAGAGGTTAATAAGTGGATATCGGATAGCCGTTTTCTGGAGGCAGCGTGATGGGAAAAAGCTTCAAACATAAGCCGTCAGATTTTATGACCGGCCAGTTTTCATATGCAGCCACCACCCCAGCCCGCAGCCGTCGAACTGAACGCCGCCGGTTGCTGGCCCTGCAACGAAAAGCAGCCAAGCTAAACCGATCAATAGACCGGCTGGCAAAAGCCACCGGCTGACCAAAAAATTCTCCCCTGAACTTGCCCTGTCCTTGGATGGGGCTTTTTTTTGGCAAAATTACCCCGAAAAAACCAAAAATCGCCACTGAGTGGGGTTAAGCAGATTTTATGACCTCTAAGTGGCAGAAACTGTTAACGCACTGTATGGCGCTTATATGCGCTCTGTTGGCCTGTTAACTTATCGCGGTATATTGGCAGTTTATTGTGGACATAATAAATAATTGCATGGTAACAGGGGTGACGGGCATCTGTGCCTGAACACCAACCAACGAAAGTGAGAGACCAATGAAACAGATTTTAAAATTTAACACCGGCAGACGTTATAGTTCAGTCGGCCAGCCAATGTTCGCTTTTAAAGAGGGTGAACAGATCCTGTTCTGGGATGCAGCCCGTGACGTTTATGGTGAGGTGGCAGAGGGTGCTATGACAGCCCTGACGCCCAGCCAATTGATGTTCGTTTATGACAATGGCGACTACACCTCAAACGTGGCCTCAATGTGGTTTCGCAATGGTATGTTGCTGGAAGCCTCAGACGATCAGCCACAGTCAGATATGGCAGGGTGGAACATTCCCATGCCACGGCCAGCCCGCCCAACCGCTTGGACTGAAATCAATGCGGTGGAGGTGTAAGATGCTGAACCAAAACCCAATGCAGCCAGAGTGTGAAACGCAGGAAGCTTTCAAGACTGCAATCAGAGCATTGAAAAACGATTACATGTTCATGCACTACGATGAGCAATATCTGCATTTCAAACATATCGACACCAGAGAATATATCCGCATCCCGAATACCTCTGAGTTCATAATGTTATCCCGCTCGATGGGAGGTGTCAGATGAGCAGCATTCAAAAGCATGTTGGCCCTGATCATAAGATTTCAATTCACCAGAACTGCAATGGTCAATGGGAGATGGCGCTCATCAGCGCTGATCCAGAAAACTTTTTCTATGTGTCAAAATTTCGATGGGCTGTTTCAGAGGATGGATCTGATTGGCTGTTTCTCGCAGGTCAATCATTTGATGATGATGATATCATCCACTGCGTCAGATATGACCAATTGCCCAAACTGTTTGAGGCAGCACGGCGCTGGGCTTTAGCCAACAAGCGCCCAGTCGTGGATGTGACACCAGAGCAGCGTGACCAGCCGATCACCGTGTCGAGAGTTCGAGCGTGATCGATCCAATCAAAACAATGCGGTGGCTCAACAGAGCCGCTGCCTCACTGGTTGCGATCCTATTCGTGATCAACCTTATCAATTTATTCTGGAGCATATCCTTATGACAAAAGTAATATTTGAAACCACCACTGGCACACAGGCTGCACAGTGGTCAGCCCATGTTCAATTCGGTGAAGTGCAAGAGCCAATCGACATCGAGCGGGATGCAGAAATTGACAGCATTGTGCTTGAAGAAATCGGCCACCTGCCCAACGCAGCCGCTTGGATATGGTGCAGCAAATGATGGATCTGGCAGCGCAAAACCGCCCCGCAGCCGTCAGCCTAGAGGCTCTGCCTGACAGCGATCTTGAGCATCTGACCGACGAACAGATCTTATCCATCTGCAATTTGCACGACTGGCATCAGGTGAAGCAGCCGCTGTGCGAGTTTCTGCTTTCAGCGCAGCCTCAACTAGGTTTCAACGATAGAAGCGTGATGGTGAACACCGGCCTCATGTGGGTTGGCATCGAGGCTGATGGATCGAGACATTCCTGAGCAGCCAGCCCAAACAATCAAACCAGAGAGACCGGCTTACGAGCCGGTTTTTTTGTGTCCGATGACTAGAATGCAGTATGCTCTGAGAGGCGCTGTAAGCCTCACACAGTAGCCAAACAGTTTAGTGGCATAATTATACCCAAAACAATTACACCTATTCAGTGGCGCTAATATCGAGTGTGAGAGCTATAGCAGTTTCGCGGCAAACACCCTGCCACAGGCTCAAAGAACGCCGCACAGAGCCGCAAGCAAGTGGCAGCATATCGGTGGTCATGGGCTGAAGGCTGACGGCTGCGGGCGCAGATATGGCGCGGGCTGGTGTCGGCTGCTCAGGCTGGCTGTTCGAGCCGGTGATGGGGAAGAGGGAAAAGAGGGTGGCTGAGGGTACACCGGCAATGCCCGCGCTCGCGCTATATGCACCCGTCACGCTCTGGCTTGTGGCTGGCTGCTCAGAAAAAACCGGCTAGAAGGCAGTATTTTTTAAGCCGTTTGCAGAAACTGCCAGTATTTTTATGAGCGATTTATTCCAAGCGTATGATTTTATTAGACAAATCACGATCAGCCTATGAACTATTCAGTCACCGGTTTATATTTTATCTAATAAAATCAATGGCTTAATAAAATGACTCCAGATCGACGGCCAGCGCAGCCGACCCTGCATGTGCCACCCCCCCCGGTACTGGGTCCGTATACAACTCCCACCTATTTTTAGAAAATAGCAACTGTAAATGGCTCCCAGCCGATTACTCCAGCAATTAATCCGTCAACATACTACTCAGGTAGTTAACAAATTAGCAAAGGCACTTGTAAAGTGTTGCTAAGTTGTGTATACTAGGGGCATATTTTATTTATTGATTTGGATTACTTATGTCTAACCAAGATGATTGCGGAGAAGACGGCGTATTATTCCCTGACGGGTTGACCTTCTTCTTGGACCACGACTTACAGGTCACCGATAATGGATCACTCTACTTGCAGACTACTCTAGAGATAGGCGACTTGGAGAAGGTTGTGATCAATAAACCGTTTTGGGAGATTACTCAGTTTTTAATCGACCATGCGGAAGATGACTATCAGGAACTCTACGCGATAGCTAACGAGCTAATTAGAGAAGCTGATAGGTTAAAGGACTTAGCTCAGACGATAGAAGATAGCGACCACACAGTGGCTGATCTTTTTGACGCTGACTATGACCCGACAGCTTAGTCTATTTGGCTGGGAAGATAATCCAGCTAAAACCGGCGATATTAAGTGCAGACACTGCTCTCAGGTTAAACCTAGAGAAGCCTTCAGGCTGTACAGGCGAGCTACTGGAGACAGGGAAAGTCGGAGTACCTCTTGCAAGGACTGCCAGAAGTATAACAACGCGGTAGTGAATGAGATTAGGAAGACTGCCCCGCCGATGACTAACCATTGCCAGTGCTGCGGGAAGACTGACACTAAGTTGGTGCTGGACCACTGCTACGAGACAGAGAAGTTTAGAGGTTGGCTCTGTCCTCACTGCAACTTGTCTATTGGATTATTAGGAGACAACGTAGAAGGCTTGCAAAGGGCTATCGATTACCTGAAGGCATAGCGGGTAGACTACTTAAAGTAAACTACTACCCCCAACCATTACTAGGAAGAGTAGGCTATCTATATAGTTAACCACTCAACCGACAATTCATTATACAAATTAATCAGCTAGTTGTCAATAAAAATACTTAACAAGACAATTAATTAAGCCCTTGACCGAGAGCCATATAAAATGTTACAATGAAGGGGTTAGTTAAATTATGACATTTAACCTGTACTATATTCGTGCAGCGATACAAGAACGAACAGGTCAAGTCCTGAAGTTCAATCACATCAGAAGACTACTACTGGAAGAAGGCCTGATCTCTGAGAAGGAGTTGAGGGATAATCCCTTAGCCCAAGAGTTCGACGGCTACGGGAGATACTTCGCAACAGAAGACTGTTCAGTAGATGTTCCATTAGATCCAAAGAGATTCATACCAGAGTTATTAGAAGAGGAGTTCGATGATGAAAGGTAAAATGTGTGGGGCAGACGTACCCCCAGCAAAGAAGCGTACCATGCCTAAGTTTAACATGGGCGGTATGGCTATGAAGAAGAAGCCAGCTATGAGCTACGGCGGCATGGCTATGAAGAAAAAGAAGAAGTAATGTTTATCGGTGCGTTACTGGTATGTGCGTCCATGACAGACGTTAAGACCTGTGACGTTAAGATGAATACTGAAAATCTGTACGAGACTAAGCGAGAGTGCGTACAGGAAATGCAGGGAGTAGCTAAGTACGTTTTTGATATGCTTGAGCTTAACGCTAGGCCGTACTGCTTTCCTATAGGACAAAATCACATCTAGTTATTTCTTCGGGGGGAGAGATGATAGCAGAGACACTGGCGGTTATAGGAGCCGCCAATGCCGCTATCGGTCAGGTAAAACAACTGATCGGGCATGGACAAGACATATCTGCTATGGGGCGACAGCTAGGGGCAATCCTTACCGCTGAGGAGACCCTTAAAGCGCAGGGTGAGCGTAAGAAGAGAAGCTTATTCTCTGCGGCTCTAGGTAAGGACGAGAACTCTTTCGAGGAGTTCCTGCACCTAGATAAGCTTAAGCAAGCACGTAAGGAGATTGAGTCTCACATGCGCTTGTACGGGCGTCCGGGTTTGTATGATGACTGGGTAAAGTTTCAGGCTCAGGAGCGTGTCCGTAAGCGGGAAGAAGCTGAGGAGCAAGCCAAAGCCAGAGCATTTCTAGTCGAAGTCTTTCAGTGGTGCGTAGTGGTTGTAATAGTTGTCGGTGGATGCGCTGGGTTAATTTGGTGGGCTTGGGTAACCAGTGGCCGGTGAAACTCTCATAAGCCACTTCCCGCTGCCTTCTATGCCGTTTCAGACGCACGTTAATGTTATCTTTGAAAGCGGCAGAGGAGAGCAGGTTGAGAAGAAGGCGCAGTCTGGAGAAGCTGGCTCAGTAGAGCCGATAGATGAAAATACTCCCGTAGAGAACCTGAAGTTAGTTGATCAACGGTATGCGTATAACCCTGACCCTAACAAGCTGAGAATGCCTACCGGTCAGATAGTAGATTTTGTGGTAGCGTAAATGGCAAAGACTAAAGCAGAAAAGATAGCAGCCGGTAAGAAGCGGCATGGATTTACTGCGGTAAACAAGCCGCGCAGGGGTGGCCCTAAGAAGTTCGAGGTACTGGCTGTAGAGGGCGACACGGTTAAGTACATCACCTTTGGCGACCCCAATATGGAAATCCGCAAGGACAATCCCAAGGCCCGTAAATCATTCAGAGCTAGGCACAAGTGTGACACAGCTAAGAGTAAACTAACCGCCAGATACTGGTCCTGCAAGAAGTGGTAATACAATGTCCTTAGTTAAGAATATGAACGCCCGTAAGAAGGCTGGTACTAGCCGTTCAAAGTCAAAGAGTACTATCAGCGATAAGAAGTACAAAGACCTGCAAGCCGGTAAGATGGCTAAAGGTGGTTTGGCTAAAAAGGCTAAACGAAAATGACTGATGAACGCCTCACTAGAATAGAGGACAAATTGGATAAGCTCTCACACGCAGTCGTAACTCTAGCCAGAATGGAAGAGCGTATGATTACCGTGTTTAAGCGTATGGACAACATCGACGATCAGCAAAAGGCTATGTGGGATCGTATTGTGAAACTGGACCAGATTACTGCTTCCAGAGGTCAGAAGCTGCAATTCTTTGAGCGTATTTGGTGGATCGTCTTCACGGCTACTGTGGGGGCAGCTTTTATATATATGAGGACTATCGGATGAATACTGAGAAGGAATACACCGACAAGCAACTGCTCTTCTTAGATGCCCTGATGTCTGACGAGTGCAAGGGTAACATTAAAAAAGCTATGAAGGCGGCTGGGTACGCAGAAACTACTCACAGCCGCGTAGTTGTATCTGCCCTGAAGGAAGAGATTAACGAGCGAGCATCTATGGTACTTGCTATGAACTCTACCAAGGCAGCGTGGAGCATGGTTGATGTGCTAGACGATCCGGGGGCTATGGGCGCACGTAACTCAATTGCCGCCGCCTCTCAGTTATTGGACCGCACCGGTCTGATTAAGAAAGAGCAATTAGAAGTCAAGAACACAGGCGGGGCGATGTTTATTCTGCCACCGAAGAGCGACGATTGAGTATCTGGTTAGATAAGCCAAGACCTAACAAGACAGCTAAAATACCCTACGCCTACAAGGAGTCAGAACACGATCCCTTAGTCGTAGTAGCTGACATGGAAAAGGCTACATTAGTCGAAGAGGCTATGGACTACTTGGAAGAGGGTCACTCCAGCCGTAAGACCGCTGAGTGGTTAACGTCCAAGACCGGAGATAAAATATCTCATCAAGGTCTAATACACATTTGGAAGGCTCACAGAGGGCCAAAGAGTGACAATCCTTCCAAACGCCTAAAGCAGCTTGCCAAGGATAACCGCAAGCGTAAGCCCAAGACTAAGGAAGAGAAGACCCTAGCAACTGCCAAGCGCAAGCAGTCGGACGCCAAGCGTAGGCTGACTATTGCTAAGAAGCAGTTAGCAGAGTTACAGCCTAACGAGGAGTTGGACACTGCCAATCTAGACTTCTCTGTGATTGAGAGCGAGAAGCAGAAGCAGGAAGTAGTCTTTGCGCCTAACGAGGGTCCACAGACAGAGTTTCTAGCTGCCTCTGAGCGTGAGGTACTCTATGGCGGTGCAGCCGGTGGCGGTAAGTCGTTTGGCCTACTAGCTGACCCGATGCGCTACTTCAGCAACCCTAACTTCAACGGCCTTATACTACGTCGAACCAACGACGAGCTTAGAGAGCTTATATGGAAGTCGCAGGAGTTATACCCCAAGGCATTCCAAGGAGCTAAGTGGGCTGAGAAGAAGTCTCAGTGGACGTTTCCTAGCGGAGCCAAGCTCTGGCTAACGTACTTAGAAAGAGATCAAGACGTACTACGCTATCAGGGTCAGGCCTTTAGTTACGTGGCCTTCGATGAGTTAACTCAGTACCCTACCCCCTTCGCGTGGAACTACATGCGTTCACGGCTTAGAACTACAGACCCTACTCTACCTATCTACATGAGAGCGACTACCAATCCGGGCGGTAGTGGACATGGCTGGGTAAAGCGTACCTTCATAGACCCTGCCCCAGCTAACTCAAAGTTCGTAGCTAAGGACATAGAGACCGGCGAGGACATGGTCTTCCCAGACGGCCATGAGAAGGCTGGAGAGCCACTGTTCTATCGTCGGTTTATACCGGCAAGCCTCAAGGATAACCCCTACCTAATGGATGGCGGTCAGTACGAGGCTAACCTGCTATCTCTCCCTGAGATGCAGCGGCGTCAATTACTAGAAGGAGACTGGTCAGTTGCAGACGGAGCAGCATTCTCAGAGTTCAGGTCAAAGGTTCACGTTATTGAGCCGTATGAAATACCAACTGATTGGCGTAGGTTTCGGTCCTGCGACTACGGATATTCTTCTTATAGCGCTGTGCATTGGTTTGCTATTGACCCAAGCTATAATACATTAGTCTGCTACAGGGAATTATACCTGAGTAAGCATACCGGAAGAGACTTAGCTAGGGCTGTGCTAGAGGCAGAAGGCTCTGACCGTATTGACTACGGAGTTCTAGACTCCAGTTGCTGGCATCAGCGGGGCCAACTGGGTCCATCTATAGCTGAAGAGATGATTTCACAGGGTACACGGTGGCGTCCTAGCGACAGAACCAACGGCGCAAGAGTAGCTGGCAAGAACAGGCTGCACGAAGTCCTTAAAATAGACGAGGACACAGGCATTCCGGGGATACAATTCTTCAATACGTGCCGACAAATCATAGCTGATCTACCCGTCATACCGGCAGACCCTAGAGGTTCGGACGATATAGACCCTCGCTACGCATCAGACCACGCATACGACAGCGTCCGGTACGCAGTTATGAGCCGACCTAAAGCATTTTCGCCCTTTGATATGGGCCAAGGCATTCCACAACAAGTCTGGCGACCCGCAGACGCAACATTTGGATACTAAACATGGCATTGATGGACAAACCACTACCGGAAGACGTTACCGATACGGATATTATTGTACCGCTTGAAGAAGACGGTGACGTAGTAGAGGAAAATATTAATTTTTCTGGTGCAGTGGCCTTCGTAAATAGCCAATACAACCGCTCAAAGGACGCTAGATACAAGGATGAGGAGCGTTGGCTAGACTCTTATCGTAATTACAGAGGATTATACTCCAGTGAGGTACAATTTACCGACACAGAGAAGTCAAAAACCTTTGTAAAGATAACAAAAACCAAAGTACTAGCTGCCTACGCACAAGTCGTAGACGTATTATTCGCTGGATCGAAGTTTCCTATCGGCATTGAGTCCAGACAGTTCCCAAGTAACGTAGCTGGAGCCGTTTCTTACAATCCAAATGAGATTACAGACGAAAAAGTTAAGGAAAAGGTAGACGTAGACTACAATGTACCCACATCAATTGCCCGTCCAGACATTGCCAAGGACTTAGGCATCTACAAAGAGCGTCTAGAGCCAATTAAAGACGATTTAGAGGTAGGAGTTAACACATCTCCGGGTTCTATTACATTTGAGCCAGCTAAACGCGCCGCCCAGAAGATGGAAAAGCTCATGCACGATCAGTTGGAAGAGACTGACGCCCCTAAGCACCTAAGATCAGTAGCATTTGAGACAACACTCTTCGGAACCGGCGTATTTAAGGGTCCATTTGCTATGGATAAGGAATATCCGCGCTGGGATGAGGAAGGTAACTACGATCCCCTGTATGAAACCATCCCTAAGATGGAATACGTCAGCATTTGGGATTTTTACCCTGATCCAGACGCCCGCAATATGGCAGAGGCTGAGTTTACCGTACAGAGACACCGCCTAAACCGTACACAAATGCGTACACTAAAGAAACGCCCACACTTCCGCGAAGAGAGCATAGAATTAGCGGTAGAATACGGCGCAGACTACCAGCGGGAGTATTGGGAAGACGCTTTAGAAGATGATTCAATGTCTTCCACTATGGAGCGTTACGAAGTACTCGAATATTGGGGCATTTTAGACGCAGAACTGGCCGAAGATGCTGATATAGATATACCTAAAGAATTAGCCGATGAAGACGAAATACAGGTCAACATATGGGTATGTAACGGCCAAATACTGCGCCTAGTACTTAATCCGTTTACTCCTACACGTATTCCCTACTTATCCGTACCTTATGAGCTTAATCCATACAGCTTCTTTGGAATTGGCGTAGCTGAGAATATGACAGACACGCAATTGCTAATGAACGGCTTTATGCGGATGGCCGTAGATAACGGCGCTCTATCAGGAAACCTATTAATAGAGGTAGATGAGACTAACTTAGTTCCGGGGCAGGATATGTCTGTGTATCCGGGCAAAGTGTTTCGCAGACAGGCGGGCGCTCCGGGTCAGGCCATCTTCGGTACTAAGTTCCCTAACGTATCTCAAGAGCTACTGATGATGTTCGACAAGAGCCGTCAGCTTGCGGATGAGGCTACTGGTATACCTAGCTATTCGCACGGTTCTGGAGCCGTAGGTGGTGTTGGAAGAACTGCTAGTGGTATGAGTATGCTAATGGGAGCAGCCGCTCAGAACATTAAGGCTGTAGTCAGGAATATTGATGACTACTTGCTGTCTCCACTAGGCAAGAGCCTCTTCGCATTCAATATGCAGTTTAACTTCGACAAGGAGTTTATCGGAGACTTAGACGTTAAGGCTCGCGGAACAGAAAGTCTGATGCGGAATGAAGTTCGCAGCCAGAGGCTACTACAGTTTATGCAGATGACTGCCAATCCTTCGATGCAGCCGTTTGTTAAGTATGACTACATCTTGAGAGAGATTGCAGCTTCTATGGACTTGGATGAGGACAAGATACTCAACGATCCGCGTGAAGCAGCTATCCAACAGAAGATGATGGCTGAGATACAGCAATTAATGCCGCAACCTCCAGTTCCACCGCAAGGAGCAGCACCAGAAGGTGGGCCACCCTCTCCCAATGATCCTACCGGTAATGGCGGCGGTAACATAGCGGCAGGAGCAGCCCCAGAGCCTGACGCAGCCGGTTTCACAGGCGGCGGTGGGGGAGCCAATGGGGGTAATGCACCACAACCTCAGCAAGCTCCTCAGCAAGCGCCACAGGGTCCAGTACAGTGATGGATAAGCAGTTCTTCAAGGGTCTCCTACCCTTGGTCAATGACAAGGATCAGTACGCCTCTCTGAAGGACTACGCCAATGCACGTATCTGGCATTACCACGGGCTTCTGGAAACCACTAAGGACCACCACCGTATGTTGGAAATTCAAGGTGCTATCGCTGAATTAAAGCGGATTGAAACTCTTCGGGATGAAGTAATTAAGGGAGCCGAATAATGGGTTTATTCGAGAGCATATTTGGTGGCGATTCTGAGACCGAAGAAGATTTAGAAAATACGGAAAGCTTTTTTAGTAAAGAAGCCGGTCAAAAGAGAACTGAGGCACTTAATAGCGCTATAAATGAGAATCTAGATTATTATCTGGGTCCAACAGGTATACCAGACAAACTACGATCCGCTAACGAATTACTAAATCCTGTTGTAGGAATCTCCGACGCAGGTCAGGCCGTTGAAGAAGGTAGATACTTAGACGCTGTTACTGAAACAGTCGCCGCAGCATTACCAGTGGCAGGAGCAATTGCTACAAAGCCCTTGGTTAAGGGAATTGCTAGTGTCAGTGATGACGTAACCGATGCAGCTACAGCACTTAAAGAGACCATGTTAGGTGGCAGTTTTAACCCCGACCGCCGTAAATTTGTTGCAGCCGCAGCCGCATCTCCTGCGGCGTTAATGCTACCTCCGATGGATGAAGTAGCAACTGCGGCATCTAAACAACTAGAAGACATTTTTTCTCCCCAAGCATTAGCCAAATTATCTGATGAAGATTTTTCGCAAATGCTAAGTAACTTAGATGAGAAGATGTATGATGGTGAACTGGCTGATGAGCTTACTGAATTTTTTGATGACCCTACCAGTATGCCTGAAATTGATAATGTACTCAGGGAAGCCCAGCGCAGGGAT
>Ga0255779_1006119_pt1 | contig 11021 bp, 9 predicted proteins | sample 011ome_21_FD_179977 | JGI IMG/M metagenome (GOLD analysis project Ga0255779, IMG submission 179977) | Coastal salt marsh microbial communities from the Groves Creek Marsh, Skidaway Island, Georgia - 011508AT metaG (version 2) | ecosystem: Environmental > Aquatic > Marine > Intertidal zone > Salt...
CAAATGCTGCACCGGCCATAGGTGCGTTGATCCAGTCGATCGTTCGCGCGGTCGATCAGGGTCAGGCGATTGCTGGTGAGATTACGGTTAGCGCACACGATACTTTGATTTTTGCATTTCATCCATTCGGCTTAAGCGGCTGGCGTTGTCCTTGAGCTTGACCGGTTTTGCCTGCAGTTCGGTGTCTGTCAGCAGTGTAGTCAGGCGCGCCTTGAGTTGCGCCAGATCAGCGTCCAGTTCGGCGAGTTGTGCGGCGGTGAGTTCCAATTCCATGGTCATCTTCCATTCGGCTGGTCTCTGTCTGCCGTGCAGGTGGGCAGCGGCATATTGCATTCAAGTCGACCTTGTTTTGCAGGTGTTTGTGAGGCCTCTGGTTTGAATCCAATGGGTGTCTAGGTTTTCGCTTCAGCATTGTTAAGGATTGACCTTACTCGATGCTGTCATTAGCACAAGCGCCATGAATAACCTGGTGCAGGCTTGCTGTGGCGAATAGGGGTGACCTGAGACATTACAGATGAGCTGCACATCGCCCTGTTGTTATTGTCTGCAAGATCTCTTGCGCTTGGGCTCAAGGTGCTCTGCTTCAGACAACAGCGATCGCGACAGTTGTAATATCGCCGAGTTGTTGTTCTTATCTCAGATCAGAAATAATGATTTCAGCACAGCGTGCTGGCAAACCCGTAGTGAAGGAGGGCCGTATGGGGCCGTTAGAGGGTGTTAAAGTATTGGATTTGTCTGCGGTAGTCTCAGGCCCCTTGACCGGAGCGATGCTGGCTGACCAAGGTGCGCAAGTGATCAAGGTTGAACGGTTGACCGGCGATATACAGCGCAATGTCGGTAGCAAGCGCAACGGATACTCTGGCTCATTTCATGTGCTGAATCGCGGTAAGCGCTCCATCGCCGTTGACCTGTCGTCCGAGCGGGGTGTCAAGCTCGTTCGACAGCTGGCGGACTCTGTGGACGTCGTGGTACAAAATTTCCGGCCGGGCGTGATCGACAGGCTGGGGCTGGGTTACGCTGCGCTAGCTGGGTCGAATCCTCGCATCATATTCCTATCCATTAGCGGTTTCGGCCAATCTGGTCCGACAGCCGGCAAGCGTGCTTACGATCCCATTATCCAGATGTACTCTGGTATCGCCGATGTTCAGGGCCAGAAGCGCGGCGAGGGGCCGGAACAGGTGAATCAGCTGCTCATGGATAAGTTGACGGCTTATACGGGATTTCAAGCCATCACAGCAGCTCTGTATGCGCGCGAAAAATCCGGCGTCGGTCAACATATCGAGCTGTCGATGCTCGACACCGCGGTGGCATTTTTGTGGCCTGATGCCGGTGCCGATAATATCTTACTCGGTGAAGACATCGATCATCATCCGCCCATTCGCGCCGCGGGCACAGTGGTTCAATTGGTCGATGGTTGGGGCGCCATTATGACACTGTCAGATCATGAGTTCGCGGGGTTGTGCCGAGCGCTGTCATTAACGGAGATGGCCGCAGACTCACGTTTCAACAGCCTCAAAGGTCGACAGCAGAATCGCCAGGTGTATGTTGAGGTGGTGAAAAATGCTGTGGCTGATGCAACTAAAGGTATGACCCTGGCGGAGCTCACCGAGAAGTTGGATGCTGAACATGTGCCATTTGCCCACGCTCGCAGCCTCGACGAGCTACCCAGTGATGCGCAAATTCAAGCCAATGCCCTGTTCTATGAGCGAGTGCATCCTATCGCAGGTCTGGTGCGGGAGGTCCGCCCGGCGCCGATATTTTCGGGTACGCCCACTGTGATTGGCGGTTTTGGTCCTGCGATTGGGCAAGACACGCGGGATATATTAACGCAAGCAGGATTAGCCGAAGACATTGAGGTGTTATTGCGAGATGGCGTGGTCGGTCAGGCGAGCGAATGAGTCAGCTCTAATTAAAAGTCCTGATCCTGCCGTTGATCAAAGGCGCTGCGCGCGATATTAACAAACCGCATGGAGTCAGATAGTCTGCGCCACGTATTGTGTATGGCGAGCCCAACGAACCGTCAATATTCCCTGTCGAGGCGATACTATGGTGAGCGAACATTGGCGTAAATCTGCTGCTGAGCTAGGCGCCTGGATCTGCGGGTGGGTTCCATCACGACGATTGAGCAAAGGCTCTAAATGCGGCACAGTGATTGACTTAAGGTAGCGCGTGGCAGACAAGTCAAAGCTCACAGTTTATAGATACACCGGCCATAGGAGCGCCAGTAATGTTTGAAACACAGGATCTGGAGACGGCACTTCGCGATGGCGAGGAGTTTCTGTTGTGGCCGGCTGGCGCACCAGGCGCTGAGGGTCGAGAATCCACAGATATGCCGTCCATTTCAGTGCATCTGCCTGAGGCAGCGAAGGCAATGGGTACGAGTATCATCATCAACCCGGGGGGCGGTTACCGAACGCTGGCCTCTGATCATGAAGGCCTGCAGGTGGCTCGCTGGCTCAATCGTCAAGGCATTGCCGCCTTTGTGTTGAAGTATCGAATTGGTCCGAAGTACACCACTGAAACTTCCTTGTTGGATGGTTTGCGTGCTGTGCGTTTGGTGCGGGCCAATGCCGGAAAACTGGGCCTTAGCCCGACCCGCTTGGGCATGTTGGGATTCTCAGCCGGCGGTCATCTAGTGACCGCCGTGGGCACCCGCTACGACGCAGGGCTAGCGAGTTCGGCGGACCCCGTTGAGCGTGTGAGCAGCCGGCCTGATTTTCTCGTACCCGTTTATGCGGTTACCAGTGGTGCCAAAAGAGGTCGAAAGGCAGATGAATATTTCGCGACCGACGAGTTGGTCAATGCCAAAACGCCACCATCGTTCCTAGTGCATTCTCATGAAGATAGCATTGTGCCGTCAGACCAATCGATCTTGTTCTATCGAGCGCTGGCAACCCATGGCGTGCCAGCCGAGTTACACATTTTCAGCTATGGCGATCACGGTGCAGGCATGGGTCCGGGTGATCCTGACTTCGGCCAATGGCCGGGGCAGCTGATGAGCTGGTTGCGCCGAAGTGGTTTTTTGACCGATAAAAAGCGCATCGCCGTGCAAGGCCGAGCGATCCTCGATGGCAACGCCCTGGGTCTATTCTGGGTGACCTTGATCCCACAGGATACTAATGCGCCGATTGCTCGCATCATGGCGAATCGATCTGCTGGGGGACGATTTGAGATAGACATTGATCACGGCCCGACGCCGGGCCCGCATCGGGCGGAGATCCATCATGTCAGCGATCAGCATCCTCACGTCGCGACTGGTGCGTATTCAATGGATGATGCGACCTGCTATTCAGTCGCAGTGGAAGTGGTCGCTGGTCAGTCTCTCGAGTTGGTCGCTTCACATCTTTTTGATACCGTAATAAGGTAATCGCACCTTCGGCTGGAAGAGCGATTTCGGTAACTGTGCCGTGCGCAACGATCAACATTCAAACCCATGAATCTCAAGGCAGGTTGGTAAAATGAACGACACGAAGACAAACGCCGGCTGGTTTGGCACGCCAAAAGACGATCCACGGGTTGTTCAGCTGCGCCAACATTTGATAGCTAACAATGGCATAAAGGGACTTGAGATACTTAAGCCCAGTGATGTTGAGCGCGCGGTTGCACTTTTTCATCGAGATGGTTTTGTGGCCATCAGCGATATCCTGAATGCCGAGCAAGTTGCGATATTAGCGTCGGGTTGTGACGAGGTTGTCAAAGAGATCGTCGCCGTCGACCATGACCACAAGGGCAACCGCGGCTCCCATCGATACTCCTTCGGCGGGTCCAGTCTGACTCGCAGTCAGCTTCATCATCCAGCCTGGCAAATGCTGCTGGATATTCCGTCAGTGACTCGAATTCTGAACGCGATATTTGGCTCGAACCATTATACGCTCAGGTCGGCCAGCGGCGATTTTTGCTTGCCGGGAGCCGTCGACTACCAGCCGCTGCACTCCGATATTCGCGACTGGGTTGATGATAAGCGGAGCCCCTTTAGTGCCTTTCATGACCCCCTCGGGCGCATGAGCATCAGGGATCTTCCTTGTCCCTATGTGTGCGTGAACTTCCTGCCCCAAGATGTCACTCAGCTCAATGGTCCGACACGGCAAATTCCAGGCACGCAACATTCGCGCATGCCGATTCCCAGTCTTCAAGACGAGCCAGAGTGGATGCGGCTCAGCACCGTCTGCTCCGTGCCTGCGGGTAGTATCATGATACGTGATGTGCGCGCCTGGCACGGTGGTACACCCAATGTATCAGAGACAATGCGTGCCATACCGAATCTGGAAATCTATGCGCCCTGGTTTAGAGAGCCCATTGTGCCGGGGATTACCTATCAAGATTACAAGGGGTTGTCGGTAGAAGCGCAGCGACTGGTGCAACATTGTGTTGCCGATTCCAGTGAAGGCCTTGTGACCGGCGCCACCCTGCGAGCACCTTGATTTACGGGCTCCCTAACTTATGCTAACGGACATTTAAATATGCAATATCGTCAATTAGGCCGCTCAGCGCTGAGGGTCAGCGAGTTGTGCCTCGGCACCATGAATTTTGGACCTCGGACGCCGGAAAAAGTAGCCTTTGAAATTTTAGATCAAGGAGTGGCGGCCGGCATTAACTTTATTGATACTGCCGATCAGTATGGTGGCAGCCTTGGCGTAGGTGCGACGGAAAGCATCTTGGGTAAGTGGTTTGCAAAAGATAAAACCCGACGTCAACGGCTTGTCGTCGCGACTAAAGTACATGAGCCCATGTCAGCAGATATCAACGATCGTGGTCTATCAGCACGTCATATTCAAATGGCGTGTGATGCGAGCCTGCAACGTTTGGGCATCGATCATATCGACCTCTATCAAATGCACCACTTTGACCGCGCTGCGCCGATGGAAGAGGTCTGGCAGGCGATGGAGCGGCTCATTGCGCAAGGTAAAATTACTTATGTGGGTTCGAGTAATTTTCCGGGTTGGGGCATTGCCCGAGCGAATGAAAAAGCCAGCGCCCGGCGCCAGTTGGGATTAATCTCGGAACAGAGTCTCTATAACCTGATCGAGCGCCGGATCGAGCTCGAGGTCTTACCTGCCTGTCGTGAGTATGGCCTCGGGTTGATTCCCTGGAGTCCATTAGCGGGGGGATTGTTAGCGGGTCAGTCAGCAGCCGGCCAGGGTCGGCGGCAATCACAGGATATGCAGGCAGCCCTGGCCAGGCACGCCGCGCCACTGAATCAATTTCAGCAACTCTGCAACGAGCTGGGTGAGGCGCCAAGTGCTATCGCGTTGGCCTGGCTACTGCATCAGCCCGGTGTTGCCGCGACGATCATCGGCCCAGGTAGCGTAGAACAACTGGTTAACCTGCTGCATGTGCCGGATATTCGCCTCGACGCGCCGACCCTGGCGCGGCTGGATGTTATTTTTCCCGCTTGTGGTGAGGCGCCAGAGGCCTATGCCTGGTAATGCTTGGCAGCGAATTGCCGCTGGTGGAGGCGATTTAATCCGTATCAATCGGCATTTTGCTGGGCTAAGTCGAGGATAGCGGAAGGAATCTGGCGTTATATTTTGTATACTTCCCGGGCTTTCATGCTATTTGAGTTGTGACAGGTGTTAAAAAAACCGCTAGTTAACGCTAAGCAGACGCGAGTTACTCGTTGCTGGACCAGAGCTCTATTGTTTGTTTGTATTCTGTTGAGCGTTTATGTTCAAGCCGAGGGCGAGCCATCACCGCTGTTGGCGTCGACTGCACTGACCCCAGCGACACTAGCCTCTGGGATGGTGAGCAAGACTTTGTTGCCAGAGGTTGACCCGCGATTCGAGCTGAATAACAGTGATGGTAAGCCGGCAGGTTTGATCGCAGGATCCCAGAGCGCTAAGCATTTGTTCTGGGCGGATCTTGATCAAGGCCTGCTGTTTCGATTAGAACGAACGGCGAATGGTCAATATCGACAGCGAGATGTCGTGCGCATCTCCATCGGCAAGCAAGGTTTCGGCAAGACCCGAGAGGGCGATCTGAAAACGCCAGTGGGGGTCTATAAAATCACGTCATTTCTGACCGACAAACAGCTCGATGAGCGATATGGCATGGGCGCCTACCCATTGAACTATCCTAATATCTGGGACAGGATTTCATCCAGAACCGGCCACGGCATTTGGCTTCATGGGCATGATCGAAACATTGCTCAACGTCCGCGGTTTGATAGCGATGGCTGCATCGTGATCGATAACGAGACGTTAGAAAAGCTGGAATCCTTCATTACCATTGGTGAAAGTCAGTTAGTCCTCGACCGTTCGATGCAGTGGCTCAAGCCGACCACAACACAAGCCGAAGACGATATTTTGCCGGCCATAGAACAATGGCGGCAGGATTGGGAGGGGCTGAATAACGATGCCTACCTGGCGCATTATGCGGTTGGTTTTTCTGATACCCGGCGTAACCTGGCCGAATGGAAAGCTTATAAAACACGGATTAATCGCAATAAGCGGCAAGTGGGGGTGAATTTAACGAAGCTGAGTGTGATTGCCTATCCGGGGGAAGAGAACATGGTTGCGGTGCGTTTCTACCAGCGCTATACCAGTAATAACTTCAACTGGGCGGGCTGGAAACAGCTTCTGTGGCGTCGAAACGATGAGGGGCAATGGCGAATTTTTTATGAAGGAAACGGTTAGCGTGAAAAACTTGGGTCAAATGCTGGTGATCATCTGCTTGTTGTCTGGCCTGTTCGCGTGCGTGACGTCGGAGTCAGACACGCAAGAGATGGTGGTGCCGGTCACTTCGCCTGTGGTCGATGCAGTTGTGACCCCTGCGCCGGTTGCCCCATCATCTGCGGCGCCTGCGGTGGTTGTTCTGGAAGAAGTTCTGCAACTCGAAGTCATCGCTGAACCCATAGATACAGAGTCAAATATAGCGTTAGACACAACCCTGGCCGGAATGACAGCGGTGACCGCCTTGTGTGAGAAGTTGGGTGCCAAGTTGGGCAGCGTTAGCACCCAGGACTGCCTGCACCAGCAGTTGATTCATTCGTCCGTGAGCTACACGGGTAATTCATTGGCCTATCGTGAGTTCCCGGCGTTGACTGATTACGCACCGCTGGGTCGTGTACTTGTTATCGGCGGAATTCACGGTGATGAATTTTCGTCAGTGTCGATAGTGTTCAAGTGGATGGGCGCGCTGCAGGAGCACCACACCGGGCTGTTCCACTGGCGATTTGTTCCCGTCGCGAATCCGGATGGCTTGCTGCAAAACGTCTCTCAACGTCAAAATAGTCGTGGGGTAGACCTTAACAGGAATTTTCCTACCGCTAACTGGGGAGCTGATGCTCATCGCTATTGGGTTGAGCGAACCGGCCGTAACCCACGCCGCGATCCTGGCGAAAAGCCTGGCAGTGAACTGGAAATTCAATGGCTACTGGAACAAATATCTTCTTTCCGCCCCGATGTCATTATCTCTATGCACGCGCCCTATGACCTGGTGGATTACGACGGGCCGCCATCCGCGCCCAGTAATTTTGGTAGCTTGCATTTGAGACGGCTCGGCGTTTTCCCCGGTTCACTAGGAAATTACGCGGGTCTGGACATGAAAATTCCCGTTGTCACCGTTGAGTTGGAATCGGCTGGCATCATGCCGTCCCCGGCCGAGATCAACAATATGTGGGTAGACCTGGTGCAGTGGTTGAAAGGTCAGCTGGGATAGTTAACCTGTGATAGCCCAGCGGCTGTCCTGGGCCGACAAGAATACCTAGCGATCACTTCGAACTTGTCGGATAACGTGGAGGCAATATGCACAACTGGACTCAAGGCGATATTGATACCGGTGAGATCAACATTCACTATTATCGAACCGGCCACGGTGATCTTCCCCCTTTGGTGTTATGTCATGGCTTTAGCGACAATGGCCTGTGCTGGACCCGATTAGCCGAGGTGCTGAAAAGTCAGTTTGATATCATCATGATAGATGCGCGCAATCATGGTCTTTCTGGCCATGGCACTGCCAGTTTACAAGCAATGACGGACGATCTGGCTGCTGTCATTTCGGCCTTGCATTTGGACCAGCCTGCCGCGTTAGGTCATTCTATGGGCGCAAGTATGGTGGCTGATTTGGCGGCTCGCTATCCGGCGCGGGTGTCACGCATTTTGCTGGAAGACCCGCCATGGACGAAGCATCAAGGCGCGGTGAGAGACAAAGACGTGGCGCAACGGCGTGAAGGCTTTCGTCAGTATCTGGCGTCGCTAAACAATAAAACCGAAGCGCAGATTATGGCTTTTGGCAAACAACAGAATCCCACCTGGCATGCTGATGAACTACCCGCCTGGGCGGCTTCCAAAAAACAGGTGAGCGAGTGGGCGATGGAAGGTTTGACACTGGGTAACTGGTCAGAGAGCGTCGCGCAGATTCAGTGTCCGGCCTGGTTGATCTATGCCGATGGTGCAGGTGATGGCATAGTAAAACATGACATTGCTCATCAAGTCGCGGCGGTGAACAGCCATTTCATCTTGCGTCACATTGAGGGCGCCGGCCACAATATCCGCCGTGAGCAGTTTGACCGTTATAGGTTAGCGGTTGTGGAAGGCTTGATCTAACGAGCCGGATGTTGAGACCAACGTCTGCAGTGCCCTGCACCAACTATTTGCCTTGCATCAAAGATACTGCGTCGAGAGGAACGTTAAGCTGTGTTCAGGCTAGCGCAGTGTTATCGGTCGCGCTGTTTTTATTAACTCACTAGATCAAGGAATGATCATGACAAAAAAACTGCGGTTTGCTCTTCTGATTGCACTAACGCCACTGATGGCAGGGGCTGCGCTTGCCGCTGGTCCGGGCGGCGGTGGTGGCGGTGGCGGCGGTGGCGGCGCCAGTATCGGCGGCGGATCCATGCACGGTTCAGGCACTACTGTCCGAGACAGGGACAGGTTGAGAGATCCGACCCTGCATACCGATCAAACGATAGACAGGGACAGGGACCGGGATCGAATTCGAGACCGGCTCGATAGGAGGATGACGGATCGTGAGCAAGACATGCAGTCGCGTATGAGCGAGATTGGCCAGATTGAAAATTCTCGAGAACGTATGACGCTTATGTCTAAGCACATGACGCAAATGAGCAAACAGATGAATGAGATGAACAAGATGATGGCGAGAAACGGCGCCGGTGCCGGGGCCATGGAACAAAAGCATCTTAAGCAAATGGCGCAGCAGATGGAGCAGATGACCCAGCGAGTGCGAGAGATGCAACAGCAGATGGCGCAGCAGCAGGAGCAGGAGCAAGAGCAAGTGCGAGAGCGAGAGCAGACACAAACATCTGATTAGCGATACAAACGCAGAAACCCGCTACTTGCTCACTCGTGACCGATTAGCTGGGAATTGCTGGCAGGCCAGACCGGGTTTTAATCCGGGCTGGCTTCAGTTACAACCAGCACTGTTTGCCTAGGTATATGTTTACCTAAGCAAACGCCGGCGCGGAAAACTAAAGTGCCGAACGAGATCATGAGCATTTCGGCAGCGGCGATTGTCTGCGCGGTAAATCGCTGACTCGCTCCGTTTCAGTGGCAGATTGCGAAGAGTCGACCACTACCGGATTCGAGTAAGGTAAACTCCCGCCAGACTGTCATTCTCACTGTCATCCTCAGTGCTTTCTTCGCCGTAAGTCTGCGTTGCAGTCGATGTCGCGGTTGTCATGCTGGCATTGATAACCAGCCAGCGACCGCGAAGGCCTTCGCGTTCAATGCCGACTTCAGAAATAAGTGCATCCACGGGTGCTTCGGGATCAATGCTGCGTCCGCTCATCGTAGTATCGAGCAGGGTAAAGAGGTCCCGCCCAGTACCTGGCCAGATCCTCTGGTAAATACCATCCACCGGATTCTGATAAATGCCATTCTCAAACTCGCCCCGTCTCGCCTTGAACACGGTGTTGAAGCTGGCACCTGATCCTCGCCCGGCTACCGCGACGAATGCTGATGAACGAAAGCGCGCGGGTTCGGCATCATCTTCTGCCCCCTCTTCGCCGTGACCGCTGCCTGAACAGGGCGGCTTGCCTGAGTAATTCCAGAACAGTAATTCATCAAATTCCATGTCTGTATCCGTCAGCCTCACGGTTCGGCCTGATTGGGTGTCGTGAACGAAGATGCCCTGGTTACGTGGCACTGTTCTCTCCTGATAACAGGGCTTGCCTTGGGCACACTGGCTCAAAGGGTCTCCCAGAATCGTTGGCATGCCGGTCGCTGGTATCATCTTCGGTTGACCCTGCGGATCCAGACACAGCAATTCCTGATTGCAGTAATCGATACGATCCTTGTTACCTTCGGTTGGGCAGTAAAGACGCAAAGTTCTGGTTTCAGAACCCCATGCACCCCAGAAGCCGACGAATCGGCCATCAAAGGCGCCACCTTCGCCAAGATTATTGAAGGTGTCGTTGGCGGTGCCGCCAGGTATCTGATCACCGATACTGACCAGCGTCACCAGGGCTGGCTGGCTTTCCAGCTCTGCCAGGTAAAGCCCGCCGAGGGTGGGCGCTTCTTCATTATCAAACCCGGCAAACACAACCTTGCCGTCGGCTGCGCTGGGGGGTGATGTGGAACCGAACAGGACATCTGTGCCGGGTATCAATGTATGCCTGTTATTGGCAATCATGACAGTATCGGCCGCACCCCCCGCCGGAAAAAGATGATCATTACCAATGGGTTGATCCTCCATCGTTCGGTAGTAAATACCCGTGCGACCGATACCATCGGTCGTATAGTTACCTTTGAACACAACCCTGTTGCCATCGGTGACTGCAGGCGCGCCGGGAAATACATCGAATACGGTACCGGCTAACTCACCCGGTACGCTGAAGAAATTGAATGCTGAAACCCCGCCGAGTTTGCTCGCGGCAGTAATCAACGGACCAAACGGATTGGTGTAGATACCGGTTGTACCTACTCGGGTTTCAATCTCCTCACCGGTGTTCGGGTCAATACCCGTTACATATCGCCACACCGGGGGGTGATTACCACGGGTGACGATGGTTGAGGTGTCTTTGTCGATACGTGGAAATGCAGGCGTTTCGACGAAGCGGGCATTCA
>Ga0255779_1006126_pt1 | contig 11012 bp, 7 predicted proteins | sample 011ome_21_FD_179977 | JGI IMG/M metagenome (GOLD analysis project Ga0255779, IMG submission 179977) | Coastal salt marsh microbial communities from the Groves Creek Marsh, Skidaway Island, Georgia - 011508AT metaG (version 2) | ecosystem: Environmental > Aquatic > Marine > Intertidal zone > Salt...
GCTCGGTAACGCAATTATCCACGAAAATCATCGACTCGCGGTACTTGCCATTGATCCCTCCAGCGGTCGTTCCGGAGGCAGCATTTTGGGTGATAAAACCCGAATGGAAACGCTTTCACGCGCACCGAATGCATTCGTTCGTCCGAGCCCCACAGCCGACACCTTGGGTGGCGTCACGCGCGGAACATTTGAGGCCATTGAACTCTGCGAGGCAGCAGGATTCGATCGCATCATCGTTGAAACCGTTGGCGTGGGACAATCCGAGACGGCCGTGCGAGACCTCACCGATGTGTTCATACTGCTGATGCTCCCTGGAGGCGGAGACGAGCTTCAAGGAATCAAGCGAGGAATCATGGAAATGGCTGACCTGCTACTGGTCAATAAATGCGACAGCGGCCGCGAACCGTTGGCACAGGAAACTGCCATGCAGTACCGAAAGGCACTTCATTTGTTTCCTCCGAATATGGGTGGCCACGATGTGCACGTCCAAACGGTTAGTGCTTTGAACAATGACGGCATCAACTCAGTGATGAACGACATCCAAGAATTGGTCGAAATGTGGCAAGCCAACGGATGGCTAAATCGTCAGCGTTCCGAACAGCGCATGAGACAATTCGAAAATCAGATTCGAAGGCTATCGCTATTGAAAGACCGCAGCTCCGCACAAGCGACAGAAACTTGGAATGCATTGGTTAATCAAGTAACGGAAGGCACTTTGTCACCACTGAATGCTGCGCATCTTTGGCACGCCCGTAGGCAAAAAAATACCGGGCCATGACGAATGCCATCATCATGATTTTGACGACTGCGCTATTGGGCATTTTGAGCTCATGGCAATTTGCTGGTAAACGAGCGATTGGCTCCACATCGAGCAACTCCTTGGTCGGAAGAAAAGCAAGTATTTCAAAATCAGATTTAACAATCGGTTTATCTTGTCTCGCTGTTGTTGCGGTCACCTTTTCCAATTTTTCATGGAGCCTCGTGACCTGGGCACTAGCCAATTCAGGGATCATCCTCATTTCATGGAAGGAATGGAATATGACTCCAAATCTGCACGCAGAATCACCAAAGGCGGTCCAATACCGCTTGACACAATTGCGGCAGCAATTGGACAAATTGCGCGAAAAGGAGCAGCTCGATGGCGTCCTCAACAAAACCGCAACATCCCATCATGCCATATCGCTATTCAGCGAGCGATTCGAATTGATCTTGATGACCATTGAGAATCATCTTTTGGTTGGTGATCATGAACAAGCGGAACAAATCATCACGTCTTTTGCCCGCCATCTGCGTCAGATTCTCTATGAAGGCCACACACCATTTCTGCCTTTGACAGATAGTATTGAACATGTGCAAACGCAGTTGACCTTGATGGAAAAATTAACGGGTGCACGATTTTGTTGCGATATCGACGATGGGATGTTGGATGATTCCACCCGATCTCGATATACCCAACCTTTGCAAATTAGCACCTGGGTTCAAGAAGCATTGTGGCCTTATTTCAGCTTAGCCGAAAGAAGTTTGGAGCCGGTGGGAAATTCCATCGTTTCGTTTGACCTGGAGGGCAACCAATTGGTGGTTTCATTCTCTCCTCCTCAATCCATGTACCTGCCTGAAGAACCGGCCAAAAAGTACGTTCGCAAATCATTCCGAATCCTTGGCTGCGCCCACGGGATGAAGCAAAGCATCCCATCGTCGGTGCTTATCGCTGCGGGTTGATCGATGCTTGCAGGGCATCCACAAGGTCATGCTCTTTGACGCGCGTCTGTGCGCCTGTTTGCATATTCCGTACGGTCCATTCTCCAGCAGCGCGTTCCTCCTCCCCCGCCAAAATCACGAAATCCACAGATGTGTCTGCAGCGTATTTCATTTGCTTCTTGAGCTTCGAAACATCCGGAAACAATACCGCTCGGATGCCCGCCTTTCGCAATGCGAACACCGCTTGGACAGCCTTCTGCCTCCCCTCCTCGTCCATTTGAACAATCAATACTTGGGCGCGTGTCTCAGCCTCAGCAGGAAAGGCTTCGTAATGTTCCAAGACATCGTAGATGCGGTCCGCACCGAAACTGATGCCCACTCCGCTCATGCCTTCCCAGCCGAAAATTCCGGTTAAATCCGCATACCGTCCACCGCCACAAATGCTTCCAATGGGCGCATCAGGCACTCGCACCTCAAAAATTGCACCGGTGTAATAGTTCAATCCGCGCGCCAACGTGGGATCAAATACCATCAGATCGCTTGAAACCCCCGCACCCTCTGCAAGTTTCATGAGTTCTGCAGTTTCTTCATACGCTGCATGAGCCTCAACATCAGCTGAATCAAACAACTGACGCATGGCGTTCAGGCGAGTAAGACTGTCTTTATTGTCCAACAAGCCAAATAAGGCCATGACCGATTCGATGGCATCCGCCTTGAAACCGCGATCGCTCAATTCCTTGCGCACGCCGTCGTTGCCAATCTTATCCCATTTATCCAAGGCTACTGTGAAGTCTTGGAAAGCATCTTCAATTTTCCAGGCCCTCGCCAATCCGTTGAGAAGGCGCCGGTCGTTCAGCACGATTTGAAATCCCGGAACGCCCAATTCAGTTAACACCTCATGAAACAGCGTAACCAAATCCAATTCGCACAACATGCTCTCCGATCCGATGATATCGGCATCGCATTGAGTGAATTCCTGGTAGCGTCCCTTTCCGGGACGGTCGCCGCGCCAAACCGTTTGCATTTGATAGCGGCGAAACGGGAAAGTCAGGTCATTCCGGGACATCACAACAAAACGGGCAAAAGGAACGGTTAAATCATAACGAAGCGCCTTTTTCGAGATACTTGAAACCAATCCGCTTGAATCGCGACTTTCCATGGCTTGAGCGTCAGCTTTGCTCAAAAAGTCGCCGTTGTTGAGGATTTTAAAAATCAATTGATCACCCTCCTCACCGTATTTCCCAGTAAGCGTTTGCAAACTTTCCATGGCCGGAGTCTCAATCGGCAGGAAACCGTAACGCTCGAAGGCTGAACGCATAACACTGAACATCCAGTTGCGGCGCGCCATTACGCGGGGACCAAAATCACGGGTTCCTTTAGGGATCGAAGGTTTGCTCATCTTATGAATGCCGTTAGTCTCAGCGCTTATTTTGACGACGGTACTGAATGAATGCCACGACTGTTAGGATGGCCATGGCCAGAAATACATATTGCATGCGAAATTGGTTTTCAAGTCGCTAAATTCGGCAATCCATGGGAACCAACGAAAACATCGTCCATCTTTCCGGGCATCAAGGTGCCTTGTACGATGCGTGCTGGGACCCTGAGACACAGACTTGGCTTACCGCAGGCGGGGACGGAATCGTTGCCGAATGGAATGCCGATGGATCTGCAGAGGGGCGCGCGATTCTGCACCACGATCGCGCTTTCTTCTGCATCGCTACCTCCGGTTCGCGTCGTTATGCAGGTACGGAATCCGGTGAACTTTTCAGCTGGGATCAAGACGCTCCGACTCAAGCGCGTCGGTTCGAGACCCATAGCAACGGATTGTTCTCGGTGGCTATGGGAAAGGCCAACAGCATCATTACGGGTGGAGGAGATGAGCGTTTGGTTTGGCAAAAGGATGGCGTCATCCTGGGCGAATGGCACGTTTCTGGAGCGCAAAAAATTCGTTGCATCGTCCCTTCTCCGCGAGGCTGGTTTGTGGGCACATCTTCCGGTAAGGCATGGACTTTCGAATCCTGGGAAACCTTGCGCGACCTCACCAGGGAATCGCGAATCGAAGGGCACGAAGGTGGTTGCTATGCGGCCATTTGGCATCAGGAAAAACGGGTTTGGCTATCAGCAGGTCGGGATGGTCACATTCGCGTTTGGGGTCCAACAGGCAATCCCATCTTGGCTTTTCCAGCGCACGAAGGCGCCATTTATCGCATGGTCCAATCGGGTGGTGTGGTATGGACTGCGGGCAGGGACAAAACCGTCAAAGCTTGGGATGCGAAATCGCTTGAACCGCTCCGGCGAATTTCCTACAAAGAAGGTGGAAGCACTCGATCCATCAATGCGTTGGCCGTCTCAATCCAAGCCCCTTCCGCTCTCCTTTTCGGAGGTGATGATCGCATGGCACGACTGGCGCAAGTTTGACTAACCGAGTCGAATTGATTTCACACCCAATTCACGGGACGCACACCTTGCTCAACCAACCAATCGTTTGCCTTGGAAAAGGGTTTCGAACCGAAAAAACCGCGATGCGCGGACAACGGGCTGGGATGAGGTGCAGAAAACACCCGCTGAGTGGAGTGCTTGAACCGGTCGGTGTGTTGCTGTGCGTGGCGACCCCATAACAAAACAGCCAATGGCTGATTCCGGGCGGCCAATGCATCCAACACTGAACCTGTCATTTTCTGCCATCCCATTCCTTGGTGTGATCCCGGCTCATTCATGCGAACGGTCAACACATCATTCAAAAGCAACACCCCTTCTCTTGCCCAATTCGCCAGCACACCATCGGCGTCAAAATCCCATTGGAGCGGCCATGGTTCTTGGAGATCATCGGTCAATTCCCGCAGGATGTTCCTGAGCGACGGTGGATGAGCAATCCCCGGAGCCACCGAAAAGGCGAGACCGTGAGCCTGCCCTGCTCCGTGATAAGGGTCTTGGCCACATATAATCACTTTCACATCCTCAGGTGCAACCAATCGCAGAGCAGCGAATTCCATCCCTCGCGGAGGAAAACAGCGATAAACTCTTCGCTCCGCTTGAAGAGAAGCATCCAATTGATTCCAATTCAGCGAAGCGCTCTTCAATTCCTTTTGCCAAGCCTTAGGTAGTTGCTGAAACATGGGGCAAAATTCGGGTCGGGAGGCCCTTTTTCCAATGTTTCACGCCGCCTCGTGGAAAACCTATTGGACCAAAACCTTTCAAGGAAGGAAAGGAAAGGGTACTTTTGCCCTTTCGTATTTGCACCAACGGACGCCAAGCGTCTGGATAAAAGTTGAATCACCTTGTCTTTGACTGACGCGGATTTTAAGAAACACCTCGAGTCCTCCCAAGGGAAAACGCTCTACGGATACCAAGAAGCGGCCATCAACACCCTGATGGCTCGGATGGAAAAATTCCCCGACCGATACAACTTATTGTTCCAATTGCCCACTGGAGGTGGGAAAACCGTCATCTTTTCCGAACTGGCGAAACGATACATCCTGAAGACGGGAAAACGCGTATTGATCCTGACTCACCGAATCGAACTTTGCGGTCAGACGAGTCGAATGCTTACTGAAATTGGCATCCCCAACAAGATCATCAACAGCAAGGTCAAAGAGTTGGATGAGGACGATGACCATTGGTGTTTTGTCGCCATGGTCGAGACGCTCAATAACCGACTCAATGACGAACGGATCGAATTTGAAAACTTGGGGTTAGTTGTCATTGACGAGGCCCACTACAACAGCTTTCGAAAACTCTTCGGGCATTTCTCAAACCAAATCATTCTGGGCGTTACGGCAACTCCGCTAAGCTCCAACATCAAGCTCCCGCTCAAAGACAATTACAACGAATTGCTCGTTGGTGAGTCCATATCGGCGTTGGTCGAGCAGCAATTTCTCGCGAAGGCTATGACGTATAGCTATGACGTGAACTTGCGGTCATTGAAGATTGGAATCAATGGTGACTATACGGTCTCCAGTTCCGAGCGGTTGTATGGAAATTACCTCATGCAGGAAAAACTCCTGTACGCTTACGAGGAAAAGGCCAAAGGAACGAAAACGCTCATATTCAACAACGGCATCAACACCTCGAAGCAGGTGCAGGCCATGTTCATTGAAGAGGGATATGAGTGCATGCACCTTGACAACACGCACAGCGAAAAAGAACGGCAGGACATCCTTGAATGGTTCGAAAAGAAACCGGATGCCATCTTGAGCTCCGTATCAATTTTGACGACTGGATTCGACTCACCTTCCGTGCAAACGATTATTCTGAATCGAGCGACGAAGTCACTGACGCTCTACCACCAAATGATTGGTCGTGGTTCAAGAATTTTACCCAACAAGCGTGAATTCAATGTCATCGACTTGGGGAATAACGCGCGGCGGTTTGGATTGTGGGAAGCCCACATCAATTGGACTGAAATCTTCAAATCTCCAAATTCATTCATCGAAGGCTTGTATACCGATGAAGAAATTGAGGATGAATTTGTCTTTGAATATTCGGATGAATTGATGGAAAAGCTTCAGGGAGGTCCAGATCCGGATTTTAACATGGCTGAGGCTTACGTGCAAGTCACCCGGGAAGGCGGACGCCCAAAAGAAGCAATCGAACGCAGCATCAATCACCATGTTGAAATCATCCGCTACGTATGCGATGATTTGTGGGACGCATTTGATTTGGCGAAGGAGCTCGAAGGCGACATCACCTACCGCATTCGGTTGTATTCCAAGTGCATCGCGAAAACGACGGAGAACTACAAAAACTGGTTAAAAGAGGAGTACGCGAGGAAACTTCAAAGCGCATTGCGAAAAGCATACGTGACCGACGACCAAGAAGCATAAGGACAAGTCTACCTGTCAGGTAGTCATCCACCTTCGTCGAGCTGCACTTATAAAGTGAATTGCTCCGATTACAAATACCTTGAATCGCCCCTAACAGTAGCAACTATTTTTGTGATGTTATGGCGCAGTTCATGAGTTTGGATGTCAAAGTGGCGTTGGTGTCGCTCGGGATAATCAGTTTTTTATTGGCTGTGATCTCGATCAACCTTTGGAAATTTCGCCGTCGAAACGCTGCGTATGTTCCTGATTGGCAACTGCTAATGTCTGGGATTTCTTTTGTTCTTTTTGCGATGATTTTGGGATTTGGTTTGTACCACGTGATCATCGACCATCAAAGCTTCTCTCCAGCAAATGAGAACGTTTTCATTTTTATGTGCTTGGCCCTTGCAGCTGTGAATGGCTTGGCCTACGGTTACCGTCTGAACAGGTTATCGGGCATTCCTCAAAAAACGAGAAACCGCTTAATCGAGGAGCAGCTTCTTGTTCAAAACCTTTCTCAATCTCAGCAAAACTTGGCGCTGAAAGAAAAAGTCATCGAATCCAAAAGAAAACACTTGAAGTCGCAAATGAATCCACATTTCATCTTCAATGTCCTAACCGGAATTCAACATCTATTGCAGAAAGCAGAAAGTGAGCGGGCTGGCCAGGTATTCAGTCAATTCCGAAAATTGCTGATGTTGGGATTCATGTCGCAAGAAAAAATCCTTGGGCCGTTATCCCAAGAAATCGAACACGTCGAACAGTACATCGAATTAGAACGCATTCGCCTTTCTAAACCATTTGCATTCAATTGGGACATTCAATCTGACGTCGTTACGGACTTCACACCCTGCCCGTTGTTCATTTTACAACCGCTGGTCGAAAATGCCATTTGGCATGGTTTATCCAAAGAATCTGTGGAGGAACCCGAATTACGCTTAAAGGTCTATTGGGATAACGAAGACTTGATCATCAGTGTTCACGATAATGGTCCCGGATTGCGAGACAAAGATGAATCTGCGCAAAAACACGTTTCGCGCGGCACGAGCATTATTCGAGAACGTCTTGCATTGCTTCGGCATCGCGGCAAGCTCACCATTTCAGAATGTCCGAAAGACCACCCTTTCCCTACTGGGGTGGCTTCCAAATTACGGTTGCCCTTATGGGCCCTTGAACCCGCTTGGCATCACATTGAAGAGAAGAAAGCAAGTTGAGCTGAACGGATAACACTCGGGAATCAGAACGCCCAGCGAGGCAACGGCTCATCCGTAAGCTCACCTTTGAATCCGTCTGAAAACAAAAGCGATCCTGCCATGGCTATCATCGCCGCGTTGTCCGTGCAATACGCAAATGGTGGGATGGAGACCTCCCAATCTGATTGGGTTCGCTTGGCCTCCAGCCGCGCTCGCAATCCCCGATTCGCCGATACGCCTCCCGCAATGGCAACGCGGTTCGTTCCGGTCCGGTCCACGGCAACTTCCAACTTTTCCATCAGTATATCCAAAATCGCTTTTTGTACGCTCGCCGCGATATCCGCCTTTCGCTCTTCGACAAAATGCTCATTCTGTTGAACGGCTTGTTGCAAAAACTGCCAAACCTGTGTTTTCAATCCACTGAAACTCATGTCCAATCCCTCGACGCGTGGTTTTGAAAATGAAAAAGCTTCCTCGTTGCCTTCGGAAGCGAGTTGATCAATGATAGGGCCTCCCGGATAAGGCAGCCCCATGAGTTTGGCCACTTTATCAAAAGCTTCTCCCGCTGCGTCGTCCCGGGTTTCACCGAGAATTTCCATTGACAAAGGTCCAACCACACGTACGAGCTGTGTATGGCCACCAGACACAGTCAAACACAAGAACGGGAAATCAGGACTGGGTTCAGGTTCAAGGAAATGCGCCAAGATATGGGCTTGCATGTGGTTAACAGGGATCATCGGAAGACCCTGAGCGAAGGCCCAAGACTTTGCAAAAGCTGCTCCAACATGCAATGACCCCATCAAACCGGGGCCTCGGGTATATGCAACCGCGTCGATATCTGCAGCAACAATACCCGCCTCTTCGAGTGCCGCTTGCAATGTAGGAACGATATTTTGTGCGTGCGCCCTGCTAGCCAATTCCGGCACCACGCCCCCGAACTTTTCGTGAACCCGTTGATTGGCAATGACATTGGAAAGTACCCGTCGTCCCTTGATCACGGCTACACTCGTGTCATCACAGGAAGATTCAAAAGCTAGAATAACCGGTTCTTGTGGCATGATTTCTGGTAGCAAAAGTATACTTTCACAGACAAATGATTGCCAATTCAAATGCGACAAGACGCGGGCTTTTTTTCGGAGTCCTCAGCATAGCTTTCCTGGCATTTCTATTGTCTTCATCCGCAGTGCATACAGCAGCTACGAATCTCGTGCTGAAGCGCACTGCTCCCATCACCGGATTGAAATTCGCCGCCGAATCGGTTTCCTATTCCATCTTCCCGCTGGCCTTTCAAATTTCCGGGCTCGAAGCACGTGCTGAAGGCGAACGAATTGTGCGCATAGATTCGACGTTCGGCACTTTTCGCCATGTGAATTTGAGCAAAACGGATTTCGCGCTTTCCCATGTTCGCGTAACAGGTATAAAAATTTCAGCAAATGAGATGTTCACCGATTCATTGGCTCAGTTCCTCAGGCAATCTGGCCCTGGATCGAATGAAACGCCTTGGATCCTCACCATCGAAAACGGCACCCTCGAAGACATCCAAATCCTAGGCATATCCCCAGATTCAACGGCGTACATCGCAGGCAAAGCTGTCACGTGCAATGCCGTGGAAATTTCGGAGAGCACATCGTTTGGAAAAATCGAAGGTCTCGATTGGCTATTTCAACCCCGCAACACGCGCAATGTGTTCAAGGAACCATTTCATGTAGACTCATTGACAGCGTCTTGGAATACCGGAATTTCAAAACAATTCACCCTTGCTGCAGCAACGAATTTTGGATTCTTGAAAGGCGCTTACTCGGAAAGCGATTCCCTCGCTGAAAGCTCAATTGAATTTAAGCCGGATACGGTAGCTTGGCCGCTGGATGCATCCGCCATTTGGGTACACCATTTAAAATCACTTTTGGCCGATCAAACTTTCGTCGGAAGCGCCGAAATCGATTCCGTGGGCCAACTTCGAGGCAATTTGGATTGGAAAGGAAGAACCGTAATTCCATTTGAATGGAACCGGATGGAATGGACCTCGGGACCGTTTCATGTAGATATGCGTGAAGTCGCTTGGGCACCCATTGAAACGGCAGTACGCAAGCTGACTTGGCTTCATCGAGATCTCAATTGGCTCGTCGAAGTCAACGGCTCTACGGAAGGATTGGAATTATCCCTTCGACCTGTTCAACCAACTCCAGAGCGCATCCAAATAGTGTGGAACCCCAATGGACCGTCGCATGAAATCCAACTGAACATCAGTGAATTTGCTGTTAATCAACGGGATGGAATGAGATTGCCAAACCGAATTTCTGCGGAAGCGGAATTTACCGTCAACCCAAATGAAGCACAGGGTCAACTTCGATTCCTGGAAGGTTCGGAGTCGATTGCATCCAGTGACATTCAGGTGGATTGGGATTCAATTCGATGGGCGTATCAAGCGGGGTGGACTTTAACTGGACTTCACGCTCTCGCGAATCAATCCGCTTGGGAACTTTTTGCCGCATTGAATATTCGCGGATCTGGAAATTGGACCGGTGATTGGACACACATTGCTGAATCGAGGAATATCCGATTAATGGAAAACCGGATGCCGCGGTCGTTTGAACGATTTGACTTGATTCATGAGAAAACCGGATCGGACTGGCATTTGAATTGGAATTCTGATCTTTCCAATGGCCAATTTCAAGCGAATACAGAAGCACTCCGTCGTTGGGGGCTGTTGAACGAAACGCAAGCAAAAGTTGATTCTTCAGCCCTTCCCCTTGCCCAATTCAATGCCACCTTTCCAGGATTCAACACCATTGCTTTTTTATTGGGCATACCCATTCAAACAAAAGGGATCGCCTCCATTCAGGCGAACTGGAGGGATTCACACCAATCCATAAACTTGGATATCCCCAGCCTAGCATGGGAATCGTTGACAGCCGAAGACTTACAACTCGAGGCGTCTATCGGGAATTGGAATAGCGATTCTATTCAGTGGTACGTGGCTGATATTGGCTACAATGGACAGCCAAAATGCTCAAATTTCGAAGGAACGCTCACTGGCAACGCATCATTAGGCGGAAAAGCGACTTGGATAACTTCCGACCATAATCAACAAGGAACGCTTAACCTGAATATTGCATCCTCAGACGAATACTGGGCCATTCGGTTGGATTCCCTTTTCTTTCCTCTTGCCATGGAGAGCTTGACCCTCGACCAGCCCGCGAAATTCACTTGGAACATGCGAGAAGGCGCCCTGAATCTGGACCGATTGCAGCTGTCGAATTCCAATGGGGGTTGGGCTTCGGGAAGCGGGGTCCTGTCTCCTTCCGGCGACGTAAAG
>Ga0255779_1006129_pt1 | contig 11006 bp, 6 predicted proteins | sample 011ome_21_FD_179977 | JGI IMG/M metagenome (GOLD analysis project Ga0255779, IMG submission 179977) | Coastal salt marsh microbial communities from the Groves Creek Marsh, Skidaway Island, Georgia - 011508AT metaG (version 2) | ecosystem: Environmental > Aquatic > Marine > Intertidal zone > Salt...
GCCGTTCGAGGAAACGCCGTTCGCGGGCGCGCCCAACCCCGTGATGGCCGTCGTCGCGTTCCTCGCCACCTGCGTCGGGCCGCGCGTCGCCGCGGCGGCGGCCAAAGCCGCGCTCGCGCGCCTGGCCGAGGCGGCGGGCGACGGGGGGGGCGCGGAGGGCGACGGCGCCGACGGCTGCTCGCGCGTCACGGGCGACGCCCCGGACCTCGAGCTCGGCCCCGCGCCGCCCGTGACGCGCGAGCAGGCGGTGGCGGCGTCCGCGGAGGGCCTCGCGGCGGCGGCTGTGCACGCGAAGCTTCTGGCGGACCGTGACGAGCACGAGATGGAGAAGCTCGCCGTCGGGGTTGTGGAGATGCAGATGCGCAAGATCGAACTCAAGCTGCGGCAGATGGAGGACCTGGACGCGGGGCTGACGCGCGAACGCGCGGCGGTGGACCGGATGTTCGCCGCCATCGCGGCGGAGCGCGGGCGCGAGGAGAAGACCCGGAAGGAAGCCGAGGCGCGCGCGAAGGCTGCGGAGGAGGAGGAGGCGAGGAGGCGGGACGCCGAGGCGGCGGCGGCGAAAGCCGCCGCGGAAGCCGCCGCCGCCGCCGAGGCGGAGCGTCGCGAAATCGCGGCGATGCTGGCGGCGTCGGCGCCGCCCGCGCCGGCGCCTTAAGACGAGCGTCGTGGTTTGAAGAATAAGGTTACGTGTTTCCTTCTCGTCGTCTCCGCTATGGTCTACCGGGCCCTCGTGCGTCCCCGCGCGCGTTAAAAAACGCCTTTCTATTTCAGGTGCCACACCACCGCGTAGGCGTATATGATGACCCCCGCGACGCAGCAGTACAAACCGGCCCAGTACGCGTCCTCCACGCGCCAGTCGTCCTCGCGCTCCTCCAGCTCCGGCTGACAGCTCCCCCCCGTTTTCGCGCTCGCCGCGCCCGTCTCTGCCTCCAGCAGGGGCTTCGCCTCATCCTCCGCCGCTCTCGCCTCCGCCTCGCGCCGCTTCTCGTACACGTCGTGGATGTTGTACGCGAGCGACGCCGAGCACGACATCGCGAACCCGATAATCGCCTGCGGCGTCTCTGTGCGCTTGTCCACGAGCAAGTCAGAGAAGACGATGGTGCTCAAGTCCTTGAACGGCGTGCAGATGGCGCTGATGATGGCGGAGGTCATCTTTACGAAGATCAGGTTGAACAGCACCACCATGATAGCCAGCGCGCACACCACGCACAGGATCACGTAGAAGTCGTCGCCGAACCCGCCCTCGTCCGCGCCGAGCTTGATTCGGTGCGCCACCTCGCGCGCGTCCGCCCACGCCGCGTTCACGAAGAACAGCAGGCACTGCTGCGGCGCGCTGAGGAGCATGGTGGCCATGCCGGAGAGCCGCAGCGGCTGCAGCAGCGCCTGCATCAGCAGCAGGCGCACAACGTCCAGGCCGAGGCTGCTGATGGTCAAGACGAACCCGATGGTGCTGAGCTCCACCTGCCCGAACTTGATCAGGACGCCGCCCACGGACACCACCGCCGCGGCGGCCACCGTGCTCCACTTGAACTTGGCGCTGCCGATGGCGATGGAGAGCATGGTGACCCCCACCGGCAGGAGCGAGCCGGTCATAGCGTAGAACGCGGGCGAGACGTACTGCACCGCCTTGTTCTGCAGGAACAGCTTGAGCGAGAGCACGCCCGAGAACGGCAGGAGCATCGTGAGGTAGTTCCAACGCGAGATGCGCAGCTTCGCCGCCTCCTCGGGGCGCTGGCCCATCATGAAGGCGCCGAACGCCGTGCACACCATCTGCTGCACCGCCAGCACGCTGCACTGGTACGGGTACCCCGAGCGGAACAGGTGCGCCATCACGAGCGCCAAGCCGCTGCTCACCACCACGACCAGCACCGCCATCACGAAGATGGCGTTGCCCGTGGGGGGGGCATCCTTCGCGGGCACGGGGACGGGCGCCATCTCACGCGCCCGGGACCTCCCGACAAGGCTTTTCTCCTCCGCTCGACACCCGCGGCTACCGGGGGGGACGTCGAGGGGTCGCCGGGGACTTCCCGCGGGGAAGCGACCGCCTGGCTCGGTCGGTGCGCACGCACACCGCGCGTGTCACCGACCCGTCGATGTCGCGTGCGGTGACGTGTGGCCGCCGGGCGAGGGGAGCTCGACCTACCCTCGAAGTCGATCGTGTAACCACCAAAATAGAGCATAGCGGATCGAATAATACTTTAAAAGGAAGATTCGTCTCGCTTGAAAGGAGACTCTCGTTCGGGGTTCGATGAAAAACCAGAAACGAAAGGGGGACGTGCCGCTTTCGGCAAATTTCCATTCTCACCGCTAACACTCTTTCTCAGTCACAGCCTGGGCCCCACCGACTCCGGCGGCGTCCCGCGCGCTTCACCCCCCCCCCGCCCCGGCGTTTTGGGCGACCCGGGCGCACCGACACCCGCTACTTTCGCGTCCCGGCGCGCCCGCCGCTCGACGGCGGGGGCGACGCGCGCGCGGTTGTCGTGCCACTCGATGGCGCGATAGTTGAGCTCGTCCATCTCGGCGACGATGAGCTCGTAGTCGTCCTCGCTCAGCTCCTTGATGAACATGCACTTGTCCAGGCACTCGGACACGATTTTCGGCAGCCGCATGGAAACCAGCAGCTCCGCGGTCTGCGCCGCCTTCCTCAGCTGCTCGCGCTCGTCCAGCAGCGCCTCCACCTCGCGCTGCAGGCGCCGGTCGCCGCCGCTGCGGTTCTTCGCCTCCTTTTCCAGCAGCAGCGCCTCGACGGCGCGCTGCCCGCGCGTCAGCTTCTTGCGCCGCAGCGTCTGCGCCTCCTTCTCGCGCGCACGCACGAGCTGCTTCACGCGCAGCGAGCGCTCGTCGATGTCCACCTGCATGTCCCGCATCTTGCGCATCACCTCGTCCACCACCTGCAGGTGCGTCTTCAGGTGCGCGCACACCTCCAGGAAGCGCGGCGCGGCTTTGCGCCCGCGCCCGGAAATCTCGGCGGCGTGCTTCTTGTAGTCCATCCACTGCTGCGTGAACTCGCTGCCGATCACGGAGATGGGCAGCGCCATGAGCAGCACCGAGGCGAGCATCGCGAGGCACGCCACCAGGCGGCCGGGGCCCGTCACCGGAACCTCGTCGCCGTACCCCACGGTCATGAGCGTCACCATCGTCCACCAGAAGGAATCCGGGATGGATTTGTACGGGCTCGCCACGCGCTCGCACCCGTTCACCAGCGAGCCGTCCTCGTTCGTGATGTCGCTTCCGGAGGTGGACAGCGCGAGGTCCGTGCACACCACGTCCACCTTACGCGCGTAAATCCCCTCCGCCGCGTACTCGTCCCCGCGCTCGGCGAAGTACACCAGCGTCGCGAACACCAGCACCGTCAGCGCCAGCAGGAAGAACATCATCGCCAGCATGTCGAGCGACTCTTGCATGGTGCGCGTCACCACTTGCAGCTTCCCGCTCCGGGAGCCGAGCTTGATAACGCGGAACACGCGCACGAGGCGGACGGTGCGGAAGATGCGCGAAGACCCGCCGTCCGCGGAGGACATGGCGAGCTCGATGTAGAACGGCAGGATGGAGATGAGGTCCACCAGGTTCAGCGGCTGCACGACGAACTTCTTGACGTCGGGGCAGCACATCAGCTTGAAGCCGTACTCCATCGTGAACGCCGCGATGCAGATGCACTCGATGATCCAGAACGCGTCCTTGTGCTCGGGAGCTTCGAAGCTGGACATGGTTTCGAGGCAGAACGTCACCGATGACATCACGATCAGGCCCAGGATGAGCATGGACGTGAGGTACGCCAGCGGCGACGAGTCGGGATCGTCCAGGAAGATCCACGTTCGAAGCCGAAGCAGCCGCATCGCTTCCAACCACACATCCTCCACCTCGTCGTCGTGCGCGCCAGCCTTGGGCTGGTCGTGCGAGTCCATCGACGTGCGCGATGGCCGCGCCGATCTGTCGCCGTTCGCGGGTCTGTTACCACTCGGCTCTCCCCCTTCCTCGATCTGAAACGTCAAAGACGTCGCGTCGAGACCGGCGACTGCCTCGGCGCGTTTCTCCGACGAAGAAGGTCCGGGCTCGGCGGCGCCCTCGGCGCCTGTCTCCAGCGCCTCCCGCTCCGCCCTGAGCGTCGCGAGGTCCTTCCCTGACGCGTCCGTCTCGTGGCGTCTTCGCAGAGGGCTCACGAACGGCATCGCGGTTTCGTCGTTCGCCCTGAGACTGGCGTCGTATATCTCGTTCACGAACCCGATGCGTTTTTGGTCCTTAATGATCTCCGTCTCCAGGGACTTCACGGCTTTCTTGGCGTAATCGCGGAGCGTGGGCTTCCGCGCCTTGCCCCCCGCCCCGCTCGACGAACGCGCCGCGCCTGCGTGGAATCCGCTCGAATCGCTTCCGCTTCCGCTGCCCGTTCGCCCCACTATCCCGCTAAAGTCGCCGGAAGCGGACGGGGACGCGTCCTCCGGCCCCGCGGGCGCCGCCCCCCGGACGGAACCGTCGTTCGACCCTTCAAGAGAATCGCGATGCACCAAGGTCCCGTCGGGGTGCAACTCCACATCCGCGACGTCCACGAGGTGCACCCGCGGGCGTTTCTTCGACATTCCGCGCCTCGATCGATTGCGCTTGAACGGCGAGAGTCCCTGCACGCGGTGAAGGGGAGGGGACATCAGGTTCCGTCGGTTGAATGTTACCGCGGGGCGGAGAATTGGGAGGAAATTGAGACATGCAATTCTGAGGGGAGCGCACGTACCGAGAGGAAGCCTCCGCCCTGATCCTTCGGAGAGCTCGGCGATTTCGACATCGCGGGCATCGCCGCGGAACGATGCGACGAGACCCCCGGCGCCTCTCGCGCTCGTTCCCGCGAACGACAGTGAAGGGCGCCGACTGCGTCGCAATTTGTTATCTGCTCTTCGAAGCTCGTTCTTCCCCGTTTCCGTTGAAATCCCCAAATCGGTCGTCTGGGTCAAACGTATCGATCAAGCAGCATGTTCACCCATATTCGCTTTCAAATCTCACCGCGCTGACTCGGCATTCATGTGTCTGACACATCTCTGTGTTGAAGTGATCAAGTGAAGCTTTTTTTTATCGGCACTCGCGGCCGTTGCTCCAGACGCGCGCGCGGAGCGGAGCGGTCGTCCGCGGGGACTTTGGCGATGACCGCGTCGTTCTCGGCGTGGGCGCCCGCGTTCCTGCAGCACAAGGCGGACTCGGAGCTCGAGCGGGAAGAGGCGCTCGGCCTCGCGCGGCTTCTCCAGGCGACACATCCCGACGACGTCGATGAGGCGCAAACCTCCCCGGCGCTGTGCCTGGCGCAGAACGTGCTCGGGCACCTGCTGGAGGCGCTGGACGACGCCGCGGACCACCTCGCGGACGCGGAAGCGCGCGTGGAGCACGCCGAATCACTCCGGGCTTCGACCGCGCACGACGCCGCGGCACGCGCCGCGCCCGAGACCGCGGCGGAGAACGCGGAGAACGCGGGGGACTCGGCCAATTTCGGGACGCGCGAGAGCGGCGAGGCGGATCGCGCGTCGGCGGCTGTGTCTAAACAGCTACAGAGACGCCTGCTCGACGCCGAACAGGAGCTGGCGCACGCGAGACAGTACGCCGCGGACGCGGAGGCGCACGCGCGAGACGTGTTGTCCGCCAACGCCGCGCTCGTCGCCCAGCGCGACGCGCTCGAGGCGACGGCGGAATCGGCGCGCCGCGCGCCGCCGGAAGCGCCGGCGGCGGAGGCGCCGCCGCCGCCGCCGCGCGCGGCGGACTCTCCGAGCGCCGCGCCGGGCGCCACGACGACGTCGGACGCGCAGCAGCAGACGGACGCGCTCGCGCTTCCGTTCGTGGACCCGAACGCGCTGGTGGACCCCGTGCAGGCGGCGGCGATGATCTCCGAGGCGAAGGCCACCTCCGCGGCGGCGCACGCGGCGGTGCGCGCCGAGATGGAGTCCAGGCGCGCCTTTGCCGCCGAGTGCACGGCGTCGGTGCGCGCGGCGCTGGAGGTGAACGAGTCGCTGGAGCGGCAGCTCGTGGAGGCGGTCGCGGCGAGGCGCGCGGCGGAGACGGCGGCGGGGACGCGCGCGTCCGAGGCGCGCCGCTGGGAGAAGGCTCTGGAGAAACACAGGGCGTTCGACGCGCTGCGGCGCGCGTCCGAGGCGAGGAGACACCAGCCTTTGGAGACGGACGGACGACAGCCGAACGGCGCGCGACTCGGCGGGGGTCTCTCGGAAGTCGAACGCGAGCTCGCCTTCGCCGCGCTGCAGTGCCAGCGGCGCCGACGGGGCGCGCTCGGGCGCCGCGCCGCGCGCGCGTACCGAGACGCGATCCTCGCGGAGGACAAGCGGGAGTGGGCCGTGGAGGAGAGAAACGCCGCCGTCACGGTGCAGAGCGCGTTCCGCGCGCGCGCCGCGCGCCGCGAGGCGGCGGCGGCGGCGGCGCGCCGCCGGGATTCGGGGATACGTCCGGCTCGGGGATCGGAGGATGATCCCTCGATCGTCGCGTCGCTTGTGGAGGGCATCGTCGAGCGCATCGTCGAGGCGACCGACGGCGCGGAGAGAACGAGCGCGGTGAAAACGCTCGTGCGCGAGAGCCTCGCGCGCGTCGTCGAAGCGCGCGGAGACGCAAAGCCGACCACTCTATGCTCGTGACGACAACTCCAAAACACCGCGGCGTTTTATACAGAGCTCCCCCTGCTATTCGCTTTTTTTTATCGTCCCTTCACTCCGTCCCTTCACTCTGTTCCCCTTCGCCGAGGGCTTCCGGCCACCCGACCCCGCGAACGTAGACGCCTCGGGCGCGCGCCACGCCGCGACCGCCACGAAGATCGCCGCCGCGTACCGCGCGACGAGCGTCGCGGCGGCGACGAATGTAAAATGCGCGCGCGTCCCCGCCGGGACGCGCCACGTCGCGTCGTTTTCAAAGACGTTCTCGTAGCCGCGCGCCGCGTCCGCCAGGGCCCACCCGTCGCGCGGCACTCGGTTCGCGTGGTCGGTACCGCCGCCGCAACGCACGAGCACGCGCGGCGGTCGCAGCGACACGGAGACGTACGGCTCGCTCCCCGCGCGCGCGGGTCGCGGGTAGCGGTTGTGCAGCGCGTACTCCGCGCGCGCCGAAACCGCGATCCGCGATCCGTCGTCGTCGGCGGCGGCGGCGGCGGCGGCGGCGGCGTCTATCCCGAGCGGCTTCTCGACGTGTCGCAGCTCGATGGGCGCCGTCACCGCGACCACCGAGCTGTTGCACTCCGACGCGGGCTTCTCGCTGATCACGAACGCGTCCTCGAACACCGCGGCGGCGTGGCCCGGGCCCGCGCGCCGCGCCGCCGCGTCGAGCTCGAAGCGGTCCGCGTACAGATGCGGGTCGAGCTCGGTGACGAACGCGGCGTGGCACTTGGCGTGCGACACGATCCGGAACAGGCGCGAGGGAAGCGAAGCCTCCAGCTCCACGGAGACGACGCGGTGGAACCCCGGGCCGGCCAGCGTGTGCGTCAGCAGCGTCACCTGCGCGTCCGTCCGCGAGGCGTCCGCCGAGGCGGGCGCGCGCTCGCCGCCGAACAACGATCGGGGGGGCACGCCGAAGTGCGCGGCCGCGGCTTCCTTGGGGTCCACCGCGGGTCGCGGCGCGCGGAGAATGGGGAGCGCGTCCGTGCGGTGCGTCGTGAGACAGGCGAGCAGCGCCAGCAGCGCGACCCTCGCGATTCCCGCGGGGCGTCCCATGCCAGCGCCAAGCGCGCGGACGAGTACTGAAGAAGGCGAGCTTTTCCCGTTTTTTGCCGAAACTCTGAAACAGACGTCGTCCCAAAGTTTTTCTTGATGAGCGCCGAAACGCAGCCCGCGGTCGGCGGCCAACGCGCGCCACAACGGAACCGCACGTCAGCGTCGCTCCACGCGCCGCCTTTCGCTTCGCGCTTCGCGCAAGCACTGGAGTACCCTCGCGCACTCGAGCGGTCCCCGCGCCGCCTTTCTGCTCCGAAGGGAGAAGACTCGGCATCGCCGACGACGTCATCCCCGGGTTTCGGCGTCCCGCCCCGCTCGCGGAGAGACACGCCGACGCGATGTCCGCCGTCTCCTCCCCCGCGTGGCGCGCCGCGGTGCTCTCGGCGATCAAGAAGAACGACAAGCACATGCCTTACGCGAAGTACTTCCAGCTCGCCACGGTGAAGCCGAACGGCAAGCCCGCGAACCGCACGGTGGTGTACCGCGGCTTTCTCGGCGAGACCGCGAAGGTGACGGTGGTGACGGACCTGCGCTCGAGCAAAGTCGAGGAACTCGCGCGAAACGCCGCCGGCGAGTTCGCGTGGTACTTCCCCGAGAGCCGCGAGCAGTTCCGCATCGCGGGCGATCTGACCGTGGTCACCAAGGACTCGAGCTCGATGCAGAAGGAGCGTCTCGACGCGTGGGGTCGGATGTCCCCGAACGGCCGCGCGCAGTTCCTCTGGCCGGAGCCGGGGTTCCCGCAGCTCGACGAAAACGAAAACGGCGCGCGCGCGGAAAAGCACCACAAGCAGACGTTCGAGGTGGACGAGGCGGCGACGCGCGACGCGAAGAACGCCGCCGAAAACTTCTGCCTGGTGGTCATGGACGTAAACGAGGTGGATCACCTGTCGCTCAGGAGCAACAGGAGGTACGTGCACGTCAGGGACGAGAACGGCGAGTGGGGGGTCACGGAGGTGAACCCGTAGAGGGTTCGGTTCGGCGGAACGCGGCGCGAGCGCGAGGGTTGGAAAACGTCGGGGGTGCATCCTCTCGAAAAACGCATTTTGACGACGGTTCAATCATTTTCATCTGTGAGATCACGTGGCGACGTTTCCGGACGAGCTCGAACCTTTCTTATCCGGCTCGCGTGGCTCGACGCGTCATTCGTCGCCGGCGCTTGATGCTGCGAAGGCTCACGTCGCGTCCGTCCGCACTCACCAACGTGGTCCGGTCCCTGCTCACTCCTCACGCCGCGCACACACGCGCCTCCACACGTCTCGCCGCGCCGATGACGTCCACGATGATTTCTTCTTCCGCGACGCCCGTCTCGCGTTTCGCGACCGCCCCCGCGCGACCGACGTCCCGCCGCGGCGTCGCCGCCGCGCGCCGCTCGGCGCGCGCGTTCGCCGCGAGCGGCGGCTCATTCCCCGCCGGGGACATGCAGCCGCACGCCGAGCTGGCGGTCTCCTCCAGCCCGGTCACCGAGGACGCCGCCGCCGCGGCGGCCGCCGACATGGTGGTGTTTTCGGTGTGCGAGGAGGACTGCGCGAAGCTCGCCGCCGACGACGCGGTTTTCGAGGGCATCGCGCCCGGCCTCGGCGCGCTGGTCAAGGAGCTGGTGGACGAGAAGGCGTTCAAGGGCAAGGCGGGAAGCACGGCGTTCACGCGCGTGCCCAAAGCCACGGGCCTGCCGTTCAGGCACGTCGGCCTGGTCGGCGTGGGCGACCCCGCCAAGACGGCGACGTCGCCCGAGGTGTGGATCGGCTTCGGCCGGGAGGCGGCCAAGGCGGCGTGCGAGGCGAAGTGCGCGTCGCTGTACCTGCGCAAGTACTGGATGGGGGACACCGCGGAGACGTTCCGCAGCAAAGCCGCCTCCATCGTGCTTGGCGCGTACCTCGGGTCGTCCGCCGACGTCCGGTTCAAGTCCGAGCCCGAGCCGCCGACGCTGAAGACGGTGACGGTGTCGTCCCCCGCGGGCGCCGACGCGGCCAGCGTCGCCGACGCGCTGGCGGAGGGCGCCGCGACCGCCTCCGGCGTGACGCTCACCAAGCAGCTCGTGGCTGCGCCCCCCAACGTGGTCACGCCGACGGCGCTGGCGGAGACCGCGTCTGAAATCGCGGCGGCGTTCCCGGAGACCATGTCGGTGAAGATCCTCGAGGAGGCGGAGTGCCGCGCGATGGGCATGGGCGCCTTCCTGGGGGTCTCGGAGGCGTCGGACGAGCCCCCGAAGTTCATCCACCTCACCTACACGCCCGCGGGCGGGTACGAAAAGAAGGTGGCCGTGGTGGGCAAGGGCCTGACCTTCGACTCGGGCGGGTACAACATCAAGGCGGGCGCGGGCAGCATGATCGAGATGATGAAGTTCGACATGGGCGGCGCCGGCGCGACGCTGGGCGCGGCGCGCGCGGTGGCCGAGCTCGCGCCCGCGGGCGTGCAGGCGCACTTCATCGTGGCTTCGTGCGAGAACATGATCGGGTCGCGCGGCTTGCGGCCCGGGGACATCCTCACCGCGTCCAACGGTAAGACCATCGAGGTGAACAACACCGACGCCGAGGGGCGCCTGACGCTGGCGGACGCCATCGTGTACGCCGAGAAGACGGCGGGCGCCGACGTCGTGGTCGACGTCGCCACGCTCACCGGCGCGATCATCGTCGGGCTGGGCCCGGAGGTGGCCGGCATGTTCACGCCGGACGACCAACTGGCTGCCTCGCTTGAGGCTGCGTCTCAAAGCGCGGGCGAGCCCTTCTGGCGCATGCCCGTGCGCGAGTCATACTGGAAGGCGTGCGGGATGGAGAGCGACTACGCCGACATGAAGAACACGGGCTCGCGGGGCGGCGGCTCCATAACGGCGGCGCTGTTCCTGCAGAAGTACATCGAGAAGGACACCACGCGGTGGGCGCACCTGGACATCGCCGGCCCGGTGTGGGACGACAAGAAGGGCGGCGCCACCGGGTTCGGCGCGGCGACGCTCGCGAAGTGGGTCGCGGGGCAGGGAAGCGAGTGATCCGCGAGCGGGCTTTCGCGAACGGGTCGCGATTTCTCTGCGCGCGACGATTGATGATTTCGATTTCTTCTACGCTAACCCCGCGAGGATGATCCCGGCGAAGAACGCCTTCTCCGCGGTCGGGGTGTCGCACGCGGGCAACACCCGCTTGACGAACTGCCAGAACCGCTTCTCCACCTCCTTGACCTTGTCGTCCACCACCTCGTCGGAGACTTTGAATTCGCGCCACTCCTTGGGCACGCGCGGCTTGACGTAGCCCTCGTACGCCTCTCGGCCCAGGCTCTCGGGGAGCACGCCCGCCTTGGTCAGGATGAACATGCTCCCCAGGAACAGCAGCACGG
>Ga0255779_1006134_pt1 | contig 11003 bp, 10 predicted proteins | sample 011ome_21_FD_179977 | JGI IMG/M metagenome (GOLD analysis project Ga0255779, IMG submission 179977) | Coastal salt marsh microbial communities from the Groves Creek Marsh, Skidaway Island, Georgia - 011508AT metaG (version 2) | ecosystem: Environmental > Aquatic > Marine > Intertidal zone > Salt...
GGGGTCGAGGGGCTCAACGTCGCCGCGATACCGCGCAGGCGCCCGCGCATCCACAATGGTCTGATCGCTGTCGAGGTGACTCCACACGGTGCCGAGCTCTGTCACAGCGACCAACGGGGCGGCCAGTGGGTAGGCGAACTTTTCCGGCACTTGTGGCGCAAAACCCGACGCCATAGCACCACCTGCCGCTTGCCATGCCGCCATGCCACCATCGAGGATGGCAACCGCTTCATGCCCACACCACTTCATCATCCACCATGCGCGACCGCAAAAAGTTTGACCATTACGGTCATAGACCACCACTTGGGTCGTGGGTTCAATCCCCCAATTACCCATGGTTTGTGCAAAGTCCTCTCGTCGTGGCAGGGGGTGGCGGCCGCCATTGATGGCGCTCTCGGGGTCATGCGCGCTCAGGTCACGGTCAAGATTGGCAAATACCGCGCCTGCGATATGGGTCGCCGAAAACGTGTCGTCCACAGTAGCCGGGTTCATGAGGTCAAAGCTGCAATCGAGTACCACGACGGGTTCGCCCGCAGCCTGCATTTTCAGGAGCGTGTCGGCTTGGATGATGAACGGGTGCATAAAGACCTCCACTATGGTTTTGACGATGGCTGAGACGCCACATTTTGGGGGGGCGTTTTGGGGGTGACCATGGCGCCGCTGCGACGCAGCAGGGTAGCCCAAATTCCGCCGGCGATGATGAGACCCATGCCCAACCAACTGACCCATGGCAACACCTCCGCAAACAGCCATACGCTGTAGGCACTAGCGAAAATGATGCCTGAATACTGCAGATTTGCAACCAGCAATGTGGCGCCTGATGCATATGCGCGGGTGAGGCAAATCTGCCCCAACACCGCTAACAGCCCCACGGGTATGAGCCAGCCAATGGCGACCCAATTGAGGGGGCTGAAACCCACTGCAAACGTGCCGCCCAGACCAGAGAGGGCGGCGCCAAGTGAGAAATAGAACACCACCCGCGCGTCCGGTTCACCCGCTTGGGCGAGCGCGGCGACTTGGAGGTAAGCGAAGGCGGAGATGATCCCAGACAGCAAGCCGATGACAGCAGCAAAGCCTTGATCGGCTGAAAACGTGGGGCGAAGCAACAGGGCGACCCCAACAAACCCCAGGAGGATGCTGGCAAACAAAGGGCCTTGCTGGCGCATTGCAGCGCGTTGCTGTTGGAAGATAAGAGCGCCGGCAAACAGGAATACGGCCATCCACACGCTGCTCATATATTGCAGGGTCATGGCAGTGGCCAAGGGGATTTCGCCAATCGCGTAAAACCAGCAACACAGCGACGTCACGCCGACCACGTTGCGCCACAGGTGCATACCCGGCAATTGCGTGCGGTAAAACGCCCAACCACTTTTGCGGTACCACCAAGCAAGCGCCACAACACCAATAAGGCCCCGGACCATCACAATCTCGAAGCTGTGGACATAGGCCGAGGCAAACTTGACGAAGACCCCCATGGTCGCGAACAGGAATGCTGCGAGCAGCATCCAAAGGGCTTGTTTAGGAGCGGACATGAGGGGTGCGGGCACGCCTGCCCGCTCAGGTTACGCGTGATCGGATAAGTCGAGGGTCCGGCGGTACCACTCATGGAAGTGCTGCATGCCGTCCTCCATGGGGCTCTGGTAGGGGCCGACTTCGTTATCGCCCCGTTGCATCAGGGCGCGGCGCCCAGCGTCCATACGTTCTGCGATCTCGTCATCTTCGACCGCCGTTTCCATGTAGGCCTCGCGCTGCGCTTCGACAAACTCGCGCTCGAAGGCAACGATTTCCTCCGGATAGAAGAATTCCACCACATTCATGGTGCGTTCGGGCGAGAGGGGGTACAGCGTCGACACGGTTAAGACGTGGGGATACCACTCGATCATGATGTGGGGATAGTAGGTCAGCCAGATGGCCCCATAAGCGGGCAACTCTCCTTGGTTGTAGGCCATTAAGACATCATGCCAACGGGCGTAGGCGGCGCTGCCGCTTTTTCGCAGGTTGGTGATACCGACGGTCTGCACCGAGTAGTCGCGGCCGAATTCCCATTTCAGATCATCACAAGTGACGAAGTTACCCAAGCCGGGGTGGAAGGGTTCGACGTGGTAGTCCTCAAGGTAGACCTCGATGAACGTCTTCCAGTTGTAGTTGCATTCGTGCATCTCAACGTGATCGAGCACGAAGCCATCGAAATTCAGGGCACTGCGTGGACCCAGTTGCTGTAGGTCACCGGCGATGTCCCGTCCGTTGTCTTCGAATAACAGGCCGTTCCACTCGCGCAGTTTGTACTGATTGAGGTTGAGGCAGGGGTCTTTGGAGAAGTGCGGTGCACCCAACAAATTGCCTTGGTCGTTGTAGGTCCAGCGGTGCAGGGGGCACACGATGTTACCGCCGGCGCTACCGGGTTGCGTCGCCGACAGGTTGCCGCGCCCGTTCAGCATCACCGCTTGGCGGTGGCGACAGACATTCGAAAGGAGCTCGATACCGTTGGCGCCATGCACCAGGGCGCGTCCGTGCCCCTCATGTGCCAGGCTGAAATAATCACCACGTTCGGGGACCGCCAGCCGGTGCCCCACGTAGCGTGGACCGGACTGAAAGATGGTTTCCATCTCGCGCTTGAAGAGCGCTTCATCAAAATACGTAGAAACCGAGAGTTGACTCTTGGCCTGCTGAAGTTGAAGACTTAAATCAGACATGATGATCCTGACCTATAGACTCCCCCTATGAAGGGGCAGGGAAGGTGTATCGCTACACGAAATGAATGCCAACGGGTGCGGCAAACTCCTAAATTTGCGGGGCAACCCAAAATTGTAGCCGAGGAAAGTTTCCGAGGGAACCGTGCGGTAATTCCCCAGACTCAGATTGTTGCAAGATTGCCCTCTAAAATGGACATTCCAAAGCCAACACCCTGAGTGCCATGCCCAAAAAGAACACCCCTGAGACCCAGCCGCCGCAGAGCTACGAGGCCGCGGTTGCCGAGCTGGAGTCGTTGACCGAGATGCTTGAGTCGGGGCAGTTGCCGCTGGACCAGCTGCTGGTCCATTACCAACGGGGTGCTGAGTTGTTGACCTACTGCCGCGCCCAATTGGATGCCATTGAAGCCCAAGTCAAAGTGATGGAAGGTGACCAGGCCAAAGCGTGGGAGCGCGACGCGTGAGCGCGACCAAGCCCTTTGACCTCGCAACCTGGACGGCCCGTCGCATTGACGAGGTTGACCTGGCGCTGGACCAATGGTTACCTGTGGGCGCCCCTGAGCCCCTGGGTGAGGCGATGCAATACAGCGTCACGGGTGGCGGTAAACGCCTGCGGCCCCTGCTGGCGATTGCTGCCTGTGAGGCGGTTAACCGCCAACCCTTCGAATCTCTGAGCCCCATGGTTCGTGAAGCGGCCTTGCGCGCGGGCTGCGCGATTGAGTTTATTCACGCTTACTCGCTGGTTCACGATGACATGCCCTGCATGGACAACGATGTGTTGCGTCGTGGTAAGCCCACCGTCCATGTGCAGTTTGGCGAGGCACAGGCCCTGCTAGCGGGTGATGCCCTGCAGGCGCAGGCGTTTGATTGTCTTTTGAGCGGCGATGCCGATATTCCTGCCAGCTGGCGTCTGGGTTGGGTAAAGCGATTGGCGGTTGCCGCTGGCGCTTTGGGTATGGCCGGTGGTCAGGCCATTGACCTCGCCAGTGTTGGGCATACCCTCGACCAACCCGCGTTGGAGCGTATGCACGCCTTGAAGACCGGTGCGCTGCTACGTGCGGCAGTCGCCATGGGTGGTTTGTGTGGTGCCATCCAGGCGGCGCAAGAGGCCGCGTTGACTGTTTATGGTCAGAAGGTGGGTTTGGCGTTCCAAGTCGTCGATGATGTGTTAGATGTCACGGTCGACACGGCGACGCTCGGCAAGACAGCGGGCAAGGATGCCGCCGACAATAAACCCACGTTCGTAGCACTGATGGGGTTGGCCGCGGCGAAGGCCTATGCAAATGAGCTCATTAAAGACGCGGTTGCCGCATTGCAAGATGCCGACTTAGGTGACGCTGACGCCCTGCGTGCGCTCGCGCACCACGTCGTGGCTCGCACCCACTAATCCCCGCAGAAGGTTGATAGAAAGATTTTGATGTCTGATTTGTTGCGTTCAATCGATAGCCCAGCTGACCTGCGTCGTTTATCTCGAGACCAATTGCCCCAGGCGGCGAAAGAGGTCCGCCAGTTTGTGCTCGACAGCGTCTCGAAGACGGGTGGTCACCTGGGCTCAAATCTGGGTACCGTCGAGTTGACGGTGGCTTTGCATTACGTGTTCAACACCCCCGAAGATCGCATCGTTTGGGATGTGGGTCACCAAACTTATCCGCACAAAATTCTGACCGGCCGTCGCGACCGCATGACCACCTTGCGGCAGTTGGGCGGCATCAGTGGTTTTCCGGTGCGCGCCGAAAGTCCCTTTGATGCCTTCGGCACGGCGCACTCGTCAACGTCCATTTCTGCGGCATTGGGCATGGCGGTCGCAGCGAAATTGCAGGGCTCAGAGCGGCACAGCATCGCTGTGATTGGCGACGGCGCTTTGACGGCTGGTATGGCCTTTGAGGCCATGAACTGTGCCGGCGTGGAGGACGGCAAGTTGTTGGTTATCTTGAATGACAACGACATGTCCATATCACCGCCCGTTGGTGCGCTCAACCGCTACCTGGCGCAGCTGATGAGTGGCCAGTTTTACTCAGCAGCCAAAGACGTGGGTAAGCGCGTTCTGAAGAACGCACCACCGCTGTTTGAATTGGCCAAGCGGATCGAGGAAAGTGCCAAGGGTATGGTGGTGCCCGCCACGCTTTTTGAAAAGTTTGGCTTCAATTACATTGGCCCCATTGATGGCCATGACCTCGACTCGCTGATACCCACCCTCGAAAACCTAAAGCATTTGTCCGGACCGCAATTCCTGCATGTGGTGACAAAGAAAGGGCAAGGCTACAAGCTCGCAGAGGCGGACCCGGTGCTGTACCACGGCCCGGGCAAGTTCGATCCCGCCGTCGGAATCCAGAAATCCAGTACGCCGGCGAAGCCCACGTTCTCAGCCGTGTTCGGGGACTGGTTGTGTGACATGGCAGCAGCCGATCCCCGGCTGGTAGGCATCACACCCGCCATGCGCGAGGGCTCGGGTATGGTGACCTTCGCTGAGCGTTTTCCCAAGCGCTACTTCGACGTCGGTATCGCAGAGCAACACGCGGTCACATTTGCTGCTGGTATGGCGTGCGACGGCATGAAACCTGTGGTTGCCATCTACTCCACCTTTTTGCAACGGGCTTACGACCAGCTGATTCATGATGTCGCGCTGCAGAACCTACCGGTTGTGTTTGCGCTTGACCGTGCGGGGCTGGTTGGCGCCGACGGTGCAACCCATGCGGGCGCTTACGACATTCCCTTTCTGCGTTGTGTCCCCAACATGGCCATTGCCTGTCCGGCTGACGAGCGGGAATGCCGTCAGTTGCTCAGTACCGCCTATGAACGCGATCATCCCGTGGCCGTGCGCTATCCCCGTGGCAGTGGCACAGGTATCGAGGCGGGCAAAGACCTAGTGAGACTGCCATACGGTAAGGGCGAGATCGTGCGCACAGGTAAGCGCGTGGCAGTTTTGGCCTTTGGCACTCTGCTGCAAGCGGCGAAGCCCGCGGCGGATGCGCTGGACATGACTTTGGTCAACATGCGCTGGGCCAAGCCGCTGGACGAGGCCTTGATTGATGAAATCCTGAGCTCGCACGACGCCATCGTGACCATAGAAGAGGGCGCCATTGCCGGTGGCGCGGGTGAGGCAGTCGCTGCCTATCTTCAGTGCAAGCAGCAACTGCACCCCGTCTTGACCTTGGGCTTGCCCGATGTGTTCATCGAGCATGGAGACCCCGCAAAACTACTGGCGAACGTTGGCCTGAGTCCCGTTGGTATTCAATCTGCAGTCGAATCGCGTTTTTATTGATTTTTCAAGAAGGGTTGACTGATTTTCAAAGTCCCGCAAAGGCCCGCTGGACGGTGATATCGAGCCATGCCCCTGACCAAGCGGGGGTTCTACAAGGGAAAACCCGCGGAAAAATTGTCTCAAGTGTTCCCTACAATGATCTCTGACTAGTCTTAGTCTCGCGGCGGTTTTGCTGATCCAAAACCGTCAACATTTTTGAAAACAAACGGAGTCAATCGATATGGATCGTCGTTCCCTCATTAAAAACGCAGGTATGGCTGGTGTGCTTGCTGCCGGCGCAGCGCCTGCAATCGTGCACGCCCAAGAAACCATTCGCTGGCGCCTCGCATCCAGCTTCCCCAAAGCGTTGGACACCATCTACGGCGGCGCGGAAGTGTTCGCGCAAAAAGTCAGCGACATGACGGGTGGCAAGTTCCAGATCTCCGTCCACGCCGGTGGCGAGTTGATGCCTGCTTTCGGTGTGGTCGACGGCGTGCAACAAGGTACGGTTGAAGTTGCACACACCGCGCCTTACTACTTCTTCGGCAAGGACCCCGCGTTCGCGTTGGGTTGTGCGATTCCGTTTGGTATGAACAGCCGTCAGCGTAATGCTTGGATGTTCCATGGCAACGGCGGTAAGTTGATGCGAGAGTTTTACGATGCCTACAACATCGTCAACTTCCCTGCTGGTAACACTGGTGCTCAGATGGGCGGCTGGTACCGCAAGGAAATCAAGAGCATGGCCGATGTCAAAGGCTTGAAGATGCGTTTGGGCGGCTTTGGCGGCACCATCTTCGGTAAGATTGGTGGCCAACCCTTGAACGTGCCTGGTGGCGAAATCTACCAAGCGCTGGAAAAAGGCACCATCGACGCAGCAGAGTGGGTCGGTCCTTACGATGACCAGAAGCTCGGTTTCAACAAGGTTGCACCGTACTACTACTACCCCGGCTGGTGGGAAGGCGGTCCCGAGTTGGACGTCTTCATCAACAAGGCGGCGTTCGGTAAGCTGTCAAAAGAGTACCAAGCCATCGTTCAGGCGGCTGCGACCTACACACACGTCGACATGCAAGCCAAGTACGACCACCTCAACCCCAAAGCGCTCAAGGAATTGCTCGCGACGGGTACCAAGGTGCGTGCAATGCCCCGCGATGTGATGGAGACTGCTTTCAAGGCAGGTATGAAGGCCTACGAGGAATTGAACGATACCAGCCCACAATGGAAGAAGATCTACGCGGATTACCGTGGTTACCGCAAAGATCAGAACCAGTGGTTCCAACTCACGGAAAGTACTTTTGACCGCTTCATGCAGTCACAGATCAAGAATCTGTAAGTTTCGCTCCCTTGAGTGTGCACAAAACCCCGCCTTTGCGGGGTTTTGTCTTTTATTTAATTCAAAGCACTTGAAAATTTTGTCGCAAGGCGCTTGAACAAATCGATTTATGATGACGCCCAGTGAAATTGAAGCGAGCCTGCCCTTATGAAATTCCTACGTCTGCTCAGTCGACTTATTGATGAACTCAATATCTTCGTGGGTCAAGTTTCGATCTGGATGATCCTGGCCTCAACCTTAATTAGTGCGGGCAACGCCTTGGCACGCTATTCTTTTGGTATCGGTTCCAATGCGTTGTTGGAAATCCAGTGGTATCTTTTCGCGGCGGTGTTCACGCTCGGTGCCGGCTACGCTTTCTTGCGAAATGTTCATGTGCGAATCGATTTCTTAGCCGCCAAATTCAGTGCCCGTGGACGTAATTGGGTGGACGTCATTGGTATTATTGTTTTCCTATTCCCCCTGTGTTACCTGATGTTCACCTTGGCCTGGCCGGTGCTCATGCAAGCCTATAACTCGGGCGAGACCTCCTTTAACCCTGGTGGGCTGATTCGCTGGCCGCTTTACGCATTCATCGTCGTGGGGTTCTCGTTGTTGGCACTCCAGGGACTGTCCGAGTTGATCAAGCGCATCGAGTTCTTGTATTTCGATGGTCCCGATGTTTTGGCACACAAAGAGGCAGACCCGATCGCGACTGAAGCGTAAGGGGAATCACTATGGTTGAATTTTTGCAAGTTAACTTCGTTCCTGTCCTCTTCACGGGCCTACTGGTCTTTTTGATGATGGGGTTCCCGGTTGCCTTTTCGCTGGCAGCGACGGGTCTGGCATTTGGCTTTTTGGGTATGGAGTTGGGGCTCATTCCTGACGTCCTGTTCCAAGCCCTGCCACTGCGTGTTGCCGGCATCATGGGTAACGAGACCCTGTTGGCCATTCCCTTCTTTACCTTGATGGGCATCATTCTTGAGCGCAGCCGCATGGCCGAAGAGCTGCTCGAAACCGTTGCGCAGGTGTTTGGTCCGGTTCGCGGCGGCTTGGCAGTTGCCGTCATTTTGGTGGGGGCCTTGCTTGCGGCCACCACGGGCGTGGTCGCAGCTGCGGTGATTTCGATGGGCCTTATTTCGCTGCCGATCATGCTGCGTTATGGCTACAACCGAACCATCGCCACAGGCACTATCACTGCGTCAGGGACATTGGCGCAAGCGCTGCCACCTTCGCTGGTTTTGATCGTGTTGGCTGACCAGTTGGGCCGTTCCGTCGGTGACATGTATCAGGGCGCGCTCATTCCTGGCTTGATGCTGATTGGCCTCTACCTGCTCTTCATCGCAGCGGTCGCCATGATTAAGCCAAAGTGGGTGCCTGCGTTGCCACAGGAAGCCCGCATCTATACCGAAAAGAACGGTAGCACCGGTCACTGGTCGTTGCTGTTCCTGATGTCGTTCTGTGCCGTGGCGGGCTATGTCTGGTCGCAAATGCATGAGTCGTTTATGCAGTACATGACGGGTCGGTCGACACCTTCGCCCGCCGATGAGGTGTTCATCATGTCGGTGGCAATGGCCAGCATTTTGGCCTTGGCCTTGGCGATGGTGAATCGCGTGACCCGGATGGGTCTCCTGTCGCGTCTGACCGAACAAGTGACCTTTGTGCTGATCCCACCCCTGGTGCTGATCTTCTTGGTGTTGGGGACCATCTTTTTGGGTATCGCGACACCGACCGAGGGTGGCGCGATGGGCGCCGCCGGTGCGTTCCTGATGGCTATGAGCCGAGGTCGCTTGAGTTTGAAAGTGCTCAAGGGTGCGCTCGAAAGCACGACACGCTTGTCCATCTTCGTGATGTTCATCTTGATCGGCTCGACGGTCTTTAGCTTCACATTCAATGCCGCGGATGGCCACATTTGGGTGGAACACCTGTTCTCGAAGTTGCCGGGTGGCACACTGGGCTTCTTGATTTTTGTGAACTTCTTGGTTTTCACACTGGGTATGTTCATTGACTTCTTCGAGATCGCCTTCATCGTGATCCCGATGCTGGCTCCCGTGGCGGAGAAGATGGGGATCGACCTGATTTGGTTCGGCATCATTTTGGCAATGAACATGCAGACATCCTTCCTGACGCCACCGTTTGGCTTCGCACTGTTCTACTTGCGTAGTGTTGCGGCGCGTCATGACTATGTGGACGTCATTACCAAGAAGACCATTCCAGCGGTCACGACGGGGCAGATCTACAAGGGCTCTATCGCCTTCATCGTGCTTCAATTGATTATGGTCGCGGTCATTATGATCAATCCCGAGCTCGTCTCTGGTGGTATCACCAAGGTCAAACGCTTGAGTGCGGATCAAGTTGAGAACCTTTTGGAAATAGACACGGTCGATTACGGTGCGCCAGCACTTGAGCTGCCGGGTGGTGATTCAGGCGGTGATTTGCAGTTACCCAGTTTGGACAATCAAGACGTCGCGCCCGAGCCGAACCTAGACATGGGGCAAGACAGTAAGCCTGCTAATTAAGGGCTGGGGCACGCGCATGCAAGTTGATATCAAGATCCTCGATGAGCGCTTGCGCGAGGCGATGCCCGCCTACGCAACCCCCGGTAGTGCAGGCCTCGACCTACGAGCCTGCCTCGGGGAACCACTAACCTTGGCCCCCAACGCCTGGCAATTGGTTCCCACGGGGATGGCCTTATACCTTGCAGACCCCCACTATGCAGCGATGATCCTGCCGCGTTCAGGTATGGGGCACAAGCACGGCATCGTGCTGGGGAACTTGGTTGGCCTGATCGACAGCGACTACCAAGGACAGCTGATGGTCAGTGCCTGGAACCGCACCGACGTGCCCTTCACGATTGAGCCGATGGAGCGTATCGCGCAGCTGGTCATCGTGCCTGTGGTGCAAGCCTCCTTTAATGTGGTGAAGGAGTTTGCCGACGTAAGCCAGCGTGCTACGGGTGGCTACGGGTCTACAGGACGCCAATAGCCGAATAGCGCGGCATCAGTGCAGGTGATTGGAATCAGGTCCGTGCACGTGCGGCGTGGCCGCGGGCGGTTCCGCTAGCTTGAGAAAACCGGTACCCAGCGTGCCGGCACCGACTTCGCTCACGGTCGCCTCACGAATACTCTCGATTTTGGCGTGGATGCGAATGGCGATGCCTGCAAGTGGGTGGTTGCCATCCAGCACGACGTGCTCGGGATAGATATCAGAGACAAAAAATAATTGGTTTTTGGGTGCTTCGGTGTTGCAACCTGCAGGTAAGCCCTCGAAAACCATGCCTTCTTCGATGTTTTCGGGGAACAGTGTTCGAGACTCCAGAAAAACCAAGGTCTCGTTGTAGTCACCGAATGCATCTTCGGGTTCGATCTGCAGTTCCACCCGAGCACCGACGGTTTTACCCATCAGGGCATCTTGCAGCTTGGGGAGCAGGTCGTCGCTACCCACCAAAAACTCAATCGGCTCAGGCGTCTCATCGAGGATCTCGCCAAGCGTATCTTTCAGTGTCCAGCTCAGCCCAACGACACATTGTTCGGTGATTTTCATAGGACAATTGTCCCATGAACCCGGCGCGTCGCCACCAGCACACTGCACAAATGCCACACGATCTTGACCAACCTCTCGCGCTCCTCGCTAACCTAAGCCCCCGTGAGTTCATGGCGAACCACTGGCAGAAGCGCCCCTTGTTGATCAAGGGCGCAATGGATGTGAGCCGCCTTGGTTTGTCACAAAAAGCGATGTTTCAATTGGCAGGGCAAGCCGAGGTTGA
>Ga0255779_1006155_pt1 | contig 10971 bp, 4 predicted proteins | sample 011ome_21_FD_179977 | JGI IMG/M metagenome (GOLD analysis project Ga0255779, IMG submission 179977) | Coastal salt marsh microbial communities from the Groves Creek Marsh, Skidaway Island, Georgia - 011508AT metaG (version 2) | ecosystem: Environmental > Aquatic > Marine > Intertidal zone > Salt...
TCTCACACACTTCCGTTGTAGTGCTGACATTAATTGTGTAATCAACTCCATATGTTTTACCAGGAGCTGTGATGGTGAATCCAGCCGGAGCCTCAACTGGACTGGAAACCCCTGCAGGAAGCTCGGAGATGTTACTAGAAGCGACTAGTGGGAACGTAGCATTGCTGCCCCACCCAGTGAAGTTGGTCAGATCCACTTCAATCGAAGCTCCACTTAGAGATGCGTAGGTACCCGCTTGAAGGTAAGCAACTCCAGTTGCATCAAATACGTACCTGTAAGTAGATACATTAGTTATCGCTACTGCGTTCGTGGCAGTCACCGCTGCGCCACTACCACCTTCGATCACTAGAGTTTTGCCTGTGGCCATACCAAAGCGAGCACCGCTGGTAATGGTACCGCCGTTTCTTAGCGTCGTGTCGTTACCAATGAACAGGCCAGTTTGAACGGCGCCGTCAGTGAGCATATTAAAGCTGCCACCATCAATGATGAGCGCACTACTACCAGTCGACAGACTTCCTCCGCCACTGATCGTGGCGGTCACTGCTCCGTTAATTGTTGTAGTACCACCGTCGAGTGTGATCGCAGCGCTCGAGTTGAGAGTCGTGGCGATCGTCAGGTTACCTGCACCTTGTTTCGAGAAAGGTGCTGTGATACTGCCGGCGTCCGTGAAGGTGTAGTCAGCCGTCGAATCCACAAACACCGACAATGGCGTGAGCGCAGTTGAAACGGTCACAGTGCCTGCGCCGGCATCTGTGAAAGAAACTGGGGCGCCATTATTATATGAGCCATCCCAGTTAGTTGCATCGCCGTCGGCCCAGACTCTATCGCCTGCGCCATTCCATACTTGTGAATCTAGGTTCAGCTGCAGCTCATTCCCGCTGACCTCGAGTACATAGTTCGCGATCGGAGCACTCAATACAGGTGTGCCCGTGATCGAAGTAGCTGAAATCAGTGTGTACGATGCCAAGGTCGGTGTACCAACGATCACGATCTGTGATGCTGCGTCGACGCTCAGGGCAGCCTGCAGTGCAAGGGTCGTACCTAAGTCCACCTCAAGCGCTCCAGCAGCAGCAACTGTGATAGCCGATGTATAATCATCCGTATCAATATCCAAGATACCCGCGCTAACGGTGGTGGTACCACTGATAGAGTGTGCCGCACTGGACCGATTATTCAGGGTCAGTGTGCCAACGCCGGCCTTGACTAGATTCATGGCTCCAGTAAAGCGACCTGTATAGGTCGTGTCGGTCGCTTGATTCAACGTCAGCGTACCGGTTCCAGTGCTGTCGGTGATGCTCATGTTGCTACCGTCGTCGGTTACATCCGTGGTTGCGATTGATGCCAGCGTCTGGTCGAAGCCGTTCAAGTCTAACTCTGAGGTCGAAAACTCTGGCGCGGTCCAGCCAAATACCATGGTTGAAGTAGCAGCGATCGCATCACTCACGCCGAGCTTCACGCTGCCGTCGAAGAACACGATTGCATTCCCCCAGACGTTGCCCGTGGTATTCAGTAGAAAATCATTCGTAATGCCTTCACCTGCGGTGCCAGATCCGGCCACTCTAATATTAAAATCTCCAACATCAATTGCTGAGTTAAATACAAAGTTGCCGGCAAAAGTAGAATCACCACTAGATGTGCCTGCGTCAACCACACCGCCTGTGACGGTCAGCGGAGCAGAACCATCTGCGGTATTGATACGGACACCACCATTATTAATCGTGATCTGACCACTCACAGTGTTAGCTCCATCGCTGAGGAGAGCACCTGCTGAATTAGACGGGCCAGTGCCATTCAGGATAAGCGGATCTGCAACCGTAATGCCACCAGAGATCGAAAGCTGCCCAGGACTTTCGACAGTCGTGCCGGCTGCGGCAGTACCGAGCGATGCGACGTCACTGATAGCTAAACTACCAGCATAGACGGTGGTGGCACCTGTGTAGGTGTTGGCACCGGTCAGCGTCAGTGTGCCGGTGCCGTTCTTATCGAGCCCGCGAGCCGAACCGTCATCAGAAATGACGCCACTGACCGCCAGGTTGTGGTCGGCGCCGGTGTTGATAGCGCGGTCGCCACCAGTCAACTGCAGATCGAGCGTTATGCTATCATCAATCGTGCCAGCAGCATCGGCCGTAGTAATATCGCCGGTCAAGTTGATGGCATTGCCTGCTAGCGAGAAGCTCTCGCCGGCAACTGTATTATTAAACTGGATGCCGTTGGCAACATAACCAACTAGATCATTGGTTGTGGTGGCCTGTGCGGTGCCAGTAAAAATGACTGCGTTTACACCTGAGGGTGGCAGTTCGTCGCCATCCCAATTCGCCACAGTGCCCCAATTGCCATCAGCACCTCCACCATCCCAGTTCGAAGTCGGGGCGGAGAGTTTTAATACCAGACTAGTTGCATTAGCGCCTGACCCAAAGCCAATGCTCGCAGTCAAGGGACTGAAATCACCAGTGACTGTCATGGTCTCAGGCAAGGTTGCGCCCGCATCGGTAGAACGCATCAGGACTATTTCAGTTGCTACTGTGCCAGCATAAGTACCCTTCTCGACAGTAACAGTCAACGGATTCGTACCTCCAGTGTTAGTTTCTAAGCTGAGTAAACTGCCACAGTCGAATACTCTCACTCCTGACTCATCTAAAATAAAGTTAATCGAACTTGCACTCCCCGACCAGGCGTTAACGTAGCCATCAACAGTACTGTCAACGCCAGAACCAGTGAAGGTGGCCGAAGCATCTTGGAAAGCAAATTTATCTGCATCGTGATTAAATGAACCATTTGGGCCGCTTACGTTTAGGTCGCGATCGTATCTGGATCGGTTGTTGGTGCCTACGGTAGTAGTATAGGTCAGGCTGCCAGTGAGATTAACCGTGCCTTCGTTGAGTATATGCTTTTGCCCATTGCCCTCGTAAGCGGTCGTCACGTTCACGGCACCCGATATAGTTAGCGTGCTAGTTGCTGGAAGAATAATTCTGTCCCAATCAGTGCTGCCGCCGTCAATATTGAGTGTGCCAGCCACAGTCAAATCGCTACCAGCAGCCAGAGTGAGGTTATTCGTTAGGTTAAGCGTGCCGCTCGAGCCCACAGTCACGTTGCCGGCTGGTACTTCGAGTGGGAGTCCATCCGAGTGGGTAAAGGTCGTGTCGACCGTCAGGTTACCTGTACCTTGCTTCGTAAAAGGTGCAGTGACACTACCAAGGCCCGTAAAGGTGTAGTCATTGCTGGAATTGACTAATACGCTGAGGGGCGTGAGCGCAGTTGAAACAGTCACAGTGCCTGCGCCGGCATCAGTGAAGCTCACTGCCTCGCCATTATTATACGAGACATCCCAGTTAGTTGAATCGCCCTCGACCCACACAGCATCGCCAGCGCCAGTCCAGATTGGTGTTTCCTCGGCAATATTTACCACTGACAGAACGATTCCACCACTGGTGGCGGTGATTGTAGCCGTATACACCTCAGAGTCGAAACCAGTAACACTAGTAATTAACTGGTCAATAACTGTAATACTACCTTGGACGAGAGTAAAAGTCTCCGTCCCGCCTGCGTAGTTGGTGCCGTCCACAGAGATAGTACAACTTGCATCAGATACCCGACCACATTGAAAGGTCCCTGCAGTCATCACAATTGAACTCACGCCAGTTGCGTCGGCGATGAAGTTGGCACTACCTTGGAAGCCGGCTCCAGCATAATTCCAACCACTTCCTTGGACCGTGTTGCCAGATCCAATGATGTTCAGAGTAACTTTCGGCCAGGTCGCACCCGTGTTGGTGGTGGTAAATGTACCCCCATTACTAATATTGATGGTACCACCTTGAGTAATTGTTTGGCTTGCTGAAGCAATCAGACTCAAACTGCCGCCGTTGACATTGTATGTCCCAATTCCAAACAGTTTACCAGTGACTGCGACGTCACCAGTAATCTCTAACACATTATTTGCGGCGACAGTAACATTCCCAGTAAAAGCGCTGCCTGTGCCAGCCAGCTGCCAACGTCCGTCTGATATGGGTGCACCAGGTATATTCGGCTGAACAGAGGTAACTGATAGATCTAGTGGGTCGCCTCCAGCACCACTAATGGTACCAGCCACCACGTTGAAATTAGGGGCGCCGCCGGCACTACCGGTAAGCTGTAAAGGTGAGACGGTGGCGCCATTGCCATCGTTGGCTGTAATGTTGCCGATAGTGAGTGGTGCCAATGGGGAGGATAATACAGTGTTACCTTGTTGTAATACCAAATTACGCTCCATGTCGTATGCGACACTACCTGAATACCACACATGATTTGATTGCCCGCCATTGCCAGCCAGAGTCAGGTTAGTGCCTGAGCCTAGATTTTGATCAAATTTTAAACTACCTGTAACTTGGGCAATATCACCACTAAAACTAGTATTGTCGCCATTTAGAGCGATATAAGCGGTGTTGTTATTCACCTTCATATTCAAATTGAAGGTACCAGATATATCACCATTGATGATGTAAATCTCGGACGCCGTGCTCTGCCGACCAATCGTAACGTTGTTATTACTGTTTAAATTAGCATTAATGGTGTGGGGTGAGCTGGCGGTACCACCTGCCGAACTGGCATAAATATTAGGAGCACCCCCTCTTAAATTGATGGTAGCATCTGTGTCAACGGCACCTAAAGTAATCGCGCCACTCAGTTTACCAAACAAGAGTCGTGTTGCAGTCACCGTGCCAGTGACCGCGATATTCCCCGAACCAAGGGCAACAGTGTCCGTACCGAAATACAAATTATCGCCATTGACTGTGGTGTAGCTCGCCTCTGCGGTGGCAGCGCCAGTCGCATCTAAACTCCATTTGTCGACCGTTGGGTCCGCCCACGTGCCTGCAGCGGTACCGAAGCCGGCGGTCGCTTGATCTTCATCCCAGTAGTAATCGCCCGCCTGTGCGCTAGTCGCACTGAGTAACAATGCGGCAATGCTGAGGAAAGCGGAAACGGCCGATTTAAACACACTAGCTTTCGAGCTAGAACACGCAATTCGCGATGTTGTGGAGGCGCCAGTGCTGGCTAGTGGGGTCATTCGAGGTAGCATAATGTCTAACAATTGGGTTGGGGTTGGGGATGAACTATTATTTTTTAAAAAGTACGACTGCTGGAATAATGTTAATACCAACAGTATAATTAAATATACGTGGATGATCATAACACACATATACTAACTTGAACATCGGGTATTCACCCGATGCCACGCGGTTGCAGCTGCAATTTAGAGCCCCTCGCCACTCAGCCAGTCGCCGCTTTGTTCGCCAATGCCTGCGTTCGATCGACTCGTAAGTCACTGATTGCGATGATTTAGCACTCTTTTTACAGTCTTCAATTCGAGGCACTACGACTCGTCATGACCGGCGCGCAAACCATCGCAGCACTCACAAAAAAAACTGCATTTTTTTTAAAAAACCGCATTGCTGGGCGACACGACCACCCTCGACGGCGCAACTACCTGCGAGGTGCAAGCAGCCTCGGCAGCAGCAGCTAGTCGCGCTTATTCAACTGGTAGTGCGAGGCTTGAATAGCGATGGCCGGCGGCATTCGTCATCTGCGGATAACTCACTAGAAAGTTATTCTCGTCGATCAGGTTGATCAGATAGTGGCTGGTGCCCTGCGGCAGTTGCGCCGAGACTTTGCCACCGGGCAATAGTGTGGCCAGCTGGCGGAACCACTCTTCATAAAAATCACCGCCGTTTTGGGTATAGATCAAATTGGCACGCACCACTTTGGCGCCGTGCTCTTGGTAAGCAAATAGCACGGTATCCCCTGCCCGACTATTGGAGCGCACCGTAGGCACCTGCGTTCGCAGCGGCAGGCGTTGACAGTGCGGATTGTTATACGGATAGCTGGCTTTCATTTCCGTAAGGATTTCGGTCAAGCTGGCATTCATTGCCGCGGTTTTTTCCGGCAGCTTAGTGGCCAGATTATGTGCTTCTTCGATATCCGCACGGTTTTGCTGGCCGTCTTCGGAATCATACAATCGGTAGAGTTCCAACTCGGGCTGGGCATTATAGTTGCGGACTAATTTATAGTCGCCGATGCGCAGAGTGCTCTCCTGCGCCGCACTGTTTGGGAAGTGCCAGACCATCGAATCGCGCACCGCGCCGTCTGCCGTGCGGATCAATGAAGCATCGGTCGGGTCTTGCAACAGCAGCGTAGAGATATCCAGCCCGTCGAACTGCTTGCTGACCGGCTTGTCCGTGCCGGTCAACGCTAGGATAGTCGGATAAAAGTCGAGGCCGCTGACCATCACATCCGACTGCACTCCGTGCGGGACATTCGCGCCAGCAATGATCAGCGGCACCCGCGTGCCGCCTTCCATCGCCGAGATCTTACCTCGGTCGAGTGGGTAGTTGTCGGTGATAATTTCGCCGGGATGGCCTTCCATACCGCCATTGTCTGAGCTAAAAATAACATAGGTATTTTCGATCAACTTGTGTCCCGGCCAGCGCGGGTCATCGGTATTTTCAAGATAGTCAAATAGTCTGCCCACATAATAATCGAGCTGCTCCACCATCGCGCAGTAAAAAGGATTGGTCTGCCCTGCCTTGGTCCAACCCTTTTGGTGTGCTGCAGTAATAGTCACTCCCAGCTTGCGCTCATATTTGCGCAACAACTGCTCGCTGTGCATCATGATCGGCGTGTGCACCAGCCAGCTCGCAAAATACAGGAAGAACGGTTGCTCCTTATTTTCCCGTACAAACGTCATGGCATCCTCAGACGTCTGATCAAAGGGAAAGCCGTTTGCATCCAGCCGATACGGATCGTTGGTGTCGCGAGTCGCAAACCCGGTCAGACGGTTTTTCATACCGCTTTGTACGCCGCGACTGTTGCGCGTGTAGTCGAAGCCCTGATCCTCTGGCTGCGGATAGCCGTGGTGACGCATGGCAACGTGCCACTTGCCACTGTGCCCAGTAGCATAACCATTCGTCTTGAGCGCTTCGGCGATGGTCACCATACCCGCCGGCATGCGCGCGCTATACCACGGCGACATGATCGCCCACCCGTCACTATGCGCATGCGGCGGCTTGCCACCGGAAACGTGCGTCATCTGCGCACGAGCTGGATGCTCGCCACTGAGGATTGCGGCACGCGACGGCGCACAGGTCGGTGCTGGCGAGTAGGCCTGCCAGAACAGTACCCCACGCTTCGCCAGTGCATCGAGATTCGGCGTCTCCATCGGCGAGGGCTCATCGATGTCATAGCACTTCACATCCTGCCAGCCGAGGTCATCGGTGAGCAGCAGGATAATATTCGGCTTTGCGGGTCGCTCGGTGGCAACCGCGGTAGTTAGGGTCGCAGACAGTATGCAGAGCAGTGCGAGCCAAGCGCCGAGCGAGGCGAATTTTAGATGATTCATCTTTTGATTCGATAGCATAAGTAGAGTAATCGCAGCAAACAGTTGGCAAGCTGCAGACGCGGCATACAAGGGATTAATACCACAGCAAACAAGGACGATTTCGCGATTCCGTCAAGCTAGGTCACTTAGCGCATACTACCTCGGGCTACAGGCTATCGCTCGACTCAGTGGATATGAGCACTGTCGTGTTGAATCGGTAGCGAGCGGCTCTTTTCCCGCCCATAACCGACAATATCAATTGTATCATCGGACACCTTAATCACCGCGTACGAGTTCGTTTCGGTTTCGATCATGCCCTTGAGCGTGACATAGTGAATGCCGCCTTTTTTACCATAATTACCACGGTGATTGTGACCGTTAATGTAGGCTTTCACACAGGGGTAGGATTCGAGCAGGGTCATGACTTCATCCGCATTCCATAGATTGTGACCATTTTGAGGATACACCGGGAAGTGGCAGAAAAGTATGACGGCTTGCTGATTTTCCTGCGCCTGTTCCAGCACCGTTTTCAACCAAGCAAGCTGCGGTGCACCAATCGCACCATTCCATTTCGACGAGCTAATCTTATTTTCAATATAGTATTCGGATGCGTGCTTCGCTTCGGCACTGCCATCTGGGTAGGCATGAAAACTGACATCGTTGCCATCCAGCACCACATAGCGCCAGCCCTTAACTTCGTAATCATAATACTTGGCAGGCATGCCCAACTTAGCTGGCACGTCTTTCTTCAGGTGATCCGCCACCGAAAAGTCGTGATTCCCCAACACGTGAACCTTCGGCATCGTGAGCTGGTCGAAAATTGGATTCAGCACATCGAAATTCTTAAAATCACGCTCAATAAAATCACCCAAGTGCGTGACAAAATCGAGCGGCATGGTGTTGAACTCAGTCACACAGTCCGCGAGTTTTTGCTTGGATAATGCATACATTCGATCCCCTCTGCTGTTGCCATCACAATATTGACAGTCGGCAATCGCACCAAAGGTATGCTCGGCCGGCAAAGCATCCCCCGCAACAGACTGCGGGACCGCACAGGCTGCCCAAAGCGCAATCAACACAGAGTAAACTTTATTTCTCATAGATTTTAAATCCATCTATATTGCTAGTATTAACTAACCAAGATTTGAGCAACGATCCATTTCAAATTATTTAAGCAGCACAGAGCACCGTGTCGTAGACCTTCACGTCCTGCCAGCCGAGATCGTCGGCAAGCATCAACAGGAAATTCGGCTGGGCCGGACGCGTCGCCTCAGTGGCCGCCAAAGGAGATACGCAGGCCAACAAAGCCGAGGCCAGTGAGATGAATTTAAAAATGGAGGAGGTTTCATCAGGGGCCAGTTAAAATACCGTATCATAAAAGCTTTGATCTTATTGTAAAGGGAAGCGCTGCACCGATATTATGCCCGTGGGTGCTCCGTCCGCATTGCGTCCTGCTGGCTGAGTCATTCGAAGCTTCGTGCGGCACGGGACGCACCAGCGATACCAGATCCATGTTTTTTTAAATTTGTGTCAGCGGTAGCGAAAACTAAAAAAACGCCCGGATTGATTCGGACGCTTTGCAAAATTAAATCACTCTGCGCCGACAGTGCAGCGACTAAGCGCGGCGGCGCAGCATCACGTAGCTCAAGCTGAGCAGACCGCCGAGTAGCGCGTAAGTGCCGGGCTCGGGAATGACACCGAAGTCATCCACGGTGGCGCTCCATAGCCACCATTACTGGCATAAAACATGATGCCGCTAGTCAAAGTAAACAAGCCGCCTTTTTTAAGGAACTCGCGCCGATTCATTTCTATCTGTTCTGCCATAATTTTAATAAACTGGGGGGGTAGTGATAATGAAAAAGATACTACTGTAATCATGCCTAATTATCTACTGTGCTGCGTTCATTGATACCGACTCGGAACTCAACAGGCACACTGGGCCCTGCGAGCAGCAGCCAAACCGAACGAATGGATAGAGAACGCGGCAGATCATAAAAAACCGGTTCAATCACACTACAACTCGCCAATACTTAAGCGGATAAATTCGCGCGCTTTACCTGAAAGATCAAGTCGATGTGTCACTGTTTCAAACTCAGCATCAACGATATCGATGCCGCCCTCCTCTAGACTGACAATCTCCCAGGAATCTGGCAGCGTCAGGCTTTCCGTCGTTTCAATGTCATAGCGGATGCCATGAGTCGCCGCATCGCGCCGACGCTGATACACGAAATCAATGCCATCGACTGCCGTGTTCATATTAGGCAGTGTGCCGACATCGTTGCCGAGGTTTGGATTTCCACCCAGCGCATATTCGAACAGGTTGCTGTAACCGTCGCCATCCGGATCCGCGTCGACGTGTGTTGGAAGCATACTTAGCGTTGGGAACTCGTGCAGCACATCCCCGCCATCCATCGACAGACGAATATTGGTAATGGTGACCGCTGGATTGGTCGTGCCACCTACTTCGCGGGCAAAACCGAGCACCAAGTAGTCATAGTCCGAAACGGCAGCCGGCGCGGTGCTAAAGGTCGATAGGTCAAAGGTTGCGCTGTAGCTCTGTGCGCCGCTCGATCCGGTCAGAATCGCAGCCGCATCGGCAGCGGCTCCTCTGGAGCCAGTGAATACGCCATCCGTCTGGCCCAAATTATACACATCCATGACATCCGTTGCCACGCTTACCCACGCATTGCCATTGGATGCGCCTAGGTTCATAATGCCGCTATTCTGACTAGGGTCCAAGTCGACACAGCCCCACAGGTGCACATACAACTTCTCGCTGGCATCGGCGGTACTGTAATCAAAGCTCAAGGTCAGCTGCGCGGCAGCCGAGGCCTCTAGGTCAGTCAGGTCGATACACTTAGCAATGGCCCCCTCGCCGACAGTGTTATCGGTAGAGCTGGCGTTACTCAGGCCACTTTGGGTCACTGTCCAAGCACTGCTCCCTCCTTTACTATAAGATTGATTATCCTTGGTCACCGCCGAACCCAAGCCATCCAGAAATAGAGCCTCGGGAATGCGATCCAAAGCATTTGCCGCCGCCCATCCGCCAAAGTAGTCAACGCTGCCATGCAAAGCAAACACCAGATCAGACCCAAGGCTTTCACTCTGCACAAACGGCAAGTCGGGCGAACTGGCCGCAGATGTGATGACATGCAGCAGGTCACCACTCGCATATTCGCCAGCACCATTTGCCCGCGCCCAAGTGGAATCATTATCCGTGCCCGACTCCTTCCATTTCAACTGGAACGCATACGTCCCCGGCAGTAGCACACTGTCTTCAAAGTCGATCGTATAGTAGTGATCCGCAGTCAATGCGACGTCCCGCATGTCGATCTTCTCATAGACCTGGGTGCGGAACAACTCGTTGACCGGCGCGCCACTTTCATAGCGTCCGACCCAGAGATACAATTCGGCGGAATCGGTACTCCCCACGGTCGTGCTCTGGGATGCCTGCAAACTTAAGGCTGATAGACTGGTTGGTTCCGCCACGGTAAACGTCTGCCCGACGAGAGACGTATTGGGCTCAGGAGTCACACTCACAGCCACATCAAACAGCGCGAATTTATTATCACCCGCCACCGGGTTGCGGCTAAAACCAATCACCAAGTAATCATAGCCTGCCA
>Ga0255779_1006161_pt1 | contig 10961 bp, 1 predicted proteins | sample 011ome_21_FD_179977 | JGI IMG/M metagenome (GOLD analysis project Ga0255779, IMG submission 179977) | Coastal salt marsh microbial communities from the Groves Creek Marsh, Skidaway Island, Georgia - 011508AT metaG (version 2) | ecosystem: Environmental > Aquatic > Marine > Intertidal zone > Salt...
CCTGCTCGCCAACCGCGCGTCGTACCTCTACCTCCGGTCGCGCGTCGACGAGCGCGTCGCCGTCGGGCACCCCGACGCGGCTCGAGCCGTCGGGCACCCCGACGACGACGCGATTCTCGACGGCGACGCGACGAGTATCGAGCAGTCAAAACAGTCAAAACAACGAAGCGCCGGCGCGTCCACCGCGGCGTGCCCGTTGGTGTACCCCGACCTCCCCCCGCAGAGCGCGTTCGACCTGATCGACGACCGCTCGTGCCTGGAGGAGGGGGTCACCGGCGACGGCCCGCTCGGGAAGCTCGCGGGGTTGACGCACTCGTTCACGCAACACGACCCGAAGGAGGTCACCGGCGTCGCCGGCTTGCGGAAAGTCGGCGAGTGGCTGGACGCCGCCGGCGGGAACTTCTTCGCGCTGGACTCGGCGCACGGGTTCCCGACGCTCTTCGAGCTGCTCACGGGCTCCACGCCCCTGCGCGTGCTGCCCACGGACGACCCGCACAGGTGGGGCTGCGCGCTGCTGCGCTTCGTCCCGCCCGAGCACGCCACGCGCCGAGGCACGCTCATGAGCACGCTGCGCGTGCTCGCCTCCTCCAAGCGCGTCGCCGAGGCGGCGCCCAAGGTTGAGGAGCGCGGCGTCGGCGCGCGCATGGCGGCGGTGTTCGCGCAGGACGGCGCCATCGGCCTGCTGCTCAGGCGCGTGCAGCCCTTTCTGCGCGACCGCGCCGCCGGCGCGGGGGGCATTCCGCCCTCGTTCGCCAGCCGGTGGGCGTCGCGGCGGTTCGCGCCGCCGGACATGGTGGCTGTGCCCGAGCGCGGCGGCGTCTTCGGCACGCCGCGCGACGCCGCGCGCTGGGCGCTCCCCAAGTTCCCCGACGCCGCGCGCACCAGGCGCTCGTTCCCGATGGCCGGGGGGCGTCTGCCCGCGGCGTCCGCCGCGGGCGCGGCCACCGCGTGGGGCGGGAAGCACCTCGAGCGGGTGCACGTGCCCTCGCTGGTGACGGCGCCGCTCGCCGAGCTCGGGCTGGAGACCTTTTTCGCGTTCGACGACGACGCGAACGACGACGAAGGTTCCTCGAGCTCGAGCGCGGACGTCGACGGCGAGCGCGCCGCCAGGCTCGGCGCGCTCGTGGCGGACGAGAGCGGCGGTTCAAACGGTTTGCCGTTCGTCGTGACGCGGCACGCGTCGGCGGCGACGCCGACGGCGAAACGCACGCTCGCGCGGCTCCGGGGGGACATCCAGGCGGCGGCGTCCTCGGCGGCGGCGGCGCGAGCCGCCCGGAGGGCGCGGCGAGCCGGCGGCCTCGCCGCCGCGACGTCGGCGGACGGCGTCGTCGACGTCGCCGCCTTCCAGGACGCGCACCTCAAGGGCCTCGCACCCGAGGACGCCAAGGCGCTCGCGCGCGAAGCCGCGGCGACAAACCAAAAAATCGAGTCGGGCGTCGCGACGGTTCGCGCTCGCGGCGCGCTGGTCGCCGTTCTGCGCGCGCTGCGCGACTTGGCGGCGCGGGACCGCGCGGCGGCGACGGAGGCTGCCGCGGCGGCCACCTCGACGGCGAACGGCCTGTCTCGGGACCCCTCGGCGGCGCGCGCCATGCTCCGCCTCGGCCTGAACCGGCGGAGCGGCGCGTGGGCGGAGGCTACGTTCGACGACCTCGTCGAGGGGCTGCTGTGCTCGGACGGCGAGAAGATCCTCGCCAGGCTCACGCCCGGCGTGGGCGAGGCCGGCGCCGCCGCCGCGCTGCACCTCGCCGCCGAGGCGCTGCTGCTGACGTCGCGCGCGACGCTGGCGTCGCGCGCGGCGGCGGCGGCGGAGGACGCCATCGCCGCCGTGGACGGCGCCGCCGAGACGGTGGCGGCGGCGGCGTCCGCGGAGGCGGGCGTCGAGGCGTGCGAGTTTGGGGTGTCGCTGGCGGCCAAGGCGCTGGCGGACCTGCTGCGCACGAAGCGCCACTACTTCGACCGAGTCAGCGGTTCCGAAGACGAGCATCTGGACGAGGCGCTTTTCCGCGATTCCTCCGATGACTCGAGAACGACGTGCCACTACGATCCGCGCATGCTGGTGTTCGAGTACGCGCAGGGCGTGGTTCTGCGGGAACGGCAAGTCGCGCTCGTGCGGGACTTCGCGCGCGCGGCGGCGTCGGCGCGCGGCGCGGAGTGCGCACAGATGCTCATGGGCGAGGGCAAGACCACCATGATCTGCCCTTTGCTTGGGTTCATGCTGGCGAACCAGGAGACGCTGGTCGTGCAGGTAGTGCCTCAGTCGCTCCTGGAGTTTTCCCGCGGGTGCCTCCGCCGCGCCTTCGCCGGCGTCGTGCGCCGCTCGGTCGTGACGCTCGCGTTTGACCGGTTCACGCCGCTGACGCCGGCGCCTCTGTACGCGCTGCGCAAGGCGCGCCGGTCGCAGGCGCTGGTCGTGACCACGCCCACCGCGCTTAAGTCTCTGGTGCTCAAGTTCCTGGAGACCGCGCATCTGCTGGACCAGAGCTACGTCGCGCGCGTGGAGGGCGCCGCCGTGGAGTCGCACATGGGCAACCTCGGGAGGCTGTTCGAGGGCGCCACCGAGTTCCGCAGTCGCTCGGAGCGCGTCGCGGACGCCGGCGGGCTGAGCGCCGGCGAGATTCTGGAGCTGCGCAAGGAGGGTGCCGTCGCCGCGGAGATCGTGAAACTGTTCCAGACCTCGGGCGTGCTGGTGCTGGACGAGGTGGACCTGATCCTACACCCGCTGAGGTCCGAGCTGCACTGGCCCCTCGGCCGCCGCGTGCCGCTGGACTTCTCCAAGGCGCGCGCCGGCGACGGGTTGCGTTGGAAGCTCCCGTTTTTCATCCTCGACGCGGTGTTCGGCGCGTCCAGTCGGCGCGTTTCCGCGGAGGAGGCGCGCGGCTCGAACGAAGCGGCTGAGATTCTGCGACGAATCTCGGCGTGCTTCAAGGAGGCGACGAAGAGCAAAGGGGTTCAGTCGCAGCCGCACGTCGTGCTTCTGGACCGCGAGTGGTACCGCGACGCGCTCGCGCCGCTGCTCGCCGAGTGGACCGAGCTGTGGCTCCGCGCGCGCGGCGCGGCGCGCGGCGTCGCCGAGCACCACATGCGCGCGTACCTGACGCGTTCGGGTGACGTGCGCGAGGCGTGCGAGGTGATCGAGCGCGAGGCGGAGGATGAGGCGCTTAAGATGATCAACCTGGCGCGCGACTGGATCTGTGCGTTGCTCCCGCACGTGCTCGCGAAGATCAACCGCGTGAGCTACGGCTTGCTCAAACCCGCCGACGTCGCGCTGCTCGAGCGCGGAGGCGGCGGCGCGCGCGTGCCGAGCTCGCGGCGTCTTCTGGCGGTGCCCTTCGTGGGCAAGGACATCCCCAGCCGCACGAACGAGTTCTCGCACCCGGACATCGTCATCGGGCTCACCATCTGCGCGCACAGGCACGAGGGTCTGCGCCGGGGCGACTTCAAGACGGTCCTCCGCGGGCTCCTCGCGTCGCTGGAGAACGAAACCGGGCCGCAGGGCAAAAGGCCGAGCGCGGTGAAGTGGGGCGAGTTCGTTCGGTTCGCGGGGCGGCGCGTGCGCGGCGAGGCGCGCGAGGAGGCGGCCGCCGAGGCGAGGCGCACGGCGGCTAGCCTGAAGGCGAGCGTGGGTGACGTGGGCGCGTCGCGGGTCGGCTTTGTGACGTCAGATCTTCCTTCAGGAAGCTCGGCGTCGCTCGCTGACGATTTTCCCGGCGGGACCGGCGCCGCCTCCGCGGGCAAGGCGGCGTCGCTGGCGCTCGCCGCGTCCAGCGAGGTGTGGCCTTTGCCGCTGGTGGACCCGCGCGACGCCGAGCAGGTGGAGGCGCTGTTCCGCCTGATGCGCGCCGTGCCCGAGGTGATCGAGCACTACCTCGACAAGCACGTGTTCCCGGAGACGGCCAGGCACCAGGGCATGAAGCTGAGCGCCACCGGCCAGGAGCTGGGCGGCGACCTGCTCTTCCCGCGGCGGCTGGGGTTTTCGGGGACGCCGGCGGACTTGCTGCCGCTGGAGCTGGGCGCGCCCAAGTTCGAGACGGGGACGGACGCGAAGGTTTTGGCGACGCTGGCGGACCCCGAGGTTGTCACGACGCGGTTCCTCGCGGACGACTGGGACGTCGAGTCTCTGCTGCGCGCGGTGGCGATCGCGGACCCCCCCGCGCGCGCGCTCATCGACGTCGGCGCGCTCGTCACCGGCATGTCCAACCAGAGCGTGGCGCGGTTCCTGCTGGACAACGGACTGGCGTGGGCGGAGGGGTGCGTGTACCTGGACGAGGAGGACAGGCAGATGGTGCTCATGCGCGTCTCCGAGGCGACGTCGGAGGAGCGGGAACAGGAACAGGAACAGGAACAGTCTTCCGAGACGAATAAGGCGTCGTCGGAAGAGAAAGACGCCTCGCTCGAACGCCGAGCTCAGAACGTTCGCGCGCGCCGCGCCGAGAAAAAGTACGACGCGGTGCCTCTGTCCCGCGTCGCCGCGCTGGACCCGAGCCGCCGGTTCACGTTTTACGACCAGGTGCACACCACCGGCATGGACATCCGGCAGGCGCCCGCGGCGCGCGCCGCCGTGACGCTGGGGAAGGACATGACGCTGCGCGACTACGCGCAGGGCGCCTGGCGCATGCGCCAGATCGGCCGGGGGCAGAGGCTCTCGCTGCTCGTGACGCCCGAGGTGAAGCGGCTGGTCGAGCGCGCGGCGGCGGCGGGCGAGGGGCGCGGCGCCGAGGCGCGCGCCGGCGACGTCGCGCGCCTGGCGCCGGGCGCGGCGCGGGAGAGCCGCCGGCTGCGGGACGTGCTTGCGTGGCTGGTGGTGAACGGCATGCGCGCGGAGAACGTGCAGAGCGGGCTGCTACAGGAGCAGAGGGCGGCGAACGTCTGGCGCAAGCACGCCTACCGCAAGACCCTCGCCGCGGGCGCCTCGTGCTTCGGCAGCGAGCGCGGCGAGGGCGCGCCGCGCGCCAGCCTGGACGTCTTCCGCGAGCGCGTGTCGTTCGTGGTGTCCAACGCGGTGCCGAAGGGGAGCCACGCCTCCAAGCGCCTGGCGCGCGCGGTCACCGCGCACCAGGCGCTCCTGATGGACGACCCGGAAGCCAACAAGGCGCTCGCGCGGATCATGCAAGACGTCGCGGACGCCGAGCAGAGCACGGCGGCGAGCCTGGCGGAACGCGCGCGGGCGATGTCCGGCGGCGTCGACGCGAACGAAAAGCGCGGAAGCGCTTCCGACGCCGATCTCGTCGTCCTTTCGGAGGACGGACGCGACTTTTCCGCCGGCGCGGCGGCCGCGAGCGGCTCCGAGTTCGCGGCTGAGCTGGAGCACGCGCTGGACGCCGAGCAGACCCAGGAGCAGGAGCAGGAGCAGGAACAGGAACAAGAACAAGAGCAGGAGAAGGAAGAGGAGCGCGAGGAGGAGCACGCGTCCGAGGAGGCGGCTTCGTTTACGTACTCGCGCGACGACGAGACGCAAATCGGTTGGCGCCTGGACGCGCTCAAGGACCAGCCTTCCGCGTCGGCGCAGGGTTTCAACGCGCTTCGCGAGTTCGTGCTCCACCGCGGCTTGGGCGCCACGACGAACGCGCTGGACTTCCCCAACTACCTGTACGTCAGCCGCAACTGGTTCAAAACGGGCTGGGCGCTCAATTCGCACAGGCGCCTGAAGAACCTGGTGATCGTGTGCGATTGGACCCCGGCTTTTAGCGCGGCGACCGCGGCGCGCGCCGACGGCGACGGCGACTTCGACGCGATCGAATCCAAATCTTCCGAAGGAGCTTCCGAAGACGACGGCGGCGGTGTCTTGGCGCAGGCCTCGGCTTTGGCGAGCACGCTCACGGACACGCTCGTCTCGGCGACGGCGCAGCGCCGCCAGCGGTCCTGGACGCCGCGTGAGCTCACGAAGGAACAAGAAGCCGGTTTGCAGTCGGCGTTTTTGATGTTCGACGAGGCGCGGCTGGGCAGGCTCGACGAGTCGCAGCTGCGCGAGGTTTTGCGCTCCGCCGACGCGTGCGTGGGCGGCGACGAAGCCGCGCTCGCGTCCCTGAGCCAGCGCGTGATGCGCTCCGCCGCCGGCGGCGTGGACGCGGGAATCACCCTGAACGATTTAAAAAAAGCCATGCAGCGCGAGAACATCTACGGTGTCCAGGATGGGCGGTACTACGTCGCCGTGTCCCTCGCCGAGGCGGAATCGCTGCGCGCGGCGATGCGCGCCGCGAAACGCGAAATCGCGGAGAGCGACGGCGCGAGCGACGGGCGGCTCGTGCCTTTCGCCGAGGTCGAGCTTGGCTTACGCGTCGCCGCGCCTGGAGGGAACGGCGCGTTACTGGAGGCGACACCCGGCTACGCGCCCGCGGAGCTGTTCCAGGCATCAACCGCGACGCAGTGTTTCCGCTTCCTCGACTCGCAGATGGATTTCGAACCGCACGAAGTTTCGCTTCTGCTGCGCGCTTTACAGGGTTCGGTTCCCGAAGCGCGCGTCGACTTTTTCGAAAAGGTCAAGTCTGTGCGCCGGCGCCCCCGCGGTTTGGACTGGCGGGACACGCCGCTGGCGCGCGCGCTCACCACCGCGGACGAGTTCGCGCTGCTCGCGTCGCGCGCCTCCTCCTCGCGCGTGCGGCACGCGCTGCGCGCGAGGAAGATGCGCCTGCTGGACGCCTTCCGCGCATTCGACGGCGAGGCGCGCGAGGGGAACCTGTCGTACGAAGCGCTGTACGGCGGCCTGACCTGGCTCGGCGTGGAACTCACCCCGGCGCAGATGATGGAGCTCGCGCGGAAGATCGACGTCGAGAACGCCGGGTTCGTGACGTACGAGCAGTTCGTGGACGCGTTCGGCCCGGACGACGCCTGGGTGGAGGACGAGGGCGAGGAGGACGAGGGCGAGGGCGATGCGGAGACGAACGCGGTTTTTTTCGCGAAACAAAAACGCTCGACGGAAGGCTCGACGGAAGAGGAGGCGTTTTACGCGGATGAGGGTGACGGCGACGCGTTCGGCGCGATGGTCTCCGCGCCGCGCCGCGACGACTCCGACTTGTTCGGTCTGTCGCGTGCGACGAAAAACAACGAAACGCCGTACGACCCGCTCGGCGCGCTCGGGGGGAACGATCCGGGGGGAACCGCCGCGCCGGCGGACGGATGGGGCGGCGAGGAGGACCTCATCGATTTCGACGGCGCCGCCGGCGCGGGCCGCGCTAAGATCGAGGCGCGCTCGTTATCTGAGAAGACGACGGTCCGCGCGGACGGCTCCGGAATCGCCGCCAAGTCGGAATCCGCGACGAATACTGCCGGTGGCGCGCTCGTGAGCGCCGCCGCCGCGACGCGAGGCGTGCCACTCACGCGCGACGTCTTGGCGGGGATCCGCGTCGCGATCAAGCCGCACGCGAGTTTCGCGCGCGTCTGGACCTCGGAGGCGACGGGCTCGCGCCGCGCGGCTTCGTTCTGGCACGCGCGTTTCGAGCAGAGCTTCGCCGCGCGCAACCGCGACCGCGTTCCGCTCGGGTCGTACGCCACGCCCGGCTTGTCGGACCCGAGCCGCTACGCGCCGGCGACGGCGAGCGGCGGCTTCGGCGCCGCCGGGAAGCACGCCAACGCGCTGGAGGTGACGGACACCAAGGCGTGGGCGATGGCGGGTTCGCCGTATTTGAAGGATGTCATCGACGCGCTGTTCCCGCACCCCGTGCGTTTCCGGCAGGTCTGGGGGCAGGAGTGGAAACACGTCTCCGCGTTCGCGTGGGCGGCGGTGCCTCCGCCGGGGTTCGTCGCGATGGGCATGGCGCTCACCGCGACGCCCGAGCCCCCCGACGTTTCAAGCGCGCGCTGCGTCCCGAAACAGTGGACGCGCCGAGCCACCGCCGCGCCCGCGCTGGTGTGGACGAACGCCGGCGGCGGCGGGCGCGCGGCGAGCGTCTGGATCGTCAACGAGCTGGGCGTGGCGCACGTCGTGCTCGGGCACGAGCCCCCCGACCCGGCGGACTGCCTCGAGTTGGTGCCGGCGGCGCAGATGCTCCCCGAGGACATCCTGGCGCCGAAACCGGCGGACCGAAGGACCAAAGGACCGCATGGTTTCGGCCGCGACGACGGCGACGGACGCGCGAGAGAGATTCGCGGCGACTCGGTGTCGTCCGACTCGGTGTCGTCCAACCTGTACGGCTCGACGAGCGGCGACCGCGCGCCCCCCCTGCGCGGGCGCGCGGCGATGTTCGAGTCCGTCGCGGAGGAGCGGCGCCGGGAACAGGCGGCGCGCGACGCGCGCGAGCGCGACGCGCGCGAGCGCGAGGAGCGGCGCCGCGTCGCCGCGCTCGGCGCGAGTTCGGGCGCCGACATCTTCGCCGGCACCTTCGACGTCTTCGGCGCCGGAGGCGGAGCCTCCGGCGGAGCCTCCGGCTCCGACGGCGCTGGAGGCGCTGACGAGGCTCGCGCTCAGTACCCCGCGCTGGTCTCGGTCGCGCCCGCGGCGCCGAGCGCAGCGACGCCCGCGCAGAGAGCTGCGGACGCGAACCCGTTCGCGGCGCCGGGGTCGATAGCCGCTCCCGGCCCCATCCCGGGCATGGACCTGCTCACGGGGTCGCCGGCGCCGGATTCGCGAGGAAACGACGCCGACCCGCTGGGCGCGCTGGACCCGCTCGGCGCCGGCGCGCCGGTGCGGGTGAAGAAGGAGCCCGCCGGCGTGTTCGGCGCGGCGGCGGCGCGCAGGAGCAAGAAATCGGAGTAGACGATGATGGAAACACAGCACCTACGAAAGGAGCTATAGATAGATGTTTCGTTTGTCACGAACGGGTAAGGTAGCTTTTTTACTTACGAACGAACGAACGACTCGCGCGTCTTCGGTTCTCGTCGTCCTTTGTTAAACGTCGCGCTCGCCGAACGGCGCGTGAGAATAAGATAGTCTACATGTATATATGCCGTGAACTCGGTGGGCCGCGCTCGTCGCTCTCGCCTCTCGAACAGGCCCCCGCTCGGTCTCACTTGGAATCTTCAGCCTCTTTCGGGCTGACGGACTTGGTCGCGTTCGCGATGATCTTCTGCAGCTCGGCGACGCCGGCGTTGAGTCTCGCGGCGGAGATGACATTGTTCACGAGGCCCACGTCGAACGCCTCATCCTCAGCGGGCTGCAGCTTCTCGACGACGTTTCGCATGATCTGCGTCTCGAGGTCGTTGGCCATGGTGCTGTTCTCGTCCTTGCTCGCGTCGATGAACGCGTTGATTCTCACTTTCGGCGTCAGGCCGTCGAACACGGTGCGCACCGTGGGTTTGCGAACGCTGAAGTCGTCGACGGTTTCGCTCACGAGCCGCGCCACGTCGTCCACGAACGTCTGCATCTCTGCTTGGCCGTCGACGCTCGCCGGGAACGGAATCGTGATTTTGATCGGGACGTACTGCCTTCGGCTGAGGTTCTTCAGCGCCGAGCCCAGCACGTCGGTGTTGGGGACGATGTACGAGTATCCGTCCTCGACGCTCGCGATGCGCGTGCTGTGCCACCCGACCATGTCCACCCTCCCGTCGATTTGTCCCCAGCCCGTCGCGAACTGCACGCGGTCGCCCTCCACGAACGGCTGCGTGACGAAGATCAAGATGCCGCCGATGCAGTTGCTCACGAGCTTCTGCGCGGCGAAGCCGATGGCGATGCCGGAGACCCCGCCGACGGCCAAGAGCCCGGACATGTTCACGCCGAGCGCCGAGAGGCAGTAATACGCTGTCAGGATGTACGCTCCCACCGTCATCGCCTTGTCGATGAGCGCCGACCTCGCCTGGACGTCCCAGGTCACGCCTGGGTCGCCGCGCAGGCCGCCGCAGTACCTGCGCAGCGCCTGGGACACGAAATCCTCTCGATCGTAGTTCTTCGAGCGCGTCTTGAGCTCCTCCATGGTGGGCGCCGCCTTGAGGGAGAAGAACCACTGGCACAGGTCCAGGATGACGAAGCACCAGAGCAGGCGGAGCGTCTTGGCGACGAACCACATCTGCACCTCGGTTGTGGTCACGATGCCATCATTGTTCGCGTCGAAGATCGAGGTCAGGAGCGAGCTCACGTGCGACAGGCCAATCTGCGGGTTCACGCCGCCACTCACCACGCCCGCCACGCCCTTATCCGCGGTGATGGTGATGAGGTCGATGCCTTTCGGAATCGTCGACCAGAGCTGGTTCCCGAAACTCCACACGAGCACGTTCCGCACGATGGCGGAGACGTGCCGCACGCTCCGGACGCACATGAGCGAGATCCACCACAGCGTGTTCACGCCGCTCGGGCGCACGAAGCCCGCGAACGAGGTCAGGACGGCGGAGACGCACTTCTGGGCAATGCCGAAGTACAGCGCGAAGGCGGTGATCGCGAGGTCGACCCAGGCGTCCTCGAAAAGGAGCTTCCGCGCGACGCGCATCGCATCGTGCCCGGCGGACGTTTCCGTGCACACGGTGAAGTAGAGATGCGCGGCGAGCGCGGCGAATGCGGCGAGCGCGATGGCGGGTGCCCACCGCATGAGCTTGCTTCGGTCCATCGAGGAAATCTCAAGCGAGAAGGACGAGGACGCGTCGGAGGGGTCCGACGCGTCTCCGACGAGGTCCACGACAGGGTCGGGTCCCGCCGGGTGATCGTCTAAGTCCGCCGCGCCGCTCTCGGCAGGGGCGTCGCGCGGCGCGGCTTCAGGTGACGCCTGCGCGGCTTCGCGCGGGAGTCGGCCGCCGGTGGCGAGGTCGTTCACGAGGTTGCGGCCGAACTCCTCGAACGACTCGCCCACGCCCTTCGGCCCGCCCGAAAGCGCGCGTGCGGACGTTCGCGAGATCGTGGGCCTCGAACGCAGTTTTGGCGTCCTCCACGACGGGGCCGGGCGTCGCGAGCCCGGGGCCGACGCCGCGGAGAGGAGGTTGGGCAAAGGCGCGAAGGCGCGCATAGCGGCCGGTGGGACGCGCGTCGCGGGGTGAGGTGGCGCGGCGCCCGCGTCGTGCCTTCAAGCGCCGAGCGATCCGACGTTTCGAATAATATGACGACA
>Ga0255779_1006171_pt1 | contig 10950 bp, 9 predicted proteins | sample 011ome_21_FD_179977 | JGI IMG/M metagenome (GOLD analysis project Ga0255779, IMG submission 179977) | Coastal salt marsh microbial communities from the Groves Creek Marsh, Skidaway Island, Georgia - 011508AT metaG (version 2) | ecosystem: Environmental > Aquatic > Marine > Intertidal zone > Salt...
GGCAACTGGTTGCCGGCGGGTGAGTCTTTCACTCGAATTTCATTGAGAGTATACGGCCCCGAGAAAGCAATGATTGAGCGAACCTGGAAACCGCCCCAGGTGAAGCGGCTTTAACGAAACCGCGCAATATAAATAGTCTCGAGGATGACAATGAAAACACGGTGGACTGAAATCCTGCAGGAACGCGCCTGGTCTTCGCCGTTCTGGATCGAAGTAAACCGAGATTAACCGATGTCAGTGTTTGCCAGTTTGAAAGAAGTCGTCAGGGTATTGAACGAGATACGGCAGTCTCGTGCTGCCATTGGCTTTAAACTGCCCGCACTGGATGAGGCGATTTCCCTTGGGGTGATCTTTGAAGAGTCGGTCCGTAGGCACGGTAACTTGCTTGCCCTGGAGTTTGAGGGGCGCAGCTGGACGTACACACAGCTGAACCAGGAAATCAATCGGCTGGCGCATCTACTGAAGGCGCAGGGTGTGAAGCAAGGCGAGGGTGTCGCCCTGTTCATGGAAAATCGGGCCGAGTTTGTCATCTCGTTGTTGGCCCTTGTCAAGATTGGTGCCCCAGCGGCACTCATCAACAATAGCCTGAGCGGTGAAGCCCTGGTGCACTGTTGTAAAGTGACCGACGCCAAACACTGTATTGTAGGTGACGAGCGCGCCGATGTCCTGGCGCCCGAGTTGGCTGGCTTGCCTTTTGGCCAGGGTCATGGGTCTTGCTTCTGGATGAAAGACACTGTGGATCGCAAAGCCCCACTCTGGGCGATCGACGCTAGTCAGGCCATGCAGGGGCATTCTGATCTAGGCCTGCCTGAAACTCCAGGTATCCTCGCCGGTGATGTGGCGCTGTACATTTTCACTTCCGGTACAACGGGCCTACCCAAGGCCGCAACATACAAGCACCAGCGCCTGGTCACTGCCGCCAATCTGTTGGGCAAACTTACCCTGCGACCCAAACCAGGTGATCGGCTGTACCTTTGCTTGCCCATCTACCATATCACCGGCCTGGGGCCTGGTTTGTGCGGTTTTATCGCCGCTGGCGGCACGGTTTGCCTGCGTCGGACCTTTTCAGCCGGCAAGTTCTGGAGTGAGGTACAGGCCTGGCAGACCAATAGCTTTGTGTACGTGGGAGAGTTGTGTCGTTATCTGGTGACACAGGCTCCCACTCACGCCGAGAAAAACAATCCGTTGCAGAAAATGGTGGGTAACGGATTAAGGCCCGACGTATGGGATGAATTCAAGTCCCGCTTTGACGTGGATCGCATTTGCGAGGTTTACGGTTCCAGTGAAGGCAATGTCACTTTTCTTAATCTTCTGAATAAGGACCGGACTATTGGCACCACCTCGGTCGAGGTTGCATTGGTCAAATACAACGTTAATGAAGATGCCATTATGCGAGACGATGCTGGACTTTGTGAGCTGGCCAAGTCCGGTGAGCCGGGGCTGTTGCTTGGGAAAATCACTGACATCACGCCGTTCGATGGTTACACCAATGCGGAGGCGACCAACAACAAGATCATTGAGAACGTGAAGGAAGCTGGTGATCGTTGGTTTAATAGCGGAGATCTTGTGCGCGAAATCGATGTTGGCTTTGCCATGGGCCTCAAGCACTACCAGTTTGTCGATCGTACCGGCGACACCTTTCGTTGGCGTGCTGAAAATGTGTCAACCAATGAGGTGGGGGAGGTACTGAATTCCCACCCCCAGATCAATATGGCGAATGTCTATGGCGTAGAAGTACCCGGCACCGAGGGCAGAGCGGGGATGGTCGCCTTTACCCTTGATGCTGATGCCGACTTTGACTTGGACGGTTTTCGCGCGCTGGTGGATACCCAGTTGCCCGACTATGCTCGGCCAGTGTTCGTGCGTCTGCAGCAGGAGACTGAAACCACCGTGACCTTTAAGCTGCTGAAGGGGAAGCTGCGCGAGCAAGCCTATCACCTGGACAAGCTGGGTAAAGACCGCGTGTATGTGCGCCACCCTCGCAGCGGTGCATATCGGGTCCTGGATGCTGAGTTTTATCAGAAAATTCTGGCGGCTGAGGCGGGTTACTAGGAGGAGAGGCTCAGCCTGGTCCCGCATGCAACAGACAGACACCGACTAGCCGTCTTCATAATTAATGGCCAATAGACACCCGACATGCTTGAACCAGAGAATAATCCCACCGCCTCCTACTTCGTTGACCCGCCGCACCTGCTCCGTTTTTTCCTGTCAAAGCGATTTAGCCGATTTGCAAACGCTCAATGGAGAGCGAAGAAGCGAGTAGCAGAAGAGAAGAAACGCAAGGCCGGGGGGCGACCTCACGTAGTGGAGTATTTCCACCAGGTGGACGATCCCTATTCGCACCTGATGGCGCAGGTAGTTGCGCAGTTTGCCGAACGTTATGACATAGAGGTTGTGCCGCATCTTATCCGCGCAACCGGCGGCCGCAGTCAGCCTGAGGATGAAAAGCTGGCGGTTTGGGCTCGCCGTGACTGCGGATTGATTGCGCAGCACTATGGTTTGAGCTTTCCCGATGATGCTGGCGTGGTGCCTGAGCCTGAATTGCAGCAGGCGGCTAATCGAGCGCTGACGAAACTTGGGGCGAACGAATTTCTAAATCAGGTTGAAGGCATTAGCACCAGCTTATGGTCAGGTGGGCCTATCGATTGGGGTGACGTGACTGCGCAAGAAGCTGAAGCGGCTCTGGAGGTAGGGTCTGCGCGCCTGGCAGATTTAGATCACTATTCAGGCGCAATGCTTTACTACGCTGGCGAGTGGTACTGGGGCGTTGACCGGCTGTTTCATCTGGAGGAGCGCTTGCGCGAATTGGGTGTCTGTAGAGATCCGGGTCAGCCCTATATTGCACCCCGGCCTGAACTTGACGTTAGGTGGACTGATGCCAGCGGGCTGGACTTACATTTTTTTCCCTCTCTGAACAGCCCCTACTCCGCAATCATTTACGACAACACCATCGAGCTCAGTCGGGCCTGTAAGATAAATTTTCACCACAAACCTGTTCTGCCGATGGTAATGCGGGGGGGCCCTGCCACGCCCGCGAAAGCAAACTACATTTTCTTTGATGTGAAGCGCGAGAGTGAATTTTTGGGTGTGCCTTTTGGAAACGCGGTAATAACGATCGGCGAGCCTACCCGGCAGTCCTACTCACTAATGCCCTGGGCCAAGTCGCTCGGTAAAGATACAGAGCTGCTAAGTGTCTTGATGCGCTATGCCTTCGCAGAAGGCAAGGGATTACACAAAACGAAGAATATCAAACGAGCGGTAGAAGAGGTGGGGCTGGATTGGTCTGAGGCTCTGAAGCACCTTGGTGGTGAAGATTGGAAGCCGTTCATAGAAAAACACCAGGATGAAATGGTGGAGGGCATGGGGCTGTGGGGGGTGCCTTCCTATCGCCTTTGTGGTCCCGAGGGTGAGCCTGACCTGGAAGTTTGGGGGCAGGACCGCTTGTGGCTGGTGGCGGCAGAAATTCGACGTCGTGCCTCGCTTTAGTATAGCTCCAAGCTGCGCCCTTTTATTACAACGGATTGATGATGACTGATTTGAGACTCGTAGGCAGCTCGGTATCCCCGTATACGCGTAAAGTGCGCGCGCTTTTACGTTATCGGCGCATTCCTTATCAATTCGTCAGGGCAGGGGGGCGAGAGTCAGAAGCACTTCCGCCTGCACCGCTGCCACTGATTCCCTATGTCATATTGCCAGATCATAACGGTGAGTTGACCGAGGCAATGGCCGATACAACGCCTATTATCAATCGCCTCGAGGACGACTACCCGGAGCGCGCTGTGCGGCCAATGGATCCGGCACTGGCCGTGATCGATGCGTTGCTGGAGGAGTTCGGTGATGAGTGGCTGGCCAAATGCATGTTTCATTTTCGTTGGTCAAAGCCAGCGGACACACAGACCTCGTCGTCCTATCTGGCTTATGCCATGAATATGACAAGCACACCAGAGCAGGGAGAGGCGTTTGCCAGAATGTTTGCCGAGCGGCAGATTTCCCGGATTGGTGTGGTGGGCTCAAATGAAACAACCGGCCCTCTTATCGAAGAAAGCTGGGAACGCTATCTGGACGTGTTTGATCGTCACCTCCAGAACCAGCCGTTTCTTTTAGGAAGTCGTCCCGGTGCCGGCGATTATGGCTGCTTCGGCCAGATGACCATGCTGGTGTTGACTGACCCCACACCCCAGGCGGTTTCACGTCGTATCTCACCTCGTGCTTTTGCATGGACAGAAGCCATGGAAGACCATTCTGGATTGGAGGTCGATGACGCTGATTGGATTGACCTGGATGCGCCACCAGAGACACTCAACAACTTGCTGTGTGAAGTGGGCCGATTGTTTGTGCCATTCATGCTGGAAAACGCGAAGGCAGTGGCAAGCGGCGACAAAATGCTCGAATGTGAGCTGGACGGAAGGCCCTGGGTGCAAGAGGCCTTCGTCTACCAGGCCAAATGCCTAACCTGGCTGAAGCAGCGCTACGATAATCTTGGTGAGATCGACAAGGCGCGTCTCGATAATGTCTTGTCTGGGACCGGCTGTGAGGCGCTGTTTGCAAAATAAGACGCATCGTTGACGTGGTCGCGGCCAACGCCGATTGTCCGAAGATGATACACGGAAGAGCGACACGTCGAATACACTGGGCAACATAACGCTAACACCTGTGTATCGGAGATTCTCCCATGAAGTCCAAGCATCGCTACAACCATTAAAACACCTCCCTCGCATCAGCACTGAGACGGTGAACTTTCACCGTGCGTTTGTGCGCTGGAACGGCATGACACCAAGAGAGTCTTGACAACGGCATATGGCCGAAATTGAATTCCAGGCGATCAGTGCTCCAGTGTAAAGTTCTGTCCCCAATATTTGCAGGAGGCTTAGCCTGTGTCCGAAAGTTATATCAAAGCCAATGGCATCAGGCTCGCCTACGAGGAGTTCGGCAGCCTCTCAGACCCGGCCATTGTGCTGATTATGGGTCTGGGCACCCAGATGATCAGTTGGCCCCTGTCTCTTTGTAACGGGCTGGCAGCTGCCGGTTTCCGTGTCATCCGTTTCGACAACCGGGACATCGGCCTGTCGGAAAAAATGGAAAACGCCCATATCCCGGCGGCCCCCAGAATGCTGCTGCGAACTACCCTGGGGATTCCGCTCAAGGTGTCCTATACCCTTGACGATATGGCGGAAGACGCCATCGGCTTAATGGATGCCCTGGGCCTGGATCAGGCCCACCTGGTCGGCGCATCCATGGGAGGCATGATCGGCCAGATTGTCACCGCCAGACACGCCAACAGGGTGCTTTCCTTCACCTCCATCATGTCATCCAGTGGCGACCCCAAACTGCCCGGGGCGGACAGGAAGGTGGTTCGCACCATGGTGAAACGCTCACTGGGCATCGAGAAACCAAACCTTAAAAACACCATGGCCTTCCAGCGCATGATCGGCAGTCCGGGTTTCCCAGAGAGCGACGAGGAGCTGAAAAGCAAAGTGCTCACCAGCGTGGGGCGAAGCCTCCATCCCGAGGGATACTCACGCCACCTTGCCGCTATCATGGCGAGCGGCAGCCGGGTCAAACTGCTTAAGACCATCACCGTTCCCACCCTGGTCATACATGGCCGGGAAGACCTCCTGGTGCCTCTGGCATGCGGGATCGACACCGCGCGGCATATCCCCAATGCCCAATTCGAGATTATCGACGGCATGGGCCACAACCTGCCGGAAACCCTGGTGCCTCGCCTGCTGGAACTGATTGCGGTGCATGTTGGCCAGGATGGCGTGACCTCTTCAGTGGCTGTATAGCAAGGCTAAAGCTTCGCCCAGGCGCAAATCCGCTGCGCGCAAGGCAAAACCCAAGGCGGTGACCAGGAGCCAGGCGAGGACAACCGCCAAACCCAAAGCGAAAGCTAAGGCCAAAAAGAAGACGAAACCCGGGTAGTGATTGGCCGGCCTCATACTCCTTGCTCGGAGGGATTTTAGTTCACACGAGGATATTTGCAGGCATGCCTGCCGCCGATACTCTAGGGGTGGTGTGGAGTTCCAGCGTTGGAAGGCTCTATGGAAGTTTGTGGCTTTGGAGTAGTCCAGAAGATCCGCTATTTCAATGTAACCGACCGGCGATTACACCTTGATTGCCGGTGTCCAGTTGTGCGGGAGGAGTTCGGCGATGAGTGGCTGGCCAAATGCATGTTTCATTAATCTTGGTGAGATCTACAAGCCGCGCCTCGATAATGTCTTGTCTGGAACCGGCTGTGAGGTGCTGTTTACAAAATAAGACGCATCGTTGACGTGGTCGCGGCCAACGCCGATTGTCCGAAGATGATACACGGAAGAGCGACACGTCGAATACACTGGGCAACATAACGCTAACACCTGTGTATCGGAGATTCTCCCATGAAGTCCAAGCATCGCTACAACCATCGAAACACCTCCCTCGCATCGGCCGTCGCAATAGCGCTACTTGGCAGTAGCGGGCTTGCCCAGGCTCAGGAAGCAATGCTGGAAGAGATTATTGTTACCGCCCAGAAACGCTCCGAGTCAATTCAGGATATTCCATCCACCGTGAACGTGATTGATGGGGATGCCCTCAAGGAATTCAATGTCCAGAACTTTACCGACCTCGGCGCACTGACCGCTGGCCTGGAGATCAACAGCTTTAATGGTCGCAGCGGTCGCATGAGTTTGCGCGGTCTTGATTTCAATCCGAATTCTGCCGCGGAAGCGACCGTTACCGCCTACTGGAATGAAGCGATCGTCGATTCCAATGCCCTGTTTCAGCAAATGTTCGACATTCAGCGTGTCGAGGTACTGCGTGGCCCCCAGGGTACCCTGGCCGGCCGTACCTCGCCTGCCGGTGCGATCAATATCCATACCGCACGTCCAAACCTGGATGAGATAGAAGGCTATATACGCGGCGCGATTGCCGACAACGATGGCTTGAACACCCAGGTGGCGGCGAGTTTTCCGCTCATACCTGGCAAATTGGGTCTGCGCGTAGCGGGCATCTACGACGAGAGTGAGCTGGATCAGATTGAGAATGACCTGACCGGTGAGATCACTTCAGATGAAACGAGCGGTGGTCGTGTAAGCCTCAGCTGGTTGCCAACGGATACTCTCAGCATTGACCTCGCCATCCAGTACCTGGATCGCGATTTCGATGACGTCATTGCACTCGAGGGGGTGCCCAGCGGCGACCCTCGACTCGATCCGGAAGGTGATTTGCGTCCACTGGATGCTTACGACCGGCGCGGTGCTGTGGTTGGCTTCGGCGATCTGGAAAACAATACGAACGCCGACTTTCTCAACAGCTCGCTGGTAATTAACTGGGAGCTGGAATCACATACCTTCACTTCGGTGACCGGCTACCACGATACCGATTCTGTCTTTGAGTATGACAATGCCCCGGGAAACGCCAATCCTGATAATGTTCGACGCATCGTGGCGACCGACGAGCGGGAGGACTTCTCCCAGGAGTTGCGATTTGCCAGTGATGGCAATGAAACCTGGGATTACATGGTGGGTGTCTATTACGAAAATTCGGAAATTTCGTTTACCCAGGAGCAGTATCTGCCCCCAATCGCTCCCATAGCCCCCGCCAGTTTGCTGCTCGATTTTCCGGCTGATGTAGACCGCTGGGGGTTATTCACCCACAACCAGTTCTACCTTAGCGATGCGTGGACACTGCAAGTGGGCCTGCGCTACCAGGATGTTGAAGTGGAGCGGGATCTGGCGGTCTACGCCGGCAGCGAAGGATTGGCCTTTCTACCGCCAGGTGAGCTGTTTCAGCAGGTACTGAGTGAGGACAACAAGCTGTACGAGGATGACGCGGTTACCGGGCAGGTGAACCTGCAGTATGCACTGGGAGATGATGTCAATCTATATGGGTTGGTGGCCACGGGTTGGCGGCCGGGAGGCGTCACGGTGACCTCCGCTCTGCTGCCGGAGGAAGTGCTGCTGTTCGACCCTGAGGACAGTATCTCCTATGAACTGGGCTTTAAGTCGACCTTGGCGGGAGGCGCTGTCAGGCTCAACGGCGCCCTGTATTACCAGGAGTTTGATGACTACATCTCTCGCGTGAACGCCATTAATATCCTTGACGTCACTGGAGATATCTCCACTGCCGGCATCACGGTAAATGGTGATGCCGAGGTGTGGGGTGCGGAGTTGGATCTCACCGCACTTCTTAGTGAAAACTGGTTCCTAGGCGGCTCGCTTAGTTACAGTAAGGGGGAGTATTCGGACGGCACCGAGCTTCCCTGCAACGAGTTTGATGACGATGGCGCGCCGGTAATTCCCGAAGGCCAGTTTGTGGCGACCTGTGACGTCAGCGGTGAATCCACACCAGGGGTGCCGGAGTGGACGGCCAGCATCAACAGCGAATACAGCATTCCCTTTGGCAGCCTGGAAGGCTATGGTCGCATTCTCTACACCTACACCGGAGAGCGCCTTCCCCTCGGCGACATAGACGGTGTTGATCCCTACCATATCTTCAATCTTTACCTGGGCGTTCGTGGGCAGCAGTGGAATGTTGAGATATTTTCCACCAACCTGTTCGACGAGGAAGCGTTACGTGCCGGCGGCGGTACTACGAATACACCGCTGGTGCGCGGGGTGCCCACTGGCTATGGCCAGCGCGTCCCTGTTCCCGGTCGCCGGATTGGACTCACTGCCAGCTATAGCTGGTAGTGTTTCAGGAGGCTGTTAGATGATAAAAGTGTATGGCGTGCACGGCTCCCCCTACGTGCGCAAAGTTTTTATTGCACTAGACATCAAGGATGTCCCCTATGAAATAGTTAGGCAGATGCCTTTCTCCGGGGATGCTGAATACCTCAAGATCAATCCGCTGGGCAAGATTCCCTCTCTGGTGGATGGAAACCTGACGCTGTGCGACTCCAAGGTGATCTGCCAGTATCTGGATGACGCCTATCCTGAGCCCAGGCTTTATCCTACGAGGCCCAATGATTGGGCAAGGGCGCTGTGGTACGAAGACCTGGCGGGTGGTCGTGTTTCTGACTTGGCCGCCAGTATATTTTTTCAGCGCTTTATGCGCCCTCTGGCATTTAAGCAGGAGCCGGATGAAGAACTTATCGCTCGTATCATCGAAAAGGATCTGCCTCCCATGTTGGACTATCTGGAAAGCCAGATACCCACGGGACGCTTCATCTTCGGCGATTTCATGATGGCTGACCTGAGCATCGCGAGTCCGTTTATCAATGCAGCTTATGCGGGCTACGAGGTCGATGAGTCGCGCTGGCCGAACCTGGTCGGACTCGTCGCGCGGGTAAGGGCGCAGCCGCAGGTGGCGGCAGTGCTGGAGAAAGAGCAACGTGCCCTGGGTCTTGATTGAAGGTGATGGCAAGCTCGAAAACCTGGAAGAGGAATGAACAGTGAAGTGAGAGCTTCTTTTTGCAGGCTTCCTGCTTGTGTCGACTACTGCACACGCGGCTGGCAAACAGCTGCTATGGGGTGACACCCACCTGCATACTACGTACTCGTCAGATGCCTACACCAACAACAATTTAACAGCCAAGCCCGATGTCGCCTATCGCTATGCCAGAGGCATGCCGGTTGTACACCCCTACCACAAGGCGAGAGTGCAAATAGATACACCTTTGGATTTTCTGGTGGTGTCAGATCATGCGGAACTACTGGGAGGTATGCGTAGCATTCACCGCGACGGAGTGGACACCAGCGACCTGGGTATTATCGATTCCCTACTGGCGCATATTGCGCGGTATGTGTTTGCGAATGCTATTGACAAAGGTGAGGGCAGGAGCCTGTTTGTATCCGTGCTGCCCGATCCAGACATCACACCCCGTGAGGACGCACAGTCGTCCTTGTTAAATAGCAACGTTAGTCTGTTGCCCGTTCCACAGCAGATAGAGATTAATACCTGGAAAAGTATTACCAACTACGCTGATGAGTACAATGAGCCGGGTCTGCTCAACAGCGCCTCGCTTGAACTCCACGCTGTATCGTCTTCGCTTCGACATAAACACTCCTTTTGCCCATTATCGGGCTTCTTTGAAGTGTCCGGAAGAACGGGGTAGAACCCATCTGGTGGATACAGCTATGGAGTCACCGCCTGTAACTTATAGAAAGTTAAGGCGGTTATCCAAAAATGGTGGAGGCGGCGGGAGTTGAACCCGCGTCCGCCAGCACTCTGCCTTTGGCTCTACATGCTTAGCTTCCGTTAATTAATTTAACGGTCTGCAGCCCAACGGTCAGGACGTAGATCGCGAGTCTCGTAAAGTTTAGCAGCGACTCCCGAGACATAAGTCACTGCGATCCAGTTCTATATGACAGTCACAAGCGCGGTACTGGCACCTTGCTTTAGACCGCTAGCGGGGTTTAAGCCGCTAGAGCGTAGTTGTCGTCGTTGGCAACTATTACATTACAGCTTTGGATTAACGTGATTGGCTGTCATCACGGCATGCACCGCAGGTTTCGTTACCGTCGTCGAATCCGTAACGCCCCCAAAAGTGACTGGGCAGTATACAGTATAGGCTTGGCTATCAAGGGATTTATTGGGGTGAATTGTGGCGTACTTGGGTAAACATCCTCAGCCACCTAGGGATAGTCGTCGCCGGTAACTGTAACGTCACTGCTTCCGAGGAACACAGTGCCACCAAGGTTCAGATTACCTCTGCCGCAAAAAATACCCCATCCGGGTGCTTGGTAATGACTAATCGACAGGGCATGCCAACTGCACCGGAGTTGCCATTGGGCAACAATCGGCTTAGTAGCCTCACGTCCTCCTCAAGATCTATGACAACAAGTGTGGATGGGGTAAGAAGCTCGTAAATAGGGGGGCTCGTCTGGATGCGGGTATAGCTGTAAATCACGCCTTTGCCGGTGGCGGGCACCCAATCAAAGTCCTCACCATGACAGTCGGGGCAAACCGCTTTTGGGGGGAAGCTACGCCGACTACAGTTTTTACAGCTGGCCAACAAGAATTGACCGTTAC
>Ga0255779_1006186_pt1 | contig 10932 bp, 10 predicted proteins | sample 011ome_21_FD_179977 | JGI IMG/M metagenome (GOLD analysis project Ga0255779, IMG submission 179977) | Coastal salt marsh microbial communities from the Groves Creek Marsh, Skidaway Island, Georgia - 011508AT metaG (version 2) | ecosystem: Environmental > Aquatic > Marine > Intertidal zone > Salt...
TGGCCCTCGAGGCCATAGACCGGATCCGGGACACCGCGGCGAGCCACGAGCGGGTCTTCTTCATAGAGGTCATGGGGCGGCACGCCGGGTTCATCGCCCTGGACGTGGGGCTTGCCGGCGGGGCGGAGGTCATCGCCGTCCCCGAGGAGCCCGTGGACCCCAAGGCCGTGGCCGAGGTGCTGGAGGCCTCCCAGAGGCGGGGGAAGAAGAGCTCCATCGTGGTGGTGGCCGAGGGGGCCTACCCCGGCGGGGCCGCGGGGCTTCTCGCCGCCATCCGGGAGCACCTCCAGGTGGAGGCCCGGGTCACCGTCCTGGGGCACATCCAGCGGGGCGGGAGCCCCACGGCCAAGGACCGGATCCTGGCGAGCCGCCTGGGGGCGGCCGCGGTGGAGGCCCTGGTGGGCGGGGCGAGCGGGGTCATGGTGGGGGAGGTGGAGGGCGAGGTGGACCTCACCCCCCTGAAGGAGGCGGTGGAGCGCAGGAAGGACATCAACCGGGCCCTCTTGCGCCTATCGCAGGTGCTGGCCCTCTAGGCCCAACGCCTTCCGCGCCCAGGGCGTTCCCCAGGCCCAGGCGAAGACCCGGCGGGCGAAGGGGCTTTGCGCCACCCCCTGGTAGATGGGGGTGGGCAGGCGGAGGGAGGGGTAGCGGATCCCCCCGGAAGGGGCGGGCTCGCTGGGGAAGCCCGTCCAGATGGCCGCCGCGAGGAAGAGGCCGAGGAGGCCGCCCCCGAGAAGCCCGAGGCCCCTTTCCGCCGCCTCGGAGAGGAAGAGGGGGAGGCTTTTGGCCAAGGCCCCCAGGACGAGCCCCAGGGCGAGGGCGGTCCAGAAGGCGGGGAGGCCGAGGGCCAGGGCGGCCGCGTAGAGGGGAAGGCCCAGGAGCCCGACCCAGGCGAGGACAAGCCCCCCCCGGTACCCCAGGGCCAGGGAGAGGGCCAGAACCATGAGGGCCAGGAGGTCCACCCAGGTGAGCATGCCCCCAGCTTATACCTTTTCTCCCCGGTTCCTTCGCCCGGCTAATCCGGAAAAGCCCTCTGAGGGCCTTTTGCCGGGGCCCCCATGCTGGCGCAAGCCAGCATGGGGTGGCATTACGGGGTGTCCAGGCCGCGCAGGCCGAACCCCCTGGCCCTGAGGGCCTCCGCCACCCGGGAGACGGCCTCCTCCACCTCCTCGTCCCGCAGGGTGCGCTTGGGGTGGCGGAAGCGGAGGTGGAAGGCGAGGCTCTTGTGGCCTTCGGGCAGGGGCGGGCCTTGGTAGAGGTCAAAGAGGGCGAGGCTTTCCAGGTAGGGGCCTGCGGCCTCCCGCACCAAAGCCTCCACCTCGCCGTAGGGGGTGGGGGCGGGGACCACCACGGCCAGGTCGCGGAAGGCGGCGGGGTGGCGGGAGGGGTCTTGGAAGGCGAGGGGTTTGTCCGGGAGGGGCAGGCGGAGCTCAAAGAGGTGGACGGGGGGAAGCTCCAGCTCCTGGGCGATCTCGGGGTGGAGGGCGCCGAGGAAGCCCACCTCCTCCCCCTCCACCAGGACCCGTCCCGAGACCCCGGGGTGGAGGAAGGGGAAGGCCTGGGCCTCCACCCGGAAGGCCAGGCCGAGCCGGGCGAAGAGGGCCTCGAGGTACCCCTTGAGGAGGAAGTAGCCGGAAAGCCGCTCCTTGGCCCAGGGGAGGCCCACCCCCTCGCCGAAGAGGAGGCCGGCCAGGTGGGTCTCCTCCCGCTCCCGGAAGACCCGGCCCACCTCAAAGAGGAGGGCCCGCTCGGGCCGGTCCAGGTCCAGGTTCTCCTTCAGCACCCGGACCAGGCCGGGGAAGAGGTGGGTCCTGAGGGCCGCCTTTTCCGGGGCCAGGGGGTTGAGGAGGAGGAGGCGGGGGGGATCAAGGCGGAAGCGGCGGGCGTCCTCGGGGTCCATGAAGCTGTAGGTGTAGACCTCCTGGAAGCCGAGCCCGGAGAGGACTTCCCTTAGGCGCTGCTCCTTCCGGTAGGGGGCTTCTACCCCGCGGTTGTCGGGGGCGGGGAAGAAGGCGGGGAGGGCCAAGGGGATGGTCTCGTAGCCCTGGATGCGGGCCACCTCCTCCACCAGGTCCTCCTCCAGCCTGAGGTCCAGGCGGTGGCTGGGCGGGGTGACCCGGTAGGTGGGGCCTTCGCCTTCCACCCGGCACCCGAGCCGCTTGAGGATGGCGATCTGCTCGGCCTCGGGGTAGGACGTGCCCAGGAGGCGGTTGGCGTACTCGGGGCGGAAGGGGATGGCCTCCGGGGGCTTGGGGCTTCCCGCCTCGAGGAGGGCCTCGGCCACCCGGGCCCCCGCCAGGGCCTGGAGGAGGCTTAAGGCCCGCCTCTGGGCGGGGACCTGGCCCAGGGGGTCCACCCCCCGCTCAAAGCGGTGGCTCGCCTCGGTGCGCAGGCCGTGGCGGCGGGCGGTCTTGCGGATGGAGACCGGGTCAAAGCAGGCCACCTCCAAGGCGATGGCCTCCGTGTCCTCCCGGACCTCGCTCTCCGCCCCGCCCATGACCCCGGCGAGGCCCAAGGGGAAGCTCTCCTCCCCCCGCCACCCGGCGATCACCAGGTCCTCGGGGTGGAGGGTTCTTTCCACCCCGTCCAGGGTCTTAAGCCGCTCCCCTTCCCGCGCCCGGCGCACCGCGATCCCCTCTCCTACGAAGCGCAGGTCAAAGGCGTGCATGGGCTGGGCCCTTTCCAGCATGACGTAGTTGGTCACGTCCACGACGTTGTTGATGGGCCGCATGCCCGCGGCGAAGAGGGCCCGCTGCATCCAGAGGGGGCTTGGGGCCACCCTTAGGCCGAAGGCGTAGCCCAGGGTGAAGTGGGGGGCGCCCTCCGGGTCCTCCACCTTGAGGGCGAAGGGGAGGGGAAGGGCCTCCGCCTTCAGGGCCGCTTCGGGCTCCACCAGGGCGTAGCCCAGGGCGTGGAGGTCCCGGGCGAGGCCCAAAAGGCCCAGGGCGTCCGGGCGGTTCGGGGTGACCTCGAGGTCCAGCACCACCTCCTCCGGCCAGGCCTCCGAAAGGGGGGTGCCGGGGGGGAGGGCGTCCTCGGGGAACTCCAGAAGCCCCCCGCCGTACTCCCCTACCCCGAGCTCCCGGGGAGAGAGGGCCATGCCGAAGGACCGCACCCCTTGGATGACCCGTTCCCCCACCTTTTGGCCCAGGCCGGGAAGCTCCGTCCCGGGGAGGGCCAGGGCCACCCCGATTCCTTTTCGGGCGTTTTCCGCCCCCGAGACCACTTCCACCGTCCGGCCCGCGTCCAGGACCAGGCGCTTAAGCCGGGTGCCGGGGATGGGGTGGGCCTCCAGGACCCGGGCGAAGACCACCCCTCTTGGGATGGGGAAGACCCGCTCTATCCGGTCCGTTTCAAACCCCAGGCCCGCCAGGCGCTCCTCCAGGACCTCGGGGCTTTCCAGCTCGGGCACGTAGGCTTTTAGCCAGGAGAAGGGCACCCTCATAGAACCCCCTTGAACTGCTCCAGGAACTTGAGCCTGCCCCCGAAGAAGTAGCGGATGTCGGGGATGCCGTAGCGGAGCATGGCGAGGCGCTCCACCCCGAGCCCGAAGGCGAAGCCCGTGACCCCCCGGTAGGCCGGGGGCAGGCCGAGCCTTTCCCGGTAGGCGTCCACCGCCTGGAAGACCTTGGGGTGGACCATCCCGGCCCCGCCCAGCTCCAGCCACTTCCCCCCCTCGGGCCACCACACGGCGAACTGGGCCCCGGGCTCCACGAAGGGGAAGTAGACGGGCTGGAAGCGCACCTTGGAGTCGGGGCCGAAGAGGGCCTGGGCGAGCTCGTAAATCGCCCCCTTGAGGTGGGCCATGGCGATCCCCTCGCCCACCACCAGGCCCTCCAGCTGGTGGAAGACGGCCTCGTGGGTGGCGTCCGTCTGCTCAAAGCGGAAGACCCGGCCCGGGACCACGATGCGGAAAGGGGGGGTGTGGGCCACCATGTACCGGACCTGCATGGGGGAGGTGTGGGTCCTGAGGAGGAGGCGCCCCTCCACCTCCTCCCCCAGGGGGCCTTCCAGCCTAAAGCCCTCCCCAGTGAGCCAGAAGGTGTCCCACATGTCCCGCGCCGGGTGGTGTTCGGGGATGTTCAGGGCGTCAAAGTTGAAGAACTCGCTCTCCACCTCGGGGCCCTCCACCGCCTGGTAGCCCAGGGCGCGGAAGATCTCCACGAGCTCCCGCTCCATGAGGGTGATGGGGTGGAGCCCCCCGGAGAAGAGGCTTGCTCCGGGAAGGCTCACGTCCACCCGCTCCCGCTCCAAGGCCTCCTTGAGGGCCGCCTCCTCCAGGGCCTTTTCCCGCGCCTCCAGGGCCGCCTCGAGGGCGGCCTTGATGGCGTTCAGCTCCTGGCCCCGTTTCCGGCGCTCCTCCAGGGGAAGGGCCGAAAGGCCCTTCATCTCCTGGGTCAAGAGGCCCTTCTTCCCCAGGTAGCGGGCCTTGAGGGCTTTGAGCTCCTCCAGGTCCCGGGCGTTTTGGATGGCGGCCAAGGCTTCTTCCAGCATGGCACCCCTCTTCCCAAGAGGATACCGCCTCGGTGTACGATGGGCGCGAACCCGGAAGGAGGCTTTGGGCATGGAGCGGCGCGTGGAGGCTTTGGTGGTGGGCGGGGGCCTTGCCGGCCTTTCCGCCGCCTACTTTTTGGCGCGAAGGGGGCTCAGGCCCTGGGTGCTGGAGCGGGAGGCCCCCCTTTCCTGCACCAGCGACAAGTCCACGGAGGCCTACCGCCTCTTCTGGCCCGGGGACGAGGACCTGGCCGCCTTGGTCCGGGAGAGCCTGGACCTCCTTTCGCCCTTCGCCGGGGTGGCCCGCCCTAACCGGCGGGGGTACCTGTACGTGGGCCGCCTCGAGGCCCTGGCGGCCTGGGCCCTGGGGGAGGAGGCCCCCGCCTGGGCCCGGGCCTTCGCCCCCGGGCGCTTCCTGGACCCGGCTTACCGCCCGAAGGAAGGGGCGGCCCGGTTCCAGCTTTAGAGGGCGAACTCCTGGAGGAGGCCCTCCAGGTCCAAGGGGGCCTCCGGACCCCGGGCCGGGTAGGCCTCGGGGTAGCGGGGGAGGTAGGCCTTAAGCCGCGCTTCAAAGGTGGGCAGCTCGGCCTTCCAGAAGACGCCCACGGGGATCCGCTCCCCCCACTCCAGGGCCTTTTCCTGGAAAAGCATCATCTTGCGGTCCAGCTCCTCCGGGGAAAGCCCTGCGGGGACATGGGGGTCGTAGCCCTCTTCCTGGAGCTTGTAAAGCCTGGGGGCGAACCACTCCTTGGTGTGCAGGTCGTTGTAGGTGGGGCAGGGCTGGAGGACATGGAGGAAGGCCAGGCCCCTGTGCTCAATTCCCTCCTTGATGAGTTCCTTCAGGCCCTTCACGTCGTAGGCGTAGCCCCGGGCGATCCAGGTGTAGCCCGCGGCAAAGGCCAGGAGCAAGGGGTTGAGGCGGCTTTGGGGGTTGGGCTTGGGGAGGCTTTTGGTCTTCTCCCCCAGGCCCAGGGTGGGCCCGGCCTGGCCCTTGGTGAGGCCGTAGACCTCGTTGTCGTAGAGGATGTAGAGCATGTCCACGTTCCTGCGCCCCGCGGCCACGAAGTGCCCGGCCCCGATGCCCAGGCCGTCCCCGTCCCCGCCCACGGCCACCACCGTGAGGTGGGGGTTGGCCAGCTTGGCCCCCTGGGCCACGGGGAGCACCCGGCCGTGGAGGGTGTGGACCCCGTAGACGTTCAGGTAGTGGGGGGTCTTGGCCGAGCAGCCGATGCCCGAGAAGACCGCCGTCTGGCTGGGATCCCGCTTCAGTTCAAAGAGGGCCATCTGGAGGGCGGAGAGGATGCCGTAGTCCCCGCACCCCGGGCACCAGTCGGGTTGCTTTTCCGCCTTGTAGTCCGCAAGCTTGAGCTCCAGCATCTCAGACTCCCTTCCTCAGCACGAGCCTTTCCGGGGCCCGGCCCTCCCTTACCGCCTTCAGGGCCTCCACGGCCTCCTCCAGGGTGATGGGCCGGCCGTTGTACTTCACCACCCGGTGGTGGACCCGCTTCAGGGTTTCCTGCTGCACGAGGTCGGCGAGCTGCCCCGAGTAGTTGTGCTCCACCGTCACCAGGGTCTTCCCCTCCAGAAGGGGGGCGATCCGGGGAAAGGGCCAGAGGAGGCGGAGGTGGAGGTAGCCCACCCCTTCCAGGTGGTCCAGGGCCTCCAGGAGGGTGCCCTTCACCGTCCCCCAGCCCAAGACCAGCACCTCCCCATCCCGGAAGAGGGTGTACTGGTCCTCGAGGGGGATCTCCTTGCGGGCGAGCTCCAGCTTCTCCATGCGCTTTTCCATCTGGAGCTCCCTGAGCTCCACGTCTTCGGTGATGTGGCCCAGGGGGTCGTGCTCGTCGGAGGTCATCCAGTAGAAGCCCCCAGGGGTGCCGATGGGGATGAAGGGGGAAAGGCCGTCCTCTCCCGGGGCGTACCGCTGGTAGGGCCCGAAGCCCTCCCGGGGGGAGAGGCGCTTTTCCCCGTCCAGGGAAAGCACCTTCAGGGCCTCCTTGGGAAGGCTTTGGGCCAGGGAGGCCAGGAACTTGTCCAGGAGGTGGACCACCACCGTCTGGTAGCGCCAGGCCCAGGCGAGGGCCTTCTGGGCATCCAAAAAGGCGTCCAGGATGTCCGCCGAGGCCAAGACGAGCCTCGGGTACTCCCCGTGCCCGCCCCGTATGGCGAACATCAGGTCCCCCTGCTCCGTGCGGGTGGGAAGCCCGGTGCTGGGCCCGCCCCGCTGGTAGAGGGTCACCACCAAGGGCGCCTCAATCATCCCGGCGAAGCCCAGCCCCTCGGCCATGAGGCTGAAGCCGGGGCCGCTTGTGGCCGTGGCCGCCTTGGCCCCGGCGAGGGCGGCCCCCACCGCCATGTTCACCGCGGCGATCTCGTCCTCCGTCTGGACCACGGCCACGTCCGCCCCGGGGAGGTGGGTGTGGGCCTCGAGGAAGACGCTCTCGTCCGTGGCGGGGCTTATGGGGTAGTAGGTCTGGAAGCGGAGGCCTCCGGCGAGCTTGCCCAAAGCGGCGGCCTGGGCCCCGGTGAGGTAGATCCGGCCGGGCGCGGGGCCCAGGACCTCGAGGCGGAAGGGAAGCCTGGGCGCCTCCTCCCGGTACACGGCCTCGGCCACCTTGCGGTTGAGCTCCAGCACCTCCCCCCGGAACTGGAGGGCGAGGGCCTGGAGGAGGGGTTCTAAGGGGTAGCTGAGGAGGTGGAGGCTCGCCGCCACGGCGATGGTGTTCAGGGTGCGCCGGGCCTTGAGGGAGGGCACCCCCAGGGCCTCCCCGATCCGGTCCGCCACCGCCTCAAAGGGGTAGGGCAGGGGCTGGACCCCGGCCTCGGCGTAGGCCTGAAGCACCTCCTTAAGGGACGGGTCGGCCTGGCCCAGGCGCTTGGCCAGGTCCTCCGCCACCCGGTGGTCCAGCATGGGGAGCTTGTGCAGGGTGAGCTCCAGGACCTTGGGGTCGTAGAGCACCACCCCCCCTTCCCGCACCTCCCCCAGGTGCCGGGCCAGGGTCTCCCCGTCCAGGGCCACCAGGAAGTCCACCCTCTCCCGGAAGGCCTGGACCGGTTTTCGCGCGAGGCGCACGTCCAGGTAGGAGTGCCGCCCCATGATGTTGGAGTGGTACTCCCGCTTGGTGGCCACCCACCACCCCCCCTTGCCCACCGCCCGGGCGAAGAGGGTGGCCGCCGTCTCTATGCCCCCGCCTTGGGGGCCGCCCACGCGCCAGGTGAACTCCTCCATCTTCCCCCCTTTGGGCTTACCCTACCCCAAAGGGGGCGGCCTGGCTAGGGCTATTCCTCCCGGTCCGCCTCGTGAAGCCTCCGCCCCCAGAGGCTTTTGGGGGCGTGGTGCTCGAGGACCAAAGCCCGCACCCTGGGGTCCCGGATCCTCTGGGCGGCGTAGAGGGGGTGGTGGCGGCGCACCTGGAAGGCCCCGAGGAGGCCCCGCCGGAGGGGGTAGGGGGGGAGGGGCGGGGCGAAGAGCCCGGCGAGGACCCGCTCCAAGGTCCGGTAGGGCCTTACCGCCTTCCCCGCGTCGTGGAGGAGGGCGGCCCGCACCGCGTAGCCCGGGGCCTCGGGGTAGGCCTTAAGGAGCCTCCTCGCCACCCGCACCCCGTGGGCCCGGTCCCGGGGGTCCATGGCGAGGTAGAGCTCCCGTTCCTCCCCCTCCAGGAAGCGCAGGGCGAAGGCGTCGTCCGGCGCCTCCTGGGCGAGAAGGGCCCGGAGGAGGCGCCGGAGGCGCCCCCGAAGCCGACCCATCTAGATGAACTTCTTCAGCATGGTGGCGATCTCCTCGGGCTTCTTGGGGTTCACCTTGCCCTCGGAGACCTCGGCGGCGCAGACGTTCAGGAACTCGTGGAGGATCAGGGTGGCCGCCGCCTCCATGGCCTTCTTGGTGGCGGTCATCTGGGTGAGGACCTCGTCGCAGGGGCGGCCCTCGGCCACCATCTTCTGGAGCCCCCGCACCTGGCCCTCAATACGGCGGAGGCGCTTGAGGATGTTGTCCACGGTCTCTTGTCCGAGGTCGGTGGTCCGCGTCATGCCCCCATTATATACCAGTACCCCCTATCTCGTCTTGGCTCAGGGGTTCCTCCTCCGGCGCCTCCCGGGTCCTGGGCCGCCGCACCCAGAGCACCCGCCCCCCCAGGAGGCGGACCACCCGCCTCAAGGCCTCCTCCGGGGCCTCCTCCGCCGCTTCCTCCGCCTCTACCTCCTCCTCGGGAGGGCCCGGGGGTGCGGGCGCTTCAGGAGGTGGGGCCGGGCGGGGCCTTGGGCTCAGGCTTTTTTTTTCTCCCTCCAGGACGAGGACGACCTCCTCCACCCCGAAATGGGCCTGGGCCAGGGGGAGGAGCCTCGCCTTCTGTTCCGAGGCCTTGCGGTAGTGGAAGGCCTTGTCCTCGGGGAAAGCGAGGCAGAGCTGGCCTTCCCGGACCTCCGGGCGGGCCTCCCGCACGAAGGCCCGTAGGGTGGGCCTGAGGGCCTCGAGGAAGGCCCGCCACCGCTCCCGCAGGTCGGGCGCCTCCTCGGGCCTTGGGGGTTCCGGGGCCGGGGGGCTTTCCGGCTTGGGGCCGACCTCTGGGGAGGGAGCGCCCGTGGGCTGGGGCAGGGCCTCGGCGGCCAGGGCCCTTCCCGCCTCCAGGAGGGCCACCTCCAGGCTTAAGGCGTCGGAGCGGCGGGCGAGGCGCTCCATGGCCTCGTCCAGGGCGGTCATGGCGGCGATCAGGGCCTGGGGCGGGGCGGGAAGGGGGGTTCCCGCGAGGCCGAAGGCGGCGTAGAGGCCTTCCCGGAACACCTCCAAAAGGCCCGAGACCAGGCTCCTCGGGGCGTACCCTTCCCCGTAGAGGCGCCGGGCGAGGCCCAGGGCCTCCGCCGTTTTCCCCCTCGCGAGGGAGGCGGCGATCTCGGCCAGGGCCTCCCTGGGGGGGAGGCCTAGGGCGCGCTCCACCTCCTTCCGGGTGAGGGGGCCTTCCAGGAGGAGGAAGCGCTCCAGGAGGCTTTCCGCGTCCCTAAGGGCCCCGTCCGCCAGGCGGGCGAGGAGGAGGAGGGCCTCCTCCTCCGCCTCCCGCCCCACGGCCTCCAGGATGCGCCGGAGCTTAAAGGCGATCTCCTCCTCCGTGAGGCGGCGGAAGCGGAAGTGCTGGGTGCGGGAGAGGATGGTGGGGGGCATCCTCTCGGGCTCGGTGGTGGCGAAGACGAAGAGGACGTGGGGCGGGGGCTCCTCCAGGGTCTTGAGGAGGGCGTTGAAGGCGCTTTTGGAGAGCATGTGGGCCTCGTCCAGGATGAAGACCTTCCTGGGGGCAGAGAGGGGGGCGAGGTGGATCCTTTCCCTCAGCTCCCGCACGTCCTCCACGGAGTTGTTGCTGGCGGCGTCAATCTCCACCACGTCCGGGTGGGCGCCCCTCTGCACCGCCTGGCAGTGGGGGCAGACCCCGCAAGGGGGGTCTTCCCCCTGGCACCCCACCGCCATGGCGAGGAGCCTCGCCGTGGTGGTCTTGCCCACGCCCCTGGGCCCGGAGAAGAGGTAGGCCTGGGCGAGCCTCCCCTCCCGGATGGCCTTGAGGAGGGGCTCCTTCACGTGCTCCTGCCCCACCACCTCCTGGAAGGTGAGGGGGCGGAAGCGGCGGTAGAGGGCGCTCACAAGGGCTAGTATAGGGCGTGGTGCGGAGCTTCCTCTCCTTGCACGCCAAGGCCCCCCTGGAGGAGGTGGCGGCCTGGGTAAAGGGGCGCACGGGAGGGGCCGGGGTCTACCTGGTCCCCGACCCCCCCTGGACCAGCCTCTACCACGAGGCCCTCGAGGCCCAGGAAGACCTCGAGGCGGTGCGCTCCTTCCTGCGCGAGCTTTCCGGGCTGGGCAAGGCCCTGGCCTTCTGGGTCCAAGCGGAGGAGGACCTTCTCTTTCTCCTGGCGGAAGGGAAGGGGGTGGTGGCGGAGCTCCGGCAAGGCCCGGAGCTCGGGGAGGCCCTGCGGGCCCCGGAGGAGCTAAGGCCCCTCCTGGAAAGGGCCAAGGCCCTGCCCCCGGAGCACGCCGTCCGGGCCCTGGCCAACTTCTTCGGCCTCCACCCGGACCACGCCCTCCTGGGCTTTTTGGACCTCCTGGAGGCCGAGGAGGAGGGGGGTTTGCCCGAGGAGGTGGTCTACCTTGAGTGAGGCCCTTTTGGTGAAGGTGGGGGGAAGCCTGAGGGGGGCGGAGGCCCTGCTGGAGGAGCTCGCCGCCTACCCCGGCCCCCTGGTCCTGGTCCACGGGGGCGGCCCCGAGATCGGGGAGTGGCTGAAGCGCCTGGGGTACGAGAGCCGCTTCGTGGGGGGGCTGAGGGTCACCCCCCCGGAGCAGTTGGAGGTGGTGGAGATGGCCCTCTACCTCACGGGGAAGCGCCTGGCCTGGGGGCTTTCCCGAAGGGGAAGGAAGGCCCTCGCCCTCTCGGGGCGGGACGCCCTCTGCCTAAGGGGGAG
>Ga0255779_1006188_pt1 | contig 10931 bp, 6 predicted proteins | sample 011ome_21_FD_179977 | JGI IMG/M metagenome (GOLD analysis project Ga0255779, IMG submission 179977) | Coastal salt marsh microbial communities from the Groves Creek Marsh, Skidaway Island, Georgia - 011508AT metaG (version 2) | ecosystem: Environmental > Aquatic > Marine > Intertidal zone > Salt...
TGTATTGCGTTTATGGCGCGCCCAGGCGGTGGAGGGTTTTGATCTAAAGGCGTTCAATCGCGGCGATTACACCCGCGCGCTCCATGGGCTAACTGACGCTGAATGTATTTCTGCTGTGCTTTATCCCGATGATTCGACCTCCGCCGGCAAGGAGTTACGCCTGCGGCAGCAGTATTTCCTCGCGTCGGCTACGCTCCAAGACGTGCTCAAGCGATGGCTCGGTAGGGAAGATGGCACGCTGGAAAATTTTGCAGACGGCAATGTCTTTCAGCTTAACGATACCCACCCGATTATTGCTATCCCCGAGCTTATGCACCTCCTTGTGGATGTCCACGGGTTGAGTTGGGATGCCGCGTGGTCAATCACATCAAGTTGCATGGCGTATACCAACCACACCTTACTCCCTGAGGCGCTGGAAACCTGGCCGCTGGAACTGATGGATCATCTATTGCCGCGAATCGCCGAAATTATTCGTGAAATTGATCGCCGATGGGAAGCGCGTTTAAGGACATGTGGGCTATTCACTCGCGAGCAGCGAACGGCCATGGCGATCATTGCCTATGAGTCCACTCAAACCGTGCGCATGGCACACCTCGGCGTAGTTGCCAGTTTCTCTGTTAATGGCGTTGCGGCCCTGCACACCCAGTTGTTGCGGGAGGGACTCTTTAGATCCTTTAACCAGCTAGAGCCACAGAAGATCAATAACAAGACCAATGGGGTTACGCCACGCCGTTGGCTGGCGTTTTGTAACCCAGGGCTGTCGGGCTTGATTACCGAGCGAGTGGGTGATGGCTGGCAGACCAACTTGGATCGTCTTGAGGCGCTGGCGCCACTGTCGAGGGATCCAGAGTTTGCACAGCGCTTCATGGCTATCAAACACGAGAATAAAGAGCGCTTGGCGCAGCTGGTGGAGCAGGAAACCGGCGTGGTGTTTGACACTTCAATGCTGTTTGATGTGCAGGTCAAGCGTATTCATGAGTACAAGCGGCAGCTGCTCAACTTACTCCACGTAGTCCACCTCTATAACCGAATTTGTAAAGGCGACACTGAGGGCATGGCGCCGCGATGTGTGCTCATAGGTGGCAAGGCCGCTGCTGGCTATGCCTTTGCCAAGCGCATCATCAAATTTGCCAATGACGTGGCGCGCACGGTTAACGGTGATCCCAGAGCCAAAGAGTGGTTGCGCGTGGCGTTTCTGCCAAACTATCGAGTGACGTCAATGGAGGTGATCTGCCCCGGCACTGACTTGTCCGAGCAGATATCAACGGCGGGAAAGGAGGCCTCTGGCACCGGTAATATGAAGTTCATGATGAACGGCGCCGTGACCATTGGCACCTTGGACGGCGCTAACATCGAGATTCGCGAAGCCGCCGGCGAAGACAACTTCTTTAAGTTCGGCTTGATCGCCGCTGAGGTCGCGGAGCTCCGGGCGGAATACGAGCCTCAGACCTTCGTCGATGCCGATCCCGCACTGGAGGAAGTGCTGGATCTAATTCATTCCGGTGTATTTAGCGGTCATCAGCGTGACATTGTCGGTGATGTACTGGCGGCACTGTGGTCCCCCCACGAGCCTTGGGTCACCTTGGCTGATTTCACCGATTATGTGCGCGCCCAAGAAGCCGTGGCAGCGGCCTGGTTTGATCCTTCGCGCTGGGCGCATATGGCCATCACAAATACGGCCATGAGTGGCCGTTTTTCCAGTGACCGCACAATCGCCCAGTATCGGGATGAAATCTGGTTTCCGCAGCGGCAGGTTTGATGGCAGTGAGCATGGAAAACTGCTTTTAAATCAGCAAGTTGCAAAGCGGTCGCGGTCGGTGGACAATGCGCCGACCGCGAACACGAAGACATCCAATGACCCGAAGTGAGCTAATAGATCTCATGGCGTCCCAGCAGACGCAGCTGAATGCAAAAGATGTGGAGCTGGCCGTCAAGTTGATGATCGACTATATGGCGGAATCCCTCGCAGGTGGGGGCATTTGGTAGGACGCTACAGGACGGAGTATAAACAAAAAACCCCGTAAGTACGGGGTTTAAAGGATGATTTTGGATCTCGTTGGATCCTTGTTTGGTGGAGGCGGCGGGAGTTGAACCCGCGTCCGCCAGTACTCTGCCATTGGCTCTACATGCTTAGATTCCGTTAATTAATTTAGCCGTTAACAGCCCAACGGGCAGGACGTTAACCGCGAGTCTCGTTAAGTTTGACAGTACCTCCCGAGACATAAGGCACTGCGGTCCAGTTCTATATGACAGTCACAAGCGCGGTACTGGCACCTTGCTTTAGACCGCTAACGGGGTTTAGGCCGCTAGAGCGTAGTTGTCGTCGTTGGCAACTATTTGATTACAGCTTTGGATTAACGTGATTGGCTGTCATCACGGCATGCACCGCAGGTTTCGTTACCGTCGTCGAATCCATAACGCCCCCGGGAAGGTATAGTATAGCTCATTGACTTACCGACACATAGCAAGCTGCAGTGGCCAAAATTACGCTTTCTCGTCGATGGTCAGCTCTGCAGCACCAAATGGAGTAGTCATGGAACAGCAGGAAGAATCCCTATTTCGCCAAGGCATTAGCGCGCTGCAAGCGGGACAGGCGGAGCAGGCTCGAGCCAGTTTCCAGTCGGCGGTTGATGCTGGAGTGGCAACTGGGCGTTGTTACTTGGGGTTGGCTTTGGCCTGTTTATCCCAAAGCGATCTGTCCGCTGCTGAAGCCGCTATCGACGCTACTTTGAAGCTGGAACCGGCGAACCTGCGTGCCCTCATTATAAAAGGTGACATTGTCTTTGCCCGCACCGATAACCAGGCTGCTGCTGCCCACTATGGCCTGGCGCTGCGAATTGCTGCCCAGCAACAAGGCTTACCAGAGCCTCTCAAGCAAGATCTAAACCGCATAAGTGCACGCCAGCAGCAGCTCATGCATATTTTCCGCGAACACCTGATGGAGTGCTTAGCTTCGGCTGGCTACTCGCGCCCCAAAGCCAGCGACCGTTTCAATGCCTCCCTCGATATGATGCTTGGGCAGATTGATCGTCCAGAGGACACCTCGCCCTACCCGCAGGCGCCCCACGTATATTACTTGCCCGAGCTGGACTACCACACTTTTTACCCTGAGCAGCGGCTACCTTGGTTGGCCAAGTTGGAATACAACACCGACGTTATAGCCAAGGAGTTAAAGACCTTGCTGAGCACCGAAGCCCAAACTTTTGCTCCCTACATCCACAGCGGCATCGACCGACCCCAGCACGGACCAACCGCTTTGTTAGACAGCCGAAACTGGACCTCGGCTTATTTGTGGGAAGACGGCAAGCCGAACGCTGAAAATATGGCCAAGTGTCCAGAAACCACACGACTCATGAATGAATTGCCACTCACGCTGATAGAGGGTTTTGCACCTTCGGTGCTGTTTTCTAAGCTGGACCCTGGCGCGCGAATCGAGCCTCATACCGGCATGTTAAATACGCGGCTTATCTGCCACTTGCCATTGGTGGTGCCAGATAACTGCGCGTTGCGCGTTGGTGCGGATACTCGCGTTACTGAGCGGGGACGCGCATGGGCGTTCGATGACAGTATTAATCACGAGGCGTGGAACGACAGTAACGCCGAACGTGTAATTTTGTTGTTTGATGTGTGGCGACCCGATGTACGAGAGGACGAGCGTCACTACATAAAAGTACTGCTCGAGGCAGTGTCTAGCTATCGTTCATCGGTCGTGGTTTAAAGGGCTCCAATTCAATTTATTACCCTCGGAATTAATGCTTAGATAAGGTATTGCCAGATACTCTGACCTAGCTACGTGGCTCGCGCTGCGAGATAGTATTCTGCACTGCTCGGTAAAACATCGATATAGCCTTAAGTGGTGGTGATTTAAGACAGCGGCAGTGAGATAAAAATACTGGCACCTTCTCCGGTATTGGCTGCCTCGATTTCACCACCCATCGATCTGATAATACCCTGACTCACGGATAGCCCTAAACCCATACCTTTGTCTGGATCCTTTGTTGTGTAAAACGGATCGAAAATATAGTCGAGTGAGGCGTCAGCGATACCGCCGCAATTATCTATGGCGACAATGTGTAACGTATTTGCAACTGGCTCTGATTTTATAGTTATCCAGTGCGGAGCAACACGCTGATTCGCGTCGGCTGCATCTCGAGCATTTTTAAGTATATGTGAAATGACTAGTTTAAATTGTTCGGGGTCTCCCAAGACGCGACATTCGCTGGCCGCGTCATGCTCGGAGGTGACGTGTAGGGTTCCTCTGTCATCAGAATTAGATGCCTCGATCACTTGTTCAATAGCCATTAATGGATTGAACTGAGTCTCTTGGGTCGAGCTACTACCCCCATGAACCTTCATAAACTGAATAAGCTTTGCTATTTGTTGAATATGCCCATCAAAGGCTTCAAGCTTGGTTGCGGCGCGCGTATTGGCTTGCAAAGGCTCTTTGAGCAAGCGCCGAACGTTAGCCAACGCAAGTCTCATAGCCTGGAGTGGTTGATTGATTTCGTGTGCCATGCCTGTACTGAGCTGCCCAAGGGTGCTCATCCGCTGCGCCTTGAGCAGTTTTCTCTCTGCTATTTTTAGGGCCGAGACGTCTGAGGCAATGAACCAATGGCCATCGGTTTGGCCATCAAGATTGAGTCGGGGCGCCATGGAGACTAATAGATCTATGCTCTTTTCCTTGGATTGTAGTGTCAGTGGTGCCACGTCGGTATCTGTCAGCGATTCTTTTGCTGCTTCCATCCAGTTGCTCGAGAAAGACAGTAAACCTTTGGCGGCATTGTTAGTAAACTGGGTATTTCCGGCCTCGTCGGTTGCCACAAACGCTAGTTTGGTTTGATTCAGTAGGCCTTCGTAGCTGAGGTTTAGCGCCGCTGTGCGCGCCGTTGCCGCCCTGATCTCCGTCTCCATATCGCCAAACCCGGCTGCCAAGCGCTGAAAAAGATCTGTAGTGCCCTTCAACTCAAAGGCATACCTTGCGCTGGCATCACTAAATGCCGAAGCCGAAAAGTGTTCCATAGCCCGAGATAGCTGGGAAAACGGCGCTGTAAAACGCGCTACAAAAAACTCGATGAGTGCTGTCATCGCTAGCAGTAATACTGATGCCGAAAATACAAGCAGTGAGGTGGTCAGCAGTGTGTGTCTTGTATATGACCAAAAATCAACTGTGTATCGAAAGCAATCGACATCGTACAGATCTTTGTCAAAACTGTTGATGAGTTCATCGCTGGCCTGAAAGGTTATGTAACTGTTTTTTAAAGATCGGATACGACCAAACTCACCTTGATGTTCGGTATTGCGCGCCGGTGGAACCCAAATTGCATAGTCATATTCCTCTCGAAGAATCCGCGCCCCCTGGGCAATACCATACAGCTGCTGAGAGGATGGTCCATGAAAATGACTAACCCGATCTATGATGCCCCCAGCAGCTGAGCTCCCCATCATGCCTAACATGTCTGCGCGGTAAAGAGATTCCCACAGTGCGAGCGGTGTTTGATAAACGATGATGAGCTGCGGGAATTCCTTACTCATAACAAAGCCCGTTGGCCCGTTGGGATTGCTAGTCAGCCCTACAGTAAAAGATGAGCTGGAGATATCTAAATTATTGAGTGCATCAGCGATGGCAATAGACGACGATGTGACCCTATTAGAAATATACATATCGCTGGTGGCGTTGTACCTCAGCGCTATCCCCAAAGCATCCTCGATACCTAACGTGTTGAGTAGGAGCTCATCGATCGGTGTCGTGGATGTGTTCGGTTCCTGTAGTGCTTGCTCAATGGTGGCTGCAAGGCGATCAATTGCTTTACGTTGCTCGACAATATTACTAGAAGCCGCCATAGCGATGCTTTCAAAACGCGCGTCGGACGTGGCAAAAAGGGTTTCTATACTCGACTCAATTTCATTATTAGTGGCTGCCCAAAGCGTAATAAGAAGCGGTAGCGAAGTTGAGATAATAGCGGCCGTTGTGGCTACCTCGCGCATGCGAACGGAAAACCGCATAGGTCCTCCAAATAAACGGTCTGGTAACCTATGCTGGATGAGTACAATGAAAAAATGAATTGTTACCGCAAACGTCACAGCGGCTATACCGCTATAGAGTCGTTGACTTGCAGAGACAATTGCATAGTCACCATCTTGCGTGGCTAGCCAGAAAATTAAAAAGCTTATAGGTGCTCCAAAGAAAACCCAGTAAGCAAGCCCCGTGAGACTTTTTCCCGCACTTACAAAGTTAGTTTTGACGATACTCAGTAATGCGACTAACAGCGCGGAATTGATGTATATAGCTAACCAGTTTGAAAGCTCTGATGATCCCCATGTTCCAAAACCCACGAGAGCAGCTACTGCAATAGTTAACAGGGCCGCAGGCGCTCCGAACCAAATAAAAATCAGAATCGGGACAACATCGAACAGAGCCAGCTCAAGGTTGGGCAGCTCAACGCAGGGATACACGGACAACAGTATTGCTGGTATCTGCAAACTGATATAGCTGCCTGGAGCAGTATTAACCCTCAACCAGCGGGTGTTGAGTAGGTTACTCATGGCGCAGCTTTAACGAGTTCCAAAGGGGTTCTACACGGTTTTGCCAAACCGGCTCTTGCATAAGTCCCTGATAGTGAAATCGAATATTACCCTCCCCATCGATAACAAAGGTCTCCGGCGCGCCCTGAACACCCAGTATTTCGCCATAGGTACCATCTGTATCCAGGTACACGGCGGTATAGGGAGATCCAAATTCGTCTAGCCACTGGCTCGCTGATTCTTGGGTATCTTTAAGAGCCACACCTACCAGCGTGACCCCCTCAAACGCGAGCGCACTTAGAAAGGGATTCTCTGTTCGACAGGTGACACACCAACTACCCCAAAAATTGAGGATGAACGGCCGCCCCTTTAGATTCTCGAGGGGCGCTTTACTGTGGCTCGCCAAAGACGGTAGTGTCAGTGGTGGCAACGCATGACGAGTAAAGGATAGGTCGGTGTTGCTGTCGGAAAAGTAAGCCATTGCCGCGGTTAACCAGCAAACGCAAGCTGCCGTTATGCCAATGGCCGCAAATTTTGTCCTTGTCATTTACGCACCTGATACCTTTGCCATGCTGTTGTTCGTCGCTCTAGTACGACCAGTCTTAATTGGCTGAGTATATTTGTGAACCGTACGCTTAGATTAGCGCTTGCTAGGTATGCTTACTCACCTGGTTACACACTGCAAGTCGGACTCTATAGGCTTTTTGTTTTGCGCGCCACAGAGGCTAGTATGGGATCTGGCGAGGGCTACACGCTCTCCTCGCGAGAGCGCGTCGACGTATACGTGCCTCCCAAATCCAACCTTTGAATGGAAGGCATGCAATGCTTACGAGAAACATCTTGGTTACGCTACTTTTTAGCACCACCTTGGGCGGTTGCACTAAAGAGTCGAGGACGGATCAAACGATCAGCGTGAATGCTGCAGCCGCCTTGTCATCAGCGGCAAATATTGCCGTTAACCCCTTGCGGCAGGCATATTTTGGCGATCTCCACGTACACACGGGTAACTCCTTTGATGCGTATGTCTTTGGCACGCGTCGAACACCGGATGAGGCCTATTTGTTCGCAAAAGGCGAAAGTATTCCTCACGATGGCGGTGGCGATATGCAAATTCAGGGCGGACCATTGGATTTTTATGCGGTCACAGACCACGGCGAGTACCTGGGCGTTACGCCGGCTATGGCTGACCCCAATAATCCGTTGTCAAAAACAATGACGGCTCAGGGGGCATTTGGCGGTGATCGCAGTCAACAGGAGCAAACGTTTTTTAAAATAGGACTATCGTTTGTGACTAGTCAGCCGCTCGAGGATATCTATGACAAGGCTTGGATAAATAAGACCTGGCAAGATACGGTTGACGCAGCAAATAGACACTATGAACCCGGAAAATTTACCACCTTTGCAGGCTATGAGTTCACTGCTATGCAGGTAGTTGATCTTGAGGGCGGTGGCGCTGCAAATTTGCATCGCAATGTAATTTTTGCCAACGAAGCACCTGATACTATTTTTACCACCTTAGAGTCTCGAGACCCTGCTGCACTCTGGCGCTGGATGGATAAGCAGCGTGGCGAGGGCCGTGAGGTGCTAGCTATCCCACATAATTCCAATGGCTCTAATGGTATGATGTTTTCGCTGTTTGACGAAAATGGCGAGCCAGTTTCCTCCGAGGCTTTGGCCAGCCAAAGCCGTAACGAACCTTTGGTCGAAATAACGCAGATTAAGGGCACTTCGGATACGCGGCCCATATTCTCGCCCGAGGATGAGTGGGCCGATTTTGAGCATTACCCCTTTCTCATCGGATCCACACGCTTCTCCACGGAAGAAGAGGGTGGCTATGTACGACCCACATTAGGGTTGGGGTTGCTGGCTGCTCGAGAGCATGGGGTGAATCCCTTCGACTTTGGCCTCATAGGCTCTAGCGATTCACATATAGCGGGTGGCAATTACACCGAGTCTGCTTACACCGGTAAGTTTCCCTATGATGGGTCTGGGCCCAAACAGCGGGGGTCTATTCCCGTTGGTGAATCTTGGGAGGATGAGGTGCCTATGGAAAAGCGCGGGGGTAGCGTTAACCATACGGCCCCTACTTACAGCGCTGGTGCCTTGGCGGGTGTCTGGGCGGAGAGTAATACGCGCGAGTCAATTTTTGCGGCGTTTAAACGCAAGGAAACTTTTGCTACGACAGGTCCTAGGATGCGGGTTCGCTTTTTTGCTGGGGATTACGTGGATCTCGCCCTCGACGATGCAGAGTTGGTGCAGGCTGCCTATCGGCAGGGCGTTGCCATGGGTAGCAAGCTCACGGCTAGCGAAGTACCAACCATGCTGGTATGGGCGGCAAGAGATCCACTCTCAGCACCGCTCCAGCGGGTGCAAGTGATCAAAGTATGGCGGGATGCTGGAGAGGATCATCGAGAGAAGATTTTCGATGTGGCTTGCTCGGGTGGGGCGCTGCCCGATGCGAAAACCCATCGGTGTCCCGATAATGGCTCAGATATTGACGAAGCAACCTGCGAGCTAGCTCCAAGTCATGGCAACGCCGAGTTAAAAGCCAAATGGCGCGACCCCGAGTGGATTCAAGATCAGTCCGCGGTGTATTACGTACGGGTATTGGAAGACCCAAGCTGCCGTTGGAGCACGTGGGATGCCGTCCGTAACGGCACAGCACCGAATCCACGGCTTCCAATTTCCTTGCAGGAGCGCGCTTGGTCATCGCCTATCTGGATCAACTAATCATCACTTTTAAATTGAGGTTCTCCGAGAATGAGACATAAGAGCTCTATCATTTTATACGGCCGATTAATTCACGTCCTTGCGGTTTTGTGTGGATCGTTTGGTTTGCTGTGGACCGCGCCGTTAAGTGCCGAGTTGCTAACCAAAGAAGTGATCGCCGAGAAAATTGCAGCAGGAGAGGCATCCGATAGCCCGTTATTCCAAACACAGGCTCAAAGGCGCCTGGTGTTTGCAAACGTCGAGTACTTTTCGCCCACTAACTTTTTGCCGGCCAGCGGCACGCCGTACCCTCTAGTTAGCGTCCCACAGGACTTTAGTCGTGTTAGTTACGAGCTAGAGAATAAGCAGCATTTCATCTCCGAGCTGCTTTCTTCAGACTCACTCATGGGCATGGCTATAGTTCAGGACAACCGGATTTTATTTGAGCATTACGCGCCAGACCACAGCCCCGAAAGTCGCTGGATTTCTTTTTCGGTAACCAAGTCGATATCGTCCATGCTTATTGGTGCGGCTGTTCAAGACGGCTACATTCGCAGCATTCAAGATAAGGTGTCTGACTACCTACCAAGGTTGGAAGGAAGTGCTTACGGCGAGTCGACGATTGAAGATCTCCTCCATATGGCATCTGGAATTGCTTGGAATGAAGATTACGAAGACCCAAATTCCGACGTGTCTGTAGCAGGCGCGCTTAACGGCTTAGCACTGACCGACCATTTGGCCGCATTACCCAGAGAGGCGCCGTCAGGAGAGCGATTTAATTACAATACGGGCGAGGCAAATCTGGTGGGCGAGTTACTCCGCGCTGCTATAGGCACTAACGCCGCCCCTTACCTTAGTGCCAAAGTGTGGCAGCCCTTTGGTATGGAGCACGATGCTACCTGGTTGCTTGACGCGCCTTATGGGCGCGAGACGGGTGGCTGCTGTATCAGCGCGTCGGTGCGCGACTATGCGCGTCTTGGCCTGTTTGCTTTGAATGACGGTGTCCTGCCGAGTGGCGAGCGCGTTCTGCCTGAGGGTTGGATGACAGCCAGCACCACACCCTTCTCGGATGAGCCCGAGTACGGTTACATGTGGTGGCTGCTCGGTGGAGGTCGTTACACCGCGAGCGGAATTTTTGGGCAAAAAATTGTGGTAGTGCCTGATAAACGGCTAGTAATAGCGGTGCATAGTAATGCGGTATCGGCTGTGGGTAGCGATTACGCCCGACATATGAATGCGGCATTGGAAGCTCTCGTTGCTGCGGTACCCGCATCATGACGGCCCGCGTAGCGAAGCGCGTTAACCCGCTAGATCGATACGCCAGCCACATTGCGCCTGGTGAAGTGCGTTGGATTGGTGTACGACCCAAGCGTCGTGAGTCCCTCGTGTCGATTGAGCGTGTTCAGGCCATTGCCACTATGGGTCTTGATGGCGATCATCGAATAAATAAAACCCCCGGCTCTGGTCGTCAGGTTACGCTAATTTCGGCAGAGTTTATCGCTCAGATAGAGCACTTTTTGGGCTGCGATAGCATTGATCCAGCAGACCTGCGCAGAAATATTGTGGTCTCAGGTATTAACTTGAATTGCCTACGACGCCAGCGATTTTGGGTGGGTGGAGCGTTGTTAGAAGCCACTCAACTTTGCCATCCCTGCGCCCGTATGGAAGAGGTATTGGGTGTTGGGGGCGTCGCCGCTATG
>Ga0255779_1006194_pt1 | contig 10921 bp, 10 predicted proteins | sample 011ome_21_FD_179977 | JGI IMG/M metagenome (GOLD analysis project Ga0255779, IMG submission 179977) | Coastal salt marsh microbial communities from the Groves Creek Marsh, Skidaway Island, Georgia - 011508AT metaG (version 2) | ecosystem: Environmental > Aquatic > Marine > Intertidal zone > Salt...
AGGTGAAGAAGCAGCTGCAGAAGGCGTCGAAGCCGAAGCATGTGCGACCTGCGGTGACGCAGGTGCCGAGTGTTGCCAAGGCAAAAAGCGTTGTGGTTTGATGAAGCGTCTACGAGCATCCAAAGAATGCTGCGGCGAAGAAGCAAAAGCTTGCTGCTCAGAAGCTTAATGCTTTGATCATCTTCCGTCTGAAAATCTCTGATTCAATTGAATCGCACGGGATTTTGGCCACGGAAGTTTTTCTAAAACATTCAAAGACCCGGTCACCGAAAAAGTGATCGGGTTTTTTGCATTTGCAGTCTCTATTTGGTGGACATTCTTGCATCCGATTGCAGCAAGACGTGGTGATGTTAGCCGATGTTCGACTCTGGACCCACAGGCGAGGCTATACTTTGTATGACGGTAAGCAAATCTGCTTGCCGAAATGGCTTGGTGATGTAATCGTTCATGCCTGCATCGAGGCATTTTTCTCGGTCACCCGACATGGCATGAGCCGTCATGGCTACGATGGGAGTGTCCTGATTTGGATTTGGTTCCTGTCTTATCTTTCGTGTTGCCTCGATCCCGTCCATGACTGGCATTTGAACATCCATCAAGATCAGGTCGAATCGCTGGTCTTGTGCCATGTCGACAGCCAGTTGTCCATTCTCAGCCAGCTCGACCATGTGCCCCCATTTTGTAAGTAATTGTTGCGCTAAGATCTGATTCGCTTTTCCATCTTCGACAAGCAAGATGCGAAGAGGCGGAGATGTTTCCGCTGGTCTGTCCCCTTTTATTTGGATTCCTGCGCCTCGAGATTCTGCTTGTTGGGTGCTGCTCGGCTCTCCGAGAGGTAACTCGCGATCGATGGAATCACTGGCGGGATTTGTCGGAGATTGGAGAAGCCTTTGTAGCTCTGAGTGTTTCAGCGGCTTCGTTAAGACTTGTTCAATGTTGTAGAGATCGGCGAGCCGGGATTCTTCGATATGCTTGACTTTGGATAGCAGAAACGTAATCGGCATACTGCGAATGGACTTCGTAGGATGCGATCGCACCCATTGGATGACGGTCTGATCTTGGTCGGCGAGGGCAACGGGATCGATCATCAAATAGGGACGGAAAGATTCTTTTTTGCTCTGCTTTTCCAAGCTCGCTTGCAGCGATTCTCCGCAGACGACTGGAACGGCGTTCGTTTTCCAGCCGCGCAGTGTTTCTGTTGTAATACGACGCGATGTTTCGTGTGGGTCAATAATGTAGATGTCGGTGTAGTAGTCCAGATTGAGTTGGATGTGTTTGTCGGATTGCGTAACGATCTCTTCGCCGATCAGCTTCAGTTGTATTTCCGCGGAAAACGTCGACCCACAGCCATCTTGGCTTTCAAGCGTTAGGTCACCCTTCATTGCTTGCGCGAGACGTTTGGTAATGGCTAGGCCAAGACCGGTTCCACCATATTCTCGCGTCACCGAGTTGTCGGCTTGTTGAAAGGCTTCAAAAATTTGCTTTTGCTTTTCACTCGAAATGCCTATCCCGGTGTCTTTCACAGCGATGGCGATGCGAGCATCATGGCTTGCTTGTGCTTTCAATCCGATGGTAACTAGCACGACTCCCGTCGGGGTAAATTTGATTGCGTTTCCAACCAAGTTGTTGATGATCTGTCTGATTCGAGTGGAGTCGCCCACAAGGATACTAGGCACGTCGGGGGATATTTCCCAAGCTAGTTCAAGTCCTTTACTCGACGCTCGATGCCCGAGCGTCTTCAGCGTGTCCCCGACTAGCTCTGCAATATCAAATTCAATGGATTCAAGTTCGAGTTTACCGGACTCGATCTTCGAAAAGTCGAGAATCTCATTGATGATGCTCAACAGTGAATCGGCTGAGTCAAGAATGATTTTCAAATGTTCCGCTTGGTAGCGTTCTGGGGATGCATCAAGTAAGAGTTCTGTCAGTCCAACAATCGCGTTCATGGGGGTTCGGATTTCATGACTCATCTTGGCAACGAAATCGCTCTTCGCTCGATTGGCAGACTCTGCAGCGTTCTTTGCCGCGATTAGGTCGCTTTCGACTTCTTGTCGTTTTGTCGCGTCCTCGATGCTAATCAGGATTCTCTCTGATCCGGCAAAATTGAAACGACTGGCTTTGACGTCAATAGGCACCGAAGTGCGATCTTGTCGAATGCCGGTGATGCCGGGCATGTGAAGTGGCTTGGTGACTGACCGGGATGTCGGATCGTTGGTCACTTGGAATCGATTGGCCAGGTCAATTGGTTGGTCACTCAAGTCAGGGATCAAATCTTCGATGGATCGCTGCAACAAGGTTTGATTGTCGTATCCAAAGATTTCACTTGTTGAATGGTTTGCGGATAAAATGGTGCCGTTTGATTCGAGAACCAGTAACGCGTGAGGTGTCGCTTCAATTACCGCACTTAGTCGTTGTGTCGAAAGTTTTTGGTAGGTAATGTCGTGCGAGATACCGATTGTTCCCGTGATTTTTTCTTTGTTATCACGTAGTGGAATCTTTGTGGTGATCACCCAGAATTTCCGGCCGTCCTTTAGGATTGCCTGTTCTTCTTTGGCAATGATCGGAATTCCGTGGTTCATGACGAACTGATCGTCTAGGTTAGCGATTTGGGCATAGGCGGGATCAAAGAAATCGAAAACCGTTTTTCCCAATAAGTCTGTAGGGTTCGAGATGCCGAGTGTTTTGGCGAGTGAGTCGGTGACGCGTGTGAATCGTCCCTCTTGATCCTTGAAATAAATCGCAATTGGTAGATGTTCAAGAAGGGTTTGGAAGAGGAATCTTTCATGCTTAAGCGATTCCTCCGCAATTTTTTGAACAGTGATATCGGTGATGGATCCTGCCATCCTCGCTGCTTTGCCCTCCGGGTTCCATACGGCTTGTCCCCGAGCACGGAACCAGCGGTATTCGCCGTTTTTTGTTCTTAGGCGATATTCAATATCGTAATTGGATTCTTTCGCTAGATGCTGGCGGATGGCCCGCGTGACTCGACCTTTGTCTTCGGCGTGCAAGGCGTCTTGGAATGCTTTGAGTTGATGCGGGAATTCATCTTCGTCATAGCCAAGTAGCTCTTTGAAGCGAGGAGAATAAAAGACGACATCATCTCCGAGATCCCAGTCCCAAAAGCCGTCCGTGGAACCACGAACCGCAAGGTCATATCGCTCTTCGCTGACTTGCAGTTCACGGCTCTGTTGCTCGACCTGTTTGTCAAGATTCTGATTGATTACGGAGAGCTTCTGGTTGCTTGCGAAGAGGTTCAGTTGTTCGCTGAGGTAACTGCTGGCTGCGACACCTAATGCAACTGAATAGGCCAGTATTCTTAATACATGCCACCACCACCATGTTCCATCCCACAACGTTGACGCTTCAAAGAGTAGTCCAGCGGTACCGAATAAGATGGTGTGGATGATGAACAGTAGGTCGTCAAGATGTGTGTCTTCGCGAAACCGTCTGCAAAAGAAAAGACTCCCAACCAAGAAGCCGGCACCGCCACCAAGGTTTAACAGTTTGGCGGTAACCGTAAAGCCTGCTTCTGGAGTTGCCATGGCCGGCAAGTCAGGGGATACAGAAAGTAAGACGCTTAAAATAAAACTGCTCGCCATCGAAATGATTAGGACCTTCACTCCGCCCGTTGCGGGATACTTTGATTCGGGAAGCAGAGTTAGTGAAAATAGCACGCCGCCAATCAGGGTGGCAACGCTATGGAGCCAGATAAACCGGTCGCCGGCGTTGAACATTGCGTGAAAAATATCAAGCACACCCATCGATGCCATTGACGATATGATCCAAACGTAGTGACGTTCGAGTCGATTGCGCTCGACTTCAACCGCTAGGATTCCCGCTGTTGCCAAAGCCATCATTCCGCCCACTGCTTCCATCACGCTGTGGAGAGGTAGATTGATGAAGATTTTCTCTGGAAAAAGAAAAAAGCAAACGAAGGTTCCCGCGATTGGTAGTAGCAGTGAGACGCACGCGGCAAGAAAAATCCATTGATTCCGATTTTCTGTCTGCATCACGAACTTCGTCGAAAAAAACGTCAAAGAATAAAAAGTTGATACTAGGTCAGTATATGCCTCGGTCGCCTTCGAGATTCGCATTCCTGTCTTGTTTGGCTCTGGTTCGAGCTTTCTTGTCTTGTTTTTTGATCCCTATGTGGACACTTGTGTAGAGCGTCTAGCGGCTAAGGGTTTGTGTTTCAGTAGTTAATTGGCGTATGGCAAATGACGCAAGACCAACGTTGGTCAGTAAAAGTGTTACGCTGACAACCTTCCCGACAAGCAAAAGAGAGACTCGGAAATGGGTGACGCGGCAATCCAATCGCTCGCGTTCTGAAATGCTTTGCGGAATATTCTTAGGGGTGAACATCACGCTTTGTTTTTGGTTCTCGGTTTTTGATTGGTAGGTGATAGATGGTTAGTCGACGAGATCTTTTCAAAGGCTCCTTCGCCGCTGCCTGCACGAGCGGACTTGGTGAACAATCACAAGCTGATTCGTTGAATCGCTCATTGATCCAGCAAGAGAATACCAAGGAAGGATCGCTGGATTGGCAACTAACGCGTATGCGTCCCACATCGCCATCGGGAATACGCACCAACTTGATTGAAGGTTATTGCCGCTCGCAAAGTGTTACGGTCGGCGAGACACTCGAGGTTTGTGTTTCGACTGACCCCGTTCAGCGTTTTACGTTAGAAATTTTTCGAACGGGGTACTACCAAGGTCGTGGTGCGAGGTTAATGAAGACCTATCGTTCCCTGCCCGGTAAAACGCAGGCGACACCCGACTACGGTGAAAAGCGGTTGCGCGAATGTCGCTGGGAAACATCCGTTGAAATTAAAATACCCGATGATTGGGTAAGTGGTGTTTATGTTGGAAGGTTAACGACGGAATCAGACAAGAGCGGCTTTGGCTATTGGCAAAGCTACGTCGTCTTTATTGTTCGAGATGATCGTCCTGCTGATATTTTGTTCCAATGCAGTGACAACACATGGCAAGCATACAACCAATGGCCCGACCGCGATTCGGTTTACACTCACCCCAAGGGAAACCAGGGCCCTTGGTCGGATGTGAGTTTTGATCGACCCTACGGAAAGTACTCACAGATTTTTGATAATCCCATGACGATGGGGAGTGGCGAGTGGCTATGTTTTGAGTTTCCGATGGCCTATTGGCTCGAGCAACAGGGTTACGATGTGACCTATTGCAGTAACTCGGATCTGCTTACTCCTGATCGAGGACTCAAGTGTCGTTCGTTTCTAAGTGTCGGTCACGACGAATACTGGGATCTTCGGCAGTACAAGAGTGTGGTGACGATGCGAGATGCGGGTGTCAACTTAATGTTCTTTTCGGGTAACTCGGTTTGTTGGGTGAGCCCTTTTCGCGATAGTTATGATGGACGAAAGAACCGTATCCTTTTTCGAGGTGGTCCCTACGGTGGTGATTATGAAATGGCGAGACAAAGGGATCAGCAACATGGGCCTTTTCCTTATCGCGGTCCCGATGAAGGCTATTTGATGGGGGCAAGGAATGTTGATCCCGTGAACGGTGGCGGCGATTGGGTTTGTACAAAACCTGAGCATTGGATCTACAGGGGAACCGGCATGGAGCAGGGGGATCGCATTCCTGGGCTGATTGGCTGGGAGTACCATGGTGATCCGCCAAGCGACATCGAAGGGCTAGAGGTCATCGCGGAGGGGACGGCGCTCCAGGGAGGCGTGAATCCACAGCACTGGACAGCGACGATTTATCCTGGGCCTAAAAATAATTTTGTGTTCAATGCATCGACCATTTGGTGGGCTCAAGCAATGTCGAGTCCTCCAGGGCATATGTTGCCCTGGTCACATTTCTCACGGCCGCACGGTCCCGATGCGCGTGTGCAGCAGATGACCAAAAATCTTGTTGAGCAAGCGATGAAAAGCTAGCCGAAAACGGATCGGTTTGTCGTGAATCAGCTAGTGACGAATCCGTTGTTTGTGACCCAGTACCATTGGAGGCTGCTTCCAGTTTCGAGAAACGCCCGTTCGCCTTTGCGGTCTCTGCGGTGAGAATTCCTTTCGCGTCGGTTAAGCGTTTCGCGGTGGCGGTCACGTCGGAAAGTGGTCTTGCCAACCGAGTGAGTTTTTTCCTCATTCGCTCCGGATTTCGCGTGCTGTTTCGGGGGGGCGGTCGGTGTTGGCATTGCGGTCCCTGCTTTGTGCACGTTCGGCATTCCCAACGCGTCCGCTATCTCCTTCTCGTTTGATGACGCCGTCTCGATTTACGCTTCCTGCTCGATTCACGCTTCCTGCTCGATCCGTGCCGCCCGATCGTCGCAACGTCCAGAGGTAGAATTCCTCGATTGTTATTTTTTGGTCGTCACCTGCGGGCTCCGAAAAGTGCTGTTGTTCTCTCGCTCGACGTTCTGAAGTCATCTCACCTTCACGCATCGCAAGCCATTCTTCGAACGAGACGCTTCGATCTTGATTCTTGTCGTAAGCGGCAAAGATTCTTTTGGTTTTTTGCATCACTTGGTCTTGGTCCGCGGAGACTCCGTCACGCCGCACTTCAGCTGACCTTCTTGCGTTTCCTTCGCCGTCTCGCGGAGTGTCGTTCTCGCGGCGCGTCATTTCTCTCTCACCGGAGGCTCGCTGGTCGCGGCTGACGTCAAGTCGACCTCGACCATCGCGACTGAGCTGTCCATCACGCTGCGATTGAGTTTGTTCGAGTTGTCGTCGCAGTCCGGAAACTTCAGCACGCAATTGGCGAATCATTTCAAATAGTGCCCGCTCACGATCGTTCTGAGGAACAAAGTCAGCAGGTTGTCGGTCCGGTGATCGATCAACATTGATATCTCTATCGAGTTGACCGCTATCTCTGACTTCTCTTGCCTCACGCGGTTTATCCGTTCGAGCCGGTTCCGCTCGACGTTCGTCTTTGTTTTCTTGCCCTAACACGGTGAGACTTAATAGCGAAATCAGAAGTAAACCAAGCAGGGGCAATCGTATTAACATCGTCGGGATTCTCGTAATGCTAGTTGGTGGAAGAGACGCGGAACCTAACACTGAGTTATTCTAGATCAGGCGATACGTTTGGTGTTTGATTTCCCGAGGGACTGTCTAGGGAAATTATTAAGCTTTTATTTGTAGGGCGTCGTTGCAGCGACAGCAAGTTGTCGAGTGGGCGGGGGGATTTTCTTTTGTTAGAAAGGGGCAACAAACGGATGGTGCATTGTCCAAAAATCTAGCGGCACCGGTATAAAAGTGGGCGTGAGGATACATGGCTAAGTTGTATTTCTATTACTCAACGATGAATGCTGGGAAATCTACCGCATTGCTTCAGGCGAGTTACAACTATCAAGAGCGAGGAATGCAGACCTTGATTCTGACGCCAGCGGTTGACAACCGTGCTGGCGTGAAGATGGTTTCGTCCCGAATCGGCTTAGAATCGCCAGCCATTGCCTTCGATGCCACGGAAAACTTATTTTCGCTAGTACGCGAGCGACATCTTGAAAAGAAAATCGGTTGCGTCTTTGTTGATGAGGCGCAGTTTCTAAAGAAACAGCAAGTCAAGCAACTTTCTTGTGTCGCGGATGAGCTTGGCGTTCCAGTGCTTTGTTACGGCCTGCGAACTGATTTTCAAGGGAATCTTTTTCAGGGCAGTGAACAGCTACTCGCTTGGGCAGATGAGCTGAATGAAATCAAAACCATTTGTCACTGCGGAAGAAAAGCGAACATGGTCTTGCGGGTTGATGCTGCCGGGCACGTGGTGAAAGAGGGAGTGCAAATCAAAATTGGTGGTAACGAACAGTACGTGTCAGTTTGTCGAACGCATTTCAAGAGCGGGATGGTCAAGCGTCGTCAAGATGAATTGTTGCTTGACGGATTTGATGAGGGACCTGAAGTTCACCATCCAATCGCATAAACGAGATTGGCGAGAAGGATGATTGAATCGTTAACCGCCTTCGATTTTTCTGTGCCTAAAAAATGATCAACGACTGAAAATGTTTTCAACGTCTCGATGCGGGAAACGATGTCGCGATCCCTTGGCGTTAGGAAGCCATACGTTTTAGTTGGTGCGTTGGCGTCCAGATAAGCTCGATGAGTTCGCGAACCGCGGAAGAGCATTCCTGTATTTTGTTTTCTGATTTCGTCTTTATGTTTTTTGTGCGTCGAGGCGTAGCAATCATGTTCAATTATCTGCAGGTCTTGATTTTGGCATCGGGAAGTGCTGGTGCGGCGGGTTTAATTCATCTGCCGATCATGTTGTTTCCAGCGTTCATCATCGGCTGGTCGATTGCAACCTATCTATTGAAGACGACGCGTTTCAGCATCGTTTGGTTGCTGACGTTCGTCGCCTACGTCGTTTTGTTTTGCACGCGATTCGTCCTCTATTTTCCCATCGCAGAATGGTTAGGCTTGTTCTAGCCAGTCGACCGTACTGCTTTATCAACGAAACATGAACGTTCCATTACTCTGGGTTAAGTTCGGTGTTCCGTTGGAGGCGTTTTGTTGTTGTGGTGATTTCAACGCGTGCCTATTGCAGCTAATGATTTCTTGCTTCGATCATCTCGTCGCAGTGCAGTCCAGTGTGTTTGCGATTTGTATATGGTTGAGATATGTGTCAGGGTTTCCCTAGGTGTGTGTCTCGGTAGATCTGTGCAAGCGGCGCTGTGTTTTCTTGCAGCAGTTTTTTGGCTAGTGCGGGTTGATTTTTGGTAACGAAAAGAGAGCCCTACGATCCTCCGCCAAGCAAAAAAGCATAAGGCGATAAGTTGTTGAACTTAGGTGTTTCGTGTTATTCGATGCGAGGTGACTTGTTGATTGCACGCAGCATTCCCTCGGCTTTCGCCCATGTTTCCGCTTCCTCCATCTCGGGTTGGCTGCGTGCGGTGATTCCACCTCCTACGGGGAATTGCCAATATCCATTGGTAGCGGTGACGGTTCGGATAAGGATGTTAAAGTCGGCTTGAGATCCAACGCCGAGGTAGCCGATCGATCCGCAGTAGGCGCCGCGACGATTGGGTTCTAACGCTGCAATCGTTTTCATCGCTTCGATTTTTGGTGCGCCGGTTACGCTACCACCGGGAAAGCAAGTTTCCAGAAGCTGAGAAGGCGTCTGGTCAATTCGAAGTTTTCCTTGAACGACGGAAACAAGATGTTGGATATGTTCGTAAATCTCTAGGCCACACAGTTTCGTCACGACAACGGAGTCATCTTCGCAGGTTCTTGAAAGGTCGTTCCTGAGCAGATCGACGATCATGATATTTTCTGCTCGATCTTTTTCACTCGCGATCAGTTGCTCTGCTAGTTTCCGGTCAACCGATTGGTCGCCCGTGCGCCGCACCGTTCCTTTGATCGGACGTGTTTCCACCTGCCGACCACGTATCTGTAGAAAACCTTCTGGACTGCTGCTGGCGATTTGGAAATCGTTTTGGTGATAGTAGGCACTGAAGGGGGCGGGATTCACCTGTCTTAATCGCAGGTACAATTCGGCGGTGGAGCAATTCGCTGGGGTGATTAGTCGTTGCGCTAAATTCACCTGAAAAGAATCACCATTGCAGATAGCGTCCACGATCGCTTTGACGGCTTTTGGGAATTGCTCCGGTGCGAAATTACTGAAGATATTCTCGTGTTGCGTTGCATGTTGCCCAAGTAGTGGTTCATGCGTTGAATCAGTTACAAACGCAATTTTATTCGATGGCTCACCGACTGCAGGATGCGAACGAAGTTGTGAAGGTTGGTTCGACTCTGGCCTGAGTAAATCGAGAATCTGATTAGCTCGCACTTCAGCAAGTTTGCATCGCGTTTCCCAGTCCCGATGGAACTCGCCTTGGCAGATCAGCCAAGACATTCCAGTGGTATGGTCGGTTGAAAGCGTCCAGTCGTAGAGGCCGACGGATAAGGCGGGGATGGAGAGTTCGTCCGGGGGAGGCGGAGAAATCTTCTCAAGCCACGTGACCGCTTCGTATCCCCACAAACCCGCGATCCCACCTTGGAACGGAGGTAGTTCCGGATCCATCTCGTGAGGAAGCTTTGAATAGAGCTCGTGTACGCCCGGCCAAGGGTTCTCATCCTCGGGATTGGCGATAATTGTTTGGATTGGGTCGCAAGTTAGGAAAGAGTAGCGTCCGATTGGCGGCGAACCTTCGTCGAGTTGGCGAGTTGGCGACGAGGAGTCAAGCCAGAGGCAACCCGGTCTCTCGCAGAGTTGCGCAAACGCTTTGGTGAGCGAGAAGTCACTCGGCATGCGATGCACAAAGGGTACCTGTTGTCTGGTCATGCTGTTTTTTCCGCTGCAGCGGTATCGGCTCGCAGGGGCCATAGGGTGTGTGATTCGTCCTGATAAGGAACAGTATGGAGCACCGGTCTTGATTGTCTAGGCGATGCCGCCGTTATCGTTGCGTTGCTGTTTAAGATCCGTTCGCTGCATCAATCATTGCTTGGATTTTCGGTCGCAGGTCGACACACTGGCTGCGGAAAGTCAATCGACGGCGATCCTTTTGGTCGGTGAGATCGATTTTGATCCAGAGCGTATCGATTGGCATTACCGATTCCATACGGTCTGCCCACTCAATGATGGTCCAAGCATCCTCTTCGAACAATTCTTCCACACCCAGTTCCAGAAACTCGTCTTCGTCGTGGACGCGATACGCATCCATGTGATGCATCTTAATTGCGCCATGATGACTCTGCAGAAGCGTGAACGTCGGACTGGTGACGGCGTCGGGATCAATGTTGGCTGCTTGAGCCAGGCACTGGGTCAGTGTGGTTTTTCCAGCACCCAATGTTCCGATGATGCCAACGGTTAATTGAGTCGGTAGGTGCTGCACCATCCACCGTCCAAGCACGGCAAGTTGCAGTCTATCCACATGGTCGATTTCAACTTCCCAGTTCATCGGTCAGTCATGGTAAGGGGAGAAGTGTGAAATGTGATGGTTCGGTATACGGATTCG
>Ga0255779_1006200_pt1 | contig 10910 bp, 9 predicted proteins | sample 011ome_21_FD_179977 | JGI IMG/M metagenome (GOLD analysis project Ga0255779, IMG submission 179977) | Coastal salt marsh microbial communities from the Groves Creek Marsh, Skidaway Island, Georgia - 011508AT metaG (version 2) | ecosystem: Environmental > Aquatic > Marine > Intertidal zone > Salt...
CAATGGTTTGCAGACATTGATTGATGGTGCCGCCGAACAAGCCGGGTTACAGCGTGACGATGTTGTGGAAATTGTGCTGGTTGGCAATCCGGTGATGCATCACTTGCTGCTTGGCATTGACCCGGTGGAGCTGGGCGGTGCGCCATTTGCGCTGGCCGTAGATAGCGCCATTGATCTGCCAGCCTCGGATCTTGGCATCGCCGCCAATCCGGGCGCGCGGGTCTATGTGCTGCCATGTATTGCCGGTCATGTTGGGGCTGACGCCGCCGCCGTGGTTTTGGCCGAGGCACCGCAAAAATCAGATGAGATGATGTTGATTGTTGATGTTGGCACCAATGCCGAAATCGTGGTCGGCAATCAGCAGCGGTTACTGGCAGCCTCATCGCCAACTGGCCCGGCATTTGAGGGGGCGCAAATTTCATCTGGTCAGCGTGCTGCGCCCGGCGCCATTGAACGTATCCGTATTGATAAAGATACCCTGGAACCGCGGTTTCGGGTGATCGGTGTCGAACAATGGTCGGATCAGGATGGGTTTGACGCGGCGATTGCCGGCACCGGCATTACCGGCATTTGTGGTTCCGGCATCATTGAGGTGCTTGGTGAAATGTATCTTGCCGGGGTGATCACCGCAGATGGGGTGATTGATGGTGGCAAAGCCGCCCATAGCAGCCGCATTGAAAGTGATGGCAGAACCTTTCGCTACCGCATTTCAGACAATGTCACGGTGACACAAAATGATGTGCGGGCGATCCAGCTTGCGAAAGCAGCGCTGTATGCAGGGTTTCGGCTTTTGATGGATAAGATCGACATTAAATCTGTTGATCGGGTGGTGCTGGCCGGTGCCTTTGGCACACATATTGATCCGAAATATGCGATGGTGTTGGGTATGATACCGGATTGTCTTCTGGATCATGTCAAGGCGGCTGGTAATGCCGCTGGCACCGGGGCGCGGATGGCTTTGCTCAACCAACAGGCGCGCCGTGATATCGAGACAATTGTCCGCAATATTGAAAAAATTGAAACCGCAGTCGAAGCATCATTTCAGGATCATTTTGTCAAAGCCATGGCAATCCCGCATAAAAGCGATCCCTATACCAGACTGGCCGCCGCAGTGGCATTGCCAGAGCGCATTCTGACCGATGAAGACGCGCCAGCTCTTGCCGGCGGCAGGCGTCGTGGCGGTCGACGGCGGCCGGCAGATTAATCCGGTTTCGGGCTGTCCATATCCCGCAGCTCTTTGGCGGCTTTTTTCGCCCGTTGCCAGCTGCTAAAAAACAGCCAGATCAGCGCCGCAAATGTGATGCCGTAACTGGGCCAGATAAAGCTGCCATATCCACCCATTTCGAAAAAACTCATCATTGCGCTAGGCTCCCGGGCGTAGGCGCAACGCGGTCAGTCGGCGCTCCGCCAGCAATGCCCGCATCCGCAGAATAACCACAATAATGAAATAACCATGCGCCCCGACAAGCATCAGCAGCAGCGGTGTCAGCATGCTGCTATCAACCGCCGGGCCGCCGCTGCGCAACAAGCTGGCTGGCTGATGTAAGGTGTTCCACCAATCCACAGAAAATTTCACAATGGGCACATTGATAACCCCGACCATGGCCAGCAAGGCCGCCGGTCTGCTGCCGCGTTCTGGCCGGTCAAATCCGTTGGCCAGTGCAATCACCCCAAGATAGAAAAAAAACAGGATGAGCATCGATGTCAGCCGCGCGTCCCAGACCCACCAGGCACCCCACATCGGCTTGCCCCACAACGCCCCGGTGATTAATGTTAACAACGCAAATACCGCGCCGACCGGGGCAATGGCGCGCGCCGCAATATCGGCCAGCGGATGACGCCAGACAACATAGAACAGACCGCACAGCCCCAGCCCAACATAGCCAAATAACGCCAGCCAGGCAGCCGGCACATGGATATAGATGATGCGGACGGTGTCACCCTGCTGGTAATCTGCCGGCGATGCAAAAAGCCCCAGATACAGGCCATACGCCAGACAAATGCAGGTGATCACGCCAATAGGCATGAACAGGCGGTTAGACAGCCGCAAAAAGCGCGATGGGTTGGCAAGATAATCAAACATTGTCACCAGCTATAGCGGGTTTCAGCCGCTGAGAAAAGTACTGCCAGCCGGGCTGATTTGGTTTTTTGGCAAAAACTGTCACTTAAATTCCACTCTCGGTTTCGCCAATTTTCAGGGCCGCGGCGGCGACCAGCGGTGCCATCGCCATTAACAGCGCCAGCATCGCGCCGAGCAGCATTAAATGTGGGCTGACGATCGCGTCTTTCGTGGCCGCGGCCAGTGCGCCAAAAATCAACACCGGCACCGCAAGCGGCAACACCAGAATCGCCATCAATGCGCCGCCCCGGCGGGCGCCTTCGGCCAGCGCCGCCCCAATCACCCCCAATAGCGTCAGCGCCATGCTGCCAATAAGCAACGCCACCATCAGCGCTGGCAACTGCGCGGTGGCAATATCCAGCATCAATGCCAGAACCGGGGTGATGATCAATAGCGGAAAACTGGTTGTGAGCCAGTGTGATACCGCTTTGGCCACGGCATACCAGCCAAGGCCAAGTCTGCTCAAAGCAATCTGGTCGAGCCAGCCGTCACGGACATCCTGCGCAAATAGCCGGTCAAATCCGGCGAGGCTGGATAGCAAGGCGGCAATCCAGATCATCGGGATGCCAAGCGTTTGCAGCGTCGCGGCCTTGGGGCCGATGGCCAACGGAAATAACGCGATAATGATGATGAAAAACCCCAGCATGACGATGACATCCTGACGGTTTTGCCAGGCAATATCGAGATCGCGGGTAATTTGCCCGAAAAACGGCCGCATGCCTATGACCCCAATGCCAGAAAGATTGTCGCCATTGACGCCGCCACCGCATTATGGGTGGCGCTGATGACGGTGCCGCCGGCCGCCAGATGGTTATTGATCGCCGTCTCAAGCTGTGCCTGACTGTTCACGTCAAGCCCGGCATTTGGTTCGTCCAGCAACCACAGGCTGTGCTGTGGCGCCAGCAGCAGTCGCGCCAGCGCCAGCCGGCGGCGTTGGCCACGCGACAATAGCTGGATCGGCATATCGGCAAATGCGCCCGCGTCAAATCCGTCCAGCGCCGTATCAAGCTCTGTGTCGGTAACATCGATATCATTGATGGCAGCCCAGCTTTGCAGATTTTTTCTGCCGCTGATGGCGCCGGCAAGACCATCGGCATGGCCGATATATACACACGGCAGATCACAGTGGATGTGGCCAGATTCGGCTGGCAGGCGTCCGGCGATGGTGCGCAGCAAGGTGGATTTGCCAGCCCCGTTTGCCCCGGTCAACAAACAATATGCGCCGGCTTCTTGCGCGTGGCTGAGGCGGTCAATGACCAGACGTTGGCCGCGCACCACCGATAATGCCTCAATCCGCAGGCAACTGGCATCGCCGCCGGTGACCGGCGCGCTTTGCGGTAACTTTTGCTTTGGCATCATGATGCCGCCTGCCATGCTGATCTGCTCATAGGGTTCTGTTTACCTGTGCAACCGGGTCGTGGTCTAGTGTCTTTAAGAAACGCCTTGGATGATTTTAGGTATTTTCGCCGGGAACTGGTAAATACCCTCTGGAAAAAACCCGGCTGTTTCCCTATAATATCGCATGACCACTTGCAGGCACTCCTCAGGTTGGCCGTTCCATATTTACTGAATGATCGAAGGGAGATCGCTATGTCCGGGACATTGCGCGAGACATGCCGTGCGAGCCTTGAAGCCGCTGGCAAAACCTATCACTATTATTCTCTGGCGGAACTGGCGAAGACCTATCCGTCGCTCCGCAAGCTGCCATTTTCGCTGAAAGTTTTGCTGGAAAATTTACTGCGTAACGAGGATGCATCATCGGTCACAGCCAGTGATATTGAGGCGTTGGCGAACTGGGCAGAGAACGGTCACCAAAGTGAAATCGCATTTCGTCCGTCGCGGATTTTGCTGCAGGATTTTACCGGCGTACCGGCGGTTGTTGATCTGGCCGCGATGCGTGACGCGATGCAGTCGATTGGCGGCAACGCTGAAAAAATCAATCCGCTATCGCCGGTTGATCTGGTGATTGACCATTCGGTGATGGTTGATCATGCCGGCGGGGCTGATGCGGCAGCGAAAAATGTGGCATTGGAATTTGCCCGCAATCAGGAACGGTATGAATTTTTGCGCTGGGGCGCATCGGCCTTTGATAATTTCCGCGTGGTGCCGCCCGGCACCGGCATTTGCCATCAGGTGAATTTGGAATATCTGGCACAAACCGTCTGGACACGTGAGGAAGGCGGGCTGAGCTATGCCTATCCAGACTCGGTTGTGGGCACGGATAGCCACACCACCATGGTCAATGGCCTGGCTGTCCTGGGATGGGGTGTTGGCGGCATCGAAGCTGAAGCGGCGATGCTTGGCCAGCCAATTTCAATGCTTGTGCCGGATGTTATCGGCTTCCGTCTGGATGGGGCGCTTCCCGAAGGCGCGACCGCCACTGATCTTGTGTTGATGATTGTCGAGGCCCTGCGCAAGCGCGGCGTCGTTGGTAAATTTGTTGAATTTTACGGGCCGGGCCTTGACCAGCTATCCTTGGCTGATCGTGCCACTGTTGCCAATATGGCACCGGAATATGGCGCGACCTGTGGCTTTTTCCCGATTGATTCAGAGGTGCTGAATTATTTACGGCTGACCGGCCGTGATGAAGCCCGCGTGGCACTTGTTGAGGCCTATGCAAAGGCGCAGGGCATGTGGCGTGACAGCGCCGCGCCAGACCCGCAATTTACCGACACCTTATCGCTTAATCTTGGTGATGTTGTGCCGTCACTTGCCGGGCCAAAGCGGCCACAGGATCGGGTGAGCTTGCCGGATGTGGCCGCATCATTCGCCGCCACGCTGCAAGACAGCACAGCCCGCACAACGCCAAAATCAGTGCCGGTTGCCGGTACCGATTATCAGCTGACCGACGGGGATGTTGTGATTGCCGCCATCACCTCTTGTACAAACACCTCGAACCCATCGGTGCTGGTGGCGGCTGGTCTGCTGGCGAAAGCGGCGCATGAAAAAGGGTTAACAGTTCAACCATGGGTGAAAACATCGCTGGCACCCGGCAGTCAGGTTGTTTCGGCTTATCTTGATGCTGCCGGTTTGACGCCGCATCTTGATGCGCTTGGGTTTAACACGGTTGGTTATGGCTGCACCACCTGTATCGGCAATTCCGGCCCGCTTGATTCGGCCATTGCAGGCGCCATTGATGATGCCGATCTGCTGGTCAGCGCTGTGTTATCCGGCAACCGGAATTTTGAAGGCCGGGTCAGCCCCCATGCGGCGGCGAATTATCTGGCATCGCCCCCGCTGGTTGTTGCCTATGCGCTGGCCGGATCGGTCACCAAGGTAATGAATGATGACCCGCTTGGCACCGATCAGCATGGCAATGATGTCTATTTGCGTGATCTCTGGCCAAGCAATGACGCCATCCGTGCGGTTGTAGATGATGTCATCTCGGCCGATATGTTCCGGTCACGCTATGCTGATGTATTCAACGGCACGGCGGAATGGCAGGCCATTCAGACATCCGGCGGGATGACCTATAACTGGAATGATGGCTCCACCTATGTGCAGAACCCACCGTATTTTGAGGGCATGACCCGCGAGATCCCGGAGGCGGCCAGCAATATTGAAGGGGCGCGGATACTCGCACTGCTTGGTGACTCCATCACCACTGACCATATCTCGCCAGCCGGGAGTATCGCGCGTGATACACCAGCGGCGAATTTCCTGACCGAGCATCAGGTGCGCCCGGTTGATTTCAACTCATTTGGCTCACGCCGCGGCAATCATCAGGTGATGATGCGGGGTACATTTGCCAATATAAGGCTGAAAAATCTGGCTGCCGAAGGCACCACCGGCGGTTTTGCCAGACATGTGCCGTCAGGTGATGTGGCACCGCTTTATGATGTGGCGATGCGCTATGCTGATGAGGGCACGCCTCTGATTATTGTTGGTGGCAAGGAATATGGCACCGGATCCAGCCGTGACTGGGCAGCCAAAGGCACCCGGTTATTGGGGATCAAGGCGGTGATTGTTGAGAGCTTTGAGCGGATTCACCGTTCCAACCTGATTGGTATGGGGGTCTTGCCGTTGCAGTTTCCAGACGGTGTGAGCCGGGAAACGCTGGGCATGACAGGTGATGAAATCATCAATTTGACCGGTCTTACCGATGGTGTGACACCGGGTATGACAGTTACCGCGACAATCAATTTTGCCGATGGACGGGCTGAAACTGTCGCGCTGCTGGCACGCATTGATACCGATGGTGAAGCTGCCTATTTCAAAAATGGCGGCATTCTGCAATATGTGTTGCGCCAGCTCGCCGCATAACAGCGCCGCCTGCCGAACCTGCAAAAACCCCCGGTCATCATCTGGCCGGGGGTGTGGTTTATGGGTGGACGATCAAGTTGAAGCGTGACTATAGTGAGGCCGCTGTTTTAGCGCTCTTTCAAGTGTCTGTTGATCGTCCATCGCCATGTCTCGTGCTTCGTCACAAAAACTCACCCTCGTTCTGGGGCCAACCAATACTGGCAAGACACATCTCGCACTAGAGCGGATGACAGGCTATGCCAGTGGCATGATTGGGTTTCCACTGCGTCTGCTGGCGCGGGAAAATTATGATCGTCTGGTTGCCCGGCTTGGCCCCGATAAGGTTGGTTTGCTGACCGGCGAGGAACGGATTCTTCCGGACACCGCCAGATATTTATGCTGCACGGTTGAATCAATGCCGGTCGAAACGTCACAGTTTGATGATTTGGCCGGTCGGCGGTTTGATTTTGTCGCTGTCGACGAGGTGCAGCTGGCCGGTGATCGCGAGCGTGGGCATATTTTCACAGATCGTATCATGCATGCGCGCGGGGCCTTTGAAACAATGTTTATGGGGGCCGAAACAGCCGCGCCCTTGCTAAAGGCGCTATTGCCCGATGCGCGTTTTGAGTTTCGCGAGCGCATGTCACGGCTGGTCTATGCCGGGCCAAAAAAATTAACCCGGCTGCCGCGGCGCAGCGCGGTGGTGGCGTTCAGTACGTCTGATGTTTATCAAATTGCTGAATTTGTCCGGCGCCAGCGTGGCGGCGCGGCGGTGGTGATGGGGCGGCTCAGCCCGCGCACCCGTAATGCGCAGGTTGATCTCTATCAAAATGGTGATGTCGATTTTTTGATTGCCACCGATGCCATTGGCATGGGGCTTAATCTCGATTTGGGGCATGTTGCGCTATCCGCAGATGTCAAATTTGATGGCCGTCATATGCGCAAATTGTCACCTGCCGAAATGGCGCAGATTGCCGGGCGTGCTGGCCGGCATGTGATGGATGGCAGTTTTGGCGTCACCGATGGTTGCCGGGTGCTGGAGCCTGAAGTGATTGAGGCGATTGAGCAGCATCGGTTTGCGCCGTTGCGATCATTTTACTGGCGTAATCGTGCGTTAAATTTTGGCTCGGTTGAATTGCTTATCGAGTCGCTTGAAGCGCCACCGCCGCTGCCGTTTCTGTTTCGCAAGGGAGATGCGCTGGATCATCAGGCACTTGTTGCACTGGCCGCCCGTAAAGAAGTGCGGGCGGCGGTACAGGGAGCCGCAGATGTCAGGTTGCTGTGGGCGGTGGCATCAATTCCCGATTTTCGGCAAAGCCTGCATGAAAGCCATTATGACCTTCTTGCCGGCGTCTATATGGCGCTGGCGTCGCATGGTGTTCTGGCAAAAGACACGGTGGCGCGTGCCATTCAGCAGCTTGACCGGCTCGATGGTGATCTTGATACCTTGATGACCCGGCTTGCCTATATTCGCACATGGACATACATCACCAACCGTTCAGACTGGACAGATACGCCTGTTGAATGGCAAACTCGGGCGCGCGTCATTGAAGATAAATTGTCCGATTGTCTGCATCAGCGATTATCGGAACGTTTTGTTGATAAACGTGCCGCGCACTTAAGTCGAAAGCTCAAGGAAACGAAGAATTTGATTGCCTCTGTAAAAGATGATGGAACCGTCCTTGTCGAAGGCGAGGAAGTTGGGCAGCTTACCGGATTTGTTTTTAACCCAATGCTGGCTGATGGTGAAGAAAAAGCCCCGATATTGGCAGCCGCACGACGGGGTCTGCCTGATGAAATAGAACGACGAGTGCAGGCATTTATGGCGTCAGCGGACGCGGCGTTTCGGCTTGATGACAAGGCGGTGATTTGGTGGCGCGAGGCAGCGGTGGCACAGCTGGTAAAAGGTGACTCGCTGTATGTGCCGCGCGCAGAGCTTGCCGCCAGTGACTTGCTATCAATCGACCAGACGCAGCGTATGCAGGCGCGGCTTGTCAATTTTCTGGCGGCACATATCGAGGCTGTTTTGGGGCGGTTGACGATTTTGGCAACGCCTGATCTGGCCAGCCAGACGCCGCCAAAAACCAGCCCCTCCAAAGCCAGTGCGCCGAAAGACAGTTCTCCTAAAGATGCGCCGGTGCAGGATACCGCCGCAAATGAGATGCCGGCAGATTCGGATCAGCCTGTCGATGATGCTGTCAACGCCCCTGTTGATGATGCCGCCACCGCCAACGCTGATCAGCCGGTTGCGCCCGCCGCTCTGAGTGGGGCGGCGAAAGGCATTGCCTATATATTATTTGAGCGCCTTGGATCTGTGCCAACGGCGGATATTGCGCATCTGTCCCGCAATATGCGCGAAACGGACAAACCACTACTGGCGCGTTTGGGGCTGCGATTTGGTGTTGAGACGGTGTATATGCCGGAAATGCTAAAGCCAGCGCAGATCAGTTTGCGCAGCCTGTTATGGTCGCTGCATGATGGCGCGTTTTTTGACGGGGCGCCACCACCGGCTGGTCGGGTTGCCATCGATTCTATTGACGATGTGCCTGATCTCTACTGGCTGGCCATTGGCTATCGCCGTTTGGGTCAGCGCGTCATGCGCGTCGATATGGTTGAGCGGGTGGCGATGCTGGTGCGCACAGCGGCGCGGGCTGGCCCGTTCAAAATTACCGAAGAGATGTTGTCGCTGGCTGGTGCCACGCGTGAGGCGATGGGGATGATCTTGCTTGATCTTGGCTGCAAGCTCGTGGGTGAGGAAGCTGCCGAGGATCCCACCAAGCCGGTCATTCAGATTTTTGAAAAGCAGCGCAAAACGCGTGCTGCACACAATAAGCCACAGGCGAAAACAGCGCCAAGAGCAGATGCCGGTGCAGCGGCAAAGCCGCATGGCCAATCCCGTCGGTCAAAAGCGTCTGGGGCCGGAACACGGCGCCGGCCACATACAGCATCAAAACCGGCTGACAAGCCTAATCCTGATTCGCCATTTGCCGTGTTGGCCGGACTCAAGCTAAAAGGTTAAAATCGGCGATGGCTGATGCACATGACGAAGCGGGCCTGCGTCTTGATAAATGGCTTTGGTATGCCAGGTTTTTCAAGACTCGGGCGCTGGCTTCAAAAGCCATTTCAAACGGCCGCTTCCGGCTGGATGGCGATCTGATGTCAAAGCCGCACAGACAGGCAAAATCTGGTCAGGTTCTGACCTTTAGCCAAGGCACACGCATTCGTGTTGTCCGGATAAAGGCACTTGGCGTGCGGCGCGGCCCGGCAAGTGAGGCGGCGTTGCTGTATGACGATCTGGCTCCGGTTATGCCGGCAACAGAAAACAACAAACCGGCGGCGGCGCCGGCATTTGAAGAACGGCAGGTTGGGGGCGGCCGACCGACAAAACGACAACGACGTGAAACCGACAGGCTGAAAGCCGGAATATTTGATAGTGAGGATTAATATGCTGAATCAGATTTCAACATGGATGAAAGATTTTACGTCGCAAAATGCGGCCATTGCAGAAGATGAAACCAAACTTGTGCGCGCTGTTGCGTCGCTTTTGGTTGAGGCGGCGATGGCTGATGGTGAAATTGATGACGTTGAGTATGGCTGTATCCAGCATATGCTTGTGACCCAGCTTGATGTGGCGGAAGATGACGCCACCGCCATGCTCAATGATTCGGTGGCCGCGCATGAGGATCGTATCGAAATACACAGCCTGACGCGGCATATTCGAAATGATACAGACGCCGCCGACCGCGCGATTATTCTGGAGATGATCTGGCTGGTGGTGCTGGCCGATGGCAGCCTTGATGTGCACGAGTCACAATTGATGCGCCGGCTGGCTGGTCTGCTGTTTGTTGATGATGTTGAATCTGGCCTTGCCGCTGGCCGTGCGCGCCAACGGCTTGGTCTTGCCGGATAGCTGTTTCTGCGATACATAATGGGGCACGCAATGCCAGCGTTGCGTCAACATCACGAACATTGGTGGCGCCTGCCAGACGAAGGAGATCGGAACGCAAATGACCTATATCGTCAATGATAACTGCATCAATTGTAAATATACTGATTGTGTCGAAGTGTGCCCGGTGGATTGTTTTTACGAGGGTGAAAACATGCTGGTGATTCACCCCGATGAATGTATCGATTGCGGTGTATGTGAGCCCGAATGCCCACCCGAGGCCATTTTGCCTGACTCTGAGCCCGGGGCCGAAAAATGGCTTGAATTGAACCGTGAAATGTCAGAGATCTGGCCGAATATCGGGCAAAAGATCGATGCCATGCCGGATGCTGAAAAAATGCGTGATGAGAGTGGCAAATACGAAAAATATTTTTCCAAGGCACCGGGCGCCGGGGCCTAACGCGCTCGTGCCAGAATGGTATCACAGCGCTGTTTGCTAGCCGATTGTTTTTTGTCGCAAAATTTGCTATGGTATTCACCAGTACATGAAAATAAGCTGGCGCAGAATGTGAACCGATCTCAGTTTTGAGGTTGGTTGCAGGCGGTTTTGGCTTTGATTGTTTTGAAAATCGCTGGCAGTTCCAGTGGCGCGGCATTCGGTGA
>Ga0255779_1006204_pt1 | contig 10907 bp, 10 predicted proteins | sample 011ome_21_FD_179977 | JGI IMG/M metagenome (GOLD analysis project Ga0255779, IMG submission 179977) | Coastal salt marsh microbial communities from the Groves Creek Marsh, Skidaway Island, Georgia - 011508AT metaG (version 2) | ecosystem: Environmental > Aquatic > Marine > Intertidal zone > Salt...
TATGTGTACATAATAGGCTACCCCTATGTAAAATTTTGGAAAATATGTTTAATTTATATAATAATAGCAAAATATGTGATACTCATCGTTTTAATTTGCTTTTAATGTGTTTTGATTACGCATTTTGCGATGAAGTATCTTTAAAGTATGAATGTACCAATAAATATATAAAACCAATTATTATTCAAACTGCTATTAAGATTGATTATATTTATTCTGAAAATCAAAAGGATTATCCAAAAATTTGTTTACATGGAAATATAAAAGATAATATTAAAAATAATAAAATTATTTCTAAGAAGGATGAAAAAACACAAATGAAGGATATAGCTAAAACAGATGATGAAATATTTTATAAAGTTGTTTTATTTTCAACACCTTTAATATGCAAAAATCGTCAAAAACCTTTTGTTACACCATATCGTTACGATCGTTCACTTTCCAAAATAGTAAATATAACAGAATTAAAAACCAATAAATTAAAATATCACATTAAAAAAAACGATGAATCGTTTATTTGTTGATGACTTTACAACTAAAAAGAAACATATTGATTGCTCTATAGGTTACTTATTACGCAAAGAATGTTTGAACTTAGACGACGGAACCATAAAAAATAACGATTGTTCTAAAAAACTACAGAAAAAAATCATATTACATTATTTAGCATATTTATGGTACAATAACTCTTCTTTGGCAATATTTGGTGATATAAAATCGACAGAATCTTTTAAGAAAGTTACAGTAAATATGATTGAAAATTACATTAAAGAACATCAGCCATCTTTTTCAGAAAAGGTGCTAAATTCGAATGGAAGTTTAAAATACATCACAAACACCCTTCTCATTTCATACGTTAATCATCTGATCATCACCAACAAAGATCTATATGTTTCATTTGAAAGGGATAGCAATGTTTATAATAACTACTTGGATCATAAGCTCGAAAAACAAAATATAGAATATCATAATTTATTAGAAAGGATAAAAACAAAAATAAAAAATCCTGTTATCAGGTCGGTTTCTACCGAAACTAGAACACAGAATGGTGGACCCGTGCTAGCATCCGTACAGGTGACACAAGCCTCTCTTCGAAGAAATTCGCAAATCTAAAACAGATACATTATCGTATCGATATAGATATAAAAAATAAGTGTTTAAATAACGAAGATACATCTAAAAATTTAACAAATTTACAAAAGCTTATTGCTGATACGATATACAATAAATCCATGACGATAAAGTTATACCATAAAGGAATACACTGATGTTATAGGGTCATGTAAATGGATCTCAATCATTTTATCAGAACAAGTTCGATAAACCCAGTTTAACGGTAGAATGATACAATTCATCGGTTTTAATATAAAATCTATGACATTTTCATAACTATTATCCAATAATAACGGAGATATGTTAAAATTCTTTTTTACAAAATGTGAAGACTTAAAAGACAGCCCATTTACAATTGTTCTAGGATGCGATATAGATATCTTTGTTTTTTCTTCTTCATTATCATTGTATATTATCACATATTTACTCAAGTTTCTTTTTGTTAAATTCTTATTTGATATAGAAAGCATATGATACATATATTGGTATTTAAAAATGGTATTTAATAGATCTGCAGGATTTACTATTTTGTCATAAATGTAAATCGGTTGTTTTTCGTAAAGCATATTCAAATCAAATGTATTTAATTTGGAATGAATAAGGTAATAATCAATTGGTGATTTAAAGTAACATTGTAAATAAAAACATACACATATGACGATAAAAGAAATTAATAATTGTTTGTTCATTATTTAATAAAATTCCTTCTTACATGTCTGTTATAAATTATTTTGCCTTTTTTTCATGTCAAAAACAATTAATGAAAATGTCTTTTGTTGAAAACAAAAAGAAATTCGATAAATAGTATTCGTATATTTGTGCTATAGGGAACCTGCTCGGATTGGCCAGGTTGTACAATGCGGCAAAAGCGAAGACAAAGACATCAGACAAAGGCGGATTTATGATGAAAATCTCGAAGCCCTCGATAATAACAACCAAGTTTTTAAATCGATATTTATCGGACCTGGAAAAATAATGTATTGGAACAAATGAACAAGTTGGTCGAGTATCATAAGTTCATACAACCAATTGTAATAAAAGGTATTTATGTATTATTGTATTATTGTTACAACAAAATATAAACAGGAATAATCCATATTAACTTAATGTATTATAGTATCAAAATGAACATTTTTGATAATGTAAAAAAATGACCGACCCGACTGGGACTTGAACCCAGGTCTCCTGCGTGACAGGCAGGGATACTTGACCACTATACTATCGAGTCCAATATTTAATGTTAAAAATTTATTTTTAAATCAGTTTTTTAAAATATTATTTATTTTCATTTACTGTATTATACAACCATTGGTACCATGTTATTTCTTTTTAATATTAATACATTTAGGTTAAGTTTTTGAAGTCCGATAACTTCTAATATATAAACTATTTTTGAAGCAGTATCTGAACAACGAATTGGTACCTCAATGTGATATATTATCTGGACCAGATCGTGATACATTATGTAATTCCAATTGTGACTCATTGACAGGTACTGAATTAATATTATGTTGTGATAATCTGACGAATGAGACGGATCGTAGAAACTGTTGTATGAAGATATCTGATCTGGATGAGCGTAAAAAATGTGAGGACAGTATTGATGGGAAGTCAATCAGAATTAAGGCTGTGAAAGAAGTTAAATTGTTGATTAACGATAAGAGAGATTTATTGAACGTTAAGATGTGCAATTATATAAAAAAATATAAAAAGATCGAGGATATAAGAGACGCTAGGAAGTTAGGAAGTTTGTGAAATCCACTATAAAAAACATTCAGCAAAAGACCATGATGAATTACAAGAAGGAGAATGGTGTATATGTTAAAAATAGTGTTAAAATTTGAAATCTATGAAATCCTAAATATAAAATGGTGTATGTAGTCATTTTTTGTAGAAATTGATAAAAATTGATAAAAAATATATTAAAAAACAGACAGTTACTACACACAACACCAATGGATACGATTACTATCGAGAAACTAAGCCAAATGGGTGAGATGATGCAATCATTGAGCCCTGAAGCACTTGAAATGCACCTGACCATTCTGGAAGAGACCTCACGTCGTTTTCCCGAGAATTCTCAGGAACGGTATCTGTTGGAGATGTTTTTGAAATATTTCCAGGAGTAAAAACCCTCAAAAAACATTACAAAAACAAAAAAAACCTTAAAAAGTTTTTTTTTCAAAAACTTCGTAACATTAAGTTGTTTAAGTCCGATAACTTCTAATATATAAACTATTTAAAGATTCTTATGATATATGATTTATATTAATTAATACTGGTCTTTAGCAATGGAAACCCCTGATAATATGAATACTGAGTGTAATAAAATGTGTGTAGATGAATATGTTTGCGACCAAGAACATGGTAAACTTATCGGTGTATGTAAATGGTTCAACAAGAAACTCGGATATGGTTTCATTACCATTTTACAAGGTGAAAAGAAGGGGATGAATGTGTTTGTACATCATTCGGGAATTAAACCTCTGAATAGTCATTTCAGGACACTACGAAAGGGCGAATATATTCATTTTGATGTAGAGGATGGAAAGAACGGTCTTCAGGGTGTCGGTGTAACGGGTATCCTTGGTGGTCCGCTTATGTGTGACAATCTCACAATAACTAGCACTACTAAGTATCATCCACAACAGTGAACAACACATACAAAGAAATCAAGATGTAAAAAAAAACAACTTTTGAAATGGTCTTTTAATTCATTATACATTAATTGATTAAACATAATACATACATAACAACATTACCTTTCACGATCTTGTAACAATTTAAAACTCCGTCAAAGATTTAAACAACTCTACAATTTTTTTTCTAATTCAATTATTTCATCAATCTAATCTAAATATTTTCTTTTATTGAAGACTATTAAGATACTTGATAAATGAACGTTTTTCGTATTTGTTCTTACATTTTTCATCATTTCTATTTGGATTTAATTTATAATTAAAATGAAGGTTTTTTATGAGTATTCCTTGATTTTTCAAATGTATTTTTAGCAATACCTCTCCATTTTTACGCCCGTTGTGTAAAGTGAAAGTTTTTGATTGCAAAATAGACGAAATATGAGAATACATATTCAAGTACTTTTTCATGGAATACAAATTACCGACTGCTATTTGGTCACAAATACCACCATAATGGTATGCACATATATAAATCTCATTTTCTATAAAATCATGTGTTGCTATAAAATTACATAATTTATCATATTCACTTTTGTCTGCTTTAATGTCAGTTCTCGCATAAATGATAACATCATAATTGTTGTAATTTGAGAGCATTCGATAATTATTTTGATGATGATAGTACATTGACAGAATATTTTTTAATACACTAAATCCACCACCAAATTCAGTATTTTTCACTATTTGTTTAAAACTATCAATTTCTGTTTCTGTAAACTCTTTTAAAATATCAAATTTGACATTATAGTATTGTTTTACATTGAACTTTTTGATAAACTCTTTGGATATTTCATGATTCAATGAAACAAATGTGTCGGCATTCATTTTATTTAATATGTATTTGATTGAACTATCATCATCATAACAATAAGATCTTCCAGAAAATATTAAAGCAATTCTTTTTTCAAATAATTTGTCTTGAATCATATTATATCTATAAATAAACAATCCAATATTGATTGTATTAATAATCAGAACAATTATGAAAAAAACATACCATTTGTTTATTTTCATGAAAGTTTACTTTTTATTATATATGCATATTATGTTACTACAACTTTTTGTACATTCCAATATTACATAATATCAAAATGTAGCTTTTTAAACTTTGAATCTGATAACGTTTAAATATTACACGTGTAATCTTTAAATTTATTGTATCAACTTTTTCATCAATATTTTTTTTTATTTCTTAGATCTAAATAAATCATCATTATAAAATGACTGTTCATAAAGAAAAATCGTATCATAGTAGGAATAGAAAAAATTGTAAAGATGGGGGATCAGCGATATCAGCGATACCAGCGATACCAGTATCAAAGGGACAAGTAGTGACAGCACTACCAGCGAGACTACCAGCGAGACCAGCGCCACCAGCGCCACCAGCGCCACCAGCGAGACTATCAACGGGACCAGAAGTGAAGAGACCAGCGCCATCAGCGAGACTATCAGCGGGACCGAGACCAGCGAGACGAGTGATACCGGCGCTATCAAAGAGACCATCAGAGGAACAAGCGAGCCCAACATCATCAAGAGTTGAAAATTTATTAAGACAAAATCCATTTACACCTCAACCAGAGTTGAATCCTTATGAATTAGAAACATTGGAAAAAATCATTTTCATCCAAAAAATGATGAAAAAAGACATCATAATAAAATTTAACGAAAGTTTTAATAAAAGTTTTAATAAAAGTTTTGATAAAAGTTTTAATACTGAATCAACATCGCCAAACATCATTCCACCATTACTACCCTCCTATGAATACTTACATACTCTCAAAAGATATGTACAGGTTACAAATAAACTTAAAATACCAGGGTCTTCATCTGGCGGTAAATGCAAATCAAAGCATAAGTCTTCGTCGGGTAAACGATATTCCAGGAAAAGAGGTGGTGGTACAGCATCAGATACAGCATCAGATACAGCATCAGATACAGAATCAAAATACGATCATTTAGACGATTATCAAACGACTATTCTGTCGAAAACTTTTAGTTTTAACGACGATTCTGCAGACTATAACCCATTTACAGACGACACAGGTCTTAAACAGTTTTTTACAGATCTCAAAGGCTTCCCATATGAAATTAACGCATCTCTTTTAGAAATGATACCCAAAGAACCAACACAATCATCATTATTCAAATTAAGAAAATACATGATCGCTTTTATTACATTTATATTTCTTATATTCATGTCATTTCAAAGCAAATTCGATATACCATTTATGTCAACAACAGTAAATTACGATATCGTAAATCACAACATTAACACAGAACCATATTTTAGCGTGGAACCCCATTCCGTTACCACCTACACATTAGACTCTTCGAATAAAACAGTAGCTCCAATAAGTACAGAAATTATAATCGATCTATCATCTCAAACAAAAACCCCAATGAAATCAATGAATGACTTAATCAAACACCATATGAAATATTTAGAACCAAAGACTTTAGAACAAGCTTTCATTCCTATTGAATGTAGACTTGTCTCTACACCCGAAACATCATTATCCCTCCAACATCAGTTGTTCGCACATAAAGAGAATCTTTTAGAATCGTTTATTGAATTGGTTTTTTTTATTGAAAAACTATCAAAAACTATAAAACTACCAGATGAAATTAGTGAACACTTTTTACTCGATAATTTAAAAAAAGAACTAACTGAAGTTGTAAGATTGACATTTAATAATGCTAATCCTAATGGTAGACCAAAAAATTATATTGAAATCGTAAACGAGGGACTATTACCAGCAATCATCAACGCCTTTAATGCTTTTAGTAACAAATTATCTGAAAGTGATGGTAAAAAGACATATATTCATGATATTTTTCAAAAAATATATGAACTCGAAGATTTCAAAAAGAGATCGATCTATTTTAAAGCAAGAATGTTTAATTTTGCGGAAAACCTTTCCAGACATTTCTATCATGTAGAAAAGAAATCAATTCAATTTAAAACCCTTGATCATTGTAAAACAGAAAATACGGATGCAAACAAAATCATTATACCATTGCGTGAATATCAACAAGGTTTGTTGTTCGATCTGCGTATGAACTATAGAAATATCGCGCACCGACAGATTGAGCTCTATCAAGATTTTAAGCCGGTCCTAACAAAGATTTTAGAAATATATGGTCAAATATTAAGAGATGAAGGTACTGCTGCTGATCCAAATAAATTGTTACAAATTGATACATTAAAAAAATATATCAAGTTGGTGGAACAGTTAGAGAAAGATTTAAATCTTCATGAAGAGTTACTAAGTGTAAACATCCCATTAGGACATATCAATACTATTTTGAACAATGAAAATACATTAGGTCCACAAGATAAAATAAAAGAGATTGTAGATCATCTAAAAAAGGAAATTCCACAATTTAATGAAGAAGTGGTCAAATTTGAGAATATGGCACACTATAATGAAATGATTAAAGCGATGTCAGCTAATACATTCAGTGCTGCAGGAATTACTATTACTAAAATATTTCATGGAATTGAAAGTTTAGGTGTTGGTGTGTATAATATCGGAGTATCGACAGGTAAACAAGCTTCGATGGTTAGGAATCAAATTACTGATAATGTAGCACCTAAATTAATGATTTCAATGGGAAATGTATATAGTGATATTGTTGTTAGTTTAAACACAGCAGCCCCTAGTCCTGAAGACAAGAAACTTTTTAACATGGTTGCAATAGATCAGCTTTCAGGAGTCATGTATAAGCTTGTAATGACTACTGATTTTGCAAAAGGTTTTGCAGCATCTTTAAAAGAGGAAGCAGTAAAGCGCGTTCCTTTTTTCGAACCCATTTACAAAACAATGAAAGATATATACAATCAACAAAAAACTGAAATCAATGAACAATACATTAAAAATAGTCGATTTGCTATGCAAGTTTTGAGCACACAATTGCGAATTTACAAATCAAAAGTAGCGACCTGGAAGTTAGTAAACAATATGGATCTCGTCAAACTTGTGTACAAATTAGGAGTTACAGAGTTTCAAAATACATATCCTTTAACAGGAACTCTCAGTAAATATGGTAATAAAGAATTTGCAAAACTAGCCATGAGTGTAGGAAAAGATTATGTAAAGGCTCTATTAAGAATTGAAGAGCTTGAGATGGCGTTAATATTGTTACATTTTCAAAACGATTTCTTATCAAATTCTTTAAAAACAACACTACCACCAGATAACAAACACATAGATGATTCTAATATGGAAATCCTTAACAAATACCATTTTATTAATTCAGAAAGTAGTAACGCAATCAACTCATATTCGTCTGAGTTATTAAAGAAAATAGTAAATTTGATGATGTATAATTCAATGTTAGATACACAAAATCAACAACAAGGTGGTCACCGTGGGCGCAAACAAAGTGGTGGTGGTCGTGTTAAAATAATTACTAATAAAACGAACAATATTTTGTCGTCTTCAGGTGGTAAATCGAAAGCAATTAAAAAAGAAAAACAAGGAAAAACTGTACCCACTCCTTCTATTCAAAAAGAGCCCAAAGAAGTAAAGAACCCAAAAAAAATAAAAAACACGCAACCCAAAAAAGTTAAGAATGGTAGTGAAATCCCTAAATATCCCCCCAAAAAGAATCCTAAAACTCCTCGTTCCTGCACAAAAGAAAAAAAGAATTAAATTGTAATATTTTGTGAACACTTAATTCTTTTTCACCTCTTTATAAGGGTTAAACATTTTGAAATATAATGTCAAAAACATAATTTGCATACTAAAAACATTTAGTGCAATAGATTGACTTGTTGATTCTGTAAGATCATTCGCATAACAAGTCAATTTCACAAAAATGAATGTACATACAAGAAACACAATGTGAGTAATCACACTAAATTCGTTCTCTTTTTCAATAATCTTAAATCGAAGTACATTTTTTTTTTCTTTGTTATCAATGTTAGTTTTAAAATTGTTTAATTTTGATCGTAACTGAACATATTTTGTTTTTATAATGTCAAGTTCGAGATTTGTTTTATAATTATCCGAAGTTAATTTCTTGATGTTCTTATTGAGTTTGTTTATTTTATATTTATACTCAATTTTTGATTTTACTTGTTTTTTAACAGTCTTTTCGAAGTACTTGTGAAATTGGTTTGAATCAGTCATTTTGATTGATTTTTTTTTAATATACTCTATGTTTTGTATTTGTAAACAGTTTAATATTCAAATATAAAAATCAAATTTTGTAAAAAATCAAAAGTATTTTAGAGCATAAAAAACACAGGTTTAAATTCTTCGTTTCCTTTAAAAATCAAAGAGAACGGTTCTTTGTTATCTTTAAAAAGTCCTCCTCCTTTTGTTATAGGTCGATCGTTTTCGCTTTTTTTACCGCTGCTTGTTTTATTGGAAAAAACATTAAAATACATTTTTAATGCTTTTTGCGTATTTTTGGGATCTTGCATAACGTCGCTAACATTGTGTATACCATAATCATTTAACTTATTCGTCCATTTGTGTAATTGCATAAAGTAGTTGCGTAAACTGTCTCCTCTATGTGATAATGCAAATGTGCCGTCCTCTTTAACATATCCATTTTTAGATAAATACATAGCATCCAAAAAACTCATATAATTAGGGGTAGAATAATAAGTGTTCCTTTTAAGATTGACATTCTTCTCTCCTTCCCCTCCCCCTGACTGGTATTTTTCATATATCCCTAATCGATTTACAAACTTTTCGATCTTCATTAGTTCTTATTTTTATAAAAATAACAAAGATATTTCTTTTTTAATTATTAGTTTGATTAATTCAAATATTTTTACACATTAGACATTTTAAGCCATTATTTTGTTACGAATTAGATAACCTATACCAAATCCAAACAAATCCATCAATACATCAGAAAACCGACCAAACCACCAAATATTATTTGTTTTAGAATTCACATTATCGGTTGTTAATTTATGCATAACATTATCTTCAATCAGTTCCCATAAAATACCCATTATCATGATAATTACAAAATGTTTTGTATATAGATAACCTAACAACGCGAAGAAAACGATATGAGTAATAGACCAACCATCAATATCCCATATCCCATATTGTATTAACAAAGGATCTTTAAAATCTTTATTTTTTTCATGACATCTAAATGCTTGATATGCTAAAATTGAAAAAACACAAATCGCACATAAAATTCCAAATGATAATTTCTCTGATCTTCTCATAATATAGTAATAAAAAGAAAAATTAAAAAAAACAACTTAAAAAAATATGTCACACATAAATTTAGTTTATTTAATTCAGATGAACCATCAAGATTGGAATCAAGTTGTATTTACAAACAATAAGAACACTAAAAGCTCCAAAAGTTTAGACAACTTTACATACGAGTATTCAAACGCAACAAAACTCGATCACGAAACTGAAAATGTAAAGCATGACCAACTTGGTTTGAGTATAGGAAAGAAGATTCAGTTTTCTAGAATGGATGCTGGTTTTTCTTCACAAAAAGCATTAGCAACTGCTATAAATGTAAAACCAGCTCTTATTGCCTCTTATGAGTCCGGAAAAGCGATTCCGGATAGCAAAATCCTTCAGAAATTAAGAATGATTCTAAAAACCACACTATGAATTTATGATGAATGTATGCAATGTTTAAAGTAAAATGAAATAATACTGTTTGCATCTTTAGGTCGATCATCTGGAACAATTTCAGTGCATGATGTTATTAATTCTAACATGAGTTTGTTATCTTGAATTTTACAATTATCTAAGAATGATCTACAATTGTTTGTTTTTGCATAGGCTATTTGGGCTAAATTGGTATATTCTGAATAAGGTAATCCACCATCTGTTATAATATAAGAAGCAAGCAATCCAAATGAATAAATATCGCATCTTTCATCATAAACTTTATTTGTATCTTTAAGGAGTTCGGGTGCAGCCCATCGAACGGTCCCGATTCCTGTATGTGAAATATCTGATGAATCATGAGAATGAGATACAATCAAACCACAAGACATTGATTTGGGTATACTGTCAGCATTAGTTTTATTAAACATTTGTTTTGATACACCAAAGTCACAAATTTTAACAGCACCATGTCTATTTATGAGAATGT
>Ga0255779_1006216_pt1 | contig 10893 bp, 8 predicted proteins | sample 011ome_21_FD_179977 | JGI IMG/M metagenome (GOLD analysis project Ga0255779, IMG submission 179977) | Coastal salt marsh microbial communities from the Groves Creek Marsh, Skidaway Island, Georgia - 011508AT metaG (version 2) | ecosystem: Environmental > Aquatic > Marine > Intertidal zone > Salt...
AGGTAATATCCGTGCTGCTTGTTGGCGCACGAATAGCTGCCACCTGTGACTCAGAGACAGGCAAGGTCGCTGTCGCGCCGTTAGCAAGAGGATAGATAGATTCTGAAGCGGCACCTTCCAGCCCGGCGCCGTGGTTGGTAGGCATTGGCGTAGAGTGTTTGGCTACATCGCGTGCTAAGCCGCGTGACCCCGGCAACGTTGACGGCTGGACACTATCTGAAACGCCGGCAGCTACAAGCTCAATATCATGCTCGGCTAGCAATGTCCTAATGGGCGTCTCTAACTGGGGCCACTTAATCAGTGCAAGCATACCCAGACACAAGCCTAGAATTAGGCCAATGAGCGTAGAGCCACCCCGTTGACCTCTAAACATATTTACATTCTTTTGCATTGCTCACCTATCACGCTGCGCCAATCGATAACTTGATCTTTGACTACAGGGACAGTGTTTACGCTGGCAGCTGAACAGTTGCTGAATGCAGGGGATTTTTATAGCGCGACGCTTATTCTGGCACCACCTAGAGGAGATTGATCAATACGCAGTTGCCCCGCGTGAGCGGTCACAATGTCTCGCACAATGCTCAAACCGAGACCAAATCCATCGGGTGAGGGCTGTGAATGTATTTTTTCAGCGATCAGATGCTGGAGCTGCTCTTGGCTGAAACCCGGCCCATCGTCTTCTAGCGTAAGGACGACTTTAGCGTTTGGTTCACTCGGTTGGCCAAGCGTAAAGCGGATGGTGGTGTTGGCGAATCGGATGGCGTTTTCTAACAACGTGCCATAGAGATCTTGCAGGTCCTGCTGATTACCTGGAAACCTGGCCGAGGGAGTTTGGAATTCAAGCTGGAATGTCAGCGGCGCTTGCTTGGCACCAGCGCGTGGTAATAGCTGATACGCGTTGGTAATGCGCTCAATGACCGGTTTGATGAGCGTAGACTCAGTCAGCACGCCAGTTGTTTGTTCACTGAGGGTGAGTTTACGCAATTCTGATTCCACAATGTGCATCATACGCTCTGACTGCTCGGTCACCGCCAGACGGTCTTCGGGGTGTTGAAATGGTCGTGAACTCAATACCGCAAGGGGCGTGCGTAACACATGCGCGAGTCGCTCAAGAGAGTGACGCAAGCGCTGCTGCCTGTTCTGCTCATGCGCAATCAAGGCATTAAAACTGCCTACCAGCCCATTGAGCTCTTTTGGGTAGCTACCCTGAATATTTGCCTGCTCCCCACCTATCACTTTGTTTACGCCTGCCTGCACTTTTTTTAAAGGGCGTAACACCCATGACAGTGCTAAGGCTTGAAGTACGATAAGAACAATACCTAGTGCCAGTAAGACCAGCAGCAACGTGGTTTGTAGCTGTCTTAGATAATCTTGAGCGTCAGTGTTTTGCCAAATCAGTGCCAACTGGGTAGCCGGTTGCCCAGACATGGTATTGAATGCCTGTCGCGTGCATATAATACCCCGGTCAATACCGCACAGTGTTCCGTCAGCCCACGTGGTTGCTCTGATTGTAGGGTTGGCGTTATCTATCGATTGGCGTAAGTCTACATCCACGATCGAAGGTGATTGCCACAGTACAGTGTTATCACCAGCCAGTAATAAAGCTTTGAGAGGACTACCGCTGGTAAATGGGACTACCGATTGTTGTGCTAGCACCGGCTTGACCGACGCGACAACATCTGAAGAGAGCCAAAGTCCGGCCTGAGGTTTACCGGGGGTGGCCGCCTTTACAGATGCGCCGAAATCCTGAGGTGCAAATTGTCTCTTTGGTTGAAAAATCCACTCGCCGTCTTGCCACACAAGTGACTCCACAAGGAATGGTGCAAAATCTGCAAGTGTTGCTTGATAAGCGGTTTCAAGGCGCTTGTGTAACTCGGCGCGTGCGACAAATAGCAGAAGTGCGATAACCGCGGAGGTAACGATGACGGACGTCAACACCACGGTACTGCGCATAGAAGCGACACCGCTCACTCGTCACTACCTTCAAAGCGATACCCTTCACCGCGAACGGTAACGATTGGCAAGCTGGTCTGTTTCACGTCGGTGCCAGACTTGCGTTTTAGCCGCCCAATGAGCGCTTCCACACTGTTTGCCGACATTTCTATGTCTGGATCTCGCTGATAACACTGGGCAATCTCGCGCTTAGAGACCACCGCGCCATCTTTGGCCCACAGCAATTCAAGAATGGCATATTCGGAGGCTGTCAACGCAACTAGATCACCGTCTCGTAGCAGTCGCCTGCCCTTAGTGTCCAGGGTAAAGCCGCTAAAGTGCCACTCCACCTGAGCTAATCGCTCGGGATTCCCGTAACGCCGCAACACGGCTGCCACGTGGGCCAGTAACTCGTCGGCATCGACGGGTTTTTTAAGATAGTCATCGGCGCCCGCCTCGAGTGCCTCTACGACTTGTTGCACACGCGTGCGCGCAGTAAGTACAACAATGGGTGTTTTATTCCCTTGCTTGCGGCAATGCTTGATGACATCTAGCCCACCAAACCCGGGCAGTCCCAAGTCAAGAATAGCGATAGAGTACTGGAACTCCTCAATCTGAAACAGCGCCTCGGGGCCGTTATCAACCGCGTCAACGGTATATCCGGCCGCGCGTAGCTCGCTCGCTAACTGCTCCCTAAGCTGCGGCTCGTCTTCGGCGATTAAGCAACGCATTCGCTAAACATAACTTGAGTGGGAGACGTCTAGTATGGCTCGCAATAACGACTTAGCGCGGCTTCTAAAGCCTGCCTCGGTGTGCTTAGCACCTTAACAAATCGTTTGCGCGTTCGATCATTATGAACCATCTGCATTGGCAAGCCCGTCACTTTTATCGATTGATCGGGACGTACACGAGTGTTTGCAGCACGACAGATTTCACTGGTAAGCGCTTTAAGTTGCGCGGTAAACAATGCAGCGGTCTCAATGGCGATAGACTGTTGTAGGTCGTCATCGGTCGCTTTTGGGTTCAACTCGACACCCAAAGGAAACATCTGAAATCCATCTACCGCTAGAGATTGCTCACTGGCCAAAATTGCATCTTTATGCTCGGCAAACGCTGCAAAAGACTCGAGTACTGACGGGCTAGACAAACAGACAGACGGCAATAGGACAAAAAAAACACCGGCCAGAATAGGTCGGTGTTTTTTTAACTTGCGTTGCATCATATTTATTTCTACGCCGCTAGAGCTTAGAAATCGTCCTCAACATCCGTATCGTCAATAAAAGTACCCGACTGGGTTTGTCCCGTAGCTGTTGGCGCAGGTGCGGGTGCAGGACGCCGAGCTTCAGGTGCAGGTGCTGCCGCTTCTCGGTTAGCTGCGTCGGTGGCTTCAACACCTGCTTTCCCTTCTTGATAGCCTTGAGCGTATGCCTTGGGGTCATTTTTAGTTGCATCGGCAGCCGCTTTGCGACCGGCTTCACGCCCGCGACGTGCTGACTGATCCTCATTGATCCAACGTTTTAGAGCATACGTTTCTTCACGGAAGGCTTCAGATTTTGCCGCAATGTCACTATTGATGTATGCATATCCGACAAAAATGGGCTTTCCTGATGGTGCATGCATAGCTCTGCGGGGACTAGGTGACACTAGCCCACTGACAGCTACCGCACCCTCTGTGCTTTGCATCATTTCCTCTGACATATTTTTAAACGTGAAATCCTCTCGTCCTTCTGCGGTATCAACGCCAAACGACTTGGTTTCGGCGAGTCGCGTCACCTCAACATCGGACTTCATAGACAGAACAGCCATACCTTTTGCCTGTTGGCTCACAAAGGACCGTACTTCAGCTTCACGCCCCACATCGTTCGGGTCATATTCGGCCGCCGCGAAACCCACAAAGTTCACACTACCATCGGCCGCTAGATAACGTCGCGTGCCAATCATAGTTGACATATCAAGTGCATTTACCCATTCCGTAAAAGTTTGCTTGTTCGGTCGAGGCTTTAGCTTTGCATTCCCCAGCATCAAGGCTGCTGCATCCTCCTGCAGCTTTGGACTCCATGCTAGAACGCCTGCCATACTATAATCTCGCTTGCCATCGTATGACTCGGCCGTCTTGAGCATAACTGCGCCGAGTAGTGGCATGGCTGAAAACGATTTAACAGAGGTTTCTTGCGATTTTGCAAAGTCACCCTTGATTGCTTTGAGCTCTGCATCGGCTTGTTTTTCAACTTCTGCCTTCAGATCGGCTGCACGTGCAACACGTTGCCCAGCCTCGTCCAGTTGCGCCTTCAATTCCGCAGCACGATCTTTTTTGGCTTGCTCTATGTCGGCACTGCTATAAGTCTCGTCCAGTCGCTTAGCAATGCCGTCTAGTATGGCATTCCAGCGATCAAGCGTGGTTACACCCTCAAGGGCTTCGAGTGAAGCAACTTCCTCAGCAGCTAGAACATCCTCGTAATCATCAATTGCCGCATACAGGGCCTCATCTGCGGCAGCTAGCGCATTATCATACTCCGCTTTGAGCGCTTTGAACTGCGCTTCCAATGGATTTCCAGGAACTTTGATAATGACCGACGCATCTACTTCCTGAAAAAGTGATTCAATAATCTTTGCCTTGAGACGCAACTCTAATTCCGTATACAAAGCAGCGCGCTTATCAAGAAAGTTTCGTTGGGTAGGTCGTATTCTTCCGCTCACTTCGCCAACCATGACGAAACGATTTTTTGAGCTATCCCAGCCCTCAACCCAGCCTTTACTTGCCACCCAGTCAGACAGCACTTCCTGCGGATATGGGGATGACTGAACTGGCGCAGCATCGGTCTGTGCCGCTAAAACGACATCGGCACCACCGTCTTCTTGGGCGGCAGACAATCCACTGAAACTCCATCCGGCAATAATCACTGCCAGATAAGCGCTGGTCTTTAATTTGTTAAACATTATGGTGCTCCTCTCGCTATTCACTTAGCGTAATGCCGATTTCCTGAATGAACGCTGAATAGTACCTACCCGCTCACCAATCATCATCCGTTGCTTTTTTCTTGTCTTCAATGCTCTTTTTCGCACGCGCGGTTGCCTGACGTTTTTGTGCCACTTCGGGCGTATCACCGCGGGACTTCATGCGTAACACGAGGCTTTTGGGCTTAAAGGTGGTTGCCAAATCTTCATTGGTCGCCGACAGCCGGCCCAACGCGGTTTTTGGATTTACCCGCTCCACAGTCAGCACACCAACCAACGTTTCAGATCGACCGAGCGATTCACGCGAATACGGATCAATCATTTTTTCTCCGTAGCGGTAGACCTCATACGCGCTACCCACTTTTATGGTATCGCCTCCCTGATTAATCGTTGCCACATCACCGTTGATACTGACGATAAGCAATGGGTAGATAGCATCGATCATAGCCTCGATAATTCTGTCGGCCGCCAAATCTAAAACTCGGGTTCCCACGGCGACGGGGCCACCTGTGCCGGGTACCTCAGCGTCACGAAACGTAAAGACCTCGGTGCCCGCATACTTGACTTGGTCAGAACCCACATCGATTACCCTAAAAGTAATAGTGACCGTTGCCGTGGTCTGGGTAATCTCACGCTTGATGGTTTCAACGTAGGTGCTGCTTTTTTGCACTGACAGGCTTTCAAGCTGACCCACTATCATGTACTCGGCCACCAACCGGTTGGCAAGCTCCATGAGCGTGGTCATAGGCGTCAGCGGGTTATCCACCCTTAGACTGGCTTCCTGCTGCGTAACTGCAACAAATTCACGGTCGATCACAGAGAACCGACGGGTGCTGGTGACTTTGTCCACCAGGGTTTGTGTCAGCAATCGCGCAGCGTCGTTGGCATCCCACGCGTCGCCAAAGATGTTCACGCCTCCACGGCCCGCAGAGAAAGGAATAATAGCTAGGGGCTTGCGTTTACTCGTGCCTTTAACCAACTTGGCTACATTCGCTCGCACTTTTACTTCCCAACCGCTGCCGTCAGGCGTCTCCGATAAGATGCTGTAGCTGTCTACAACCCCACGTAGTGCGTCGCTCACCTCACTCTGCAGCTCTTTTCGCCACTCGTAAGATGACTCGTCGTCATTACCGCTCTCGACGGATGCGCTCTTCATTGAGTTTGCCGCTGCAACCGCTCGACCATTTACCTGTGCAATGGCCTCACCCAAGGCGGCCAAGGTTGCGGCACGCTTGGTCTCACCCCAGGCTGACGCCTCAACCTCAACCAATACGACTTTGTCTTTTGCCCACAAACTGTTGGGCAACAATATCGCCCACACAACAAGCAAGGCTGGCAGCCACTTGATAGCTGCCGGCCGTTGGTTGTTATACGTGGTATCAAACATCGCCGAAATCGAACTCGTCGGCACCCGAGGTGTCGAGTTCTTGCTCTTTACCGTAGGTGAGTAGGCCTTTTGCAAGTTTGCCCCAATCAACGATAAGCGGAATGCCCTTGGTCACCACCAGCTTACCGGGCGCAAGCAATTCAGCAAGCTTACCTGACATGGCTTCCATGGCTGCGTTGGCCTCGGCTACCTGAGCTTGCTGGGCCTCGCCCAAAGCCGCTTTTTCTTCCTCGCTCATCGTGGTCGCCGTTAATTCAGCTTGCAAACTCGATGTGGCCGCATTCATCGCACCGGTAATACCTGCGCTCGTCTCCTCGGCAACCGCATTAAGGGCTTTCGGGCCCCATTCGGCGGCTACGGGCACCACGAGTAATGCGTTCACTGTACCCAGAGCAAAGTCACCCCAGGCCTTGTTGTAACTGGCCTTACCTTCCTCGGTCATCTGCTCTTGGTTGTCAGTAAGCTCACTGATGAGCTCTGTGGAACTTGCGGATTGCTCAATCACACCCTCTAGACAGGCGGTATCGCAGTCTGCCGCGGCAAGTGCGGCACTGGCCTCTAGCGCGGCGGCTTCATCATTGCGGTTAAAAGCGCGCAACAATTTACTCTGCCCTTGGGCAACCTCTATCGTGGCCGCTTTGAATACCTTAACCAGCGCCTCTTGCTCAGAAGCCAGCGCGTAACGGATGCGGCTTTGAGAATCGAGTGCTAAATACACCGCGAGCTTTTCATCGTTGAGACCACGAATGAGTTCGCCCTCATCGACCTCTCCGCCGCCGCCCAGCATACTGGAAGCACCCTTCAAGAAGCCCATGGCACCGGATTCTTCTTCCTTCGCTGCCGCGGCTTCGGCCGCTTCTTTACTGCCAATGGGTGGGTTCTCTGGGTAGGTTTCTCGTAGCTCAGCCACATAAGCCGTCTGCGCTTCTTCGTCCATGGCTAGCCAAGCAGCAGCCGGAATTAGCGTGGGCTCAGCCTCGGCTTCCTCGGCTTCGTCGTTACCACCACCTAGTAAGCTGCCAAAGGGGCTGCTCTTTTTGGCACTGCTATCGCCGCTATCTTTGCTTTCTTCTTTCTTAGAACCGCCAAGTAATCCGCCAAATTGCGCATAAGAAATGCTGGGTAATGCAAGGCAGGCTGTACTGAGTAATACCGCTAATAATTTAAGGTTCATTAGTAAATCCCCTGAGCATAAAGTTGATTAATAATTTCTTCACTGGCTTGTTGAGCGGCCTTAATAAGGGCACTGGTTTCTGCTGACGTCTGGCTTCGCCCTTCGGCGGTCACTTGCGTAGGCGCCACCGACGCCACAACCTCGTAAAACAAACCGTCATCTTGATACACGGTACCTTTTACCTTCACTGTGCTAACAACATTACCCTCAGCACTTTGAGAAGCCATACCCACTTCGACGTCAACGGTAGCAATAACGAGTAGCGGTATCTTTCCTGCAATAGCGTTAAATGCCGCATTTTTTGTCTCGGGGCTTAAATCATCACCCACCGCAAATTCTGCCCGCAATGCATTCAAATCGAAACCCGGGAAGCGGCCTGCTACCTGAGATGCATCAATAGCCCGATACCCAGAAGAAGCAAACGTTTGGTTTACTGCGGCATCCAGGCCGTCGGCTTGGAAAACATCGTAGGCAATTTTGTCAGCCTTTCTTTCTGTACTACCACCAGTGGTGTTAACGGTGCGCGTAGAGCTCATGCCCGATGCTGACATAGAAGCACCCGATACATCGGCAGTTTGCTCCGCCTCAGAAAATTCCTTCTGCTCGGAAATTTTGGTGACTTTAGCGTCGTAAGATTTAACCGATGCCTGACGGCGCGCCACAAAAACGGCAGTCATACGCGACCGAGGCCCTTGCACGGCAGTGCGTTTACTCGCCATGAGTTGCGAGATAGCCCCTTCATTTACTTCGCCACGTACAGCAATTTGCAGTTCTTTGCCCTTGCACTTTTGCTTTACATTGGGATTCAGCAAATAGCGATCTATATCTGCCATGACATCATCTTCAGCGCGAGCAAATAAATCCGAGAAGGCAATACTTTTCTGAGCCGCCCAAGCACGCAGGGCGCTCGCTTTCGCTGAATTCAGCACAGCCATATATTCATCGTTGTCCGTTGCCTGCTCGCCTTTACAAGCTTTCGAGAGCCAGCGACCGCTTACCGCTTGGCTGGCCATCCCTTTTGCATATTGCGTACCGACAGCGGTTTCGCTTTTACCATCATCATCTTGACCCCAAGCGGGGTTGTAGAGGGTACAAGCAAAGAGGCAGAACAACGTTAAACGAGTTAGCTTATTATGCATCGATTGAATCACTATTAGTCTCCTCGGATATTGGCAAATATTTCTTTATCCACCGTTTCAAAATTCTTTTGAAGGGCCTTCCACTTGGCTTTGGTTTTAACATGTTTCGTTACCCAAGATTTATCCGGCTTGGGAAATTGTGAAAGAAACTCACTCACCAGCACCGAGGTGATCTCCTCATAAATCTGAACCACATCGATACTATCGGTCTTGGCGTATTCGCCCGTTCTCGCAATATTCATATTTTCATTTAGGTAATGGTCCCCGAAATCTGGATCATAAAAATCCACGCCCAAACTGAAAATATGTGATTTCGCGACTCGACTCTTGGACTCGTCTAAAATTTTCTCTACGTAACCACGCGCTGTTAATTTAATGGCGTAGTCCTCGGGCGGTAACGCAATATTAAAAGCTTCGCTGTCACCAAAGCGCAACGGCATGGCACCGGCTATAGCACCACCTAAACTGTAAGGCAGAACAGGAATCCGTTGCTGATCGGACATGGCTGCGGCAAAGGTAGCCGCTAGCCACCTGCGGTAAGCGGCTTCACTCCAGGCACTCTCTGCGAGCATCTCCTTGGTGAACTTACCTAACGCAACTTCTGTCACCTTAATATTGGCCTGCCAGCCGGAATGAAATTGTTGGTCTGCTAATTGACGCTCAAAGGCTGAAAGTATGCTTCTAGAGACATCCTCAAAAAGTAGCTGACGCACAAGGGCTCGTTTTTTGTCTTCAGGAAAGACGGTGACGTCACGCTCACAGCTATTAGGTGTCTCAACACGCAAAGGGAAAGCGCCGATCAACTTTTTCTCCGAAAAGTCGAATACCAGCACTTGAGCCCAAAGTCGCCCAAAGGCACAGACATTACCGCGAACCACACTCTCCTGAAACTGCTCAAAGTCCAACGCAAGAGCCAGGGCAATGGCATCGCCCGAGGTTGATTCTCCCATCGCTTGACTAAACCGAATATCGCCTCGCTTGACGCGCTGAATGCCTTCCCAGGCTAGTGTATTGAGTTTGACGAGGCCGACTTCATCGACCACTGACTTGGTCAACGGCAGCAACTCAGCGGTGTCGGCAACATTCCCTCTAAACGCAATACCTGCCCATAAAATAGTTTGGGCATCGTCTTGCCCGTACGCCAAGGACGAAGATATGCCTAGGGCAAGCATTAACGCTAGCCGTAGGGTTAGCCCATGCGCAAATCGAAAAAAACTATTCACCACCTACTCCTTTAACCTCTTCCAACAAATCCAGCGAAGCCTGTAACGTGACCTGACTAATGGCGCTACGTATCGCATCTTCATCGGTGACGTTACTTATATACGACACGGTAATGCCATGGCGAGCATCGAGCGCCCGCAAATCGGCATCATCCTGCGCTGGGTCTAGCAGTAGCAATAGTCGAACCGGCTCCAAAAAGTCCGCCGCTATACTTGCGCCCGAGAACAAATTATCAATGGGGTAAACCCGCTTTGCGCCAAACCGCTTCTGAAACACGCCCGAGGCAGTTTCAAAGGCATCATCAAGGTCGTAGAAGGCAATTGCACAGATACGCGACGTACTAAGCCAAGGCCGCGAGGCAAAAAAGCGTCGCGTTGCCCGCTTAGAGCCCGTGGCCGGCATTTCATAAACAAACGCCACCGTAAAAAAAGCCATGGCGGTTAAAACGACATAGGAGAGGTCCACCGCGTAACGCGTAAAACTAATGGAACCAAGGGTAATAAAGACAGCAATACTCTCGTAAATCACGAACCCTAGGTCAATAAGCTCTTCGTCCACGCCGTTGAGGTAGCACCAAGCCAACCCCCAAAACGTAGCAATGGCTAGCGCCATGATTAACCACCAGGGCAGCGTGAGTAATCCAGTGTCCGACAGCAAGTCATCTAAGGCTGTTGCAATAATCAAATTGTCGTCGGTTGCGGGCCCCAAGGCCGTGCCTTTGAGAACAGCAAGTCCAGGCGCTGTTAGACCCACAACAATGAATTTGCCGGCCAGCTCGGCAGCAATCGTCTCCTTCCCCTCGAGCAACGCGTTGTAGACGTCTACAAAGGAAAGTCGGGTGTAATCATTTTGCTTGTTGCGCCAGTTGAGCAGGTATTCGGGGTGCAAGAGTGAATTGTCTGTGGCTATCGCGCCACCCAACCTAGCCATTTGATACGCAATGGAGGGCAGTGTGAAGCCGTCATCGAGCCAATGCGGTTGCTGGCGTCTTACCACGCCGTCATCATCGAGCACCAGATTGTTGAGTCCCATGTTGGCATGAGCTTCGGGGAAGAGTGTATACAACACGGATAAGGTACGTT
>Ga0255779_1006224_pt1 | contig 10881 bp, 10 predicted proteins | sample 011ome_21_FD_179977 | JGI IMG/M metagenome (GOLD analysis project Ga0255779, IMG submission 179977) | Coastal salt marsh microbial communities from the Groves Creek Marsh, Skidaway Island, Georgia - 011508AT metaG (version 2) | ecosystem: Environmental > Aquatic > Marine > Intertidal zone > Salt...
AGTTGCTGATAATGGAAGTCAGCCAATTCGGCCACTTCACTGATCGCGCGGAAACGCCCCGCCAACGCCATTTCACGGGGGACGCCAACGGTGAGGTTCGGATTAATAGCTATAACTTGCTGCCAGTTTAAATAGCCGTTGCTGCCCGACGGCCTAGTTGGCGAGTGGGCTGACCATACGGGTAGCGGGGATGGTGCATCATGGGCCACCGGCCACCACGCGGCCATAATGACTTTGGCCCCAGCAGGCAGTGGGGGGACGGGCGTGAGCTTGGGTGTGGGCTCGCGATCGAGCACAGACCTAGATACAAGGGCACCGCTTTCTCTCAGGTGCGCCTCCGCTGTCGGATTGAAGCGGGTTTCCAACATAAGGGGCACGCCTGCGCTGAACATGCCGTCGGCCATTTCACCGTTGCGTCTCTGTAACTCGGATAAAGCTGGAAACAGATCTGCACGCTCTGGCCACACGGACCAGGACTCAGGGCGATCGATCAACACTGCCAATTCCGCTTCAAGCAGTGGCGCTCCATGGGCTGCAAAGGTGAGTGATCCGCTGTTCAAACTAACACTTGCCCCGCCGAGGACCTGTGTGGGCTGGAGCTGAATTTGCGCATCGGCCAGTACCCACGGCATCGTTTTCGGGTCCCCCACCCCCATAGAATGAGCAGGGGTCATCAAGATGAAGACCAGTAGCGGAAACCCAAGAAGCGGAAACCGAAGTTGCTGAGCCACCGGCACAGCAATCCGCTTGCAAAATAGCCCCCGGGGACGCCGACCTAGGAGCCCATTCATCTCACAATACAGCTCAACTCAATCGACGTTGAAGCGGATTTCGACGGGCGACGAAGACGACCTTGCGCCGAAGAAAATCCGGCTTTGGCGCAGCTGAACGCCACCTCACTTGGCACCGTGTTCTCGGGCAGTACCATCCTAAACCGCCCGCCAATATCGGTTACCGCCACGTATTCAATAAAGCCCGTATCCAGCACAACCGTCGCATCACTGATGAAGTCGCCCTCATTCGATCGAACGGAGCCAAACCAAACGCTGCCTGCTTGAAGATCAAACAGCTCGGCGGGTATGGCATTACCGTAGAACTGTGCCGCCACTTCGGTGCTCATCAAAAAGCTTAGAGAAACAGACCAATAAAATCGGCTTCTGCCCATAGTGAATTCACCAAAAATCCCGCAACAGCCAAATCATGAGGAGCATCAAGCCCCACACGGGCAACAGCAACCAGCGATCCATCAGCTGGCTCAGCCGCTTCGGCAAAGGCGCCACTGGGGATAAAACCGCCGCGATGAAGCCGGCTGCTGCGCCCCCAGTAAGCGCGGCTAACAGCAGACCATACCAGTGCATAACAGTGCCATCGCTTACGGTCAGATCAGCCCTACTCCAGGTGGCCGTAACGGGGTAGTAACCCAGTACAGGTAACTCGAACATAAACACAATGCCGTAAATCAAACAGAACGCAAAGAGGAAAGCCGTCGACGAAAAACGCATTCAGACTCCTCGGAAGTTGTTAACGACGTGACCAACAATAAAGCTGAACCAAACAATAAACCCTAACGTCAACGTACTAGCACGGGGCGCGCTGACCGGTTTAGACAATTTCCACTGGGACAGGTACAGGGGCAAAAGCCCAAGACCAATGGCTGCAAAATGCTCCTTGAGCTCGAACAGCCCAACCACCGGCAGCAGGCGCATTTCCTCTAGGGAAAAACGCGCTTCCAAGCGATATTCGGGATAGAGCACAGCGCCGAGACCAATACTCGTGACATACAGCAACGCCACCGCCCAGGGAAATGCCATGGGGTTGACTGCAGCGTAACGATTGATGAACGCCTCATTTCGGTTGGGCTCAGCCGTTCTCAAAACAGCGGTACATTGGTGACTAATGGCGCCAAGCAGCGCTACCGATACCAATCCGTGTATCAGCAGTAATCCAAGATTCACCAGCTCAAAGAAGCTCATCCATCAACTCAACGCGAATTAATTGTCCGGTGTTCTTATTCGGCAACCAAATGGTCGGGTGTGCCGCACTCTCGTCAACCACGACCTTACGCGCATCGTAGTAAACAGGCATCAAATAACTGATGACATCACCCGTGTTCGGGTTGAGACGCAATAGACGATCTGACCCGAGGGATGAAATCCAAACATCACCGCGATTATCCGGGCGGGCGTAATAGGGAGAAATATAAGATGGCGTAAGGGGATACTCGACAAAAGTATTGTCATCCAGATCAATGACGCCGACGTTGTCCGCGTAAAACTCACCAAACCAGAACCTGTTGCCGTCATCTCGATAGCCACGACGAGGATAGGCATGCTTGGTGGGCGTTGGATAAAACGACGACTCGCCAGACTCCCGTCGTCCCCGAATAATTCCTGAGGGAACCGGCGCAGTGCAAATAAAGTCGCCGCGGGCATCCTGATCCATCATGTAACAGTAGTTAAGCGGGTCATCGTGCCATGGATCCTCGGGTGGTGGCATGTGATCAAAGAGATTAATACCCTCTGCTAACTTGCCACTCTCGAGATTCAATTTATAAGCAGTCTCATGCCGCTGATGGCCATCTGGGATACCAGCTAGTCCGGTGGCCCAAATGCCCTCTTCGCCTTCACGAATGGGCGACAAAAATGGATTTCGCCAGATAACGGGTAAATCAAACGCCTGCCACTTTGCTTGCTGCGGAATGAACCGCGCCAGTTTGGTACCTCCTACCGCTGCCCAGATGTTTCCCATGGGATCGACCTGCACATCCTGCACACCTTGGATCCGATCTGTGCCCTCAGGAGGCGTCTCCGGGAGAAAGTTAGGGGCGGGCCACTCGGAGAATGTACCGGTTTTAGGATCCAGCATACCGAGAAAATCCCAACCCGTGTTGCCATACCAAACTCGTCCTTGCTGATCCACATCCAGGTCGTGGATCACACTGTTGGCTCGTGGCACTGGAAACACAGTGACAACAGCGCGTGTTCCAGCCCCGGCGGGTCGAGGCAGAAGTTCGAATTCATAATCCCAGAAGTCACGATCGCCGGTGAGATTTACCTGGGCGAGGAAATCCGCAATTTTGCGCGCGGGCGTGCCAAACCAACTCAATCCCTCAAGGGGCTGAGGGGGCGACACCACCTGGATGCGATTTGCGGAACTGTGGTCGGTCTCATAGGTCAGCATGCGCTGGATAACGGGCATAAATTCGTCGGCGCTGTAAGCTGAGCGCGCTATGCGTTCCAGGGAATGACAGAACATACAATTCACCAAATTGTGGGTGAACGCGTCTTTTATAGTCGTATCTCCGGGCCAGGACCGCAGCCATTCTAATGAAGTCAGCTGACTAGCCAGCTGCTCTCGAGAAACTGGAGAGAGCTTCAGGCTTATTTCCTGGGGGCTGCTGCTAATGCTTACCTCGCGCCCCGTTGTTTCAGTTAAATCAAAACCCGTGACACGAACACTGAGCGTGTAGTCACCCATTGGTAATCGGTTGGCTGGAAAAGCAAACACACCCTGAGCGTTGGAGGCCACCGATACCAGCCAATCACCCTGTTGAGGTTTAGCAATGACCAGAACACCCTCCATCGGTGCACCAACCTCGTCTACAACCACACCCCGCAGACTGGTACTTGCCATTAGCCGACTGGACATCACCACTAACAACAGTAAGGCCGCCGACACGACCCGTCGATTAATCCTCATCAAGATCCGATCACTCCAAACATCAGTCTCCCCTAAGAATCGACATTCAATGCGACTTTGATGTGACCTCGCCGGAAACTTTCTCTAAGTGCATGTCATAAATTTGCCAACCCACTCCAGGGGTGTAGCGCACCTTGTCATGGTAAGTGCCAATGTAAATATCAAGAACTCTATCTGGGTCTGAGTGCCACGCTTGAAGATAGCTCGTCATCGTTGCATGCCCGCCTTGACCTTTGTCATCAGGCAGGCTGTCGATACTGACTATCTGAGTGCCAATTAAGTGCTGAGTGGCGTCAAATGACTTAAGTGCCGATGCGGCAACCTGAACCCATGCCTCGGGTCCCTCGGCGCGAAACGGCTCTGTTTCACCGCCATTACTGGCCGATATTTTTACATCGGGGGTAAAGATGCGCTGATACACCGCTCGTCCCGACGCGATGCCCTCTTCGGTGTTGGTGCCGATTTGATCGGTCGCGCGGGCGTAGTGCTTCCGCAAGTATTCGATCTGTTGAGTAGCGACCATCCGCGCCACATCATCATTGGCAATAGCGGTCGCGCTGTTGATCGCCACGCCTATGCCCAATCCAATGATAGCGAGGCCCTGCATAAACCGCTGTGTTACCGTCATTCTAATCACTCCAAGATTTTTTGTTATGTGACTGGGCGCTATTTGGAAGCCCGCAACGAGATTAATAGGTTGCTACCTCTGACTGACGCACTGCTACTGCCCGTGGTTCCCGCCAACCGACATAGCAAAATCTTCTTGGCAGGCAGCGTCCGCCCGTTTTGGTAAAGGGTAGATGTATGCTGTTACTTGGCAACTCCCTTGCGGCCTTCCAGATAATCATTCAGGGTTTCGTGGAAGTACCGTACTCGCGTCTCTTGGTCCGCAAGATAGTAGTCATCAAAGCCCATGGACTCCCAACCATTCTGCTGCGCTTCCGCCAGCATCATGTCTTGCCACACGATTCCGCCCACAATTTCCGGTACGCCGCGACCACCATCAAACTCCACCGTTTCGGACTCAACCTCCTGAACGGGTAGCAGATCATTGGTCATCACGCCGTGGGCCATATCCTGCCCCTCCACTGGGAACACCATGCACCACAGATCGAAGGTGCACTTAGTTGGGTCTTTGGCATCGGGCTCGGTTCTAAAAAAGATCAAGTTGTCGGGTAAAAACGAGATCGTCACGTTGGGAAAGAACACCGTATGGGGGCTGTCCGTGAGCTCCTCATCATTCATGTGTTCATAATGCACATAACCACGCTCTTTCCAGAGACGTCGCTTCGCCGCTTTTAAATCCATCCAACCTTGAATGGCTTTGGTATCAAAGTCGGGGTAGCCGTCTGGGTCTATGTCCCACATTCGTAAAATGTCATCGAAGGGGTGCGGTTCACCCTCGGGCAACCGGTCGCGTAAGCTTGGACGCATGGGTTGTACGGTGCGTCCGTGGCCATTGGGCCAGATCTCTGAGCGCGCGCTCCAGTAATCTTGATCGATCCACGGAGGCACTTGAGGATGCGCCGTGCGGGTGTGATAAGACTCGCTGAAGTTCACCGAGGCAAACTTCCAGTTGGTATTGAGCTTAATCTTGCGCGCAAAGATACGAACAGCGGTATCCATCGGATAGTTTTTATAAATTTCCGGCATGGGATGGAGATACTCCATCAATCCCGGACTGTCGTCACTGAAGCTGTACCAGACAAAGCCGCCCCAGGTATCACAGCGAAGCTCCTTAAGCGTTAACTTTCCACAGGGGTTACCCTGAGAAAAGTTCTCTGGATCGAATACCGATTTCAAAACACCATCAATACCCCAAACCCACCCGTGATAAGGGCAGTGAAACTCCCCAACCGAAGAGCTTTGATCCACTAACCGGAGCGCGCGATGCTGGCAGACGTTGTAGAACGCGCGAATGGAGCCGTCCGCCTGTTTGACGCACATGACGGACTGGTTCATGAAATCGTGGACCACGAAATCTCCAGCCTCCTCCAGTTCGGCTGTCCGCCCCGCCACATGCCAGATTTTGGTCCACATGTGATCCCACTCTTTTTGAGCGAAGTCTCGAGAGTAGTAGCGATCGCCGCTGACCTTGTCACCGCGAAGCAGTTTGGGATCCCGGCCGTCCATAGTGTCTGGATGCGCCGGAATATTTAAAACTGGAATCTCAAGTGTGGTCATCGGCAACCCTCTGTCGGTTTTCTGGCCTACTCTGAGCGAGTCTAGAAGCCAGCGGAGTGCATGACAATCGCATTTGGCAAAGGGCAAAACCTGCGCTAGTACACCTGTATTTGAACCACCCGTCAGCCGATAGCGGTTGCCATCCAATCGTTAATAAACGCTTCCAACTCCGTTGAGACCAACTCAACCACCAGCTGCCCAACGGGTGCTCTGAGATAGCAAATTGAGCCATAGCCCTCCTCCGGACTACTACCTGCCGCCAATGGCTGCCAACCCAGGGCAGTCAGTCGCTCAGCCTCGGCCGCAACGTCGTCAACCCAAACGCCAACATGGCGCGAATCTGGAAGTTCAGTCACGCTGTAGAAAGCGCCCGTGCCTTGGCATAGCTCCAAATGATTTGGCCCTGGCTGGCTGTAGCAGGCGTGAACAACGACTTCATGGGAGCCCTGTTCAGGGGTCCAGAATGGTAGCGGGTCAAAAACCTTGGTCTCTGTAAATCGCAAACCCATACTGTTTTCGTAGAATGTTTTGGCGGCGTCGATATCCTCAACCACAAGGCCCGTGTGATAAGTGCGTGACCAATCGATCATTTGTGTTTTGCTCCAACTGATTCAAGTAAGTTGACGCGGCCAAGCCGCAGTGCTCAGAAATCTATGCTTCGTCGAAGAAGATACCTCAGCGGATGAAAAGGTAAACCGCTAACTGGTCATCATCAGTCAAAAACTGCGTTAGCGCGGAGACCGATCGAAGAGAAACCGCTAGAGAATGCGACAAACACTGTGGAGCATTGAACCTGCGCCCGAAGCGATGCATGAAGACCCAACGATAAACCAGCAGCATGCGTCCAAATAATTTGACGACGTTTACCGTCAACCCCATGATAAGGCCTGACCCAACAGATATAGGCAGATTTGGCATGGCCACTGCGCTCATCACACTCGGGCGGCTTCCCAAAGCCCTTACGCTCGCGCGCCACCTAAGTGCTGCCGGCTACCGAGTGGTTGTTGCTGAACCCTTCAAATGGCACCTAGCGTTGGTCTCTAGGGCTGTCTCACGGAGTTACGTCACACCTTCGCCAAATCTGGATCCCAGCGGCTATCGCGCCTGCCTGCTAGATATTATTGAGCGCGAAGAGGTGACATTGGTCATACCGGTATCCGAAGAAATACACCATGTGTTACCCCTGCGCGGAGATCTGCCACCACAGGTCTTACTTTTTGCTCCCAATTGGAATGATTACCTAACCGCAGCGGACAAGCTGTATTTTGCACAACGAGCTCAATCTCTTGGCCTCGCGGTTCCCACGACTCACATCTACGGCACGCCGGCGGCAGAAAATTTAGGTGTTGCGGATAATTGCATCTATAAACCCCGCAGGGGATGCTCTGGTGTTGGTATTGTCAGAGATCCCGATGCCCTCCCTGCACAGGAGCAAAACGAAAACACGGTTGTGCAAACCTTTATTGATGGTCAGGTAATTAGCTCTTTAACGTTAGTTGTAGATGGGTCTGAGGTACAGACCGTTGTTTATCAAGGCAAGGTCTTCTCAGGCACGGTCGCTATTTGCTTTGAACAGATTCAACCTTCGGCGGCGGTCATAGATTGGATACACACATGGACCCAATCCTTTGAGGGCAATGGCTTTATCGCCTTGGATTTTATTATCGATCCTCAGGGACAGCCTTGGGGCATTGAATGCAACCCGCGACTAACCAGTGGCATCCACTTCTTTACGAACCTCGATCAGCTTGCAGCAAAGCCCAATCAGCGGGACATCAATCAACAAATCGCAAATGTTGAGATCCCTGCGTCCGAGGCCGGTAGCGATTCAGTTCCTAACCATCAACCGACATTTAGCATACCCTCGCAATCCAAAGGGGAATCGACGCACGCGAAAACTGTACCCGCCACTGCACAGCGGCCCAAACGATGGCAATGGGGCTACAGCACTCTCACCGAAGCGTACGGCGCGCTTTTTAGGGGCGATTTTTCCCAGTATTGGCAAATCATGAAGCTGCTCCGAACCAGTCGCGACTGCGTTTGGTCATGGCGCGACCCGCTACCCTTTTTACTGATGACACCCCTATCAATATCCATCCTTTGGCCTGCTATTAAAGAGGGACTGACCTTGGGGGAGGCCTGTCAGCGAGATATCGCACCCCTGTGGGACAGGGGCTCAGATTCTGGAGTTGTAGCTCGTGACATGCCTTAGGTTGTCGCAGGTGGCATCAAATTTCGCGGCAGAAAAAACCGATGGGTTGCGCTGGACGCGTAGTCAGGCGCGCAGCGGGCCGAACACGCTGGTTGTCCTCCAGCGAAAGATCAAAATGGCGAACAAGCTCAGCAATGATCAGAGAAGCTTCAGCCTGGGCAAAGCCAGCCCCAATGCAGGTATGCGGACCTTGGCCAAAGGGAATATAGGTACCCGCCCCAATCTCTGCTTCCCGATGGGGCAAAAAGCGCTCGGGGTCAAAGCTATTCGGATTGTGCCAGTAGCGTTCATGACGGTGCAGCGTCCATGGGGAAATCATGACCAGGGCACCTCGGCGCAGCTTTCGCCGGCCAACTTGGCACGGGGTCATAGCGACCCGCGGCAGAAATGTAATCGGTGGATACAGCCGCAGAACCTCCTTAAAAAAGGCTCGAATCAGCGGCAATTGACGAATGTGCCGAAAGTTGATTTCGCCGTCACCCACAACCTCGGCAACCTCCTTACGCAGACGGAGCAACCACTCTTGCTGGACAGCCAAGAGATAAAGCGCCCAGGTCAAGGCACTCGCAGACGTTTCGTGGCCGGCAAGAAAAAACACCCCCAGCTGATCAATCAATTGATCGCGACTAAACCCCTCACCCGTATCCGAATCTCGGGATGCAATGACGTCACTGGCAATGTCATTGTAGGCATCGGGATTAGCTATGTGGGTGTCAATCAAGTCTCCGACGTGGTCGCGAATTCGCCGGCAGGCGGCGAGCACCTCGGGGGACTGGGGCATGTCTGCCCAAGCGGGCTGAAAAATGAGACGGAAGATATCGACCTGCGCTACCGAGCGCTCAAACACGGTAAAGTCATCAAACACCTCTGTAGCTACCGAGGACTGCAGGGGCAGGGAAAATGTCGTCCTGCAGATGACATCGGCGGTGAGGTGGCTCATTGCCAGGTCAAGGGAGAACGGCTGGCCGCTCGCGCTATAGTCCCGCCAGATGGCCAAGTGGTCAGCAACCGCCGACTGCATGGCGGCGAAGGCATGGCCCACGCGCATGTGACTGAACGCCGGGTCAATCATACGACGCTGCCGCCGCCAGACATCACCATCGGTCACAAAGATAGAGCCCCCAATCAGTGGCTCCAGGGCATTGACCATGAGATCGCTCTTTGGAAAGCGAGTACCGTCGTCTCTGAGGATCTCTTCGATCAATTGGGGATCATTGAACAGAACCGTCGAGCGCCGAGAGTACCCAAGATCCCCCACGTCAAAGCGGTAAGCACCCCCTGGCATAAGCTCGAGCAAATTGCCGTCACCGTGCCAGAGCACGCGACACAGCGCGGGCAATGCCGGCAACGGTCGGGGGTATGGCGGTTGGTAGCCGCTGGTCTCAGCCATATCAAGAGGCCCTATCTAAATTCACTTCAGTATGGGAGGAGCCTCGAATGTTGTCGACCTTGTTCATCTTCAAAAGCCTGATCGCTATACACATCGTCGGCGGATCCATCGGCCTGTTGAGCTTCTGGGTGCCCGTGGCAGGACAGAAAGGGGGCGCAACTCACCGGCGCTTTGGCAAAGTGTTTATCAACACCATGCTGATTACCGGTACAACTGCGGTGGCTATTGCCATCACCACCTTGTGGGACCCCGAGGGGACACATCCGCATTTGGCCCAGCACGCGGTGTTCTCAAATCCGCTGCTTATTGAGGGTATCTTCGGCTGGATGATGCTCTATCTTGCTACGCTCACCCTCAATCTGGCTTGGCATGGCCGACTGTGCATGGTTAACCGGAACAATCACACTGCGAATCGAGCATGGCATAACCTACTGTCGCAAGTGCTGCTCACCGCTACCGCTGCCAATTGCTTCTATCGTGGCTGGGAGTTGGGACAGCCCATGATGCTCGGCATCTCAATGGTAGGCTTTGCCACCGTGGGCACCAATCTTTGGTTTCTCTATATTCTAACGCCCAGTCGCACCGAGCGTATTCGCGAGCACATCAAAAGTCTGGTGGGAGCAGGAATTTCGGTTTATACCGCATTTTTCGCATTTGGCGCGGTGCGTATTATGCCGGAACTGGCGCTAACCCCCGCGCTCTGGTCGGTGCCTCTTATCGTTGGTCTAACCTTAATCATCTACCATCGAAGAGCGGTGGCGCTGCAAAGCATTGCCCGCGGCCTGACCCAATGACGCAATCTGAACGCGCGATTGTCATCGGAGCGGGTGCCGGCGGGCTTGCAGCTGCCATCGAGCTGACGGCTGCAGGCTATGATGTCTGCGTGATTGAGGCGGCTAATACCGTTGGCGGCAAGATGAATCAGGTTGTGGTGGAGGACCATAGGATAGATACCGGTCCGACGGTATTTACCATGCGGTGGGTTTTTGAATCGCTGTTCGCAACCCTTGGCTACAACCTAGATGACGAACTGCACCACAGCGCAATGCCCATTCTTGCGCGCCATTGGTGGCACAACAAAACCACACTCGACCTGCACGCCGATATCGATCAGTCGGCAGACGCCATAGGCCAGTTTGCAAGCAGCGCAGATGCCGCGGGCTACCGTCGCTTTTGCGCTGACTCAGAAAGTATTCATGACACGCTTCGGGATACTTTTATGGCGGCACAAAAACCTAACCCTCTCTCCCTGGTCCATCGGGTTGGCTGGCACCGAGTGAGTGCCCTAATTCAAACCCGCTCTCATCAAACCCTGTGGCATGTGCTATCACAATACTTCAGAGACCCCAGGCTGCAGCAGCTATTTGGTCGGTATGCGACCTATGTCGGCTCGTCA
>Ga0255779_1006230_pt1 | contig 10875 bp, 15 predicted proteins | sample 011ome_21_FD_179977 | JGI IMG/M metagenome (GOLD analysis project Ga0255779, IMG submission 179977) | Coastal salt marsh microbial communities from the Groves Creek Marsh, Skidaway Island, Georgia - 011508AT metaG (version 2) | ecosystem: Environmental > Aquatic > Marine > Intertidal zone > Salt...
AGACCTTCTATAATCGTTCTTGATGAACTTCCCGAAAAGAAAGAGATGCAGAAACGCCATTCCCATAAAGTGTGCAAGGCAATATGTCTCAATGGCAAGCCATGTTCACACAAGCCACAAACCGGTCTCGAGTTCTGCAAAAGACATTTAAAGATTTATGACCCATAAATCCTAAACTATGTTTGTGGACATACAACTTGGTGACGGGGTCATTCTCGCCGAAATGATCGATGAGAAAGAAACTTCGGTGTTGGTGAAATGTCTAGAAGAGACGGATAATCAAGGTCATTACTCATTCAGAAATCCAGTCTGGATAAGCAAAGAACACATAATAAGTTCTTATTCGGCTGTCAGGGACATGGATTCACTTGGCTACGAAGAGGTGAGTGACAATCTTTTCATATCAAATGACGCTTCGGATGAAGATTTTGTCCCATCGGAGGACGAAGAGGACGACAACGACGACGACACTTCACTTTGTTCCGACGATTCTTTAAACTAATTGGCCTACGTTGTTATGGTATTACAAAAAATGGTTGGAGGTGCACGAGAAATGGAAGCTGCAACTCGAGCATGATGGGGTTTCCGGTTGTGTTTTGTCGCTCGCACAACAATATGTCTCCCTTGAAATTTTTCATGCCATGGTTGATAAGAGGTTACGCCCATACACACTATGATCGTGACGTATTTCTGTGGTATAGAGTAAAAATGTTCGTTCGCATCATGTTTCTTGAACTCCAACCAGCCATAACAAACGTAGGCGATGTCGTAAAAACATATTTTGATAGAATAAGATTTCCAAAAAAGAAAAAGAAAATGTGTGTGGTGTGCTACGAAAACAAGAGACCTGTGAAGATAAATTGCAAGCACAACGTCTGTGTCTCTTGTTTGAATAACATCGTGTATTTAAGCAGTAACTATGCATTTAAATGCCCCATGTGTTCGAAAGTTTTACTTGGGGAATTATCGACTCAATAGCAGATTTAGATATTGTTGGAAGAATAACATTATCCTGTGGCAATTCATAAGGAGGTGTTAATGGATTAGTTTTTATATAAGAAAATTTATGCGGAAGTAATGTAGGTATAAATATTTTATTTTCAATTTGTTCTTTTAAACTTGGATACTTTTCTAGTAATTTTTTTTCATTATCAGTGCGTTTTCTTGGTGGAACTTCATGTGTAATTTCACCAAAACCTCCCACGTAACGTATATCATCCTGTCTCCTGGTTTTAGGTTGTCTGAATCTTACAAGGATCACAATGTCCATGTTTCTTATACTTTAGATGGAAGAAAATTTATCATGAAGTTCAAAGGCATTTTTGTATGTTTATCTTGCCATTTTTTAATATTACCAATTTCATCCATAAATTGAGTATCGGTTTCTATTTTATTTTTTTCAATTTTCTCCAATAATTGTGTACGTTCTTGAATTGCCTCATTTCTAAAAATTTCAATTTGCTCTAATAGTTGTTTACGTTCTTCATCACGCTGCAGTGCCAATTCCTTGGCATCTTGTGCTATCTGTCGAAATTTCTTCTTCGTTGCAGAGTCACGTGCCATTTGTGCCTTTCTTGTTGCCTCAGCTTCCACGGCAATACTTTTCATAACTGTATTTTTTAAAGCTTGTGTTTGTTTTAAAGAATAAGCAATTGCCTCATTTTTCGCATCTATTTTATTTTTTTCAATTTGCTCTGATAGTTTTTTACGTTCTGCAATTGTCTCAATTCTCATCTTTTCAATTTGATTGAATAGTTGTTTACGTTCTTCATCACTCTTCAGTGCCAAATCCCTGGAATCTTGTGCTATCTGTTCAAATTTCTTCTTCGTTTCAATGTCGCTTGCTTCTTGTGCCTTTCTTCTTGCCTCAGCTTCCACGGCAATAGCATTATTAACTCTGTTTTCTAAAGCTTGTGTTTGTGATATAGAATGAGCAATTGCCGCTTCTTTCGCAGCTTGTGATTGAACTCCAGCATAAAGAATTGCCTCATTTTTCGCAGCTAAACGTGCTGCTTCAGTAGCTCTTATAGCCGTCGCGTCGTCGTACCCACTCCCTATGCTCGGCCCTATGCTCCCCAGCAGCGAGGTTGTAAAAAGACTGCCCCACATATTCTATTAATTAGATTGACTTTTTTTTCAACGTACCTGGACCCTTGCTTCTATCTATAATGATATTAACCGGATGCCCTCCTTGTGAGTAAAATGATTGTTCGTCCGATAGTCAGCAGATTCCTTATCTGTGATATCATCGCCTCCGGCGGTTCTGGCGCCTCGGCGCAGGGTTTGGTCTGGGTATTTGCATTCTGCTTTGAATATTTTCAGTGTTTGGTCTGGGTATTTGCATTCTGCTTTGAATATTAGCAGGGTTCGGACTGGGTGTTTGCATTCTGCTTTGAATATTTTCAGTGTTTGGTCTGGGTATTTGCATAGTTTGCATTCTTCTTTGAATATTACCAAGCCTTGAATTAATATTATTAATTTTAGATGTATTTAAATCTTGCATTTCATTAATTTCATTAATTTTAGATGTATTTAAAGTTTGCATTGTATTAATTTCATTAATTTTAGATGTAAGTTCATTAACTTTAGATTCACTTTCTCTAATTTTAGGTACCCAAAGGTCGTAAATACCTGGTGCTTTATTTCTCAACTCAAGTCTTTGTGCATATTGTCTCATATAGTGTATCATTGAATTATATCTATTTCTTGTCCGTGTATCTTGCGCTTCGTTACGTGCTTGTACCGCTGCTGGCATTAGTCTATCATAAATGTCTTTTATTTCTGCGTTTCCTGCATTGAGGACGGAGGATTCCTTATTTGCGATTTCTTGTCCTCTGCTTAGGTATGCATTGACTTGATCGGTGTTCATATTTATTAATTAGATTGATTTTTTTTCAAAGTACCTGGAGCCTTACTTCTATCTACAATGATATTAATCGGATGTCCTCCTGGACTATAAAATGACTGCTCGTCTGATGTGATCACTATGTCACCCGTAGGTAGTGGTGCACGTTTTTTGACTGCTTCAATGAGTTTAGTGTAATTTTTGAAATTACTTAACTCCGCCGATTGTAGGATTATCTTTCTCTTTGTGCTATCGGGAAGATCGTCCCAGTCTGGTACGAAAAATTTCCACCTTTCCTGTTCCTTTTCTACTTCAAAAGCCTTATTTTGTTTTTCTTCAAGTGCCTTGATTTCTTCAATTTGTTTAGGATCTAAACCTTCTTTAATAAAAAGTGTAGATATTAATGTTATAAATGAAACCAGAGCAATTAAATACATCTTGATATTAATGAACAAAATGTTCTACACTAAACTTTGGACGAACCAAACTTTTCACTTTGTCTTCCACACCACCGAGGTTCCACACATGGACTGGGTGGCGTTCAAAGAAGATGTGAGAAATTGCTTCAATAAGGAGCAGTTTAATTTTTTATTTGATTTTTCAGATGTCAAGGTGGTTCAAGTTGCAACCATCCCACGACTAATATGGGAGTTCAGTTCCCTTATGCGCGAGTTGAAACCCAAGACCGAAAGACAGGTCATCCGATCGGCGATCGTGACCAACCCGACGTTCTTCACATTCAAGTTCATCGAGAGCATCATCTGGATGTACAGGAATGTGAGGCCCATCAGCGTCGTCAGGACGTTACCAGAAGCGTATGATTTTCTCGGGTAATACTAATATGGATCTTCGCACAGACTCCGAAGTTCACTATCTTTACATTGAAGGAACATCAAACGTTTCCACGAGACAGTTCCAAGAGATTTACCGTAATATCTACCAGGTGGATCTGGTTTATGCCGAGGCGACTGTTTTCACTGGGGGTAACTCGATCGTCTATGACATCGAGGAACTCCGTTCACCTTTCACCGACAGTGCCGTGACGGCAGGCGCAGACAGTTCCAAGATCCGCGGCTTCTTTGCCACCATTCCTCCCAATGGCGTGGCGGCTGGTTCGGTTCGATACTTCCAAGAGAATACCGATTTCAAGTACAGTGTTCAGTACAAGAATCCAGTGAGCTTCGATAAACTCACCATTCGTGTATTGGACAGTGCTGGTTCTACTGGCACGGCAGCGGGCCACAAGATTCTCCTAAGGATCCACATGGGGAATCCCAATATAAAACCTCAGATGCCCGTGGACTGGCGTGACGAAAATGAACAACTCTTCGTGCCAGACTCCTTAGGTCTGCTTGGGAACTAAAACGATCGGACGCGGTTTAGAAGCCTTCTGACGAAGGTTGGGCGCCACATCGTCCTTGCGGAACTTGCTAGTCACCTTGAGCATAAATGAATTTTCGTTCAACCCCTGGAAATTGATGGGCGTTCCGTCCGTCTTCCTCCATCTCACAGTAACCCTGGACAACTGCGAAATAGGAGGATAGTAGTCAACTGCATAGATGTAGTCACTCGTCTCGGAAAAGTGTTTGATGGCACCCGAACTGACGTCCAATACGATGGGACCGAAATTGTTTTGAGAAGCCGACGTGCTGAATGAGTTGGTCTCAATCTTTTGTGCCTGCTGCATGCGACTTGTATTTAGTTCGGCGACATCTAAAAAGATGTAGTTGTCTGCTGTGAGATCCACCAATTGGTCGGACTTTAGGAATGTCGTGTTCTGGTAACGGTCGTTGTTGGCGTAGAGATTGAACGTCGTGGGTGGCGTTTGATTTGCTACCGAAGCGGAAGTCCCAGCTGACGTGCTCGTGAATCCCATCAGGGTTGCCAGCGTTGATGACAAGGTCAATGTGAAGTTTCCACTCGGATCCGTCGTGGGTCGCGAAAGTAGGTATTTACCTTCATTGGACAAGTAGGTCACTGACACGTTCGTAACCGGTTCGATGGCATTCTGAACTTCTGCCGCCAGACCATTTGCTGAGTAGAAACCATTCGGAAGCGAGAAGGTACTCCCGTCCAGCGATATCACGTTGGCTCCATCTGGAAGATTCTGAATGACGTTCGGCACGGAAGCCTGAACCAATTCCACTCGCGTGACGTCATGAATGGGATTGGTCAGATGCATGGTGTAAGAATTACCCGAGGGATACAGAGTCGTGTCCCTGAGATTCGAGTTGACCACGAGGTAATGCGTCTCCATGTTATTACTATTTAATCAGATTTTACTTGACCTTAAAAAGCGTGTCCCATCCATAGGGAAGTGCCCCTGGGATGAATGACAATATCCAGGTGATAAAGTACACTAACCAAATGATACCCATAGGAACATCAGCAGTTGAAATTATACTCCCAGCAAATGAACTAAATTGTCCTCCAGACTTGTAAAATTCTATAATATTTTGCAAAAGGTCCATATTTCCTCTCGGAGAACCCATGATAATATCCACAAAGGAACCTATCATTATTCCAATATATGCAGATTGCCATACCATCCAAGGTTCTTTTGTATTTTTGTTGTGGCCGACCAACAATGCATATACAGCACTTGATACAATGAACGAAACCAGCATGTTAATCCCTGGATTTCTTCCGATCGCCATGGCTGGAACCACCGAAAGAAGAAGTGTCACAAATCCCCCTGTAAGTGTCCACCAACCTAAAACAGTACCATAATTAATAAAAAATGCAAGACATACAGGGAATAACAACATTCCTAATATTGTTGCCCCTGGGATTGGAAATAGTGTTGAAAGTAAACCAAAGAAACAACCAATACAAAGTGAAAATATGAATGCAACCTTTCGCTTGGTGATGTTTTTTGGGTCTGCAACGTCATCGTCAATATGCCATAGAGCAAATGATATTGCAGCGATACTCATTGCTACAAGTGGAGGTGTGCCGAGAGGTGCCAGAATAAATGTAAAGGCCATGGTCATTAACATGAGATTTTTCCAAGATAAAAGTTTATCAATCGGCTGAACCATGTTCACTAATACCAGGGACTAAAATATTTTCATATAATAAGATGGCCGAAGAAGGGATCATACGTATAGTGTCTGGTCTTGGGTTATTGGCATTATCACAACTGATACCATACGATAATCCCCAAAAAGATGAAGGCGTTAGAGCCTTCTATTTTATCATTTATGGTTTGCTTGCATCTATAGGACTATTCTTACTTACAATGACGATGGGAGATGTTACACTTTTCTGGGTTTCGTTTCCACCATTTGTGGTAATTGTCCCTTTAGGAACATTGTGGTTAATAAAAAGAATCGCAGAACGAAGCAATGATAACAATTTCAAAAATGAAGCCAAATCATATGATGATAAATTCAAAAATTATTTCACGTCATGGTGGGATTTGATAAAAAATATTTTTTTGGATATTTGGTCACTTCCTCTCAATATCTGGTCCCTTTTCATATACTATGCTGTCGAATTTTTAAAAATTATAAAAATGCCATTTGATGCGGTCTATGACGGTTTGGTTAGTGTATCTGGCTCTATGGGAGATAGTATAAATGCTTCATTTGACGGAATGAAAAACGGTCTTAAAGAAGTTAGACGATATTTCAAAGTACTATTTGTTGATGCCTTGTGGGAGTTTGTGTCTCTGGGCGGACAAATATGTTGCAGCGTACTACCCCCTCCTTTTAACAAAAGCACGAAATGTGAAAAACAAACAAATTGCATGTCCAAAACAAACCGTGAAAATGTTCGTGAAAAGATTATAAAGGATGCCGAAGCAGAAGCAAGAGGAATTATAGCTAAGGCAGAAGAAGCGGCCGAAGGTATTGTAAAAGCGGCAGAAGGAGCGGCCGAAGGTATTAAAGAACTGGCACGAGGTGTGGCTAGACAAATTGAAAGAGAAGCCAAACTTGCAGGAGAGGCTATCGTAAAATTAGCACGGGGAGATGCTGATGGAGTTATATTAGCCGCAAATACGTTTTATAATGGTAGAATTGCTGCTGCAAATTCTTACTACTCATTTTGGACGGGTCAGGCTAATACTGCATGGGGCATCGCGAAAACGGCGGCGGACTTGGCTAGAGCCGAAGCGGCAGGAATAATTGGTCGGGCCGAGAGTGAAGCTAGAGGTATTCTCAATGCTGCATCAAGAGGCGATTTTAGTGGCATTATTGGTTACACAACAAATGCGCCTCAGATAATAAAGGGGTTTAATAATTACATGTTAATGAGAGCTGCCTCGGGTGACAGATTTGCGCAACGGATGGTATTCTATAGTAATAAGTCGACACAATATCGAGCGTTGGGCGATACGATAATTAATGATTTGAAATCCGGGGATCCCAAGGCAGTTGGAAGATCCTTGATACGTGTGGGAAATACAGCATGGGAAGGAGCACAAGAATTTGGAAATGAAATGAAGAAATCAGGAGAATGGCTTGGTGAGGGTGCAAAGGACTTCGCAGAGGATGTGGGGGGTGGGATTTCGTCGGGCGCGACGGCTGTCTGGAATTTTGTTACTAAGTGATGTACGTCTAAAGAAAAATATAACTCGAGTTGGGACCTTAAAGAAGGGTGTGGGAATCTATACATGGCAGTGGACACAAAAGGCCCTCCGCCTCGGAGTAAATCCCAAACGGACCAAGGGTGTACTGGCACAAGAGGTAATCAAGGTCGATCCAAAAGCTGTTACCAAGGGACCTGGAGGTTTCCTTTTTGTCAGTAAAAAATACTACTAAGAAAAATTATTAGCCTACTATAGATGATAACTGCTTTAGCACTTTTAATAGTACCACTTTTGACCGATGACAGAACATTCATCAATGTTTCTGCCGTGATATTCGGAATGTTATTGGGTATGATCGAAATGAACGAAGGGATAAATTTTCTAGGACTAATCGGATTTTCCAGGATGGTTCTATTTGGTTTACTCTACCTTATGTTTGCTTATCACATTGCTTATGGTGAAAATATGTTAGATTTACTCAAACCAAATACACAGACGGTGATACATGGGTTTAATACAACATCAAAAGTAACTAAAGAAAAATTAAAAAACTTGATTGGTCATGATATTGTATTTCTCAACGATTTTGAGGGAAACATCCTTTATCGTGTTGATGTTTTCGACAAAAATGAAGCAAATAAAGTTGCTAAATTTATTTCATCTAAATCTTTTTTAAATAACTTTAATGAAGTGTCTGATGTTTTAAATCCGGTTATAAACTCTAGATTTTTTGGTTCCTTATTTACATTTTTGTACACGTGTTCAAGAATGTATTTTTATGTTGTGAATACATTTTTTGTTGAACCAATTAGAAAATCAATTCAGATAAGTTTTAACGTTTTGAAAGGAATTTTTGTATTTATAGCTCGATCAATAGAAACCGCATGGGAAATTATTATCTCTCCTCTAAAGAGACTTAATGATACCATAGAAGCATTTTCTAACTGGGGTTTAAAAAATTTTTCAGATTACATGGTATTGTGGATAACAAATTCCACAATGTATTTCTTTTTCCAAATTCAAGAAATGCTTAATGATTTTACAGGAAAATTTGGTGTTCTCAAAGACGCGCTACGTCTAGATATAATACCATTGAATAGATCAGAAAATTATATTTTCGCATAGTAGAATGGACGCCCAAGACGTCATAAAAATCATTGCAGTCTTTATCATACTTCTTGGAAACTACATGGATCCACATAATGAAATAAATTTATTTATAATCCGATTTAAATCACAGTGGTTACTTAAAGCAATTATTTCACTTTTGGTGGTTTTCCTTTTAAATTTGATTTTTAAAAATGATTCACAAAATGAAGAAATTATAAATGAAATAAAAGAATATGACCCTAAAAAATGGACCGAAAGTTTTCCTAGCATATGGGAAAAAATTAAAGAATTTTTAACAGAGTTTTTCGATGGAATATTAAAAAGTGTCGAAGAATGGGCAATAAACGCTAGTAATTCAATTACAAATTTCTTTAATAACATAGGAATTTGGTTTTTAAATCTGGGTACGTGGTTTGTCAATTTTTTTGGTGATATTGGAAACAATTTAAAGACCACTGCAGACGATTTTAGTAATTGGCTCGGAAATAAGTCTGCTGAATTTGTTAAGTATTATGTTTTGGGTTTTTTTATTTTCATAGCTGAAGTTGTGCGAGATTTTGTCATAGGGTTTTTTACAAAAGTTTTAACTATACCAGGTTCTATCATAAAAGGTATCGTATACAGTGCATTTCCAAACGATGCAATAAAGGCTATAAATTTTATATCAGCTGGATATTTTGATAAAGCTGTTAATGAAGTAGCTAACTTGGTCAATGGAACATTTAAGCCTGTAAGTGATGAATTAAATAAAGGATTTGAACTTATTGATTTCGAAGACTACTATTAAGGCTTCCACGCAAGGAACCACGGCAGGATCAACATCCCCAATGCCAAGATCACGAGGTCAATTTTAAGCACCTTGTTCTTGATATCGGGACACCAGTTCTTGTACTTCTGGATCTGCTCGCTGTCCTTGGGCTTGGCCCACCAGTAGAACAAAGCCAGGTAGGTCGGTCCGAGGTTTCGCTGACACTGATACCAGTGATCGTACCACGCCAACACGATGTACGGGAAGTACAAAAGACCCAACAGCACCCACTTGTTCTTCGGCGGAAGATACCAATACCCACCTGCCAACGCCAACGTAAACCAGATACACTTCCAGTTAGCCACGGGCTGCGTCTTGTCACACTCCTTGTGATCGTGTTCTTCCATTTATAATACTACCATATTATAATATGCTCATCCAAGGCAAAATACCAGAGTCCTATGAAATGACCATCCTTCGAAACCACTACAAGAGCAACGGGAAACCCACGGCCGACCACACATGGACCGAGGACGTCAAGGAACCCACCATAAAAAATGCCATAGATACGCTGAGGAGTTCGTCCATTATTCACGACACCCTTTTGGAAAACTACCCTGGTTCGACCATCCGCTCGGTGCCATCCATAGACGAGGTGTTTGTCAGCGTGTCGCCCTTGGACGCCAAGGCCAGTGATCGGGTGCTCGTGGACTGTCACTACGACGCGCCTTACAAGTTCATCGAAGGCCCGAGCAAGTTGGTGAGAATCATTCTGGCACTGAACGATAACTCGACCGTATTCACACAGGTCGGCGACAAGACCAGCAAGTTGTCCACCGGAGATTTCAACGGCATCGAATACAATAGGGACTATCACTGCGTCCGTGGAACCATCCCGAGCGGCAAGACCCGCCTCATGCTCAAATTGCACTACCTCGTCGTGCCCGATGGAACTCCAGAAATTTTCAGTCAGTGGTCTATATTCATAAACTGGCTGTGGACCAAGGTGACCCGCTTTCTGATGCGCAACTCGGCCAACCCCACCAATCCTCTTCAATATCTTCTGGCTTACATTATTCAATTCGCACGATTCTTCTATAATAAGATTTGGTACTTCATCGTTCTGTTCATAGCTGCGTGGTATTTAAAGAAAAGATTCTATAGATGAATACCAAAAATATGCAAACCTTAGTTGTTCAGAAGATGCATTCTGATGCTATGTTACCGACACGGGGCACAGAACTTTCCGCGGGCTATGATCTCTATGCCTGCTCGGACTGCGTGGTCCACGAGGGTAAGAGGTTCGTGGTTCCCACGGGGATTCGAGTCAAGATTCCCGAAGGATGCTACGCCCGCATCGCCAGTCGCTCGGGACTGACCGTAAAGCACGGAATCGAGGTGGGTGCTGGTGTCATCGACAGGGACTATGAGGGTGAACTTCGTGTCGTCTTGTTCAACCACGGGAACCGCCCGTTTCATATTAAGCAGGGTTATCGCATTGCCCAGTTGATTCTGGAGCGTTATGAGCATTGTGACCTTGTTGAGGACCCGGATCTGTATCCACAAATTCCCATTCAGGATAATCCAGTGGCTCCCGACCCGTCAGAAATCCCAGACCCTCAGTTCAAGCCAGATCTC
>Ga0255779_1006242_pt1 | contig 10863 bp, 7 predicted proteins | sample 011ome_21_FD_179977 | JGI IMG/M metagenome (GOLD analysis project Ga0255779, IMG submission 179977) | Coastal salt marsh microbial communities from the Groves Creek Marsh, Skidaway Island, Georgia - 011508AT metaG (version 2) | ecosystem: Environmental > Aquatic > Marine > Intertidal zone > Salt...
AGTTATTACTGATATATGCAGCGCGTCGCTCTCATGTCATGGATACCATCAAACCTACCCTTAAACAGGGTACCTGGGTAATCTCGGATCGTTTCGCCGATTCTTCAAGAGCCTTTCAGGGCGTTGCCGGAAATCTGGGTATTGATGTTGTCGATAGAATTCATGAGGAAGCGCTGGGAGATTTTAATCCGGAACTGACCCTAATACTGGATCTGGACCCTGAGATTTCACTTTCCCGGGCTGATGCCCGCGGCGGTGCGGAAGATCGCTTCGAGCAAAAAGGCATTGAATATCAGGCCAGGGTAAGAGAGGGCTTCAGGCAGCTTGCTGAAATGACGCCGCAGTCCAGAAAGTTGATTGATGCCTCCGGGACTATGGATGAAGTAAGTCAAAAGGTTCTCGATTGTATAAACGCCCATTTCAATTTAACCCTGAGACTACCCGCATGAGCCATGCTGAACATGCAACAGAATTACTTCCGTGGTTACGACAGGACTACGAGCGTCTGGTTGAACTGAAAAATAAGCACAAGCTCGCCCATGCCTACCTGTTCGGTGGTCAGCAGGGATTGGGCAAACTTGTTCTGGCAAAACATTTCGCCCATTATTTACTGTGTACAAACCCGGTAAGCAATCAGCCCTGCGGAGAATGTCGTGAATGCCAGTTACTGGCCTCTGGAACACACCCTGATCTGAAAATGATTCAACCGGAAGATTCCAGTGAGATAAAAATACAGCAGGTACGCGATTGTATTCATTTTGTTTCTCAGACATCCCAGCGCGGTGGCTATAAAATTATTCTTATTGCTCCGGCAGAAGCGCTTAATATCAATAGTGCCAATGCCTTGCTAAAAGTACTTGAAGAACCATCAAACAATACCTTGTTAATACTGGTTTCTCATCAACCAACTTTGTTAATGGCCACCATTCGCAGTCGGTGCCACTTGATGACGTTTAATCGTCCGGCTGCTGAACTGGTGATTCCCTGGCTGGAATCCAAGAACATTCGTGCCTCGGCAGCGGAGCTTTTGCGGATGGCCAACAACGTCCCTTTGCGGGCGCTTCATTATGCAGATGAAGATGCGCTTCATGACAGGGCAGTTTTACATGCGGTTCTGGAAAAACTGTTACATGCGCAGATTGATATTGCTGAGGCGGCAGGGCAGTGCGAACAATTCACTCTGGAAGACAATATTGAAGCGATGATGCTCTGTGCTTCAGATATTCTGGCAAGAAACCAGATATCCGATAGCACCGCCACACAAACCTTGCATGATCATGACCTGAAAAATCTTGCAGAATTTTTTCAGGACGCTGCTAGACTTAAAGCACTTCATGGATTTTACCAGGAGTTATTAAAAGCACGTCGTGCAATAAGTAGCACCTCAAATCCTAATAGATTGCTGGTACTGGAAGGTTTGTTTTTTTGCTGGTCTGCTACGATCAGATAATATATTTTCAGACCAGCAGTAGCTGAGGTTTCATACAAATACTAAACACAGAATAACTAATGAATAAACACTGAATGAACACAGGGAGTGTGTTCACCAAACCGGGCCATATTATATTCCTATATAAATCAATTACTAAAGATTAAATATAACCCAATGTATAACTTTTGTATAACAACCCTACCACAAACGATCAGGTATATTAGTCTCTTCTCTGTTCGTATTTTACATAAAAAACCGCTCTCAGTAGTTCAGTAAATTCACACTATTCTCCAACCGATGTTTTGAGACTTGGATATATCGTTGCGTAGAACTGATATGACTGTGGCGAAGTAGGGATTTGATGACCCCTATACTTACATTCTTATCGTTCAGTAAGGATGCAAACTTCCTGGGACCAGAATGGGATGAACAATCATCAAATTCGACTGATTTATACAGATGTTTGAACAGATTCTGTAATGACTGACTGCTGAAGAATCCTCCCTTCTGACTCCTTATTAGCGGTGCTGTGAGTCGTTCTTTGTGTAGTGAGTAATCTGACACATATTTCTCAAGTTCCCCCCTTAGATGCGCTGACAGCACCACTGTATGCGATTCATTACCCTGAGTCTGGTGAGATCTCAGGATAATTGTGTCTTTAATAGAACCGTCACCATTGAGAACATCACCGACACATAAACTAGCAATCTCAATACTTCTCAGTGCTGCGTAGTAAGAGAGACTTAGAATCATTCGATTGCGTGATTCGTGTTTCATCATTTTTGGTGAGTTGAACAGTTTCTTCACTTGTTTATCGTTCAATATTGGTGCTTGTTTCATCGTCATTCTCTTCAGACTTCACCCTGACTCCTCGTATTTCAGTGGATACAAGTAGTAACTCTCTCAGTTGCTTATCTGTCAGGTGATATTTGCCGTTTTTCACTCTACAAAATCCTCAAATATGATAGACATCCCTAGTTGAGATCCTCGCCCTGGGGCTTTACGGTTGAGACCGGCACCCATGCAATGCGCTTGTGTGGCTCTGGGCTATTCGAGGATGTCAAAAACCTAAAATTAATAATTGGCCATCTCGTGGAATTCATCCGCTACAACCTATGACGCATAGATGCACGAATTTAGTTGTCACCACGAGGCTACCGAGGTAAACGTCCGCTAGGTGATTACTTTTGGGAGCATTTTTATGTGACGACTTCAGGCAACTTCCATGACTGAACATTGCGTTGCTGTCCCGAGGAACTTGGTAAGGATCGAATGTTTTCTGCTCGGACTACCCATTCGAAAGAATTGAGGATGCGTCTTCATGGTTTGATACCACCGAGGTAATAACTGATGAAGAGCGGATTCAGATAGGCAGAAAAAACGCAATAGAGCTGTTCGATCTTGAACCTGACTAAACTAAGTAGCCCTCCATCTTTCAAAAATATTCAGAGACTTTGAGCGCCAACACATTTAACGAGTCAGATACAGATCATTCTAATTTCTGTAAGAGCTCAATTTTTTTTAAAGAGTTTAAGAAATAGTACCTAGCTTCTGAAGCGTTTATTTATGCTCAAAAAATGTGCAAATATGCACCAAAATGTGTTGAACTCCTTACCTGTAAGTGTAGTATTTGTCAAGGTAATGTAAGGTTTCAATAAAAAATACAAATTTAGGAGGAGCTTGCAATGAAAATCAAACTTAATAAGTTCGCACGAGGGTTTATTGCAGCAGGTTTTACAACAGGAGCCTGTTTTTCTGTTCCATCACTTACTCTTGCACAGGACCAAGTAACAGAAGAAGTAGTTGTTACTGGCTCAAGGATAAGGGGCTTAATTTCTGATGCCCCCAGGCCAATCACATCTCTAGCGATAGAAGATCTTCAGCTTAGCGGGGTCGATAGCGTTACAGACGCATTACGCGAGAGTTCATACAATACATTGGGTTCATATACTCAGCAATCTGGTAATTCATTTGCAGGTGTGGCCTTGGTTAGCTTGAAGGGTATTGGATCAGATCGTACTGCGGTGCTTGTGAACGGCAGGCGTGTGCCGGGCAACCCTTGGACAGGTTCTTCTGCCGTCGATATGAATACCATGCCGCTAGCCGCTATCGATCGAATCGAAATTCTCACCGACAGCGCCTCAGCGGTTTACGGTGCAGATGCTATAGGTGGTGCCATAAACATCATCATGAAGGATGACTGGACTGGTGCTGAAGTTGCACTTGGGGGTGCGCGGCCAACCAGAGATAGTGCAAACACAGACTCGGTCAGTTTTTCTTTTGGTACATCCTTCGATAGGGGAAGCCTGATATTTTCGGGCGAGTGGTATCAGAGATTACCCGTATTTGACAGGGATAGGGAATACTCTAATGTTCAGGTCAAAGGTAAATCTGGGCCTAATGGAAACCCACTAGATGGTTCAGCTGATGTACAGGGCATCAATGGTGGCGGGAACTCACTGTTTGCCCTAGATTTTTCTCAAGCGCTTGGGTATCCAGGCAACTGTGACGGGCCCGGCTTACTGGTTGTTGACAATCCCTTTGGCGTTCCCGGTGTGGGATGTGGGTTCGGATATGGAAATTTCTCCTGGCAGAATGCAGGCATTGAAAGAAGAGCGACATACACAAGTGCTAAATATGATTTAACTGATAACATTGAAGCATTTGTGGAGAACAGGTATGTGTCCATTGATACGGGCGGACGGTTTGCTCCCGCAATTGGTGGCTTTTTCTTCAGTTCAGCCTCGTCGCAAAATACCCTTGGTGAAGATGCGATCCTTTATCATAGATTTGTAGGGCACGGTACTCGTAATGACAGCGGTTCTACCCGCGAAATTGATACAACTTTGGGTTTGAGGGGTACCTTGTTTAACGACGATATAAACTTTGAAGCCTACTATCGGGACTACCGGATGACAGCAATTGATCAAGGTAGGAACTATATACTTTCAAGTATCATATCCGACTTAGTTGAAGAGGATGAATACAATGTTGCAAATCCATTAGACCCAAGTAACGCGGATGCAATACTTCAGAGCCGAGCGGATCTTTACAGGGATATCTCGGCAGCCTGGGAAGGTTGGGGAATAACCCTAGATGGTGAACTGGATTTCTTATCGCTAGCCGGTGGGGCAGTTGGTTGGGCCGCAGGCTGGGAGACCGCTCGTGAGGGTTATCGCGATAAGTACGATTCCTATAGGGAAGCGGGCAATGTTATTGGTTCTGCGGGAAACAGTTCAGGCGGCGGTCGTAGTCGAGACGCACTCTTCGCGGAAATCAATTTCCCAATACTTGAAAACCTTAGTGTCAATGCCGCTGGAAGGTACGATGACTACAATGACTTTGGCTCCGAATTTTCGCCTCAGATTTCTGCCAGGTTCGTTCCATTCGACTTTTTAACGCTCAGGGCATCTTGGGGCGAGGGTTTCAAGGCTCCAAACTTGACTAGCATGTATCAGTTCCCGGCACAAAGCTTTGAGTCGACCGCAGATATCACTCGCTGTCGTGCTCAAGGTATCTCTGACAATGATTGCCCTAACTCACAAATAGAGACCTTTACCGGAGGCAATCCAAGTCTGGGTGCTGAGGAGTCTGAATCTTGGAACTTTGGCGTTATCATAAACCCGATTGAGGGACTGACTCTGAGTGCTGACTGGTGGAACATAGAGATGACTGATGGAATTACTTCAGTCGGTGAAACCACCCTGTTCGAGCTAGAACAGCTTAATTCCCTTCCGTCGGGGGTCCGCATTAATAGGGCTCCATCTGAGGGAGGCATTCCTGGAGCCATTACTCGATGTGAGGGCTCAGGATTAAAGGTTCCAGATTGTGGCCTAGTCAACGTCTTTGCTAATCTGGCGACAATCGAGTACGAAGGGCTAGATATTCGTGGTCGATACGACTTTGATACTGATTTTGGAAGCTTTACCTTAACCGGTAGTTGGTCAAACATAAGTGATATAACGCAAGTGCTACCCGTTATAGGCAAGGATCCAAATGTTGGAGCCGGCCTGCCAGGGCAGCCCGAGAATAGGGCGCAGTTCACCGTCAGATACATGATGAATGACTTAACTTTAAGTTATGACTACTCATGGATCGATGAGCATTCCAATCAGCAGTATTATTATGAGGAATGGGATACGCACGGTCTGAACGCTACCTGGCAATCACCCTTTGGCTCAGTTATATCTCTTGGAGTTAGGAATCTAACTGACGAAGATCCAGTTATAGAAAGGAATCAAGGATGGAACTCCACAACATCAAGAGCTGCTCTTGATTTCTACTCAGTAAATGGAAGAATGTATACAGCATCTATAAGGCATAGCTTTTGACGGCTGGTAGTTAAAATAAGGCGTTTTTTGTGGCTAATGCTCAAAGAGACCCAGAATAAAACCCGCCTAGAGCGGGTTTTTTCTTGTTGAAAAAAATTTCTTATTTTAAAAGGACTGTTTATTCTGTCCTAAATCCTAATATTCAATAATTTCTCTGCCATTGATTCAGAAATCATGCATATTACTGATACAAGAATGATATGAGGCGTTTTTTAGTGAATAGATACTCCTGCACCGACAATACAAATATCCTGATGATCCAGTTCGGGCATAAAATCAGAACCAGAACACAATGTTGTGAAGCGTCGTGGTTAATATCTAGTAACCGGCCACGCCGCCGAAGATTCTCGGATCAGACATGCCATCTATAAAGCCTTCTTCAAACATTACCGAGTTGGCTTCTCCAATGGTACGACGTGAACCACTTAAGCCCTGATGACCCATGGCTTCTAGTTCGCCAGCCACCTCGTCACTGATTGCGCCAATTTCGTAGCGTACAACATTGGGCATCCACTGGTGGTGAAAGCGCGGGCTGGTTATTGCCTCTTCTAGTGACATGCCATGATCAATGACGTTCATTACTACCTGTAACACGGTATTAATGATTGTTGAGCCACCGGGTGAGCCGGTTAGCAGCACTGGCTTGTTATTGCGGGTGATGATGGTAGGTGACATGGAGCTGAGCATACGCTTGCCTGGTTGAATCTCATTGGCGGTGCGACCAATCAGACCATAGGAATTTGGTGAGTTAGGCTTGCTGGAAAAATCATCCATCTCATTGTTTAGCAAAAAGCCGGCACCGGGAACGACTATGTGATTGCCATAAGAGCGATTCAGCGTGGTTGTTACAGAGACTGCATTACCGTCATCGTCGGCTACCGAATAATGTGTTGTTTGCGGACTCTCTTCGCCCCAGCTTCCCGCTGTGATGGTGGCGCTATCACCAGCCAGCTGCGGATCAAAATTGGCAAAGCGCTGACGTGCATATTCTTTGGAGGTCAGCATGGAAGAAGGCACATCAACATAGTCCGGATCACCGAGATGCTCGGCGCGATCGGCATAGGCCCTGCGCTGGGCTTCAATCATTAAATGTACAGTCTCTGTGCTACCCCAGCCTAAAGCGCCAATATCATAAGGCTCTAGCATGTTGAGCATCTGAACCAGCAGAACGCCTCCTGAAGAGGGTGCTGGCATTGACCACACATCATAGCCACGGTAACTTCCATGAATCGGGTCTCTCCAGACGGGTTGGTAATTGTCCAGATCTTCATGGCTTATCAAGCCATCATTTGCCTGCATATCTGCCACTATTAAATCCGCGACAGTGCCTTTGTAAAATCCGTCACGCCCCTGTTCGGAAATGGCACGCAAGGTAAGCGCCAGGTCTGGCTGGCGCCACAGGGCACCGGCGTTTAACGGAGATCCATTGGCTGAGAATTTTGCCAGTGAGGCAGGGTATTTTCGAAAACTATTGAAGTGGCCTCTAAATTGTCCGGCAATTTCCTGATTGAGAATAAAGCCTTCTTCGGCAAGACGAATGGCCGGGGCCAGTACCTGTTCACGGCTCAGGGTGCCATATTGATCCAGGGCTTCAAGTAATCCAGCCACTGATCCCGGAACACCTGCCGACTGATGGCTGTTCAGTGCAAGTTCTCTATCGACATCGCCCTTGTCATCGAGAAACATATCCCGATAGGCAGCAGCAGGGGCTTTTTCACGATAATCAAGCGCTAGCACTTCCCCGTTTGCCAGAGTAATTACCATAAATCCACCGCCGCCCAGATTGCCTGCAGAGGGGTAGGTGACGGAAAGCGCAAACCCTGTTGCAACGGCTGCGTCTATGGCGTTACCGCCCAGTTCCAGAATTTCTTTACCAACTTCGGAGGCAATATCCGATCGTGAGGACACCATGCCCTGACCTGCGCGCTGATACTCGGCAAAGCTAAAAGAGATCGGGAAGATGAATAATGAGAGTAGGAGGATGAATCGGTTCACTGGTTTATCCGTAGTTGGGAGTGTGAGGTCAGCAAAAACTTAAGGTTTTTTGTGGCTGAATTAGTTGGCCAAAAAAGAGTAATAATATTTGGCGGTGCTGCAAAAAAAAAGAAATCCTATCAAAAAAATGATGGTCTGTGTGAATGGCTTTCGCTTCAGGGTTGCTGATTTCAGGCCTTAATAATCCTGCGAAAGGTAAGATTGATTCGAGCTCCTTCGCTGCCTGGCTGTTTCGGTATCTGATGCTGCCAGTTTTGTTGAACGCCTTTTCCCATGACAATAAGACTGCCATGAGAAAGGTCGCAAAATGCTTTTATGTTTTTTTTGAATCGATGTTTGAGCTCGAAGCGCCGAGTGGCCCCCAGGCTTAGAGATGCAATCACAGGGTCATGGCCAAGCTCTTTTTCATCATCACTATGCCATGCCACGCTATCCTGGCCGGTTCGGTAATAATTCAACAGCACAGAGTTAAATTCGCTACCACTGCACTGTTCAATCCGGTGTTTTAATTCCTCAAGCAAGGACGTCCAGGGCAGAGGGCTCAGAGCCAGACCTGAGTATCCGTAGCGGCTGTCTTTATCTCCATACCAGGCCTGCAGACGAGGAATAGGGACTGCCTTTCCACCAAAATTCAGTTGATCCTGGCGCCACGGTGTTTGTGAAAGCAGGCTATGAAAATAGTGGTCAGCCTCAGTAGTGGGCAGAAATTCCGGTGTCATGAAAATTTCTGCATCCGGCAGGGACAGCTTTTCCATCACATCAGATGAATGTCCGGACTCAAGAGAAAGTTGCAAGCTTTGCATAGGAATATGTCGCTAATAAAGATATATATCAAGTGCCGCGATCGGGATACCGGCGATGAAATTACCAGCAAAGATAAAGGGCACATCATATGCCTCAGGAAAAAGCCGTATCGCTGATATCAAGCTGCTTTATCGATAGCCTGGGTTCAGGTGCTTAACCTTTTAACATCTTAATCGCTTAAGCTCTTAATCGCTAAACCTCTTAAACTTTTTAGCCTATTTTAACCTAAGAGCTCCAGCAAGGCCTGTTTCTTTTCTTCAGGCAGGTTTTCAAGCCTTTTCGTCAACTCGCTTTGCGTGGGCTTCTCCAGTCCCCGGGCTTCTCTTCCAGCATTGCTACCCCTGCCCGAAGCTGCGCTGGTTTCAGCCAGATCAGTATTATCCATCAGGTGTTGCTGGATATGTTGCTCCAGAACCATGATGATTTCAGAATTCATACTGCGACGGTTCTGCTCAGATAGATGCTTTATTTTCTTACGCAGTCCCTTGGGTAAGCGGATAACGAATTTTTCAATTAATGCTGGAGAAGGTCTGAAGTCTGATTGCTGCTTGTCATCACCCGAAATCAAATTCTTCAACACTTCCTGATTGTCATCTTTGTAATCAGACATTATTCAATCCCTTTCTGATATTCCTTAAACGTTTTTCAGTAACTCATGGCTCAAATGTGTAAAAAATCACCACGATTTACTATTAAACGTTTCCCAAACAAATAGGTATATTTTTAGACTCTCAACTATGGGAATTACCCTCAATTAAGGTTAGCCTTACGCGCGGTAAAGTACCCTGTAACGTCCATAGAAAGAGGTTTTTGATGTTTGATTTTGACTTGTTTGTAATTGGCGCCGGTTCCGGTGGTGTCAGAACCGCCCGCATGTCAGCCAGCTATGGTGCCCGGGTGGCGATAGCAGAGGATCGTTACATGGGGGGTACCTGTGTCAATGTTGGCTGCGTACCGAAGAAACTCTATTCCTATGCTTCACATTTTCGTTATGACTGCACCGACAGCAAAGGCTTTGGTTGGCAGGGAAGTGTGCCTGCGTTTGACTGGAATGTGCTCAGGGACAACAAGACCGCGGAAATAAGTCGCCTTAATGGCATTTATGACACACTTCTTGATGGTTCCGGCGTTACTTTATATAACGGACGCGCCAGACTGCTTGATAAGCATACGGTCGAAATTGGCGATCAAAAGGTAAGCAGTGAGAAAATACTCATTGCCACAGGTGGCTGGCCATTTGTCCCGAAATTTCCTGGTAGCGAGCTGGCCGTCACTTCAAATGAGATTTTCGACCTGCCCAGCTTTCCTGAACGCATTCTGGTGGTCGGCGGAGGTTATATAGCGCTTGAATTTGCCGGCATTTTTGCCGGACTGGGCGCTGATACCACCTTGTCCTACAGAGGTGAGATTCCCCTGAAACATTTTGATAAGGATTTACGGGAAAAGCTGTATCTTGAAAGTGAGCGCCACATGACTATGTTAATGAACAGCAATGTGGAAAAAATAATAAAGAAAGACAATGAGTTACACGTTAAATTTAAAGAAGGAAGCAGTCTTGTTGTGGATTGTGTGTTGTATGCTACGGGAAGAAAGCCCAATACAGAAAACCTCGGCCTGGAAAACACCGGTGTTTCACTTCAGCCCAACGGTGCGATTGCCATAAATGAGCATTTTGAGACTACAGAGCCCGGAATTTATGCCCTTGGCGATGTTGTTGGGCGCATAGCGCTAACACCTGTTGCCATCGCTGAAGGCATGGTTCTGGCTTCAAATTTGTTTAAAAATACCGAAAAAACGATGGATTATAGCAATATTGCAACAGCAGTATTCAGTCATCCAAATGTCGGTACTGTGGGGCTTGGTGAAGAACAGGCTAAAGCTGAATATGGCGATATAGAGGTTTTTGAAAGCGATTTTCGTCACCTCAAGCACACGCTCTCTGGTAACCCTGAGCGCACTTATATGAAATTGATAGTCGATAAGGCAACCGACAGGGTTGTTGGCATGCATATGATGGGTGCAGATGCCGGTGAAATCATTCAGGGCCTGGCCGTTGCCATGCAGTGTGGAGTGACAAAAGCGCAACTGGACAGCACCATCGGTATACATCCAACAGCAGCAGAAGAATTTGTCACCATGCGTCAAGCCAGAACCTGACAACATGAACTGGGGTGAAGGGTATCTGGTTTCGCTGCTGGTATGCAGTAGTGCCAATAATCAATAGAAAGGGTGTTCTAGACCTGCATCACTATTTCCGGTAATCTTTATTACCGGAAATATTCAGATGGGCGAAATAGGAGT
>Ga0255779_1006244_pt1 | contig 10862 bp, 7 predicted proteins | sample 011ome_21_FD_179977 | JGI IMG/M metagenome (GOLD analysis project Ga0255779, IMG submission 179977) | Coastal salt marsh microbial communities from the Groves Creek Marsh, Skidaway Island, Georgia - 011508AT metaG (version 2) | ecosystem: Environmental > Aquatic > Marine > Intertidal zone > Salt...
TTCTTTTTGATGGATCAATTTCTATTCTAACAACCTTTTTGTTATTGTCTTTTACAAAAAAACGATATTCAGGCTGAACCCAACTCCAAACAGGCATTTCTTCAACATCGTTAGTAAAACTTTTTGACCCAAAAGTTAAGTCAATAGGAATGTAATATTTTTTAACACTAAGGTCTTCAAACACAACACTTAGCTCAATTGGCATAGGAATAAGCCCCTTTCTTTTTATAAGAAGCCCTCTTGACTCAGGATTATAAGAAACAATTTCATAATCAACCTTGTTGGTTGTTCTTGTCCAATCGTTTAAATACCATTCAAGCTCCATATTAGACACTTTTTCTGCCGTTCTTTTAAAATCGTTAGGAGTCGGATGCTTAAACTTAAACTCGTCGTAATATCTTTTGATGGTTTTAGAAAGATTTTCTTTACCTATAATATAACCAAGCTGAGAAAGAAAAACAGAGCCCTTGCTGTAGGCATTAGCGCTATAAGTGAAATTATAATTCCACCTGTCAGAGTGGACTGTTTGAGGTTGATCGATCTCAACATCAGGGTTCTTGGTTTGAAAAGTATTAACAAGATAGTATCTGTCGTAGCTGCTTTTGTGAGGAAAATTAGAAGACTTGTTTAAAACAGATTCTTCAGCTAAAGAGGTTATGTATTCAGTGAACCCCTCGTCCATCCAAGGGTGTTTAGACTCGTTTGTAGCTAAAATGTGTTGAAACCAAGCGTGAGCAAGCTCGTGAGCCGTGACCCCAAACAAACTAGCATAAGGTCTTTCTCCTGTAATCATAGTACACATCGCATATTCCATTCCTCCGTCTCCACCTTGAATAACAGAATATTGATTCCACGGATAAGGACCTATGTTCTCTTCAAAATATTTTAATAACCCCAAAGTATCGTTTTGAAGCTTCTTCCAATTATCAACATTAACTGAGGGTTTGTAAAAAAAATGGAGGTCTACGCCTGAATCAGACGTAACTTTGTCGTGAATATATTCTGGATCAGCCGCCCATGCAAAATCGTGAACTTTTGGTGCGTAAAATTTCCAAGTAAGAGAACTCTTGTTTAAGCTTACGGGTTTTTTGGAATATCCATGGCCAATTTCCTCTGCGTTTTGCAAATAGCCGGTTCCCCCAAGAATATAATTTTTATCAATAGTGATGTTTACGGTGTAATCCCCCCAAACACCATGAAACTCTCTTCCTATGTATGGGTTAGGGTGCCACCCTTCAAAATCGTATTCGGCTAGTTTAGGATACCATTGCGTCATGGTCAAATCCACACCCTCTTTATTTAGTTTACCAGAACGCCTTATTTGTAAAGGAACCTGGCCAGTAAAAGACATTTTTAACTCTGTTTTCTCACCAGGCAAAAGAACAGTGTTGAGTTTTACTAGTAAAACAGTTTCAAACTCTTTAAATTCAACTTTCTTGCCGTCTTGTTTTAGCGTTTTAACAGATAGATCACCAAAATCCCTTTCTTCAAGACCAAAAATTCTGTCACCAACCCTTCTGTCAGGATCCTGTATTGTTCTTGATCTTACATCCATTTGACTTCCGGGCTTAAAAGCGTTAAAAAACAAATGATAGTAAACTTTATTTATAGTGTCAGGAGAGTTGTTGGTGTAAACAATCTTTTGATCTCCTTTAAAAGTAAAATCAGAAACGTCCATTTCAATATCCATAAAATAATCTGCCCGCTGTTGCCAGCTGGCCTGGGCAACAGAAATAATCGGCACACACAATAGAATAAAAAGTAGTTTTTTCATGTTATTTAAATAATTCGTTAAAAGAAAAAGAACGATCTACCCTTATGCCTTTTTCTGTTTTTTTTAAAGAAACAATCTCGTTGTGGGCATCGTGCTCTAAAAACAAAAAATAATTATTTTCAACAGCCTCTTTTAAAAAAAGTTCTTTTTCTGTCATAGAGTCTAAAGGCCTTATATCATAGCCCATAACATAAGGAACCGGAATGTGGCCCGCTGTTGGAATTAAATCAGCAGCGAAAACCAGAGTTTTTTCATTGTAAACAATTTTCGGGATCATTTGTTTTTCTGTATGACCGTTTACAAACAAAAGATCAAAACCAAGTTCTTTTTTATATTCAAACCCTTTGTCGTGTTGAGAAACAAAAGACAAAGCTCCGGAAGATTTAATAGGGTGTAAGTTTTCTTCGAGAAAAGAAGCTTTTTCTCTAGGATTAGGATTGGTTGCCCACGCCCAATGATCTTTATTACTCCAATATATAGCGTTTTTAAACAAAGGGGACGGAAAAGAATTTCCTTTCTCAACAATACTTCCTCCTCCACAATGGTCGAAATGAAGATGTGTAAAAACAACATCGGTTATTTCATCACAAGAAAACCCAGCCTTGTTAATAGAAGAAATTAAATCAAAGTCTCCCCACCTGTAGTAGTATCCAAAAAACTTTTCAGACTGTTTGGTTCCCATGCCAGTGTCAACAAGCGTTAATCTATTTCCGTTTTCAATAAGCAAACACCTAGAAGCCATATCTATCATGTTGTTTGAATCAGGCGTGTTTGTTTTTTGCCAGAGCGATTTTGGAACAACTCCAAACATTGCACCTCCATCTAACTTAAAGTTTCCAGCCTCTATAGGGTGTAAAATCATAGGATAAAGATAAAGAATTACTTTATGGTTAGTCTTAAAACAGAACAAACAGAATTTTGAACAAACTTGTCTTTTCCCCCACTAAAAAGAACGCTAAGCCAATTGTCTTTTTCGGGTGTTCCTAAAATTAAAAGATCAAAATTTGCCGAAACATCGGTAATTGTTTGAAGAGCGTCGTCGCTCTCAACCACAACCAGCTCGCTTTGGGACTTGGTGTTTTCTATTAGCAATTTAGAATCGTTTTTTAGCCTGGTCTTTTTATCGCTTTTAATAGATTCAGGAACAATGTTTAGCAAAGAAAGTTTAGCTCCATAAAAACAACAGATGTTGTCAGCAACATCAATAAAAGCACTGTTTTTTCTTCCCGGTCTTAACGCTAACACAACTTTTTCAAAACGCCTTATTCCGTTATCTTTATAGAGAGCAAAACTAGAGTTAACGTTTCGTAAAATCCATCCGATAGGGTTTCCCACCCATATTCCATAACTCGCTCTACCCTCCCAGCCCATAACAAGCCATTTACATTTTCTTTGACCGGTAATGTTTTCTATAGAGTTTGCAACATTATGAGTAGACACGCTTTCATATGTTATATCGGTATTTAAAGATTTTTTCAAATTTAAAACACGTCTTTTTATAGACTCAGATTTAGGTGAGTGGACGTCAACAGCCTCTAAAAACAATTGATTTGGCGCCTCAATCAGATTAACAGCGTTTAGTTTTTTATTTTTTATAAATGAACAAGCAATTTCTACAAGAGTTTCTGGTGATTTTTCCTCTCCAAGTAGCGGAACCACAACTTCTGCGTCACTATTTATAATTTCTTCAGACGTTTCGTTTGTTGAAGACGCTTCAGGCTTTATGGTTGACTTGCCTTTAAATAAAAAGGAAAAAATCCCGTAATTTGAAATAACGCCACTTCTATCAGTTTTACTTCCATAAATCATGAAGATGATGAAACCTAAAACGAACACGCCAAAAACAGAAATTAAAGGCATTATTCCTAAATAGGCCAACAAGACAATTCCGCTGAAAATTCCAAAAAGTTGAACATATGGATATAATGGAGACCTAAACGAAGGATTGTACCACTGAGCGTTTGTTTCTCTTAAAACTATAACAGAAAGCTCGTTGAAAATAAACATCAAAACTTTGAATGCGCTTGCAAGCTTGGCAATTTTAACAACATCTAAAAAAAGTATTGCAAGCGCTATCAGGGTAGAAGTTGTAATTATTGCTGAAACTGGAGTCATAAACCTAGAGCTTACAGAGCCTAAAAACCCAGGCATAAGCCTATCTTTTCCCATTGCAAAAGGAAACCTAGAAGAAGCCAAAACACCAGAGTTTGCCATAGATAAAAGAGTAATTACCCCAACAGCACCAGCTAGATAACCCAGAGAGTTACCTCCAATCGACTGAAATAAAGTATGAATAGGCTTAATGTCTGTAGACAAAACAGAAGCCTCTACGTTTCCAACCAAAACAAGAGCAACCAAAACATAAATCATTGTTATTAAAAACAAGGAAAAAATCATTGTTCTTGGAAGGTTTTTTTCAGGGTTTTTAATTTCACCAGCAACGGCAGCTATTTTGGTTACACCGGCGTAAGAAATGTATAAAAAAGCAACACCCGTTATAAAACCAGAACTCCCGTCAACAAATACAGGCTCTAACAAGCTAGAATCAAACGAGCTTGTTCCGAAAAAGACAATTCCAATCAAAGAAAGAACGCTAATAGAAACAATTATAAGTTGAGTTTTTTCAACCTTTTTAACACCAAAAACATTTAACAAGAGTATAACTAACAAAGCAAACAAAGCAATCCCTTTTGTTGATGAGGCGTCAATCTCAATTAGAACATATAAATATGCACTCAAGCCTACCAAAGAAAAAGCGCTTTTTAAAAGAAGAGATAGCCAAAGGCCAATTCCTGCAATGGTCCCAAACAAAGGACCAAAAGCTCTTTCTATATAAACATATGTTCCTCCAGACTTAGGCATTGCTGTTGCAAGTTCAGACTTAGACAAAACAGCTGGCAAGATGCAAAGAGCAGCAACCAAAAAAGCCAGCCAGACAGACGATCCTGTTATGCCAACAGCCAGCCCGGGCAAGACAAAAATTCCACTAAGCATACCCCCAACACTGACCGCTATGGCGCCAGGCAAAGACAATGTCCTTTGAAGTTTTTTCATTGTTTTAAATATAAATAATCTTTGAGGAAAAAAAACTAAAATTATAAAGGAGTGTGAAAAAAGAAAAAATTAATCGTTAAGCTTGAGCACAGCCATAAACGCTTCTTGGGGGATTTCAACCCTACCCACCTGTCTCATTTTCTTTTTACCTTTCTTTTGTTTCTCTAAAAGTTTACGCTTTCTGGTAATGTCACCCCCATAGCATTTTGCTGTAACATCTTTTCTTAAAGCTTTAATTGTTTCTCTAGATATAATTTTGGCTCCTATAGCCGCTTGTACAGGTATGTCAAACTGTTGTCTAGGTATTAGCTGGCGAAGTTTTTCGCACATTTTTTTACCAATTGTATAAGCGTTGTCAAAATGGATTAAGGCAGATAATGCATCAACAGAGCTTCCGTTTAACAAAAGATCAACTTTAACTAATTTTGAAGGCCTCATTCCGATTGGGGAATAATCAAAAGAAGCATAACCTTTAGAAACGGTTTTAAGCCTGTCGTAAAAGTCGAAAACAATTTCAGCCAGAGGCATATCAAAAACAAGCTCAACCCTTTGTGTTGTTAAATAAGTTTGGTTTTTTATTTCTCCTCTTTTTTCAATACACAGGCTCATAACGTTTCCAACGAAATCAGATTTTGTTATAATTGTGGCTTTTATGTAAGGCTCTTCAACTCTATCAAGTATGGATGGCTCTGGCAAATCAGAGGGATTGTTTACTAAAACAGGCACATTTGGCTCTTTTCTAGTAAAGGCGTTGTATGAAACATTAGGAACCGTGGTTATTACCGTCATGTTAAATTCTCTTTCTAACCTTTCTTGAATAATTTCTAGATGAAGCATCCCTAAAAAACCACACCTAAACCCAAAGCCTAATGCTGATGAGCTCTCAGGCGAATATACCAAAGAGGCGTCGTTTAATTGAAGCTTATCCATAGAAGACCTTAACTCTTCGTAATCTTCGGTGTCTACCGGGTATATTCCAGCGAAAACCATAGGCTTGACGTCTTCGAAGCCAGAGACCCCTTCGGTTTCCACTGAATTAACATCAATAATTGTATCACCAACCTTTACTTCTTGAGCATTTTTAATTCCGGTGATTAAATAACCAACATCTCCTGCAGAAATGTATTTTTTTGGTGTTTGAGTTAGGTTAAGCGTCCCAACCTCGTCTGCAGAATAGGTTTTTTGTGTTGCTAAAAACTTTATTCCTTGTCCTTTGGAAATTTTACCCGAAAAAACCCTAAAATAAGTTTCAACACCCCTGAAAGGATTATATACAGAGTCGAAAATTAAAGCTTTTAAAGGGGCGTTATCATTTCTGTCTGGCCCAGGAACAACATTAATTATCGCGTCTATGATGTCTTCAATTCCAAGACCTGTTTTTGCGGAAGCATGAATGATTTCTTCTTTTTTACACCCCAGCAAGTCAACAATATCATCACTTACTTCGTCTGGATTAGCAGAAGGAAGATCAACTTTATTTAACACAGGAATAATTTCTAGATCATTTTCAAGAGCGAGGTAAAGGTTTGAGATGGTTTGAGCTTGAATACTTTGTGCAGCATCTACAACTAAAAGAGCACCTTCACAAGCTGCGATTGACCTAGATACTTCATAAGAAAAATCTACATGTCCAGGCGTATCAATAAGATTTAAAACATAATCAACGTTGTTTTTTGTATAATTCATTTGAATGGCGTGGGATTTTATTGTAATCCCTCTTTCTCTTTCCAAGTCCATATTGTCTAAAAGCTGGTCTTGTTTTTCTCTACTCGATACAGCTCCAGTAAAATCAAGAAGCCTGTCGGCCAAAGTACTTTTACCGTGATCTATGTGGGCAATGATGCAAAAATTTCTTATTTCAGACATAAAATAAATATGAAGCAAATATAATGCAATAAAGCGTTTAACTCTATTAAGATTAAAATTTTACTTTTGCATAAAAATTTGAAAGTTTGGTAAAAATTGGCGACATATTAACTACAGAATTTCCTTTGTTGCTGGCCCCAATGGAAGATGTTAGCGATCCTCCGTTTAGAGCGTTGTGCAAAGAAATGGGGGCGGATGTCGTATACACAGAGTTTGTATCAAGCGAAGGCCTAATTAGAAACGCTCAAAAAAGCGTTATCAAACTTGATATTTTTGAAAAAGAAAGACCTGTTGGAATACAAATATTTGGAGCAAACCTTGACTCTATGTTACAATCAATTGATATAGTTGAGGCTGTAAATCCAGATATTATTGACATTAATTTTGGGTGTCCAGTAAAAAAAGTTGTTTCCAAAGGAGCTGGTGCAGGTATTTTAAAAGACATTGATTTAATGGTAAAATTAACTAAAGAAATGTGTAAAAGAACACACCTTCCTGTTACCATTAAAACAAGGCTTGGCTGGGATGAAAACTCAATCAAAATTGTAGAAGTCGCCGAAAGACTTCAAGATGTTGGAGCAAAAGCTATTTCAATTCACGGAAGAACACGAGCTCAAATGTACAAAGGTGAGGCTGATTGGAAACCTATAGCTGAAGTAAAAAACAATCCAAGAATGTTTATTCCAGTTTTTGGAAACGGAGACGTAAATAGCCCAGAAAAAGCTGAATTAATGAGAGATCAGTACGGTTTAGACGGCGCAATGATTGGAAGAGCAAGCATAGGAAACCCCTGGTTTTTTAACCAAGTTAAAGAATATTTTAAAACAGGAAAACACGCAAAAAAACCGTCAATTTTAGAAAGAATAAAAGTTGCCAGAAGACACCTAGAAATGTCTATAAAATGGAAAGGAGAAAGGTTAGGAATATTAGAAACAAGAAGGCACTACTCTAACTACTTTAAAGGGATTCAAGATTTTAAACAACACAGAACAAAACTAGTTACCCTAGAAACCGTTTCTGAACTCATGGATGTCTTTACCATGTTAGAACAAGAGAATGAAACATTTGTTCTTACAGTTTAATCGACAGGCTGTTACGTGATGCAAAAAAAGCACCAGCCGTACAGATCAAAAACACAAACAAAAAAACAGTAAAAAAATTGTTTAAATCTAGACTAACAGGGTATGGAATACTTGTGTTATAAAGAGTAATTATAGAAAATGTTTTTTGCATCCAAACAATCAAAAATCCAAACACCAAACCAGTAAAACCACCAATTAGCGAAATTAAAACTCCATGTTTAAAAAAAACATTTTGTAATTGTCTTTTGGTCACGCCAAGCTTTATAAGGGTTTTTATGCTGTTTTTCTTTTCAACAATTAAAAGGGTTATTGCTCCTACAGAATTAAAGGCCGCTATAATTAAAATTAAAACCATAATCAGATTTAAAATCAAAGACTCTGTTTTAATCATTTTATAGTAAGTTTCATTTATTTGTTCTCTTGATTGTACCAAAAAACTTTCACCAAAAAACGCTTTAATTTTTTTTATGTCACCACCTACGCTGTTAGACTTAATAAACACAGAAGATATTTCGCTTGAGGACTTGTTTAATAGCTTTTGAACAAAAGACAGATTAGCAAACACAATCTTTTGATCGTTTTCGTCTTGGCTGTTAAAGACTCCAGAGGTTAAAAACATATCGCTTTTAAAAGGGTTTTTGTTAAAAGAATAGTTTGTTTCCTTAGGAACAGATACAGAAAGTCTATTTCCGAAATTAAAAAGCCCCAGATCTAGCTTGTCAGCAGCAAGATAACTTACCACAACTTCATTTGATAAAGGAGAAATCCACCTTCCAACACTAATAAGACTATCAATTTCAACAACATCTCTATACCCTTCTTGAACACCAAGAATTTTTCCAAAAAAAGTCTTTTCTTTACTTGACAACAAAACTTTTTCTTCATAAACATAAGTATAAAAGAAATTGTTTTTTTCTAGAAATTCCAATTGTTTTTTAGAAGCTACAAAAGATCCTGATATATTTGAGATTTTAATGTCTGGACTAAAAGATCTATTGTATTGAAGACCAAAATCTTTCAGTCCTGAAAAAACAGAAAGAACAACAAAAAAAGAACATGAAGCGATGATTAAAACAAAAACAGCAATTGAGCTTATAATATTAACAACATGTAGTTTGCTTTTAGAAAAAAAATATTTCAGTGAAATAAATGAACTAACATTCATTTTAAAGCTTTTTTCTTTTACCAAGAAGAGACCTGTCTTTTATAGGGTCTTCAGTTTTTTTTAGTGCCAGATCTATACTGTCAATGTGTTCCAAAGAGTCATCATTATAAAAAAAGAGCTCAGGGATTCTTCTAATTTGATTTTTAACTAGTAAAGCAAGAGCGTTTCTAATTTCGTTTTTTTTATCCAAAACAAGATCAAAAACATCTTGAAGGTTTTTAAAAGGAAAAACACTCAGATATATCTTAGCTGACGACAGGTCTGGAGATACTCTAACTTTTGTAACTGAAACAATAGTTGAATTAAAAGAGCTGTTTTTTAGTAGTTTTTGAAAAATTACTGTCAAGTCTTTTTGAATTGTAACTCCAATTTTTTTTTGACGAGTTGTCTCCATATTACTAAAATACAGAAACTTTAATTATAGTCTTGACAACCTAAGGGTGTTGACCTGACCTTTGTCTTTTACAGGCATTGCTGCCAAGTTTACAACAACATCATTTTTTTTCACAAACCCCTTGTCTTTAGCAAGCTGATTCACCTCTTCAACAGTTTTGTCTGTGCTAACAAAGTTGTCATAATAAACACATCTTACACCCCAAAGCAAGGACAGTTGAGTTAAAACCCTTTTGTTTGATGTAAAAACCAGGATTACAGAATTGGGCCTCCAGGATGAAATCTGCCAAGCTGTATAACCGCTATTAGTGAGTGTACAAATTGCAGCAGCATCAAGTTCGTTAGCTATATTACAAGCATGAAAACAAATAGCTTTTGTTACAACCCTTTTAGATTTAATTTCAGGAAGGGTGTTAGGAACTTTTATTAATGGCGAGTTTTCAACACCACCTATAATTTTACCCATTGTTTTGACTACTTCAACAGGATATTTTCCAACTGAGGTTTCGCCAGAAAGCATAACAGCGTCTGCGCCGTCCATTACAGAATTAGCAACATCATTTACCTCAGCTCTTGATGGGGTTAAACTGTCAATCATTGACTCCATCATTTGAGTAGCAATAATTATTGGCTTTCTTGCCTGTTTAGCTTTTTTAACCAACAATTTTTGTTTTAAAGGGACTTCTTCAGCAGGGATTTCTAGCCCTAAATCACCCCTAGCCACCATTAAACCATCGGCAGCTTTCAAAATGCCGTTCATGTTTTCAATAGCTTCAGGCTTTTCAATTTTTGCAATAATTGGAATTTTAAAATCAGAGTTCTTACTAATTAATTTTTCTAATTGTTTGACATCTTTTTTTGTTCTTACAAAAGAAAGAGCAATCCAGTCAAAACAGTTTTCAATTGCAAACAAAGCGTCTTTTTTGTCTTTGTCTGTTAACGCAGGTAAAGAAATGTTTGTATTAGGCAGGTTTACTCCTTTTTTGGATTTCAACGCACCCCCTTGAATAACTTTTGCCTCAACTAAATTAACATTATTTGTTTTGATAACTTTTAAAATAAGCTTTCCGTCATCTATTAAAACGGTCTCGTTCTCAGAAACATCTTTTGGAAAATCTGGATAATTAATAGAAACAAGAGCACCGTTTCCTTGTTCAATAATTTTGGTTGTGATGGAAATTGTATCACCTTTTTTAATAATAACCCCTTCTTCAACAATACCAAGCCGTATTTTTGGACCCTGAAGATCACCAAGAACTGAAATATGACGATTTAACAAAGAGCTAACTTCTCTTATGTCTTTAACCGTTTGTTTTATTTCAGAATGTATGGCGTGTGAAAAATTAACTCTAAAAACATTTACTCCAGCTTGAATTAAAGACTTGATTTTTGTTTTGCTTGTCGAGCTAGGCCCAAGCGTTGCAATTATTTTGGTTTTGTTAAACTTCATTAATATTCAAAGATTAAGTTTTCTTTTGATTTAAGTTTTTTCTCAGAGATTTTAAAAACAGAAACAACCTCTTTAATT
>Ga0255779_1006255_pt1 | contig 10842 bp, 8 predicted proteins | sample 011ome_21_FD_179977 | JGI IMG/M metagenome (GOLD analysis project Ga0255779, IMG submission 179977) | Coastal salt marsh microbial communities from the Groves Creek Marsh, Skidaway Island, Georgia - 011508AT metaG (version 2) | ecosystem: Environmental > Aquatic > Marine > Intertidal zone > Salt...
AAAAGTGCCATTCCTATCAAAGCACTTAGCACCAATCCGATGCCTTCAAGTAGCAACTGAGCCGCGACTTTCTGGACGCTTACCACATCAAAAAAACGATTGACCAGCTCAGGCACGTATTTTCCATCCAAAGACTCTGCGTCCGCACGCGGCAGGCGAAAAGCCAAATCTCCCGCCACTCTGGCGAACAGACGACGCTGAACAATTTCGACAACGTAGGTTTGCAACGCCCGAAGAGCCGCTTCAAAACCTAAGAACGTCAGCAGAATGACGGCCAAAATGACAATAGGCTGGACGAATCGACCAAAGGCAACCGTGTTTACCAATGCCTCCACTGCTATCGGAGTGGCAAGCATCAAGATGGAGACGACTAACGCGAATAACAACACCAATGAAAGATCAGGCGTTTCCGGCTTCAACAACTGCAACAAACGAGCAAACGGAGTGAGCGTTGCTACCTTCCCATTCGATTTCACTTGGGGGCTACCGGTACTGCTGTTTGAAGAAAGTTCCGCATCCACCGGTTGCATCACTGCACAGCGAATCGTTCCATTCACTGCATACCCAGCCAGGGTGCGTCGGAGTTCTCGATGACGCATCACGCGAGAACAATCATTCTCGGCAGAAATCAACACCTCGTACCGTCGCTTTGACGACCCGAGTACCCCCAGCCATTCAAAATCTTTGTTGTTTTCTGGATCCTCTCGATAACAAATGATCTGTGCGTGATTGCGAACCAAATCAACGGCCTCACCTGGCGTGCAATCGAGCACCTTGGCCCGAAGCCCCAGGCTGATGGACGCCTCGGAGAACCATTTCCACCACAACCGATGTGCGTCCCCTGGCCACGCACGCACCACTTCCGCCAGCACCCTCTTGGCCGCGTTACGCTCATGAATCGGGTTTTCACAGATGAATTGATGCAAGATTGCTGCCGCACCAGCGGTTTTATCCCTTGTGTCAACCATTCTCGCTCTCCCTTGACTGAGGCCCCACAAGTTCAACCATAACATGCGACACCAAATTCGTCAATTTCTTTTCACGCTTCTGCTTTCGCAACTTAAATATCGCTACAACCGCCGAATCATGTTAGAGTTTTGTCAAAAGACTACCCTCCAGTTGTAATTGGGTGGCACAACGTTCAGGGGAGCACAAGCTGTAAATGAACTCCTTTTGAATAGCCAAGCAAATGCGCAGGAGAACCGAGGAAAGATCAATGAATCTTAATCGAATGAGCGATTTGCAATCGTTTGATCCCATCACCACCAAATCCTCCCTGAAAACGTGAACACTGACGTCAAAAAACCAATCCCACCCCCGCTGAGTTGGACCTTCCTTACCAATCATGCCCACGTTCTAGCGGTACTTCACGCTAATCCTCGTATGGTCCTGCGCGAGGTGGCGGCACGGGTGGGGATCACCGAACGAGCCGTTCAGCGAATCGTGCAAGATCTCGAAGAAGAAGGGTTTATCGAACGTATGCGTGTTGGTCGGCAGAACGTCTATCGAATTCTGGATCATCAACCACTTCGTCACCCTATCGAAGCACACCGTAAAATCGGTGACCTACTCAACTTGATCACACCCGTTGTCCGCTTCGACATCAACAGCTCCACCTCAACGGATTGATTTTAAAGCGTTGAATTGATTTCCGACCGCCATAAAATTGAGGAAAAGCCGATCATCCTTCAAACGCGGATTATCTTAGTTTGCCAGAGATGACCGCTAACACTTCCTTAAAAATCAACTACAGCGGGCAACTCGTTTACAACCACTCGATACACTAGGGCGTCGCACATTTTGTCTTTCAACTGTTCATCTCTCCGGTCCATCATCTGCGGTATTTGGGCGTTGTTCCTCGCCTTCGTTTTTTTGCATACGCCGTTGCCCACCAATGCTGGCGAAACAGAAGAAATCAACGCGTCAAACCAAATTCAGAACACCTTGAAGCAGTTTTGCTTGGATTGCCACAGCGGCGACACCGCAGAGAGCAAAGTTCGCCTTGATAGACTTACTGAGCTAACACTCAAGGATCAGCTAGCAACACTCAATCGAGTTCAAGATCAACTATTCTTTGGCATGATGCCCCCTGAGGATGCCGATCAACTACCCGGCGAAATACACGAGCATCTCAGCCAATGGGTAAGACAAACCTTACAGCAATTTGACGCGTCGGAACTGGATCAGAAACTACGTTATCCAGAATACGGCAACTACGTTGATCACGACACACTCTTTTCGGGAACCCTCGACCAACCCGCGTACACACCCTCACGGCGCTGGCTGATTAGCCCTTCGATTTTTGAAGAACGCGTCGTTCATGTCTTTGGACTCGAGGGACGTGATCTCGACAATGCCCGCCGAACGGGTTTTTATGGGGTAACCAATCCATTTGTTTTACCCGACCACTCGGGCGTGCGTGATTATGACTTGGGATCACTCGATGGAGGTCACCTACTGGTGATGATCGATAACGCCAAATGGATTGCGGAAAAGCAAATTGTTGCGGCGAGGATCAAGGCCGGCGAACTTGCCGTCGAAAACTTCCCCAACCCGAAAGATCGATGGTATCCCAAAACGACTCCCAGCGAATTCGAGTCGGTGATTTTATCGGACAACACACCTTCCGATGAGCAATTAGTCGCTGCCATCCAACGGCAGTTTCAATTAGCACTGCAGCGACCAGCGACCGAATCCGAAATTGCAAAGTATTTACCTCTCACCCAATCCTCCATCGCAACGGGCGGCAATACGGTTGGCATTCGGCAGATGCTTGTGAGCGTTCTTCTCGAATCTGAATTTCTCTATCGGATCGAATTTGGTTCCGAGCAAACCGATCAACACGGGCGTAGGCTTTTGACGCCGCGTGAGGCAAGTTACGCGATTAGCTATGCGATTGGTGATCGAGAACCGGACGAGCAATTAGTTCGGGCTGCCGAACAAGGCAATCTGCTTAGTGAAGAAGATTATCGCCGCGAAGTCACCCGCCTGCTTCAAGACGACAACTACTACCGCAATGCGATCGGCCATGCCTGGGGAAGCGCCGATAAAATCCCACCAGCGGTAACCTCGCATCCAAAGCTTGTTCAATTCTTTCGCGAGTTCTTTGGATACCCCGCCGCCTTGAAAGTGTTCAAGGATCTAAAGCGAAGTAGTGGGTTTTACGTGAACCCCGGTCGCGGAAGCAATCAGACACCTGGGCACCTTGTCAACGAAGCCGATCGTGTGGTCGCTGGGATTGTCGAAGCAGACACCGACGTCTTCCGGCAATTACTTACCACGGATCGATTTTTTCTTTATCACGACCGAGATAATGACACCGGTACCAAGATGATCGAGAATTGGCAAAAAGCATACGAAGCATTAAAGGACACCAATTGGCGTGAGGATCCAGATGGAGTCGTGGCCGCGAACGAGGAACTGATCAAGGAATTACTAGATCGCCGAGGCATTACCGGACGCAGCAAGGCGCGTCACGACAATAGCCTGATCCGGTTCATGTCTCACTTTGAACACACGTTCGGTCAAGGCAATCGCCCTTTCACCACGCTTCCTTGGGCGCATGGCAATCATTATTGGCATTCCCCAATCTACAGCCTACCTCGAACCCCTCGCCCCGAATCCTACGGTCAGCAAGATGCCTTCGATTATGAACCGGTTCAGCCCTATGCGATGCCATACCGAAAAGGCATTTTGACTCACCCAGCATGGCTGGTTGCCCACTCGGGTAATTTCCAAACGGATCCCATTCGCCGAGGTCGATGGGTAAGAGAAAAACTGCTTGCTGGCCGCGTTCCTGATCTTCCGATTACCGTTGATGCTCAGGTGCCAGACAGTCCCCATCAAACGTTTCGGGAACGTGTTGAAAGCGTGACGATGGAATCAGGATGTTGGAAATGTCACCGTCAGATGAATCCACTTGGGATGCCTTTCGAATGCTTTGATGATTTTGGACGTTACCGCACCGAAGAGTCGCTCGAACACGAAGAGAGTCTCATTCAGGTGATGCCAGGTAACGAATCAGACCTTTACGAGACAAAACCCGTCAATACACGTGGCGCTCTGATTGGCACAGGTGACGTGAAGCTTGATGGAGAAGTCTCGGATGTTTACGAACTAATTGATCGACTTGCCGCGTCTTCTCGCGTTAGACAGTCGATCATCCGGTACGCGTTCCGATTTTTCATGGGAAGAAACGAAATGCTGTCCGACTCACAAACACTGATTCATGCCGACAACGCCTATCTCGCCAGCGGCGGCAGCTTCAAAGCGGTCGTCATCTCGCTGCTATCCTCGGATTCGTTCCGATACCGTAAACTCACTGACAGAAGCCCAACAATCGCCTCGAAAAATACCGTTAACGTTTCCCAAAACTAATCGATGACGGGACATTCATCCGAGCCACTTAATTAGAAGCAGAATACCTACGATGAGCAGTCGACGAAACTTTCTTAAGGCAGCCATTCTCGGAACCAGCTCGGTCAGTGGTGTCGCGGCTGGATCGCGTGGATTGACATGGATGCGTCCCAATCTGTTTGCAAACCAGACATCTAACAGCACTCCCACCAGATTCATCTTCCTCCATAAAGGAAACGGACTCATTCCTGGATCGCTGGTACCACCGACTTTTAACGACGAGCAAAAGAACGCGGAGCGACAAAAGCAGTCGTTTGTCGCCGACCTCGATGGACAGGATCTACCGGAATGGATGAGCCCTATCGCAGAGCACACCGCGCACACAACCATCCTACAAGGCCTTTCGGGAAAGATGTGCACGACCGGCCACCACACTTGGTGTTCCTCACTCGGAGTCTACAAGGCAAACGAGCGACTGAGTTCGATCAAGTGGGCGACGGTTGACTTTGAGCTCGCTAACTTATTCCCATCGCCGTTTGGGCACATCGAGTTAGCATGTTTCCCGACCGGTGGCGGCAATGCGAGGGGTAATATCAACGGCATCGAAAAAGGATTTTCAGCGCGAGGTCCCCAGCAGCCCAACTATGCTTTCGGCTCGCCCAAAACGGCACTCAAGGAACTTTTCAAATCCGTCTCAACGGAAAATGCGGCAAAAACTCAGTACCAACTCGATCGGCAACTACTTGAGTTTGTCGCCATCAACGAAGAGGATCGTCAGCAAGGCCTTGTCGGACTTGAACGCAGCAAGGTCTCTAACTACTCCGATGCATTGCAAGCGATACGCAAGCGCGACGGCAGAGTCGAAGCGATGAGCGATCAAATTCTCGCGAACCTTCCGCAGCTGGATCCTAAATATTTAGCCGATGATCTCTCGACCGTCGATCGACAGCAGGGACTAACAGAGATCCTTCTCTCCACCTTGATCTCCGGCATGACTAATGTGGTCGCCTTCACGCTTGATGAACTTGGCACACCCTACTCTGGCCTACCCGATATCGAAGGCGAAAAGGTTAACCAGCATGATGTTGGTCACGGAAAACCGGTTGGTCGTTTTGAGGCCACGGAGGTTCGTAAGAAGATACGCAACCAGCACATGCTGTTGATGGATTCGATTGCCAAACGACTCAAAGCGGTTCCCGAGGGCGACGGCACCATGTTCGACAACACGGTCATTCTTTACTTCCCAGACAACGGTGAAACCCATCACAGCCAAGGAACCGAATGGCCTTTTGTCATCCTGTCGGGGGACAATTGCCGTCTTGACATTGCGCGGCGTTACATCCGACTTCCAGATTACAACCAACCGGGCCATCGAACGCTCGGCAATTTCTATACCACGCTACTGAATGCTTACGGAAATCCAATCGATCATTACGGCAGTCTCGATGTAGGGCTAACCGTTGATCAAACTGGACCCATCCAAGAATGGATTGCGTAATCACGGTTGAAAGCTGGTTAGATCGCTTTTTGCTCCAGAGCCGTCCTTTCCTAACCTTTCTACCGAGGGTTAGCAAAACTGGCCGCCGCACTTCATTTAAGCTTGGTCCAACCGTAGGCAATCATCTAGGATGAGTAACGGCACGATGGACTAGCAAGTCTTTTTAAACGACATCATTTATCTGTGGATCAAAACCACTATGCCTCTCGCAAGCCAAATACTCGATGGTAACGCGGTATTTTTGATTCTGAGCTTTCTGTTCGTCGTCATTCTGGCAGCACTAACAACCGTTTTTGTGTCGATCCGTTCCGTCAAGAAACGCCAGTTCTGCCCTGATCTTATCTACGGAGCAATCTTGGGTGTAACCGTCGCCCACGCATCACAATTTCTCGCATTATTCGCGGGCAATGTCTCCGCGTTAAACTATCTCTTCAAATACTATCTGCTCAAATTGGTAATCTCAGCAATGCTTGCCTGCGTCATCATCAATCTTCGAAGCAAAAACGCTCTACGCAAGACCGACCGTGACGACGTTGACCTAATAGACAACTAGTCGCTACGCCCATCGGCACGAAAATTGCCTAGAAGATTTGTCAAGCAATGTTTTGTTAGCTCCCTACCTAGCCCGGTCATTGGATCGGCCCATTGACCCGACTTACCTCTGACTGCATGAATCACCCGAAAGAATTTTGCGCAACGTACGACCGATTGATTGATTCAACACCGTTGGGTGACCGCAAGAGATAAAAATGGCACAGCGAACCAACACTTAGATGGTTTCGTTTTGATTGCCAGCGGCCTTCAAGCAGACTCAACCGTTTTCTTAGCGGCGATCCTCAATTCCTGAAACGCTGTCTCAAGCGAAACGATGCGAGCATATCGGTCGCGTAGCGTCGCCAGCGAGGCATCGTGCAGTTCAGGCGTCACTGTGGCACAGGCATCATCGACCACGGTAACAAGGTATCCAAGATCGCAAGCGTCGCGCACCGTGGTTTCCACACACTCATTGGTGTAAACGCCGACCACAAATAACGCTTCGATTCCAAGGTTCTTGAGAACGTAATGCAGGTTCGTGGAAGAAAAGACACCACTTGCCGTCTTGTTGATCACAATTTCGTCGAACTCAGGCTTGGGGGCAACCGATTCAATGAAATCTGCGTCTCGTGACCCGGGAGCGGCAAGTAGTCCCAACCGTCGGTGCCCCTTACTGCGATCTCTTCCGTTCTGTGTGAGTGCTTGGATACGTGTATGAATCACCTCCAAACCACATTTCCTGAACGCATCTTGCAGCATCCTCACTCCTGGCAAGACCGATTGATCAAGCCGATCAAAATAATACTGCTGGGCTTCCTCCGAAACGCCGCTGCGAGTCGCTTCTTTGAATACCCCATGACCTTTAGCGGCATCAAGGTACTGGAGATCGATACACAGCAAGGCGGTGTTCCCGTCCGAGAGAAATTGCTGCTGAGCCGGATTCTCAACAAATGCGCCATGGTAGGCATCGCGCAATGGGTCGGTTGATTGTTGTTCAATATTCATTTTCACCTTGCGATCGTGCTGTGATCCATTTGCCGTGAGGGCATCGCCAGCGAACCATGCTACACAAAGCGGTCCGCCACGCCGACTGGCTCGCAACCAACAAAACCGTTGACGGTCATCACGGGAACAACAAGACTCAACTTGGTTCAATTAGAAACCATTAGCGACGGGATTTTGGCTATTTTGGCACAACATTGTCAAAACCGTTCGGAGCAACAAATTTGCTCCATCCTCAATATCAGACCACGCGGTCCACTCGGCAGGGGAATGACTCTGCCCATTCTTACTGGGCACAAAGATCATGCCCACAGGAATTAAACTTCCGATGATCTGTGCATCGTGAGCCGCACCGCTGGGCATCGTTGCGTAATCTAGATTCAACTCCTCCGCGCTTCCTTGTAATCGACTTACAAGTTCCGTGCAGCACTGCACGGGTTCCAAGTAACTGATTCGCTCGAACTCAAACATTAACCCTCGTCTCCGCGCGATCGCCGAAAGAGCTTTCCTGCACGCGTGTGACAAATCATCCAGAACATCAGCATTGGTATCACGGACATCGAGTGAGAAATCCACACGCGCCGGTACGGTGTTCACCGCACCGGGCAGGATTTCGGCTTTTCCAATTGTCGCCCGACTACGTGCGGTGCCGTTCTCGTCGAGAATTCGTGGAATCTCGTGCGCAAAATCGGCTAACCCCATCAGCGCATCATGACGCATTTCCATCGGTGTTGTACCCGCATGATTCGCTTCGCCCTTGAATCGGATTGCCCAAGTAAAAAGCCCCGTGATCTCATCAACAATTCCAACCGATTTCTTGCTGCGATCAAGCACTGGCCCCTGTTCAATGTGAAGTTCGAGATAATGCGAAATGGAATCGGGATCACGTGCAGCATCCAAAGCGAGTCGCACATCGTGACCATGCCGTGCCATCTCGGATTGAAGTGTCACACCATGAAGGTCCTTACGATTCATGATGGTTGCCGGATTCATCTGACCGGCGACGGATTGTGAACCGAACATGCCACCAAACCGCCCTTCTTCATCACTAAACGCAATGAGCTCAACCGACCGATCGAGTGTGACTCCAGCCTCCGCGAGGCACCTCAAACATTCAAGCCCGACGACCACACCCAGCGTTCCGTCAAGCGCGCCCGCACATGGTACAGTGTCGATGTGTGATCCTATGAGCAATCTCGGCTGATCATTTCTCCCTGATAAAACAGCTGACACATTCAATGCACCATCCATCTCTGGATTCAAACCTGCCGAACGCATCCGCTCACATAGCCACTCCTTACCTTGCATATCAGCGTCACTAAATGCCACACGATAAATCCCGTTATCCCTTGGATTTTTACCAATTTCGGCAAGTTCCTGAATATCTTTCTTGATCCTCTCCAAATTCACACGCATCGATTCGTAATCCTCACCGCGACACCGATCTTTTAAACGAGTGGAAAACACTCACTTTTTTCCCCAACAGGTCATCCCCATACTCCTGCCTTTTCAATGGCATGCCTTCTACTCTGGTACTAAAGGGATGGCATCCCAGCGTTATTCACGAACTGTGATTGCAAGAGATGCAATTGAAGACTGTGATTGATCACAATGTCGTTTCGCCTAGCGAGCGTACCGTCGGTCTCGGACCATGCGTCCGAGACGAAGCGATGTAATTTCTCATGGGACAGCACGTCTAAAGACGCAACTTGTTCTTCTCCCAAGGACGCATCCACCATCGACTGCACTGCTTGTCGTTTTTCGGGGTCGGTATGCGCCGGTGGAGCCATAAAGGCAAATTTCTTACGTTCATAAAGCTCACGCGGCAGAACGTTCTTCATGGCTTCTCGGAGAACCCATTTTTCGACTCCATTGCGAATTCGGATATTAGGGGGAATCTTGGTTGCGTACTCGGCCACATGATGGTCTAGAAACGCTGGCCTTGCCTCCATACTGTTTGCCATATCCATACGGTCGCCACCCCAAGTGAGTATCTGACCCTCAAGCATGGTTTTGGACCAAGTGTATTGAGAAATATCCAGACGGTGCCGACCTCGCGTTTGATTTGCGTCAATTGCATCCGCAACCGCAGCAATTGGATCGTATTGGTCCAAAAGATCTAGCATCGAATCAGAGAGGACGCTGCGAACACGCTCCAGGGTTAAAATCCACGGTTGGATCCAAGAAGGCGTGAATCCACAAAGATCCTCCCACGCCTCATGCCTTCGATCTTCCTCCGACAAGATTGCCCCAGCGAAAACGCCATCTTCGTCTTCTCGCCCTAACCAATCACGCTTAAAGAATGGGTAGCCTCCAAAAAGCTCGTCAGAACCCTCTCCCGTCACCACTGCCTTATAATTGCACTTTCGCACAAGTCGACTCATATGCCATTTGGCAACTGCAAGCGTGTTATAGAACGTACGTTCGGCATGCCACGTGGCCCGCTCAAATGCGGATCCATACAACTCTTTTTTTGTCAACAGCAACACCTCCTGTTCCGCCCCGGTACGCTGTGCCATCAACTTGGCAATATTTGATTCATCGTACTGATCACTATCAAAAGCGATGGTGAATGCTTTTACGGGCGACTGCTGTAAATTGGTTGCCAGACCAAGAATCGAACAGCTATCGATTCCTCCCGACAGGTAACAGCCAACCGGTACATCTGCCTCCAACCTCGTTGCCACTGCGTCAATCAGTCGATCACGAACACCGTCGACATATTCCTGCGGATCAGCATTCTCATCATGACTTTCGGGAAACTCCAAATCCCACCAACGGCGCTTGTCAGAAACGATGCGTTCTCCGCGAAGCTCAAAGACGATCATCTCACCAGGTAAAACCGCATGGACACCCTCGAACGCGGTGGTACCCGGCACCATTACCTGCATCATCTGATGAAGTGCAGCTTTTCGGCATAAACGAGTATCAATTTCAGGATTTTGTAGGATCGCCTTCACCTCTGACCCCCACACCACTCCGTTTTTCGTGGTGGCGTAGTAAAGGGGTTTGATGCCAAAACGGTCTCTCACTAGAACGAGACGATTCTTGGCACAATCAAAGATGACAATTGCAAACTCACCACGGAGTGCATGAACAAAATCGAGCTGATCCCTCTCATACAACGGTAAAGCAACGGCGCTATCACTTTTCCCGACACACTGGCGTGAATCGCAGGCTAAATCAGCGCGAATGCGTTTGTAACCGTATAGCTCACCGTTTACCGTCACTGCGATCTGCGAGTTGAGTGACTGAATCGGCTGATGGCCGTGATCAAGCCCAACAATTGCCAACCGGGTGTGACCTATCGCGACACCTTGCTGAGGATAGAAGCATTGTCCGCGTTCATCGGGGCCACGATGGTGTAACACATCCAACATACCCCCGAGTGCTTCTCGCATACGTCCCTCGTGCCGCAACGAAGGGTTCCAAAATCCAGCGATCCCGCACAT
>Ga0255779_1006261_pt1 | contig 10834 bp, 10 predicted proteins | sample 011ome_21_FD_179977 | JGI IMG/M metagenome (GOLD analysis project Ga0255779, IMG submission 179977) | Coastal salt marsh microbial communities from the Groves Creek Marsh, Skidaway Island, Georgia - 011508AT metaG (version 2) | ecosystem: Environmental > Aquatic > Marine > Intertidal zone > Salt...
AAAAATACCCTGCATTAAAATACATCGGCGCCAATCCTGTTCGGGATAGGTGATGTCCCATGAACTGGGGAAATCCAGATTGAATTGGTCGTAGAGCGCGCCCCAGATCTGTGCCAAGCTCGGGCTATCTGTTGTGATTTTGGGCCATGTGTGTGTGACCAAATGTGATGCGCTGGGGGTCGCAAAATCAAACGGGACCTTTGCAAGATCATCCAAGATCAAGGTATCGCTGTCAAAAAACACAAATGGCTGCCCTTTGGGTAGCGCGCCCAAACATTCGATTTTATTGCCATGGGGATATGTTTGGCCAAACACTTTGTTTTCAAATGATAGCAGCTGCGCGCCCATGCTGGTGATATAGCTTAGGATATTTGGATCCGTTAGGCTGGGATCGTTCTGCCACAGTGGGCCGGCCTGCGGGGTCGCGACCAAGACTTTCCCACAAAAATTTGGGCTGTTTTTTCGCAAGGATGCTAGGAACAAAGCGGTCTCATAGCCTAGTCGGCCATTTTGTCCGATCAGTACGATGTTAAACTGTGCCACCCGGGTTCCTTTGTTTTGCAATACACTATGATGTTGGGTCTGTTGCGTAAAGATGTGAATAAAAATTCAGCAAATTACCATTAACGAGAGAATTTTTTGCGTGTCACTGCAATGCTGCTGCTGTCATCGTATTTATTATTGCAACCGGTTGCAAAAGTGCTATCTTTGGTTCAGGGACGAGATTCGAGGTTACAGCGACATGCTAAAAGTTGGACTGTTAGGCGCAGGTAGAATTGGCCAAGTTCATGCTCAGACGATCTCTGGGCATGCGGGCAGCCGGTTGGTTGCTGTGTCTGATGTTGTCACACAAAACGCGCAAACCTTGGCATCTAAGTATGGTGCAGTGGTCAAGTCATCCGACGATATCCTAGCGGATCCTGCCATCGACGCAGTGCTGATTGCCACGTCAACACACACGCATTCCGATTTGATTGAGGCCGCAACCGCCGCAGGCAAAGCAGTGTTGTGTGAAAAACCCGTTGATCTTAGCCTAGGGCGGGCGCGGCAATGTCAGCAACGTGTTGCGGGCAATTGCCAGCCGGTGATGTTGGGCTTTAACCGTCGCTTTGATCCAAATTTTGCAGCTTTGAAATCAGCAATCCAAGGTGGTGAAATTGGCCGCCCCGAATTGGTTAGCGTGACATCCTTTGACCCAGCGCCGCCGCCGGTATCCTATGTCAAAGTATCGGGTGGGTTGTTTCGTGATATGATGATCCATGATTTTGATATGGTGCATTTTTTGATGGGTGATCTGCCCGAAAAAATCACCGCAACGGGCAGTTCGATTGTTGATCCCGAAATTGGCAAGGTGGGCGATTTTGACACCGCTGTGGCGACCTTGACATACGCAGATGGACGCATTGCCGTCATCAAAAATTCGCGTCGGGCCGTTTATGGCTATGATCAACGCGTTGAGGTTCTTGGGTCACAGGGATTGTTGCAGGCCCAAAATATGCTGGAAAATACGGTTGTGAAATCGACGGCCCAAGGCGTGCAATCCGCCAAGCCCACGTATTTTTTCCTGGAACGCTACATGGCGGCCTATAGTGCCGAGTGGAATGCGTTTCTAACCGCACTTGCGGATAATTCGCCCATGCCTGTCGGTTTAGATGATGGCGTCGCGGCACTTGTGATGGCTGAGGCAGCAACGCTGTCCGCGCAGCAGGGGCGGCCCGTGTCGCTGAGCGAAATTTGATAACAACTTTGCGGTGCAAAGAGGAGTACACCGCATTGAAAACGATTTTCGGCCAAGGCGCCGACGACAGAATTCGGATCAATCCGGATAACCGATGGCCCCGCCATCGTCATTAAATTGGGAGGAAGTAAAATGAATAAATTTGTGAAAGGTGTCGTAACCGCAACTGCAATGGCGGTCGCCGCACCAGCAATGGCAGCCGATATTATTGTTGTATCGCACGGCCAAGCGAACGACCCATTTTGGTCAGTTGTGAAAAATGGCGTTGAACTTGCCGCACAACACACTGGTGCGAATGTGGAATACCGCGCGCCTGAAACATTTGACATGGTGGCTATGTCACAGTTGATCGATGCTGCCGTGAACCAAGAGCCAGACGGATTGGTTGTGTCCATTCCTGATGGTGATGCGTTAGGCCCATCCATTCAACGTGCCGCCGCAGCTGGCATTCCAGTGATTTCCATGAACTCGGGTTCTGATGTCGCCAAAAGCTTGGGCGCATTGCTGCACGTCGGTCAGGATGAATATGACGCGGGTAAAGCGGCCGGTGAAAAATTGGCATCCATGGGCGGCTCCAATGGTTTGTGTGTGAACCATGAAGTCGGCAACGTCGCATTGGATCTGCGCTGCTCAGGTTTCGCCGATGGTTTCGGTGGCGAAGTGACCGTTCTGCCAACAACAAATGATCCTGCTGAAATCAAAGCGAAAGTACGCGCAGCATTGGATTCAAACCAAGATATCGACACTGTCATGGCGTTGGGTGCAGGTCTGGCGGGTGAACCCTCGGCCGAGGCCGCGGGTGAATCCGGCCGTGATGTCATGGTTGCCAGCTTTGACTTGTCTGCGAACTTCTTGCAGATGATCGTTGATGGCAAAGCCGCATTTGCAATCGACCAGCAGCAATTCTTGCAAGGTTACTTGCCAGTTGCGTTCTTGGCGATGAATGCAGAATACGGTCTGATGCCAGGTGGCAACGTACCATCAGGTCCAAACTTGGTCACAGCTGACAAAGCGGGTCAAGTGATTGATCTGTCTGCCAAAGGCATCCGCTAATATCGGTGTATAATCGACTAGAAACGGCGCCCAGTGCGCCGTTTCGTGTTACAACAGGAGGAACGCATGACTGAGCAAACTCAGATCGCAGGGGACGAGCGTTTAAAAACCGAGCCATTTTTCGCCCGTATGATGAAAAAACCAGAACTTGGGGCCATAGCGGGTGTAATCTTGGTGACGATCTTTTTCTTGATTACCGCAGATCCAGTAATGTTCAGCCTGTCTGGGGTCATGAACTTTATGACGCCAGCGGCGCAGTTGGGTATTTTGGCCATTGGCGCGGCGATGCTGATGATTGGCGGCGAATTTGACCTGTCGATCGGGTCGATGGTGGCCTTTGCCGGTTTGTTTTTTGGTGTGTGTATTGTGACCTGGGGATTGCCGCTGATTTTTGCGATCCCGCTGACCTTTGCCTTTGCGGCGGCGGTTGGGGCAACGAATGGCATGATTGTGATCCGCTCAGGTTTGCCATCCTTTATTGTCACCTTGGCGTTTTTGTTTATTTTGCGTGGCCTGTCCTTGGTTGGACTTAAGGCTGCAACAGGGGGCAGCACGCAGCTGCGCGGTGTGCGCGATGCCACCGAAAATGATTTTTTAGCGCCGTTTTTTGCAGGCGATGCCTTTAGTGGGCTGTTTTTGTGGCTGGCTGAAAACGGCTGGGTTGATACCTTTAAGAATGGCAGCCCCAAGGTGCCCGGCGTTCCAGTTGAAATTATCTGGTTCATCGCATTGGCGCTGGTTGCGACCTATGTGTTGCTACGCACCCCTGCGGGGAACTGGATTTTCGCGGCAGGTGGCGATACCAATGCAGCCTCAAATTCCGGCGTGCCTGTCAATCGCGTCAAAATAATTTTGTTCATGGTAACAGCCTGTTGCGCCGCTTTGGTCGCGATTATTACCGTGATTGATGCAGGATCAACCGACAGCCGTCGTGGTTTCCAAAAAGAGTTTGAGGCGATTATCGCAGCCGTTATCGGCGGCTGTTTGCTGACAGGTGGATACGGATCTGCGATTGGTGCGTTTTTCGGTTCAATCATTTTTGGCATGGTGGTCATTGGTCTGACCTATACCGATTTTGACCAAGACTGGTTCCAAGTGTTTTTGGGCGGTATGCTGTTGATCGCGGTTTTGTTCAACAATGCCATTCGCAAACGTGTCACAGGGGAACGTTGATATGTTAGATACAACACAAAATAACGCACCCATCGTCCAGATGAATAACATTGAAAAACATTTCGGCAATATCATTGCCTTGGCCGGGGTCAGTTTCGATGTGCGACCGGGGGAATGTCATTGCCTGCTGGGCGACAATGGTGCGGGCAAATCCACATTCATCAAAACCATGTCGGGCGTTCATCAACCGACCAAGGGTGAAATCCTGTTCGAAGGCAAACCCATGAATTTTGCCACCCCCCGTGACGCGATGGAGGCCGGCATTGCCACTGTGTTTCAAGATTTGGCTATGATCCCGCTGATGAGCGTGACGCGCAATTTTTTCATGGGGCGCGAACCGACCAAGGGCAGTGGCCTGCTAAAACGGTTTGATGTGGATCATGCAAATGATGTCACCATGGAACAGATGCGCAAAATGGGTATCAACCTGCGGGGACCAGATCAGGCGGTGGGTACCTTGTCAGGGGGTGAACGCCAAACCGTTGCCATTGCGCGTGCGGTATATTTCGGGGCCAAGGTATTGATTTTGGACGAACCCACATCCGCATTGGGTGTGCGCCAAACATCGAATGTTTTGGCCACCATCGACAAGGTTCGTAACCAAGGTATCGGTGTGGTGTTCATTTCCCACAATGTGCGGCACGCTTTGGCCGTCGGCGATCGGTTTACTGTTCTAAACCGCGGCAAAACACTGGGAACGGCGCAACGCGGTGAAATCACACCCGAGGAATTACAAGACCTGATGGCAGGTGGTCAAGAAATGGCCCAGCTAGAAGGGTCACTTGGTGGAACCGTTTAACGCATAACGCGTGCCGCAATTTATGCGGCACGTGATCACAGGTTCGCACTGGTGAACATTAGACATTCAAACACATGTACCCTGAATGGAGACGGGCAGATGACACAAACAATCCGATTGACGGCGGCACAAGCTATGGTTCGGTATTTGGCCGCGCAAATGAATGAAGATGGCCAGACCTATATCGCAGGGGTCTGGGCAATTTTTGGACATGGCAACGTCGCAGGATTGGGCGAGGCGTTATATGGCGTGCGCGATACATTGCCGACCTATCGCGGTCACAACGAACAGACCATGGCACACACGGCGATTGCCTATGCCAAACAGTTGCGGCGCAAACGCGCAATGGCGGTCACGTCATCCATTGGACCGGGGGCCACCAATATGGTCACGGCCGCCGCGCTGGCACATGTAAACCGCTTGCCCGTTTTGTTTGTGCCGGGCGATGTGTTTGCCAACCGTGGGCCTGATCCTGTGTTGCAACAGATCGAAGATTTCGGCGATGGCACGGCATCGGTCAATGATTGTTTCAAAACGGTTAGCCGTTATTTCGACCGTATTTCACGCCCCGAACATATCCTGACCGCACTGCCGCGTGCGATGCGCACCTTGACAGATCCCGCAGATTGCGGACCTGTGACACTGTCCTTTTGCCAAGATGTTCAGGCTGAGGCCTATGATTACCCCCTGTCGTTTTTTGAACCCAAGGTCTGGCGTGCGCGCCGCGTGCGCCCTGACATGGACGAATTGGCCGATATGGCCGCGCTGATCAAAGGGGCGCAATCGCCTGTGATCGTTGCAGGCGGCGGCGTGCATTACGCGGGCGCGACAGAAACGCTGCGTACCTTTGCCGAGGCGCATAATATCCCAGTTGTCGAAACCCAGGCGGGCAAATCGGCGCTGCCGTGGGATCATCCCCTAAACCTTGGGCCAATTGGTGTGACAGGGGGGGAACCGGCCAATGATCTATGCGCGCGCGCTGATGTGGTTTTGGGTGTCGGCACACGGTTTCAGGATTTCACGACAGGATCATGGGGGCTGTTTGCCAACCCGAACAGGCGTCTGGCCTGTTTGAATGTGGCAGCCTATGATGCGGCGAAACATAATGCGCAGCCCCTGATGGCCGATGCCAAAGTGGGGCTAGAGGAACTGAGCGCCGCTTTGGGCGCACACAAATCCCCCGTCGATATTTCTGGCGCGAAAGAGGCATGGTTTGCCAAGGTCGATCCGCTGACCGATGCGCCCACTGCGGGCAATGCATTGCCCACCGATATGCAAGTGGTGGGGGCTGTGCAGCGGGCCGCCCATGCCGATACGGCGGTGATGTGCGCCGCGGGCACCATGCCGGGCGAATTGCACAAACTATGGAAAGCGGGGCGACCAGGGTCGTATCATATGGAATATGGTTTTAGCTGTATGGGCTATGAAATCGCCGGGGCCATGGGCATGAAAATGGCCGAACCTGATCGCGATGTGATCTGTTTCACCGGCGATGGCACCTATATGATGGCCAATTCGGAAATGGCGACTGCGGCGATGATGGGCATCAGCTTTACCGTTGTGGTCACAGATAACCGCGGCTTTGGCTGTATCAACCGTTTGCAAATGGGCACAGGCGGGGCCGAATTTAACAACCTGCTGGATCACGCAGTGGGCGGGCAAAATTCGGCCATCGATTTTGCCGCACATGCAGGGTCAATGGGCGCGACATCATGCAAGGTCAGCTCGATCGCTGAACTTGAGCAAGCGCTGGCCAAACGTGCCGAGGTCACCGGCCCCTATGTCATCGTCATTGACACCGACCCCTATCCCAGCACGCCCCATGGCGGCACATGGTGGGAAGTCGGCGTTCCAGAAGTCAGCACACGCCCCAGCGTCAATGACGCACGGGCCAAATTTGAAACCAACAAAAAACAGCAAAGAACAGTCTAATGAGCGTTAAAATCGGTATCTCGCCCATCGCGTGGCAAAATGATGATCTGCCTGACATCACCAAAGATTTTACTATGGAGCAAGCCCTGCGCGAAGCGCGCGAAATTGGCTATACTGGCGTCGAACGCGGTCAGCGGATGCCCCACGATACAGAGGGACTGCGCGCCTATCTTGACGGCAATGACATCGCGCTGTGCGGGGGATGGTGTTCGGGCAATTCGTTGAACAATGATTTTGCCGCCGAATGCGATGCCACGCGCCAACAGGTTGAACAATTCATCGCGTTGAACGCGCCTTGCATTGTTTATGCAGAATGCTCAAACACAGTGCAGGGCATGATCGATGTGCCCGTGAACAACCGCCCCAAAATGGACCGCGATGATATCCGTGCCTATGGGGCCAAGATCAGCGAATTGGCCAAATGGATGGCGGACCAAGGCATGCCCATGGCCTATCACCACCACATGGGATCCATTATTGAAAGCGAAGATGACGTCAATTGGCTGATGGATGGATCCAGCGCTGATTTACACCTGTGCTTTGACACGGGGCATTTGCTGTTTGGGGGCGGGGATGTGATGGCCACTTTGGATCGCTGGGGTGACCGTGTGCACCACGTTCATTACAAAGATATCCGCCCCGCGATTGTTCGCGATGTCCGCGACAATAACCGCAGTTTCCTTGATGCGGTGATGGCGGGGGCCTTTACGGTTCCTGGTGACGGCTGCATTGATTTCGATGCCGTGACCCGCGCCCTGAAAGCGATGGATTATAATGGTTGGATCGTGGTCGAAGCCGAACAAGACCCTGCCAAAGCGCCGCCATATGAGTATTCAAAACTGGGATACGACAATATTGTCGCCGCCTGTCAGGCCGCGGGATTGCAGATCACCAGTTAAGATTTCCCGCGCTCTGCCGATAATGCCCATGGCGGGGCGCATTCCGTTCACCGTACACAAAAAAGGAGAGGTTACGATGGTCGAACGCACGCTTGGATATATTCCGTATTTCAATACGGAGTCCTGTGATCTGGACGAATTCAAGGTGCCAACATCCAGTAGCCTGTCACCCGACGATGTGCCGCGCGCGGCCCAGATTGTCAAAAATGTGCCAATTTACGATATGGCGGCGTTGCGCGGGGATTTGGATGATCCCGCGTGGCGGCGTGCGCTGATGGCTGAATGGGCGCATGTTTTGCGCCACACGGCTGGGGTGATTGCCCTGAAATCCGCCTATGCTGATACATCCGTGATTGATCGCGCGACACAGGTGTTCAATGACATCATTGCCCAAGAACGTGAAATCGGCGCGGGACAAGGCGATCATTTTGCGGCCGCTGGCGCCAATGATCGGGTGTGGAACAGTTTGCAAAAACACTGTCTGCACGACCCGGAAAACTATGTCGCCTATTTTGGAAATGTGTCGATTGCGGCAGCCTGCGAGGCATGGCTGGGTCCCCATTATCAAATGACGGCCCAGGTGAACCAAGTGCGCCCCGGTGGCAAGGCGCAACAGCCACACCGCGATTATCATTTGGGGTTTCAAACCGCAGATGTTGCGGCGCAGTTTCCCGCACATGCGCACGAACTGACCGCGGCGCTGACGCTGCAGGGCGCGATTGCCCATGTCGATATGCCTGTTGAAAGTGGCCCGACCAAGCTGTTGCCGTTTTCGCAGCTATATGATGCGGGATATTTGGCGTTTCACGACCCAAAATTTGCCAATTATTTTGAACAAAACTATGTCCAAATCCCACTGAACAAAGGGGATGCCGTATTTTTTAACCCGGCGCTGTTTCACGCAGGCGGCAGCAACCACAGCAGTGATATTGACCGCATGGTGAACCTGTTGCAGATATCATCGGCCTTTGGTCGCGCGATGGAGGCTGTTGATCGTGATGCGATGGTGCGCCACGCCTATGGGGCGTTCTTGGCAGCCCATGGCCACATGTCCGCAGGCGATATCGCAGCGGCGGTGGCCGCCACGGCCGAGGGGTATTCGTTTCCCACCAATCTTGACACCGATCCGCCCATCGGGGGAAATGCGCCACAAACACAGGCAGACATCCTGCGCCATGCTTTGTCGGAACGTTGGACACAGGATCAGCTGAATGTATCACTTGATGCGCTGATATTACGGCAACGGGCATAGGGGAACGGACCATGACACATCTTTTGCGTAAACCCATTGCAACGACAGGCAAGGTTCATGATATCACACCTCAAACCGCTGGGTGGTCCTATGTGGGGTTCGGGCTGTATCACCTAAAGGCTGGCGAAACTGCATCCGAGCCGACGGGCGATCGTGAAGTGATTTTGGTCATGGTCGAGGGCAAAGCCCATATCACCGGTGCGGATCACGATTGGGGCGAATTGGGCGAACGGATGAATGTGTTTGAAAAAACACCACCCCACTGCCTGTATCTGCCCAATGATACCGACTGGGTGGCCACGGCGACTACGGATTGTGTGATCGCCGTGTGCACGGCCCCCGGACAGGGGGGCCACCCCGCACGCCGCATTGGCCCAGACGGCATAACATTGACACAGCGCGGCAAGGGGGGAAATACGCGCCATATCAATAACATAGCGATGGAGGCTGAGGATTTCTGTGACAGTCTTTTGGTGACCGAGGTATTTACTCCCGATGGGCATTGGTCATCCTATCCCAGTCACCGCCATGATCAGGATGATTATCCCCGCATCACCTATCTTGAGGAAACCTATTACCACCGTCTGAACCCTGCAACTGGGTTTGGCATTCAACGGGTCTATACCGAGGATGGCAGTTTGGATGAAACTATGGCGGTCAAAGACGGCGATGTTGTGTTGGTTCCGCGTGGACATCACCCTTGCGGTGCGCCATATGGGTTTGAAATGTATTACCTAAACGTCATGGCTGGACCCTTGCGCAAATGGCGCTTTGTCGCTGACCCAGACGTGGAATGGATTATGGAGAGAGACGCGACATGAGTGAGTTTGCAATTTATCCCAGCCTTAAGGGCAAAACAGTCTTTGTGACCGGCGGTGCCGCCGGAATCGGAGAGCGGATGACACGCGCCTTTGCCGAACAGGGCGCACGCGTGGGTATGGTTGATTTGAATGGCGCAGGCGGTCAGGCCCTGATCGACAGCTTGGACGGCGACCACGCCTTTGCGCAATGTGATCTTAGGGATATCGATGCCCTGCGCGCAGCCTTTGCCGAATTGGCGGATCGCTTGGGGCCAGCGCAGGTGTTGGTCAACAATGCCGCCCATGATGATCGCCATGATTGGCGCGATGTGACGCCGGAATATTGGGACGAACGGATGCAAACGAACATTCGTCATATGTTTTTTGCAATTCAATCCGTGGCCCCGGGAATGATTGCAGCGGGCGGTGGATCGATCATCAATTTGGGATCAAATTCATGGTGGGAATGCGGTGGCGGGTTTCCGGCCTATACGACCGCCAAGGCCGCCGTACACGGGTTGACCCGCACCATGGCCCGCGACTTAGGCGATCATCGCATTCGCGTGAACACCGTGGTCCCGGGCTGGATCATGACCGAACGCCAAAAGGAACTGTGGGTCACGCCCGAAGCCTTGGCCAAACAGATTGATCGCCAATGTCTGCCCGATGCGATTGACCCGATCTATGTGGCGCGGATGGTGCTTTTCTTGGCTTCAGACGACAGTGCGATGTGTTCGGCGGGGAATTTCATGGTTGAAGGTGGATCCATCTGATGGCATTTCAGCTGTCGGCTTGTGCTGAAATGCTTTGGCCTGACAAGCCGATTGCGTGGCGTGCCGCGCGTTTGCACGCGCGCGGCCTTGGCGTTGGATTATGGAATCTGCCCGCCCACGATCTGACGAAACTGGCCAAGACGGGTGCGCATTTCACCATTGCCAATGGCTATGCCCAAGGCCGTCTTGCGGATCAAGAGGGGGCAGATATGCTGCTGTCATCCGCGGCGCAGGTCATTGAGATGGGCAAGCGGATCAATATTGATCGCTACAATCTGCATGGCACCGGTCTGGGCGATGGCGGATGTGTTGACACTGGTGTCGTCCGTCGATCGGCCACAGTTGCGGATCAATCTTGATTTATATCACACCCAAATTTGCGAAGGGGATCTGATCCGCTGGTGTGAAAAAGCCG
>Ga0255779_1006291_pt1 | contig 10798 bp, 10 predicted proteins | sample 011ome_21_FD_179977 | JGI IMG/M metagenome (GOLD analysis project Ga0255779, IMG submission 179977) | Coastal salt marsh microbial communities from the Groves Creek Marsh, Skidaway Island, Georgia - 011508AT metaG (version 2) | ecosystem: Environmental > Aquatic > Marine > Intertidal zone > Salt...
CAGAAATGCATAAAAAAGCCACATTTGTTCAAATCACCAACGCAGGCATACGTGAATCCCATGTGCACGACGTTCAAATCACAAAAGAAGCCCCTAATTACAGGGTGGATTAAATTTTATAAAGTGCTCTATGGATAAGGTTTTAATTTTAGATTTTGGCTCGCAATATACACAACTTATTGCAAGGCGTATCAGGGAGCTAAACGTCTACTGCGAGATTCATCCCTATGACGTTGCTGATGAAATCATTAAGAACATAAAACCCAAGGCAATTATTCTATCGGGTGGGCCTAATTCTGTTTATGAGAACGATACCCCAAAGGCACCAGAAATTATTTTTACCTTAAACTGCCCTATCCTTGGTATTTGTTACGGTATGCAAACCTTAGTTAGTCAATTGGGCGGCAAAGTTGAGAATAGTCCTAAGCGTGAATTTGGTTATGCAGAGATACGCGCAAGAGGTCATTCAAAGCTACTTAAAGATCTTCAAGATAAAACCAACGCTAATAATCATGGCTTACTTGATGTATGGATGAGCCATGGGGATAAAGTCATTGAGCTGCCAGAGGGTTTTAAGTTAATTTCTAGCAACGATTCCACACCTATCGTTGCAATTGCTGATGAAGCAAGAGACTTTTACGGCGTACAATTTCATCCTGAAGTTACCCATACAAAACAAGGAAAAAATATCTTATCGCGTTTCGTTGTTGAAATAAGTAAGTGTGAACAGTCCTGGAATATGCCTGACTATGTTGAGACTGCAATTGACGAAATAAAACGTCAGGTTGGCAGCGACAAAGTTATTCTCGGTCTCTCTGGTGGAGTGGACTCATCGGTTGCAGCAGCTTTGTTGCACAGAGCAATTGGTGATCAGCTAACCTGTATATTTGTTGATCACGGCATGTTAAGGCTTGATGAAGCAGCCAGTGTTATGAAAACCTTTCATAACAACCTCGGCGTCAAAGTGATACATATAGACGCGACCAAAAAATTTATGGGTGATCTTAGGGGTATTACTGATCCAGAACAAAAAAGAAAAATTATTGGTAAAGATTTTGTAGAAGTGTTTCAAGAGGAAGCCAAAAAATTACAAGACGTAAAATGGTTGGCGCAAGGCACCATCTATCCTGATGTAATTGAATCTGCCGGTGGTAAGACAAAAAAAGCTCATAATATCAAAAGTCATCACAATGTAGGTGGCTTACCAGAGACTTTGAATCTTAAGCTGCTTGAACCCCTCAGAGAGCTATTTAAGGATGAGGTAAGAGAGTTAGGGATAGCACTTGGATTACCCAAAGATATGGTATTCCGACACCCCTTCCCCGGACCTGGTTTAGGTGTTCGAATTTTAGGTGAAGTAAAATTAGAGTTTGCTGATCTGCTAAGGCAGGCCGATGCAATCTATATTGAGGAATTAAAGAAGAGCGGCTGGTACGAGAAAACGTCGCAGGCTTTTACAGTTTTTTTACCCGTCAAATCTGTGGGGGTCATGGGTGATGGAAGAACTTATGAGTATGTGGTTGCTCTCAGAGCGGTTGAAACGTCAGACTTTATGACAGCCCAGTGGGCTGAACTTCCCTATGAACTTCTGGGCAAGGTATCTAATCGGATTATTAATGAAATAAAGGGTATTAACCGTGTTGTTTATGATATCTCGGGTAAACCGCCCGCGACTATCGAGTGGGAATAAATATTTATAAAAGGAAAAAAAATGCTTGCATGTCTAGATCTTGAGGGGGTTCTGTTACCTGAAATATGGGTTAAATTTGCTGAAAAAACTGGGATTGAAGAGTTAAAAATCACAACAAGAGAGATCCCAGATTATGATCAGCTTATGCAAATGAGACTGAAAATCCTTCGAGAGCATAATTTAACCATAGACGATATTCAAAACGTTATCGCAACCTTATCCCCGCTTGAGGGTGCTTATGATTTTTTAAATTGGTTAAAATCTGAGTTTCAGGTAATTATCCTGTCCGATACGTACTATGAATTTATTGGTCCCTTAATGAAACAACTTGATTATCCAACGGTATTTTGTCATAGCTTAGTGATCGATAATAATGGATTAATTACTGATTACAAATTACGTCAAAGTGACCAAAAAACTAAAGCCGTTAAATCACTTCAGAGTCTAAATTTTAAAGTAATCTCTGCCGGAGATTCTTATAATGATACTGGAATGCTGCAGCAAGCTGACGCCGGCATTCTCTTTTGTCCACCTGACAAGGTAATAAAAGACTTTCCTCAGTTTCCAGTTGCCAGAGATTATAGTGAGTTTAAAAACCTACTATCTTCGACTAAGTTAAAATTACTGGGCTAAATGGATCCTCTTAGCCAGGGAGTTGTAGGTGCTGTTGTGCCCCAGTCATTTGCCAAAAGAAGTTCTATTTTATGGGCATCAGTGCTTGGTTTCGTTGCTGGACTTGCTCCCGATTTGGACATTTTTATCCGCTCTGAAAACGACCCCCTTCTCTTCTTAGAATACCATCGTCAATTTACACATTCACTTATATTTATTCCAATTGGTGGGTTGTTGTGTGCCAGTTTCTTTTATTTCTTGCTTAAAAGAAAAATCAGGCTGGGCTTCAAAGAGATTTGGCTTTACTCAACCTTAGGCTATGGTACCCATGGACTGTTAGATGCCTGCACGAGCTATGGGACACTTTTATTTTGGCCATTCAGTGATTACCGATTCGCTTGGAACAATATTTCAATTATCGACCCAATCTTTACCCTTCCAATTCTCTTTCTGGTCGTAATCGCCGCCATTCGCAAGAATAATTTGTATGCAAAGATTGCGCTTGGATGGGGCCTTTCCTATCTTATACTGGGTATTGTGTTGAATACTTTAGTTTTAAATATGGGGCAGGAACTCGCATCAACACGCGGGCATATAATACATAAGATTAGTGCCAAACCCTCGTTTGGTAATCTTCTACTTTGGAAAGTGATTTACGAGAGTAACGGTCAATTTCATACGGACGGTATACGTATTTTGCCAAATAAAAAAATCTATGAGGGCGCCAAGATAAAAAAGCTTAATGAGGATATTTATTTCTCATGGCTTCCTAAAAACTCACAACAGTATAAAGATATTCAAAGATTTAAGTGGTTTAGTAATGACCATCTAGCGATTTCACCAAATAATCCAAATTTAATTATAGACGCACGCTATTCAATGCTGCCGAATGAAATTTCTGGCTTATGGGGGATCGAAGTCAATAGAGAGTTAGCTACTCATGAGCACATAAGGTTTGTTACCAACCGAAGCCTATCGAAAGAAAGATTAAATAAATTATGGTCTCTTATTTTTTCTGAATAGTCGCTTGTATTCCCCCTGAGTCAAGACAGGAGTCTAGTGAGTTAAACTTTTCATAATCCTTCAGGGTATTGAATTTATCATCGCTACTGACAATACAATGGCCCTCTAAATCTTTCTTAACAAGCAAGTTTTGATTGCTCCGAAATATTTTTTTAGTGTAATGCAAATTGTCATCTGCCAAGTTTTCATTCTCTTGGGCAAACAGGCAAAGGGAGAAGAGAAGAGAGAATAAAAAGAAAGGTTTATACATTTACGAAGTGTATACTAATTCATGTAAATATATTCAATTTTATAAAATTGTTTTTTTTCAATATGTTATTGCTATAATTTAAACTATGAGTCGAGCTTTTGTAAAAGAAAATGATTTGGAACATGCGGGTATTGATATACCTGAAAAACCAATCAGTCCGCACCCAAATTACGTTACCCCTACTGGGCTAACAGAGCTCAATCAATCAATAGCGATTCTTGAAAAAGAGCTAAATTTTATCAAACACAAAGATGATCCATCATCCAAGCAAAAGAAATTCAGAATTGAGAGAGACCTCAGATATCTCTTTGCACGATTAAAATCTGCAATTCTTGTTGACCCAAAAAATCAATCTCCAGATCAAGTTTTGTTTGCAGCAAACGTTAAGGTTGAGAGCATTAATGGTAAGATCATTACTTTTAAAATTGTGGGTGAAGATGAGGCTAACATTACTTTAGGTAAGATTAGCTACATGTCGCCATTGGCCCAAGCATTAATTGGTGCCCGTATTGGTGATGAGGTGGATTGGATCAAACCCTCTGGCAACGAAACACTAATTATTAACGCAATAAGCTACTCTAGCTAAATTAAGGACACCATGGAACTCCAGCAAGCGATACAAGAACGTCGATCACATAAGCTGTTTGACAAAACACATCAGTTATCAAGCAATGAAATTGATAGACTAATGCAACTCGCAATACTTTCCCCAACTGCTTTTAACCTGCAACATTGGCGTTTCGTCATAGTCACCGATCAGAAGTTAAGAGAGAAAATCCGGAAGGTGAGTTGGGATCAGTCCCAAGTCACTGATGCATCGCTTTTAATTGTCTTAACTGGGGACCTTATGGCCTGGGATAAGGAGCCTGAACGCTACTGGAAAAATGCCCCGCAAACATCACGCGATTATCTGATACCAGCCATCCATGATTATTACCATGGAAAACCTGAGGTGCAAAGAGATGAGGTTATGCGCTCATGCGGCATGGCCGCCATGAATCTAATGTTGGCTGCCAAGGATTTGGGGTATGATAGCTGCCCTATGGATGGCTTTGATTTTAACGAGGTGGCAAAACTAATCAAGCTACCTGAAGATCATATTCCCGCTATGTTTGTTGTTATAGGAAAATCAATCAAAGATCCATGGCCCAGACCGGGGCAGCTCAGCCCTCAAGAAGTTGTGAAATACAATCATTTTTAAGTATTCTAAGGATATCACCGCGTGTTAATAGCAAACAATATAACAATGCAATTTGGCTCTAAGCCGCTTTTTGAAGATGTGTCTGTAAAATTTGGAGATGGTAATCACTATGGACTTATCGGCGCAAATGGATGCGGTAAGTCGACATTTATGAAAATCCTTGCGGGTGAGCTAGAGTCATCAGCTGGCAGTGTAAGTTTAGATAGTCAGCAAAGGTTAGCGTGGTTAAGGCAAGATCAGTTTGCGTATGAAGACCTCCGAGTTTTAGACGTTGTGATGATGGGCCACAGAGAGATGTGGGCCGCGAACGAGGAAAAAAACCGCTTGTACTCAGACCCTGATTCAACTGATGAGGATTACATGAAAGCAGCCGAATTAGAGGCTGTTTACGCAGAATATGATGGCTATAGTGCGGAAGCCAGGGCAGGTGAATTATTAGCGGGTGTTGGCATCGATAACAGTTTGCATAATGGACTTATGAGTGCAGTGGCCCCAGGTTGGAAGTTTAGAGTTTTATTAGCCCAAGCTCTGTTCGCAGATCCTGACATTTTGCTGCTTGATGAACCAACAAATAACCTCGATATTAATACCATTCGGTGGCTTGAGAATACCCTGAATAGTCGTAAGTCCACCATGATCATTATCTCGCATGATCGTCACTTCCTTAACCAAGTATGTACCCATATTGCTGACATGGATTATGGCAAATTATCGATTTATCCAGGCAATTACGATAATTTTATGGAAGCAAGCACCCTTGCTCGTGCTCAACAATTAAAGGCCAACGATAAAGCCAAACAGCAAATAGCTGAGCTCCAAGACTTTGTCAGACGATTTTCTGCTAATGCTTCGAAAGCAAGGCAAGCTACATCGCGGGCTAGGCAAATTGAGAAAATTAAAGTTGAAGACATGCGCCCATCCAGCCGTCAGTATCCTTTTATACGGTTCGAATATGATGACAAGGATAAACTATACAGGCAAGCCACCTTAGTGAGTAAGATGAGTCATGGGTACGATATACCGTTATTCAATAACGTTAACTTAATGATTGAAGCTGGCGAAAAGATCGCCATCATTGGAGAAAATGGTATTGGTAAAACCACTCTTTTGAAAATAATTGGAAATATTCTTACACCTAATAGTGGCACAATAAAATGGGCTGAAAAGGCTAAGCTTGGATATTTTGCGCAAGACCACACAAAAGAATTTGAGAAAGATATAAATGTTTTTGAGTGGATGTCTTTGTGGGCAGGTCCCAATGATGATGACCAGGTCATTCGAAGTACGCTTGGGCGTCTATTGTTCTCAGGAGAGGATTTTAAGAAAAAAGTTAAGGTTCTGTCGGGGGGCGAGCAAGGAAGGATGTTATTTGGCAAACTTATGTTACAAAGATCAAATATTCTCCTCATGGATGAACCCACAAATCACATGGATATGGAATCCATCGAGTCTCTGAATACGGCATTAGAAAAATTTACAGGTACCCTCTTTTTTGTCACGCATGATCGTGAATTTGTGAGCTCCATCGCAACAAGAATTTTCGAAATCAAAAGAGATAAGATTATCGACTTTAAAGGGAACTATGAGGATTATGTCGCTTCGTTGGAGTGATTAATCTTCTTTTTTACTAGCCCTTTTTCTCTCATGCTCAAGAAGAAAGCGTTTTCTTATTCTTAATGAAGTGGGAGTGATTTCAACTAGCTCATCATCATCAATGAATTCTACCGCGTATTCTAAACTCATTAAAATTGGTGGGACCAACCTTACCGCTTCATCCGTGCCAGAGGATCTGACATTGGTAAGTTGCTTACCTTTGATGGGATTAACGACCAAATCGTTATCACGGCTATGGATACCAATAACCATCCCTTCATATAATTTTTCACCCGGATTAACAAACATTCTCCCCCTATCCTGCAGTTTCCAGAGCGCATAAGCAACAGCCTCTCCTTTTTCTGAGGATATTAATACGCCATTTCGACGGCCAGGGATCTCTGCTTTTACTGGGGCATACTCATCAAAAATATGCGACATTAAGCCTGTGCCCTTGGTCATGGTGAGGAATTCCCCTTGAAAGCCAATCAATCCTCTAGCAGGAATTTTATACTCCAAACGCGTGCGCCCAAATCCATCAGACTCCATGTTTGTTAATTCCCCCTTCCTGCGTCCGAGCTCCTCCATCACTGCCCCCTGAGTGTCATCCTGAATATCTACCGTCAAACTCTCATAGGGTTCACACCTCACGCCATCAATTTCTTTATAGACTACCCTCGGCTTACCAACAGCAATTTCAAAGCCTTCCCTGCGCATATTTTCCAAAAGAATAGTAAGGTGAAGTTCGCCTCGACCTGAGACTCGAAAAACATCTGCGTCTGAGGTATCCTCAACTCGAAGGGCTACATTAACCATTAACTCTTTAGTAAGCCTCTCTCGAATCTGGCGACTCGTAACAAACTTGCCTTCTTTGCCAGCCAGTGGTGAGGTATTTACCATAAAGTCCATATTTAACGTAGGTTCATCAACTGCTATTACAGGCAACCCAACAGGTTTTTCAGGGTCAGCAATAGTAATGCCGATACCAACATCATCAATTCCAGTCACAATCACAATATCCCCAGCAACTGCTTCTTTTACTGCTACACGCTCTAATCCTTTAAAGCCAAAAACTTCATTTATGCGGCCCTGTGATATTTTTTTATCTCCTAGCATCACGGCAACGACTGCACCAGGTTTTAAGATACCGTTTCTAATCCTTCCAATTCCCATACGCCCGGTGTAGGTGGAGTAATCGAGAGCAGATATTTGAAATTGTAAGGGTGCGGAAGCGTCTCCCTCAGGCTCATGAACATGTTTGAGAACCGTATCAAAAAGTGGCTTCATTGAATCGGATGTATCTGATTCTTTTAACATTGCATAACCATTTATAGCAGACGCATAGACGACAGGAAAGTCTAGCTGCTCATCGGTTGCACCAAGGTTAGCAAATAAATCAAACGTTTGGTTAATCACCCAATCACATCTTGCACCTGGTCTGTCAATTTTATTTAGTACAACAATAGGCTTAAGTCCTAATGCAAGCGCCTTTTTTGTCACAAATCGTGTTTGTGGCATTGGGCCATCAACGGCATCCACTAGAAGTAGCACACCATCAACCATTCCCAGCACTCGCTCAACTTCACCACCAAAATCTGCATGGCCTGGAGTATCTACAATATTAATATGGTAGCCCTCATAGGAAACTGCTGTATTTTTAGCTAAGATCGTAATACCGCGTTCTTTTTCAATGTCATTAGAATCCATTACGCGTTCATTAACCTGTTGATGCTGGGCAAATGTTCCAGATTGTTGGAGAAGCTTGTCAACGAGTGTTGTCTTACCATGGTCGACGTGAGCAATAATGGCAATGTTTCTTATTTGTCTTGACATGAATTTACCTAATTGGTTGGAGGCGCGATTGTAGCATATCTCATCGCGCATTTTAGATGATTTAAATTAATTTTTGATTGGCTTAACAGTACTTGCCGCTTGCCTAGCTTTATTTCTTGCGCTCTCAATATTTTTATCAATGGCTAATGCAACCCCCATTCTTCTTTTCTTAAAAGATGTTGGTTTACCAAATAAGCGGATATCTACACCTTTTTGAGTGAGAGCCTGATCAATACCCTCAAAAGTAATACCATCAGCATCATGTTGCCCATAAATAACAGCACTTGCCCCCGAGCTTATCATCTCAGTATCAACGGGCAATCCCAAAATCGCTTTAGCGTGTAACTCGAATTCAGATTGTCTTTGTGTGGCCATAGTCACCATACCAGTATCATGCGGTCTTGGACTCACCTCCGAAAACCAGACCTGGTCTTCCTTGATAAATAACTCGACGCCAAACAAACCAAGGCCACCTAACGCGCTTGTGACTTTTTCCGCTATTTGCTGCGATTTTTCCAATGCTTTTTTACTCATCGCTTGAGGTTGCCAGCTTTCAACATAGTCCCCGTGTTCTTGTCTGTGTCCAATAGGTTCGCAGAAGAATGTTTCTACTCTTCCTTGTTTATTTTTTGCTCTTACTGTCAGTAAAGTGATCTCGTAGTCAAAGTCAATCAGTCCCTCCACTATCACTTTGCCGTTATTTACTCTTCCAGCCTCGGCGGCATAGTTCCACGCCTTTTCAATTTCAGCAACACTAGTAATCTTTGACTGCCCTTTTCCAGACGATGACATGGTCGGTTTTATAAAGCACGGGAAGCCGACTGTCTTAACAATACTTTTAAGTTCCTCGATATTATTTGCAAATCCATATGGTGATGTAGCAATTCCTAACTCTTCCGCTGCTAAGCAACGAATCCCCTCACGATTCATTGTCAGCTGTACCGCTTTTACGCTTGGGACTACAACAATAGGTTGCTTGTCTTCTATCTCTTTAAGATAACCCGTATTAATTGCCTCTATTTCTGGAACAATAAAATGTGGCTTCTCAAGCGAAATAATTTTTTCTAATTGCTGCTTATTTGTCATATCAGCAACATAGGATCTGTGAGCAACTTGGTGCGCTGGCGCATTCTTGTATCGATCAACTGCAATGACCTCAACACCTAGGCGTTGTAAGGAAATTACGACCTCTTTTCCCAATTCACCACTACCTAACAACATCACTTTTAAAGCTGAGGGGGATAAGGGGGTACCAATTTTCATATGACTCTCGAAGAATTTTTTACTATTATAACAACTGACTGTTATTCAATTAAATTATTATCTCGAGCAATTTGAAATAAATCCATGGATGTCTTTATGTTCATTTTCTGTTTGATAGATGTCTGATAATTAGCAGCTGTTTTGTAGCTAATATTTAATACCTCAGCAATATTTTTTAATTCCTCGCCATGTGCAAGCGATTTTAGAATTTCTAATTCCTTATCATTTAGTCTATTAAGGATGCTCTCTGTTTCGTTTAACATAGATTTCTTAAGTGAGTTTGTGAAAATGGGTTTTGATTGCGCGACCGTTAGAATTGCCCGCATGAGATCTTCTGCAATATCATTTTTTAAAATGTATCCTGTAGCACCAGCATCAATAACTTTTTTCGCCATGGTTGGATTATCATGCATTGATAAAACAAGAATGTTGATATTAGGAAATTGCTTTTTGATTTGCCTCGTAGATTCGATTCCCCCTTTACCAGGCATGGATAAATCCATTACAACAACATCAGCGTTGTTATTTCTTAAAAACTGGTAGGCCGCCTCACCAGATCCAAAGTCACCAATAACGTTAATTTTTTTTTGATTTTCAAGTAGACGTTTTATTCCAGCCCTAACAATATCATGATCATCAACAAGCACTAGATTAATCATGGCTGTATCGATAAAACAATATTAATCTGAAAATTTCGGTTTTTCTTGAGATCAATGCTGCCCCCCATCTGACTGACTCGCTCCCTCATTCCGAGTATACCTATTCCGCCATTGTTATTTATTTTATTCTTAACGCCATCGTTACTTATGTTAATTCGAAACGTTTTTTTATCTTTATGAAGTGAAAGTGAAATAGTAGCTTTTTTAGGATTTGCATGTTTTGTAATATTGGTTAAAGCCTCTTGAATTATTCGATAAATATGCGCTTCGAAGGATTGAGGCATTACTCCAATTAATTCCTTATCAAAATTATAATTAACTTTTACATTAGGGTGCCTCCTTGTCCAGTTATTTACTAGGTCACTCATAGCAATTTCAAAACCCATATCATCAAGAATACCTAAACTTAATTTTTTGATAAGCTCTCGGGTTGATAACATCATATTTTTTGAAATTAGAATAATGCTATTTAGCGCCAGGTTTCTTGATTTTATATTCTTGCTGTTTTTAATTGCCCCAGCCTCGGCTTGAATCGCGGTGAGTGATTGGCCTAATTCATCATGTAAGTTTCGCGCCAAATCTCTCTTCTCTTGCTCCTGAATATTGATGAGGTCTTGGCTAAGTTTATGAATTTTTAAATTATTGTCTTTTAGTTTTTTTACCATACGATTAAA
>Ga0255779_1006303_pt1 | contig 10783 bp, 10 predicted proteins | sample 011ome_21_FD_179977 | JGI IMG/M metagenome (GOLD analysis project Ga0255779, IMG submission 179977) | Coastal salt marsh microbial communities from the Groves Creek Marsh, Skidaway Island, Georgia - 011508AT metaG (version 2) | ecosystem: Environmental > Aquatic > Marine > Intertidal zone > Salt...
GAACCTTTATCGTTTGCCGCGCCGAAGACCGCTGCGCTCACAGAATTGGCCGAGGTCGGACGGGTCGTGCTTGAAGACCTGACCTTTGCCTCGGGTTCCGCCGACCTTGACGACACGGTGTTTCCCTCTCTCAAGGCGCTTGCTGCCCTCTTGGCCGCCAACCAAAACTGGCGGATCGCGCTTGTCGGCCATACCGATGCGACGGGTTCGCCGGAAGCGAACCTCATGATCTCTCAGCGCAGGGCGGAGGCCGTGAAGGAGCGGCTCGTAGCCTCCTACGAAGCCGACGGCAGCCGGATCGAGGCCGCCGGGGCCGGATATCTTGCGCCCGTTGCGTCCAATCTGACGCAAGAGGGGCGCGCGGCGAACAGGCGGGTCGAGGTTGTCCTTCTGGCCGCGGAATGAAAAAGCCGCCCCTGAGGGCGGCTTTTCGAGGTGATCTGTCCTTCGAGGTTTACCAGACGTCCGGACCCTTTTCGGCGAAGGAATGCACGAGGAAATCAATGAAGGCCCGAACCTTGGGCTGGGTGAACCGGCCCGGCGGGTAGACGGCATAGATGCCTTGGGTTTCGACCGGAAGATCGGGGATCGCCTCCTGCACAAGGCCCTTGGCCATTGCGTCAGCATAAAGGAACGACGGCAGATAGGCGATGCCAAGGCCCGAAATGCAGGCGTTCAAGAGCGACTGACCGTCATTCACGGTAAGCCAGCCGGCGGTGCGGACCTGGCGCTTTTCACCAGAAGGCGCCGTGATCTTCCAGACCGCGCCATTGGCCTGGTTGGAATAGTGCAGAAGCTTGTGCTCGTTGAGATCGTCGATCTTTTCCGGACGCCCATACTGCTGAAAGTAGCTCGGTGAGGCGATCATCTTCTTGGTCGTCTCGGTCAGTTTGCGGGCGCGCAGCGTGCTGTCTTCCAGCTCGCCAATGCGGATCGCCATGTCAAAGCCTTCGGAGATAAGCTCGACGTAGCGGTTGTTGAGAACCATGTTCACCGTGATTTCGGGAAATTCCTGTAGGAACTGACCAAGAACCGGCGATAGGTGATTGACCCCAAAATCGGTCGCGACCGAAATCCGCAGAAGGCCCGAGGGAGCCGACTGCATCGAGGTCACGAGCGCATCGGCCTCGCCAGCATCGTTCAAGACGCGGCGGGCGCGGTCGTAATAGGCAAGCCCGATTTCGGTCGGGCTGACGCGGCGGGTTGTGCGGTTGAGCAGGCGGGCGCCGAGGCGTGCCTCCAAGGCCGAGACGTGCTTGGACACCGCCGATTTGGAGATGCCCATTTTCTTGGCCGCGTCGGTGAAGCCACCTTGATCCACCACGGTGGCGAAGGCTTCCATTTCAGTGAGGCGATCCATGCCGATTCCTCTGCAAGATGACGTTTCTTGACAGAGTTTGTGCCTGCGAAATCGGGCAGGACTGCGGCCTCAGCCTGACAATATCGGGGATTTGCAAAGACTGATCATGGCACGGCAACAGTAGGAACGGCTCAAATCACCGTTCTGTCTTTCGCAGATCGGAGCCACCCACCAACGGCATCCTCAAATGCAAGCGCCGCACGAAAGACATCTCCATCCGAGTAGGTTCGGCCGACAATCTGTATGCCTGTTGGGATCCCGTTCGACGCGCGGCCCGACGGGACAGACAATACCGGACAGCGGCTAAGCATATTGAACGGCGTTGTCATTCCCCAGCCAAGGAACGGATTAACAGGCTTGCCATTGATGATCGGTTGGTCCTTGGTCTGATCAAACTCCGCTTCGACAGCAGGCAACGCCATCGTCGGACAGATCAAAACGTTGTATTTTTCCAGTATCGGGCCGAGGGTTTCGTACATCCGCCCGGCCATCTCTAGGCTTTTCACAAAATCAGAGGCACGTGAATCTATGCTGCGCTCGGCAAAAGCTCTGGCATAGGTCGTCATGTCGTCGGCGCTTTCCTCGAGCACCGAGCCGATCACCGCGCCGAAAATGTGTTCGAGGTAATGGAGCGCCGCCGACAGCGCTTCTTTCGGCCAGCCGAGATCCACCTCTTCGACGGTGGCTCCCAAGCCTCGGAAGAAATCGAGCGCAGCACGGGTATTGCGCTGCACCTCCTCGTCGACTTCAAAAATCCCCAGATCCATCGAGACCGCAATCTTCCAGCCCGAAATCGGCTTCATTTCGGTCGGAAGTCGCAGACGCGGGCGGACGGTGGCGATATCTTTGGGATGCGGCCCTGCCATCACATTTTGCAGCAAGATCGTATCCCGCACGTCGCGGGCCATTGGTCCGTTATGCGAATAGAAATCGAGATTGAAGGGTGGCTCTTCGGGAACGCGGCCGTAAGGTGGTTTGAACCCGACGATGCCATTGACCGATGCCGGAATACGGATCGAGCCGCCGATATCAGAGCCTGTCGCAAGCGTGGTCGATCCCGCCGCGAGTGCCGCCCCTGCCCCGCCCGACGATCCGCCGGGCGTATAGGCTGTGTTCCATGGATTGCGCGAAACGCCCCAAAGCCGCGACCAACAGACGCCCGAGCAAGAGAATTCGGGGGTTGCGGTGCGGGCATGAACGATACCGCCCGCCCGCAAAACACGCTCGTTCACAGGCGACGTATGGTCGGCGACATAGTCTTTGAGGATCAGCGAGCCATTCGAGGTTGGTTTGCCTTTGATATAGCTCTCGTCTTTGACGGCGACCGCAAGGCCCTCAAGCGGCCGGACCTTTGCGCCGCGGGCATATTTGGCTTCGGCCTTTCGTGCCTGATCCATCGCCTCGTCAAAATGGCGATAAGTGATGGCGTTGATATGGGGTTCGGTGGCCTCAGCCCGGGCGATCACCGCCGACATAAGCTCCACCGGCGAGAGGCTCTTGTCGCGGAACCGACGCAGCGCCTCGTGGGCAGACATATAGCAAAGATCTTGGTCGCTCATCCTGAAGTCCTCCTCTAGCAGCAAAGACTAGGGCGGGCTCGCGAACCGATCAATCGGTTGGTTGTCAAAGAGCCGCGGCGACCCTTGTGCCTTGGTCGATGGCCCTTTTGGCATCGAGTTCTGCGGCCACATCCGCGCCACCGATAACGATGGGCTCGACCCCCTCGTCAATTAGCGCATCGGCAAGGCTGCGTTCAGAAAGCTGGCCCGCGCAAAGGACGATCGTGTCGGCCTCGATCAGCGTCGGGTTCTCGCGGGTCTCGCCGAAGCTGACATGAAGGCCCGAGGCGTCGATCCGTTCATAATTGACCCCTCCGATCATCTTGACACCCTTCATCTGCAGCGTTGCGCGGTGGATCCAGCCGGTGGTCTTGCCAAGGCGGCGGCCTGGCTTCTCGGCCTTGCGCTGCAAAAGCGTGACCTGCCGCACCGGCGGCTCGGGCTGGGGCCCCTCGGGATGGACCCCGCCGCGCGCTACGGCAGGGTCGGCGACGCCCCACTCCTCGAGCCATTCGGCGAGGTTCTCGGTCGGGCTTTCGCTGGTGACGAGGAATTCGGACACATCGAACCCGATACCGCCTGCCCCGATCACGACGACGCGCTTGCCAACCGGCGCATTGCCGCGCAGCACGTCGATGTACGAGAGGACGTTCGGCCGCTCTTGTCCGGGGATGCAGGGATCGCGGGGAATGACACCGGTCGCGATGATCACCTTGTCAAAACCCTTGAGGGCCTGAGTGGTCGCGTCGACCCCGAGCTGGAGATCAACCTCCGAGGCGGCAAGCGCCGCCACGAAATAATCAACCAGACCGTCAAATTCCTCCTTGCCCGGGATGCGCCGCGCCATGTTGAGCTGGCCGCCAACCACGTTCGCCCTATCAAAAAGCGTGACCGAGTGACCACGCTCTGCCGCGGTCAGCGCGGCGGCAATACCGGCGGGACCCGCGCCCACAACCGCAACCTTGAGCGGCGTGGCGGCCTTGGCAACCACTAGCTCGGTCTCGAAACAGGCGCGCGGATTGACGAGGCAAGTGCTGATCTTGCCCTGAAAGGTGTGATCAAGGCAGGCCTGATTGCAGGCGATACAAGGGGCGATGAGGCCCGCTTTGCCCGCCTCGGCCTTGGCGACGAAATCAGGATCGGCGAGGAAGGGTCGCGCCATGCTGACCATATCTGCGCAACCGTCCGAAAGGACATCTTCGGCAGTCTGAGGATTATTGATCCGGTTCGAGGTGATCACCGGGATCGAAACCTCGCCCATCAGCTTCTTAGTGACCCAGGCAAAGGCCCGGCGTGGCACGCTCGTGGCAATCGTCGGGATGCGGGCCTCGTGCCAGCCGATTCCTGTGTTGATGATGGTCGCCCCTGCTCTTGCGACGGCCTTGGCGAGGGTCACGACCTCGTCCCATGTCGAGCCGTTCGGCACGAGGTCGATCATCGACAAACGATAGATCAGGATGAACTCGGGCCCGACCGCCTCGCGCACGCGGCGGACAACCTCGACCGGCAAACGCATCCGGTTTTCATAAGAGCCGCCCCAACGATCCGTGCGCTTGTTGGTATGGGTGACAAGGAACTGGTTGAGGAAATAGCCCTCGGACCCCATGATCTCGACCCCGTCATAGCCCGCCTCGCGGGCGCGAGTGGCGGAGGTGACGATATCGGCGATCTGCTTTTCGATCCCCTCTTCATCTAGCTCTTTCGGCGGAAAGGGCGAGATGGGGGATTTGATGGCCGAGGCCGAGACGCATTCGGGGCCATAGGCATAGCGACCCGCGTGAAGGATTTGCATACAGATCTTGCCGCCCGCCTCGTGAACGCGGCCGGTCACGATCCGGTGGTTGGCGATGTCGGCCTCGGTGAAGAGGCCAGCCGCGCCCGGAAAGACGCCACCCTCGCGGTTGGGGGCCATCCCGCCGGTGACCATCAGCCCGACACCGCCCCGCGCCCGCGCCGCATAGAATTCGGCCACGCGGTTCCAATCCTTGGTTTCCTCAAGGTTGGTGTGCATCGAGCCCATCAGAACGCGGTTCTTGAGCGTGGTGAAGCCAAGGTCGAGCGGGGCAAGAAGGCGCGGGTAGCTTGTCATCTGAGTCTCCGGTGAGTCGGCGCAAGTGTGCCGAAACCGGCGCGGCAGGTCACCCAAAACGCAGCGTAAAGAGCGGCAAACCTAGGTGGTTTCGGCGCAATGGCGGCGAAACGCGCGCTTGAGCATATCAAGCTCGGCTCTGAGCAGGCTGATCTCGGCCCGCAGATCGTGATCGAGAACGTCCCCCGCCAAGAGCGAGAAGGTCGAAATCACCGCATCTGTGCCGGCATCCGAGAGCACGAAAGTCTGAACCCCGTCGGAAATCACCTCAGGCGGGATTGGAAACCGCAAGAACCACTCACCCGGCGCATCGCCGGCGCGCATGGTAAGGCCATCGATGGGCTTATCCTGATGATGCATCAATAGGGCTGCGCGGGCATATCCTGCCTCGGCGCCTTGAGCACCGCCTCCCAGACCCCTTCGATCAGGCGGGTTTCTGTCAGGGTCATCTGCGACATTCCAGTTCCTCGAATTACAGGCCAGCACGCGGGTGGCGGCAAAAGGTGAGATCATGGATCGTCACCTGACTCATCTCCGGATTGTCGAAAATAAGGTCGAGCCACATTCCTTCGACGCGCTTTTCATTGACTTTCGAAAAGGCCAGATCGAATTCAAACATCGTCTCACCGTCCTCGATCGCCAGCTCACGCACGAATTGCTCGGTATTCGGCCCGTGGCGAACGTTGAGCCGGGCGAAGATTTCGAGCGGCCTCTCGCATTCAATCCGCGCATCGACGCGCAACAAGTGCTGCTTTTGCAGACCCTGAGCGCCCGCCGCCGGAAGCTCGATCGCCAGCGATAGAAATGATCCATCAAACCCGAACACATCCATGCGAAGCCCGTATGGTGCCAGATCGCGCTCTCGCTGATTGCGGACCTGTCGAAGTGTCAGATCGCTTTCGCGGCAATCATGAAAGATCGTAACCTCTTCGCCAAACGTGGTCTTTGACTCGATAGCGGCGATTCCCGAGACCGGAACCGGGCTGTTCCAAAGGTTTGGGCGCCAAGACCAGTCGGTGCCGCTTGGCTTGGGGAAGGTTGCTGTTCCGATGCGGGGAAGCGCGAGCCGATTATCGGCGATAGCCAAGAGGCGGTCGATTTGAATGCGCAGCTGCCGTGCGGCATTGCGCATCCGGCGCAATTCGGAAAGGTCGGCTTCATCGGCCTGCCTCGCCCAAGCGGTCCAGCGCGACAGGGTGAGCCGCTGCAAGAACTTGCCGTTCAAGCCAATCCGCTCTGCCTTCATGCCTCTTCCCTCGTCGACGCGCCCTTGCGAACCAATCAGGTTCGGTAGGCTATTCTGTGCCCGTTTTAGAAACAGTTACTCAGTTTCAGGTGTCGCAACAACTCTATTGCCTTCGATCATAGCATCGATTGCTGCCCGCAACAGAGCCTGACCTTGCTCGAAACTCATCGGCGCCCGCTCGTAGCCTCGCAGCCGGATTGTCACGAGGCGATCCTTGAGATCGAAGAAAGCGCGCCATTCGACAGGCTGGAACCCGTCAAATCCGCCTTGAGGCACCGAATTCAGATAGACCTCGACGACATGACCCCAGATGCCGGTTTTGCCGACTGAAATGCCCCGCACTGGCCCGTCTCCGGCGAGAAGCTGTTTGCCCTCATCGCTCTTGAGGAAGTTGCGAAGCGTCCTCTCTTGGCCTGTCACGATGGCGCTTTCGGCGTCGCCAACCTGAACAGTGATCAGCCCGTCATAGCGCGGCGATACGCCGCCACGGGCGACAAGCGCGCAGCTGGCCTCGACTGCAAAACCGGATTCGGCCCGCGTTGCATTCTTGTCGATGCAATAGCCAGGTGGCGTGGCAACGACGAGGGCGCCGTCCAGCACATCGATCTGGGTAACGATCGGGCCCGAAGCACCAGACAAAAACGAGAACCCGCCGCCGCTTGGCTCACATCCGGCGAGCGCCAGAACGGCGCAGGCCAGAGCCAGTCGGCGGCGGGTGATCACGTTAGAGATCCATATAAATATGGGTCTCGGCCTTTGCGCCCGGGTGGGTCACGGCGCCGTCGACGGTCGAACCGACGAGCTGGGCGTATTTCCACAGGGCGCCGCTGGCATAGTTGGTCGGGCGCGGGCCTTTCCAATCGGCCTTGCGAGCGGCCAGCTCGTCATCGGTCAGATCAACGCTGATCTCGCCGGTGATGGCGTTGATGGTGATCTTGTCGCCATCCTTAAGAAGGGCGATCGGGCCGCATTTGGCCGCTTCGGGGCCAACGTGACCCACACAGAACCCGCGGGTCGCGCCCGAGAAACGGCCATCGGTGATCAGGGCGACCTTCTTGCCCATGCCCTGCCCCGAAATCGCGGCGGTGGTGGCAAGCATCTCGCGCATACCCGGGCCGCCCGAGGGGCCTTCGTTGCGGATGACGAGAACCTCGCCTTCCTTGTAGTTGCGGGCCTTCACGGCCTCGAAGGCATCCTCTTCGCATTCGAAGACACGCGCCGATCCAGTAAAGACCTGCTCGGCCTCCGACATACCGGCGACCTTCACGATCGCGCCTTCGGGGGCAAGGTTGCCCTTGAGGCCGACGACACCGCCGGTCTTGGTGATCGGGGTGGCGACGGGATGGATCACGCGGCCATCGGCTTCGGCGGTGATCAGGTCGAGTTCTTCACCGATCGAGCGCCCCGAGGCGGTCATGCAGTCTTCGTGCAGAAGGCCCGCCTTGCGCAGCTCTTTCATCACGACAGGCACGCCGCCCGCCTCATAGAGATCCTTGGCGACAAACTGGCCGCCCGGCTTGAGATCAACGAAATAGGGCGTGTCGCGGAAGATGTCGCAGACGTCGAAGAGGTTGAAATCAATGCCCGCCTCATGGGCGATGGCCGGAAGATGCAGGCCAGCATTGGTTGAGCCGCCGGTGCAGGCGACGACGCGCGCGGCGTTCTCGAGGCTCTTGCGGGTCACGACATCTCGGGCGCGGATGTTCTTCTCAAGAAGGTTCATCACCGCCTCGCCCGAGGCGATAGCATATTGATCGCGGCTCTCGTAGGGGGCCGGAGCGCCCGAGGAGTTGAGAAGCGCAAGGCCGATGGCCTCCGACACGCAGGCCATGGTGTTGGCGGTGAACTGGCCGCCGCAGGCGCCAGCCGAGGGGCAAGCGACACGCTCGAGAACCGCAAGCTCGGCATCCGAGAAATTTCCGGCCTGATGCTTGCCCACGGCTTCGAACACGTCCTGAACCGTCACGTCCTTGCCATCCAAACGGCCCGGAAGGATCGAGCCGCCATAGATGAACACCGACGGCACATTGAGGCGGACCATCGCCATCATCATCCCCGGCAGCGACTTGTCACAGCCAGCGAGGCCCACAAGCGCGTCATAGCAATGGCCACGCATGGTCAATTCGACCGAGTCGGCGATCGCTTCGCGGCTGGCGAGCGAAGAGCGCATCCCCTCATGACCCATGGCGATGCCATCGGTCACGGTGATGGTGGTAAACTCGCGCGGAGTGCCGGAGGCGGCCTTGACGCCAAGCTTGACGGCCTGAGCCTGACGGTTCAGCGCGATGTTGCACGGCGCCGCTTCGTTCCAGCAGGTGCCGACACCGATGAGCGGCTGGTGGATATCGCCCTCATCCAGACCCATCGCATAGTAATAGGACCGGTGCGGCGCGCGGGCGGGGCCCTCGGTCACATGGCGGCTCGGGAGCTTGGATTTGTCGAAACGGCGGGTCATGGGTGTGGTCCTTGTCGGAAAACTATCGGCAAAGGTCTAAAAGACCCGATGCGCGCAGACAAGGCAGATTAGCCGCGATTGCCAGCGCCAAGGCTGCGGCCTAGGGTCCCGTCATGCGATTTCTCTTTGCCCCCGGCGACTATGACGCCCATCCCTCTTTCGCCGCACTGGCCGGAGCCGAGACCGGCCTTGGCAAGACGTTCCTTGGAATCATCGCCATCATCTTCGGCTTTGCCCTGACGCCGCTTGCCCTGTCGGTCTTTGTCCCGCCCTCTTGGTCGCCTGCAACAGGGACAACGGCTGCGGGCCTGATCGTCCAGCTTGCCGGTTTTGCTCTGCCGCTCGGGCTTTTGGGCGTCGTAGTCTGGAGTTTGCACGGGCGCGGTTTGGCAACGGTGTTCGGCCCTCGCGATCTTGCCCTGAGCGGCTTTCGCATCGTCTTTGTGAAGGTTCTGATTGTCATTGCCGTTTTGCAGATAGCCCCGCCTTGGCCGGGCGAAGGGGACATTGCCTTGATCCGCCCCTTTGCGATCTGGCTTGCCTATCTGCCGCTGGCGATCCCGGCCGTGATCATTCAGGTCACGGCGGAAGAAGCGTTCTTGAGAGGCTATATCCAGCAGCAGCTCGCGGCACGCTGGGCGTCGCCATGGGTCTGGATGACTGCGCCGGCGGTGATCTTTGGCTCGGTTCATTTCCTCAATGCCGAGACGTTGATCGAAGGGCTAGTCTGGTCGATCTGGGCAACCCTCTTTGCCCTCAGCGCGGCCGATATTACCGCGCGCCACGGATCCCTCGGCCCCGCGATCGGCTTGCACCTTGCCAACAACCTTTTCGCGGTTTTGCTTTTCGGCGTCGACGGACAGGCCTCGAACGGGCTTGCGCTGATCCTCGTCACCCCGCCCGACATCGATCTGTCTGGCCTCGGCCCCGAGGCGCTACTTAGCGGGTGGGGCCTGAGCCAGATCGCCCTGACGGTCCTCGGCGCGGGTATCCCTTGGCTGGCCGCCCGGATCGCGCTCAGGCGTTGATTGCAATTCCCGAACGCTCGGCTTATCTCGGATCAACAGATATCCAAGGCCGGTGCAATGAACTGGATCACCAACTACGTCCGCCCCAAGGTCAACTCGCTGTTCTCGCGCCGCGAGGTTCCCGAGAACCTCTGGACCAAATGCGATGAATGCGGAACCATGCTGTTCCACCGTGAACTGGCGGACAATCTGAACGTCTGCACCTCTTGCGGCCATCACATGGCGATCACGCCGCGGGCGCGCTTTGCGGCCCTCTTTGACGGCGGCAAGTTTGCCGAGGTCGCCGTGCCCGAGCCGCTGGCCGACCCGCTGCATTTCCGTGACCAGAAGAAATATACCGACCGCATGAAGGCCGCCCAGAAAACCACGGGCGAGAAAGAGGCGATGCTGGTGGCCGAGGGCGATATCGGCGGAACGCCGGTCGTTGCCGCGGCGCAGGATTTCTCGTTCATGGGCGGATCGATGGGGATGTATGTCGGCAACGCCATCATCGCCGGCGCCGAAAAGGCGGTCGAGCTTCAGCGGCCGTTCATCCTTTTCTCCGCCGCCGGTGGCGCGCGGATGCAGGAAGGCATCCTCTCACTCATGCAGATGCCGCGTACGACCGTGGCGGTCGAGATGCTGAAAGAAGCGGGCCTGCCCTATATCGTCGTGCTGACCCACCCTACAACCGGCGGCGTGACGGCCTCTTATGCGATGCTAGGCGATGTGCAAATCGCCGAGCCGAATGCGCTGATCTGTTTCGCCGGACCCCGCGTCATCGAACAGACGATCCGCGAAAAGCTCCCTGAAGGGTTCCAGCGGGCCGAATATCTGCTCGACCACGGGATGCTCGACCGCGTGACGCCGCGCACCAAAATGCGTGAAGATCTGGCAACTATCCTGCGGATGCTTCTGGCCCTTCCGGCGATCGACATCTCGGCCCCCGCAAAGGCCGAGACCAAGGCGCCCGAGGAAGAGGCGGCCCAAAAGTGACAGCCGGTTCCGATGTCGTCCTGCAAAGGATGATGGCGCTCCACCCCAAGATCATCGACCTGACCCTTGAT
>Ga0255779_1006311_pt1 | contig 10775 bp, 3 predicted proteins | sample 011ome_21_FD_179977 | JGI IMG/M metagenome (GOLD analysis project Ga0255779, IMG submission 179977) | Coastal salt marsh microbial communities from the Groves Creek Marsh, Skidaway Island, Georgia - 011508AT metaG (version 2) | ecosystem: Environmental > Aquatic > Marine > Intertidal zone > Salt...
AATGGTGCCGGCTAGAGGATTCGAACCCCTGACCCCCTGATTACAAATCTCCAGAGATTTGTTGTATTTCAAGGGCTGTTCCAACTTTTCTTTGTCGTTTTATGGGGGTTTCAGAGAATGAACCTGCTCCTTGTTCGCTGATTTGCACCGACGATCAAAGCTAAAAGACTAAATCGGGTTCAGGTCAAAAAAGCACGCTCGAGCAGCACAAGCTTATCAAGACGGGTTTGGTCGCGTTTCTGCGCAGGTCACCGCTTGCCACTGTGGTTGTCGCTCCGGCGGTGTACGGTCTCATCGTCCCGCTCTTCCTTCTGGATATCGCCGTTTCCCTGTTTCAGGCCGTATGTTTCTCTGCCTGGAGAATGGAGCGCGTCAGACGCGCTGATTACGTTATTATCGACCGGCACCGCCTCGCATACCTGAACGGTATAGAAAAGCTGAACTGTGCCTTTTGCGGTTACGCGAACGGAGTGATTGCCTATGCGGCGGAAACAGCAAGTCGTACCGAACAGTACTGGTGTCCGATAAAGCACGCGCTAAAGGTCCGCCGCCCCAATAAAAGATACCGGGACTTTGTCGACTACGGCGACGCAGAAGGGTTTCGGGCACGTCTTGACGAATTAAGAAATCAGGTTCGTGCCGACCAGTAAGTTGCGCAACGCAGACGAAGCGGAACGCGCCGTCGCCTTGTTACGCCCTCGTTCGGTGTGCGACGGCGCCGCTGTCATCGGTATTGCCGACGAAGAGCCCGCCGGGCGGGGGTCACGCCGCAGTGCATCGGGTGTCGACCATGCCATTGAGATATTAAGCGGAGAGCAAGTGCCGAGAAATTGCCGAGGCTATTCAAAGATGTTTCGCCGGCGTCTTCGGCGGAGCCGGCACCTAGGGGGGACTGAAAGCCAGTGGGCGACGGAGACGCACGGCAACGTTTCGCGTCACACCGTTCGACGGCAGAGCAACGCAATCGCCGTCAACAGGGATTCCGTCCACAGCGATTTCGACGCGACCGCTTCCGAGGTTTTCCGGATCCTCGATGGTGATCTTCAACGAACCGCCGGGGCCGTTTACCCGAATCATGGCCCGGCCCCAACTCTTCGGTAGCCGCGGCGATATCCGAATGTCCCCCCGGTGGAGCGATACGCCGAGGATTCCTTCGACGGCGAGTTGCCATGCCCAGCCTGCGGCACCCGTATACCACGTCCAGCCGGCCGCGCCGGCGCCGGGATCGGCACCGCGCACGTCGGCAGGAAGAACATAGGGTTCGGCGCGGTAAAGGTCGGTATCCGCAAGGTTGGTGGTGCGGCGGATCGGATTTATCAGATCAAAAATCTCGTAGGCGCGGTCTCCGTCGCCCAAACGCGCGTGCGCTAGGCCAAGCCACGCGGCCGCATGAGTATACTGGCCACCGTTTTCACGTACGCCCGGTGGATAGGCGCGAATATAGCCCGGATCGCGGGGTGTTCGGTCGAACGGTGGCGCGAGAAGACGTACCAGGCGATTTTCTGGGTCGACGAGTCGTCCGGTCGCTGCGGCGAGCGCCCTGACAGTACGCTCGTGTGACGGCCCGTCGGCAAGCGCCGACCATGATTGCGAAATGCTATCGATCTGGCATTCGTCGCAGATCTTCGAGCCCCAGGGCAACCCGTCATCCGCAAAGGCCCGCACGTACCATTCACCGTCCCACCCGGCAGTGTCCGCTGCCCTCCGCAGGTCGTCCGCTCGCGATCTCCAGAACGCGTCTAGGTCGCTGCGTTCCGCTTCAAGGGCGAGCTTTGCGAACGCGTCGGCGCAGGCTGCCGCGAACCAGGCAAGCCAGACGCTTTCACCGCGCCCGTCGCTTCCTACCCTGTCCATACCGTCATTCCAGTCGCCGGCGCCGATCAGCGGCAGGCCATGTGCGCCGGAGGTAACGCCGCGGTCGATGGCCCGGCGACAATGTTCGAACAGCGTTGCTTCCTCGCTTCCCGCCACAAACAACGCGTAACGGTCTTCCTCGTCCTCTCGGAGCGGAGGTGCGGAGAGGAACGCGATCTGCTCGGACAGAATCGAGATGTCGCCGGTTGCATCGACATAGCGCCCGGTCGCATAGACGAGCCACAACAGGTCGTCCGAACAATGCGTTCTCACGCCGCGTCCTGTTGGCGGATGCCACCAGTGCAGAACGTCCCCCTCCTCGAATTGTCGCGCCGCGCAATCGAGAATATGCGCACGCACCCGCTGCGGATCGGTGAACAGAAGCGCCATCATATCCTGAAGCTGGTCGCGGAAACCGATAGCGCCACCGGCCTGGTGGAATCCGGCGCGGGCAAGCACACGCGAGGAAAACGTCTGGTTGATCAGCCGTCGGTTGACCATCAGATCGAAAGCAGGATCCGGCGTGGAAACGACAACAGCGCCAAGGCGCTTGTTCCATATGGCCTCGTTTGCAGCCAGCGCACTCCTCGCCCTGTCGATATCGGTCCATTGCGCAGCGAGACGGGCCGCGTCGGCCGCATCGTTTCCTTCCCCGAGAACGAAAACCACGTCCTCCACCGCGCCGGGCGCAAGGTCGATATGCACCTGAAACGCCGCGCAAGGATCGGCGATGTTGTCGAGCGCGCCGTCAAGGGTCCATGCGGCGAGCCCCTCTGGCCGCACATAGTCGCCCTGTACCCCGAGGAATGCGGCCCGGTCGCAGGTCAGGCTATGGGGCGGGCGGCTTGCGCCAAGGAAAGCGGTGCGGTCACCGAATTCCGGGTTCCAGTTATTGCACGCGGTCAGGATGCTGCTTTGAACATCGTAGCCGCAGATCAGGTACTGCCGTGCCACGCTGGCCAGTGCACCGAGAACCCACTCCGCATAATAGGTGACCGTGATCCGCCGGGCATGAGCGCCCGGGTTGGATATCGTAAGGATTGCGAGTTTTACGGGCGCGTCGGCCGGCACGCATACGCTCAGCCGCTGCTCGAGGCCTTCGGCATTGCATGACCATGTCGTGCTTCCCGGGCTGTGGCGAATCTGTGAAGCGGACCCTCCGCCTGCCGGTAGCGTTGTCGGCGTCCAAATTCGGGCGGTTTCTTCGTCGCGCAGATACAGTGCCTCTCCCTGGGGGTCAATCAGCGGATCATTAGACCAGGGCGTCAGCCTGTGCTCGCCGCTGTTTTTGCACCAGGTAAATCCGAGACCGCCTTCCGAGACGATCGTCCCGAAGTCTTCATTCGCCAGCACGTTGCACCACGGAGCCGGCGTGACGCGCCCGGGCTCCAGATGAATGACATAATCCCCCGTGTCGGGTGTGAAGCTGCCGAGAGGATTGCTGAAGAGACCGTTCGGGTCCCGCGAGAGGTCTTTCACCGGTTCCCGCATGGCCGACGGAGAACCGATGGGCTGGAAACGCGGCGGCGCGATATGCGGCGGGCGGGGCGTCTGCACGGCATTCGCCAGAGAGTCCGCTGCGCCATCCAGCGAAAGCCGCGCCACAGTCTCCAGGGTCTTTCGCTCCGTTCCGCCGACCTGATCCGCCGCCAAGAGATGAACGCCGCCGAATCCGCCAACGCCCTCGTGCAAGCCTGCTTCGCGGAGTGCGGCAAAGAGCAGTTCTCGGATCGGCTCGCGATACCCCGAAGCGCCGTCGCGCAGGATGACAAGGTCGGCGTGGAGGCCCCGCCGCAGCCACCACTGATGCGCGCGGACCACAGCCGGCAGCAGTTGCGCATGCGCATCATCTATCACGCGGACAAGAACGACCGGAAGATCGCCCGACAGGCCCATGCTCCAGAGGTGCGGTTGCGCCGCGCGCGCAGGTTTAGACCCTGTCGGCAAGACGTTCAACGGTGGACGCGGATAGACCAGTTGCCGGCACAGAGCCTGTGCCTCGGCCAGCCCCGAGGAATCGATGCCGAGTCTCCGTGCCTCGATCTCTGCAGACCGCCGTGCGTCTTCCACCGCCCAATCGAGCGCCGATGCCGTGGCGTGCCGCTCGGCGATTTCGAGGGCCGACTCGCGGGAGCCGGCGGCAACGGTGATATAATCTACCTGCCCGCGGGCGCCGGGCGGGAGAGTGAGGCGGGCGCGCAATGCCATCACCGGGTCGAGGGTCCATCCCACGTTTCCATCAAGTGTACCGGTCGCGCCCGGTGGCCGCTCGTGATCTCCGTGCCGGCCGAGAAAGGCGCGGCGATCTGTTTCGAAGCCCGATGGGGTCGCTGCCCCGTCGCCGCAAAGGATACTGTGGACGAGAACGGGGGGACGATCCGAATGCCGCCTCGGCCGTCGTGTGAAGACCAGCGCATTAAGGGCCTCTAGCCGCTCGCTATGGACGAAGAGTTTGCTGAATCCCGGGTGTCGTTCGTGATCGCCCGCAGCGGCGAGTATAACCTCGGCATAGCTCGTCAGGTCGATCTGACGCGTGTCATTACTTTCGTTGGAAACGATGATACGGCGGACCTCGATATCGTCGCCCGGAGCAATCGCGATTTCGAGGCTTATCGACAGCCCGTCCACCCTTTCGTGGAATTCGGCCTTGTGAGCATGAAAGATTCTCTCGGTCGGCCGGTCGGTGACACGTTCGCCCAGCGACAGTATGGTCCCACGATCCGGATCGCTGAGATATATGCGGGAATCCCCGCCGCGGAATACGGCATCGCCTGTCCAGCGGGTCAGCGACTGACCCCGCCACCAGAGCGCGCCGCCGCCGTTGTCGGAAATCCAGCAGGCAAGGCTTCCATTGCCCAGAAGGTGAAGTTGCGGCGCCGGCTCGCCGGCGGGATTCCAGCTGTGCAGGGCCGGTGTCGGCATCCCCGAGAGATCCGGTATCGTCGATACGTCTTCGGTTGCCTGCTCGGGCGGGAATTCCCAGGGGACCCGCTCCTGCAGCAACAACTCTGTGGCCCGTATATGGGGCTCGCGGGTAAACCGTGTCACCAACCTGTTGGCGTTAAGCGCATTGCCGATAGCGGCGGCTATCATGCCCTGATGATGGGCCATATAGGCAAGAACCGGTGTAAAGCCGCCCTGCGGGGGCCGGCGATCCGGCGTGAAATCCGCAGCTTCGTAGAAGCCGTATCTTCCGCGCAGTCCGAGCTTTTCCAGAGCCCGGAGGTTGTCGACCGCGGCAGCGGGCGCCAGGGCTAGTGCCAGGGCGCTGGCATAGGGCGTGACCACGTAGTCATCCGACAGGCCGCGTTTCAAGCCGATACCGGGCGTACCGAAGGCCTGATACTGATACCGGTGCATACTGTCACGCGATGCGTAGCCTGATTCCGACACACCCCACGGCAGGCCGAGGTTCTGAGCGTAAAGGCGCTGGGCGGCGACAGCGGCTCTTTCGCTCTGTCCCAGAAGTCGGCTTGAATCGCTCGGTAGCAGCAGGGTGGGCATGAGATATTCGAACATCGAGCCATTCCAGGACAGCGTGATCAGCGATCCACCCGCTGTGGCGATGGGACGTCCGAGGTGAAACCAGTGATCGACCGGCACGTCGCGCTTTGAGATCGCAAGGTAGCTTGCCAGTCGCGCCTCGCTTGCCAGCAGATCGTAGTGGTGCGGGTCCATCCGATCCGAACTGAGATTGTATCCGATGTAGAAAGTCCGGGTCTCGTCGTCGTAGAGAGATTGAAAATTCATGCCGAATGCGCGTTCGCTGGCGCGCCGGGCAATATTCACCAGATTTTCAGTCAGTTTCATGCTGAAGTCGGCGCCTTGATCCAGTGCCCGGGCCATCTGGCGGGTCCATTCCAGGACCTTAGGATCCGACGGCGCCAGCTCCGCCAGGGACTTCTGCAGCCGGCCGATTTTAATTGCTCTCTCATCAAGCGTCATGTCCGGCAGGGGCAGGGCGGCGATCAATGCCGTTGCTTTCTTTGACCCGACGGGTGGCGTTGCCGCCAAGCTGTGCCACGGTTCCAGCGCGTCGAGATCCCGTCGCATGCTTGTGAGATGATGATCGACGCGTTCCAGCCAGAGATGGATTTCACGCGGATCGATCGCCGGTGTTTGCCCGAGGGCCTCGGCGACACCGCTGTTCACTTCCTGCCAGCTGCCGGTCGAAATCCCGACCAATTCCGTTCGCCATTTTTCCGGCGTGTCCCGGATGTCCGGCAGCCTGTCGAGTATCGCGTCAAGTTGGTCGGCGAGTTTGCGACTATGCGGTATAGGCAGGTCGGAGATTGCTTCGCGTAAAAGTTGAAGGACATCTTCAAGGCCGTTCCAGAGAACCGGCGACATTGCCGGTCCACGGCACGCTTCGAGACAGCCTTCCCGCAGGGTGAGCAGACTCGCTGCCAGATTGCCGCTGTCGACCGTCGAGACATAGCGGGGCTCAAGGGAGTGAAGCGTTTTGGTATCGAACCAGTTCAACGTGTGGCCGGCATGTGTTTCGAGCCGGTCCAGCGAATCGAGCACGCAGCTTGTGCGGGCGGCAAGGTCACGCAGGCCGACATGACCGAGATCCCATGCCGTCAGCGACGAAAGAAACAACATGCCTACATTTGTAGGGGAGGACCGGTGCGCGATCTCTTCATGGGGTGGGATCTGATAGTTGTCGGGCGGAAGCCAGTTTTCGCCAGGGCCCGCGAATGTCTCGAAAAAGAGCCACGTCCGACGGGCTATCAGACGAAGAAATTTGCGGTCCTTCGCGCCCAGCGTCTCCACCACCATCCGTTTCGGCCTGCTTATCAGCCACGCGATGGCGGGAGAGATGAACCAGAGGACCAAAAGAGGCAATGCGCCCGGCAGGCTGGCGGGAGAGACGGCGGCCAGGGTTGCTGCGGCCGCTGTGGCGAAGGCGGGTGCAGAAGCCATCTCTGTCCATAGTTCGGTATGATCGTGCCCGGTTTGCGAGGCGGAATGGGCAGCCGATGTCCATTGCAGCATCCGTCGGCGCGAGACGTAGATGCGCCATAGGGTGCGCACAATCGCTTCCACCGCCTGGATAGATTCATATGCCATAAAGACGATTGCGAGCACCCAGCGTCCGCTGTGATCCGAGAGCTTGTGCAGTGTGCTCCGCGCGGCGCCCCTCCGTCGACCGCGGGCCAGACTGGTGACGAGATCGGTGAACAGGTAGGCGCCCGGCGCGGCAATCGCCAGGGCGGTCCACAGCAGGGCCTGATCCGGCAGTCCAAGCCAGCCGGCGGTTGCGAAGGCGACTAATGACGGCGGAATAAGGCTGCGCCGTAAATTGTCAGCGATTTTCCATCTGTCCAGGGGCGAAAGGGAAGTGGCGGTGTACGTCCCGCCGCGGACGGGGACGGACCTGGCGAGCCAAGGCAGGAGTTGCCAGTCGCCGCGTATCCAGCGATGGGCCCGCCGGGCGTAGGCCAGATAATCCGCCGGAAAGTCTTCGTAGAAGACGATGTCATTCGCCAGCGCCGCGCGGGCATGCAGTCCCTCGAACATATCGTGGCTCAGGATTGCGTTCTCGGGTACACATCCGTGGAGACACCGGTGGAAAGCCTCGACATCATAGGCACCCTTGCCGGTGAATATGCCATCGCCGAACAGATCCTGATAGACGTCGGAAACGGCGCGGCTGTATATGTCGATTGCCGTATCACCGGTATAGAGGCGGGTGAAAAGAGAGCGCCCCCCGGCGTTGGGCGATATCTCGACTCTCGGCTGGATGAAGGTATAGCCGCGCCGGGGTTTGCCCGACCCGGGGTCGAATTCCACGCGGTTGAGCGGATGGGCGAGCGCCCCGAGCAGTCGGTTTATCCCGCCAGGCGAGGCGATCGTGTCGGCATCGAGCGTGACGACGGACTTTATGTTGGCGAGAGCGTCGAGGTCTCCTTCGCGTACGGTGAAGGCGTCGGGGCGGCCATCGAGGATAAAGGCGGAGAATTCCTCGAGCTTCCCGCGCTTGCGTTCCCACCCCATCCAGCAGCCTTCACCGGCGTTCCAACGTCGTGCTCTGTGGAGCAGTATGAAAGGGCGCTGTTCGGGGTAAAGGGCGTTCAGGTGCTGGATGCCGGCGACGAGCGCTTTTTCGATCAGCGTGTCTTCCGGGGTGCGTTCGGTTGCAGCGTCCGCGAGATCGGTCAGCAGGGCAATATGAATCAGCGGCTCAGGATTCGAGAGCCAATGGGTTTCCAATCGCTCGAGCATCGGCCCGACTTCGTCTGCCGTTCGCAGGATAACGGGCATCACGACGACGGCTTCGTGTCCCGGGGTAAGGCAGGGCTCTAAATCGATTTTTGGGAGTACCCGGGGAGGGACGAACTGGGTGACGGCCCAGTGCGTGATGGTGATACCGATAATCGTCGCCGGCATCAGCGCCAGGACGAGCCCGGCCATGAGGGTTACGATGTCAGCCTCAAACAGAATGAACAAAACGACCGGAACTGCCAGTGCGCCTAACCCGAATCCGGTCAGAGCAGTGACGTAACTGACTCCTGGATGGGCGATGATCCAACGGCGGAAACTGGTAACAGGTTTGCTCCGGAAACCGACGGCTTGTTCGATATCCCTCCGACCCTCGGCGACGAGCCAGCACCCGACATGCCCTCGGCGCAAATCCCCTGAATGCTTCGCCGCCAATCGGAGTGCAGTTTCGGCGACAGCGATTTCCGAGGTGCGGGCGCCCAGGGCAATTTCCTCGACCGCCTTGCGGTACCGGTCGCGCGTGTCAAAGTCCATTTTCGGATAAACGCCGCCCGGATCGTTGCGCAGAATGTCCTCAACCAGACTTACCTGTTCGAAGAATTCTTTCCAGGAGCTGTTCGATATTGAGATCAGCGCAGAAATGGCGCGCGACACGCTTTCCGTCGCATCCAGCGCCTCGTGCGGGGCGACTCCCGGGGTTGCTTCGAACGGCGGCACAATCTCCGGCACAAGTTCTGAGAATGCAAGAATCAGGCGTTCAAGGCAGGCAAGGCGTAACATCGCGGGAAACGCCCAGAGCTCTGCGATGGTAAGCGGCCGGTCATACTGATAGGCGGCAATAAAATCCCTAATAGCCGCCGGTTCGATATGCATGTGCATGACGTCAAGCAGGCCGTGCGCCACCGACACTATCCGCGGGATGCCCTTAAATTCCGGCGCGGCAAGACTTTGCAGTCGGCGATAGAAGGCAAGCGGCATGTCCTCTGCCACCTGAAGAACGGCGCGACGGACGTGAAACTCGTTATCCAGGAGCCACTCCGAGGCTTTCGCGGCATGGTGTGGCGGCTTCGCTGCCGCAACGCATGCCCGGTCCAGCCACGGGACGATCGCCGAGAGATTCTGCCAAACCGGGGTCGGAGCGGGCGATCCGGGGCGGATATCGTGGCGAACGCCGAGCGCGGCGGCGGCCAGCGTAAGTCCATTGTCCTGGGCCGCGGGTTTCTCTGTCGCCACGGCGAGGCTCACTTCAGCGCCCGGCTCGGCAGTCTGCTCGTTCGCGTATCGCCGCAGCACCGGATATGCGGCCACGAGGGCTGCTCACGACCGCGCACAAGGAGTATCGGTTTATCCGCGTGGTTGATAAGGTAATCGGCAACACTGCCCACAGAGATATCGGCGTGTCTGCCGAGGCCGGTAGGTGAGAGGACGATAATATCCGTCCGGTCTTCGGTCGCGGCGCGGGCGAGGGCGTGGCGCGAATCTTCGCTGGCCAGAACGCGCGTCCGCGTAGATGTGAGGGTGTTCGGCAAGCGGGACCGAACCTGTCGCAGATACTGCTCAGCAACCCTTTCGTTACGCCGGCTCAACCGATCGCGAAGATCGATCGCTTCTGCCTCCAGCGGCCCGGTCTCGGTAAGACCTATGGTCGGTAATGCGTGGACAAGCAGAAAGGCGGCTTCGTGGAGGTCAGCAATACCGAGGGCGACTGGAAGGGCGCATTCCGAACGGGACGAACCGTCGAGGGGCGTCATTACAAGCCTGTATCGAACGGGACGGCTGCTCATCTCGGTCGCCGGAACGAGAAGAACGGACGAACCGATGGTTTCAGCTATGCGGCGTGACGTCCCGCCCAGTCCGCCAGTTTGCCAGTCGCCGTGATCGCGCGCGCCCAGAACCGCGAGATCCACATCGTTATCTCGCGCCCAGTCGCAGATGCTTTCCGCAGGGGGGCCGTCGATAACCACGGCATCGGCGTTGAACTCCGTATGGCTGGCTGCCAGTTCCCGCAGTTCCGCCTCCATGTCGTAATGACGCAGCATCCATTCGACAGGGTCGGCCGGTATATGTCCGGGGGCGGGTTCTAGAACACGTATCAGCGTGAGCCGGGCGTCGGTCCGGGACGCCAAGGCGACGGCGTGGGCCAGAACCGCGTGCGAAGATGGGGATGGGGCCAGGCAAGCGAGAATGTGACGGAAAACCGTTCGGTCCGCGCCCTTGGAGACAGCATGAGGCCGTTCTTTGCCACAAACGTCGGTTTCGGGATCAAGCATGCTTCATTCCTTCCACGTGAACGCCCGGCCACCCGCCAACGGGAACAGTCAGGACGCCCAAGCCTCGCTGGGGTGAACGCACGATACAAATTGATGGTCTCTACTAAACCGTCGCTGCGATAGCCGCGCGAGGGCGATCCGCTGTCTTTTTCCGCCGTCTCAATCGCGGGGACATCCGCCGGATTCCCGTGTCATTATGACGTGCCTTGCGGGACAGGGTTTTGATGCAAGTTAAGCGGCCGAATAAAAATCGCGCAATTTCGTTCACATCGGGCGGAGGACGCGCCGCCCCCCGGCGATGAGAGAGAAGGCCCCGTTTAATTTCGGCGCCTAATCCCCGGCAGCGAAGACAGCCAATGAGGACGATAACGTCCGTATTCAATCGCGCTGATTCCGGTTCGATTCCGGAGATTGACCTGATCCCGG
>Ga0255779_1006315_pt1 | contig 10772 bp, 10 predicted proteins | sample 011ome_21_FD_179977 | JGI IMG/M metagenome (GOLD analysis project Ga0255779, IMG submission 179977) | Coastal salt marsh microbial communities from the Groves Creek Marsh, Skidaway Island, Georgia - 011508AT metaG (version 2) | ecosystem: Environmental > Aquatic > Marine > Intertidal zone > Salt...
TGACCATACCGTGGTCGTCTTGGGTGAGGTAGTTGTCGTATTGCTCCTGACGCATTTCTTGGTCTACCACTGCCTCCTCGTGTGGTGCACTGTACACTGCCTGCGCTTCTTCTGCAGACATGTCGCTCCAGCTCTGGTTAGGCATTACGGCGATACCGTTTTTAATAGAGAAGCCTTTGTCACTCACATCACAAGCCCATGCAACGGGGTAGCCTGCCTCAAGAGAGGTGTTGATGGCTTCCATCATTTCGTCGAGGGGAAGATTGTATGACGTTCCCCAAGTCCAGTTGTCCGGAACTTGGATTTGGCATGGTGCATACATCTCGTGGTGGGTCCAAGAGGTCAGTTGTACGTAGTCGTCAGGGTTGATGCCGATCACTTCATCCGCAAAGGTGCGTGGGGTGTAGGTTTTTCCATTGTACCCGAACTGCGCCGGATCGTCACCAAGGTAGGCGTCCAATACGCCGTTGAAGCCTTTTTGCCAGCTTGGGCTCAGCTTGCCGTTTTTGTTTTCAATCACGGCATCAAGGATCCCTTTCAGTGAGGCTTCCATTTCGCCGTGGCGGTTGATTTCGGTACCGTAGTTCAAACCGCTGTAGACTTCTTGCGGTACTGCCCCAAAGTGCTTGATGACATAGAGTACATCCGGCAAGGCACCGCCTTGTGCGAAGTTCAAATAGCCGTGTAGACGAACGTACTTTTCTCCTTTGTCTTCGTATACCTTACGCACTGTATACATTTCTGAGATATCGATAGGCTCTTTGCCCATGCGGATCATCTCACTTTCCACAAAAGAGGTCGTGGCGTAAGACCAACAAGTTCCAGAGGCACCTTGATTTTTTACCGGGGTTGCTTCAATATCTACGATGGTTTCCCATTCGTAGCCTAGGGGTGCATCGGCACCATTGTCTTTGACCTTGTTGATCAAATCTACTTGGGCAAAGGCCGCCGTTGAGAACAGTAGGGCAGCCGCAATAGCGTGTAGTTTCATAGTGAGGGTATTAAATAAATTGTTGACTGACTTTAGCGTTTTTCACGCCTTCTGAATAATCGTAGAATCCTTCGCCGGATTTCACACCTTTCTTACCAGCGGTCACCATATTGACGAGCAATGGACAAGGGGCATATTTAGTATTTCCAAGGCCGTCGTAGAGCACATTCAAAATGCTCAAGCACACGTCGAGGCCGATGAAATCTGCCAATAGTAATGGACCCATAGGGTGTGCCATACCTAATTTCATAATGGTATCAATCTCTTCCACGCCGGCCACACCTTCGTGAAGGGCGATGATGGCTTCATTGATCATCGGCATCAAAATTCGGTTGGCGACGAAGCCGGGATAGTCGTTACAGCTCACAGGAACTTTGCCTAAAGAAGCGCTCATCTGTACTACCGCATCGGTGGTTTCCTTCGAAGTACTGTATCCATTGATGATTTCGACGAGTTTCATCACCGGAACTGGATTCATGAAGTGCATGCCTATGACTTTGTCTGGGCGCGAAGTTTGTGCCGCAATCTTCGTGATGGAAATGGAAGAGGTATTGGAGGCAAGGATACAATTGGCTGGGGCCAATTCGTCCAAGTCCTTGAACAATTGGAATTTAATAGCGGTATTCTCAGTGGCTGCTTCAACTACAAGATCAGCGGCTCCAACGGCCGCACCAAGGTCAGTGCCCGTTTGTAATCTGTCCAACGCCGCTGCCTTATCAGCTTCGCTGAGTAATTCTTTAGCGATTTGGCGGTCCATATTCTTGCCAATTGTGGCTAGGGCACGCTGCAGGGCATCTTCGCTAATATCAAAGAGTTGAACGTTAAATCCGCTTTGAGCAAAAACATGTGCGATACCATTGCCCATGGTTCCTGCTCCGATTACTGTGATGTTCTTCATGTATTTGGGTTTGTGTGGTTCTTATTTGCCTCGTCCTTGTAAGACAATGACTAAGGTATAGAAGAGGATTTTGATATCGTTAAGAAGGGTAATGTTTTCGGTGTAGATCAAGTCGTATCGAGCGCGCTCAAGCATTTCTTCCACATTTTCTGCATACCCAAACTTTACCATTCCCCAAGAAGTGATGCCGGGCTTTACTCTAAGCAGGTAGCGGTATTGCGGGGCCGATTCTATGATCTGGTCGAAATAAAATTTACGCTCAGGTCGGGGTCCCACGATGCTCATGTCGCCTCGAAGCACATTGTAAAACTGAGGCATCTCATCGAGTCGGAACTTGCGCATGGTGCGTCCCCATGGGGTGATGCGAGGATCATCCTCACTGCTGAGTTTCGGGCCTTGGGCTTCGGCATCCTGATACATGGAGCGAAGCTTGATAATGCGGAAGGTGCGTCCGTGCTTGCCGAGGCGTTCTTGTGTGAGAAAATTGGACCCTTCGAACCCACAGCAATCATGGCCATGGAAAACAATACGAACGGGGAGGAAAGGATGAGAAGAATGGCGGCAACCACGATGTCGAAGATGCGCTTGATGAACGCGACGTGCGGCTTGATCAGCTCGCGCTTGACTTCGATGAGGGATCGGCCCAAACTCTCCATGCGGACTTGGCCAGAAATGATGCTGAAGACGTTCGGCAAGACGTGAATGCGGACGTTGACGTTTTCGATGGTGCTGATCATTCGCGCGATTAGATCGCTATTGCCGGAAGGGATGGCGATGATGACGTCGTCTATAATGTTGTCGTTGAGCAGGTCGGTTAATTGGGCCGCGGTACCCAAATAAGGAACGGTCTTCATACGCTCGTCGGTGGTTGTTCCGTCTAGGGATAAGTACCCTTTGAAGTCGTAGCCCTTGCTACGGTCCTTAGTAAAGGTGGTCAACAAATCCGCTGCTTCCTTGCCTGAACCGATGATCAGGGTGGGGAAGGTGAGCTTCTTTTTGTCGATGAGGATGCGGACTCTGGTGCTCCAAATTAATCGGAAACTCATACTGACGAACAACAACACGCCCACATAGGTCCCCAAGGTGAGGTAGTATTGGCTGTAGTTCTTGACGAAATCATCGAGGAAAATGGCGAAGAAGAGCAACACCGCTGTAATCATCACGCCGCCAACGGTATTGAATACGAGGGCGAGTCTTGATTTACGTGCCAAATCTCTGTAGATCCCGCTCAGTCCACTGATGCCGAGAAACACCAAGGTGGTCAATAGTAATCCTAGGAAGAACTTACCGTCGAACTTGATGGCCACCTCTTGCCCAAATTTAATAGGCTCCACATAGACCTTTCGCACAATGTGTAAGGCGGTATATGCCAGGGCACCGCTGAGAGAATCGGTCAATAGGTATGCCCAGAATTGGACCCTTTCTATGCGCTTAGAATAACTCAATACAACAGTTTAATGTTATCAATATACGTTGTAGTCGTGTCCTGAGAAGTGTTGATGCTTCCGAAGAACAGGTGGTAATCTTGGGCGGCGGGGTACGCACTTACTTCAGTAACGAGGTTGATATATACTTTATTCCATTCATCGTTCGGAAATAACGTAACCACAGGGGCTTGAATGCTTTGCAGCGGTTCGTTTGCGAAAATCCCGAAGGTCAACGCCACATCGGTTTTGTAGTCAATTTCCATCCAAACATTTGCGCCGTATTTCGGCAAATCAAAGGCCTGCAAGGTCTTGAACTCTCCGCGCGTCATTGGAGGTAGCACATATTTCCCACTCTTATTGGGCCATTCACCATCAATATTCAACGCTTCGTCGATTGCAGCGGTCAATTGCAATGTAGTATCGCTTTTGATGGTGTGTACATAGTTCAAGCCGACGTCGTCGAAGTCTTCCAAAACTTCCAGTGTATATGCCGTATTGTATTCGAAGGTGGTTCTAGTAGTGGCCACATTTTTTGTGCTTTGCGGTGCCAAGTCCCACGTTACACTATTAGGAGATAGCATCTCGTATTGATTGCGCTGTGCGTACGAACCATTGAGGTTTATGCCCGGGATGAACCGGATAGTGGTGTTCTCTCGGGCGAAGACAGGAATGGTGCATGGTGGGGTGAATGCGCCCATTTGCTCTCCATCTTGTTCGATCCAAAGTGTGGTCAATTTTGAAGAAGCGGTGCCTTGGTTTGCCTTGGGCGCGACCACGAGGGTATCTACGGTGAGGTAGGCGACTTCAGGTGCAGGTTGGACGTCGCAGCTGTGTAGGTGCAATGCGAGGACGGCGAGGGCTAAGACGAGGCTGTTTCTCATGGAATTCAAAGGTAATGATTGGGGTCCAATTCTATTTTGTTAAAAACAACCCTTATTTAGTGAGAAGATTCCCTTGCCGAGCGCGTAATTTCAACCTTGTGAAAATGACCGATTCCTCTATTCATCAAGGCCAGCGCGCCATTTTATGCAATACCTTAAAAGAGAAGGGTATAGCTGGAGATCGCGTATTGCAGGCGATGAATAGAATCCCACGGCATTGGTTTTTGGAAAGTGGTTTTCACCAGCATGCCTATCAAGATAAGGCCTTTCCCATCGCTGCAAATCAGACCATTTCTCACCCGTCTACGGTGGCTTGGCAAAGCGAATTATTAGAAGTGGAACGGGGGCAAAAAATCCTTGAAATAGGCACTGGAAGTGGTTATCAAGCCGCGGTTTTGTGTGAATTAGGTGTGAAACTCTTCACCATCGAACGTCAAAAGGAGCTCTTCGATTTTTCCCAGCACATGCTACAGCTAATGGGGTACAGGGCGGAACAAAAGTTTGGCGATGGATTCAAAGGCATGCCTGTTTTTGCGCCATTTGACCGAATTATCGTTACCTGCGGCGCACCCTATGTGCCCAAAGAACTGCTCAAGCAATTAAAGCCCGGAGGAATTATGATCATCCCTGTAGGTGAGGTCACACAAAAGATGGTGCGAATTCAGAAAAAAACCGACGGCACCTTTGTTCAAAAGGTGTTGGGAGATGCAGCCTTCGTTCCGATGCTCAAAGACCGCGAGTAACGTACCTTTGCGGTATGAAATCTGTGGAGATTAAAAATAAACGCGCCAAGTTCGATTACGAATGGTTGGACACCTACACCGCGGGACTACAATTGGTAGGCACCGAAGTGAAGAGTATTCGCATGGGCAAGGCATCCATTGCGGAAGCGTATTGCTACATGACCGGTGGTGAACTTTTCATCAAGGGCATGAACGTGACGGAATGGTCCCACGGAAACATCTTCAACCACGATCCCATCCGCGAACGCAAGCTGCTCTTGAGCAAGAGGGAGCTCGATAAAATTGATAAAGCACTCAAAGATCAAGGCACGACGATTGTTCCCACAAAGCTCTTTATCAGCGAAAAAGGCTGGATTAAGCTCAACATTGCGGTGGCCAAAGGGAAGAAGAACTACGACAAGCGTCAGTCATTAAAAGAGAAGGATGCCAAGAGAGATTTGGCCCGATTGAAATCATATTAACATGTACAAGAGTCTCATCCGACCCATTTTGTTCCTCATGAACGCCGAGCAGGCCCACCATTTCACATTTAAGACATTGAAATGGGCCTTCCGAATTCCAGGAATAGCATCATTGGTCAATCTTTTCTTTGGTTCTATCAAAGGTCATGAAAAACAGGTGATGGGATTGAATTTTAAGAATCCAGTAGGGCTCGCCGCCGGATTCGACAAGGATGCCAAGCTCTACAATGAGTTGGCCAGTTTCGGTTTTGGTTTCATCGAAGTAGGAACCTTAACGCCTAAACCTCAAGCCGGAAACCCAAAACCGAGGTTGTTCCGCCTGGTAGAAGATGAATCAGTGATCAACCGCATGGGCTTCAACAATGGCGGTCTAAATGAAGCGGTATTGCGCCTGATGAAGCGTAAAACGGATCTAATCATTGGTGGAAATATTGGCAAAAACAAGGTGACTCCTAATGAGGAGGCGTTGAATGATTACCTCTTGGGCGTGGAAGCCTTGCATCCCGTAGTAGATTATTTTGTGGTCAACGTAAGTTCTCCTAACACCCCGAATTTAAGGGAGTTACAGGAAAAAGAACCCTTGACAAAACTGCTGAAAGCAGTGCAGGAAAAGAATAATGCCTTGGGTAAAAAGCCGTTGCTTTTGAAAATCGCCCCAGATTTAACCGAAGGTCAATTAGACGATATTATCGACATCATCAATAGCTTGGAGCTAGACGGTATTGTCGCTACGAATACGACCATCTCTCGCGATGGCCTGCGCACGCCTGCATCTAAGGTGGAGGCCATAGGTGCCGGTGGATTGAGCGGAAAAGTATTGCGCGAACGCAGTACGGAAGTCATTGCTTATTTGCGTTCAAGATTAAAAAGTTCCATTGCCATTATTGCAGTAGGTGGAATCTTCACAGGAGCAGATGCCAAGGAGAAGTTGAACGCCGGGGCAGATCTAGTACAAGTTTGGACAGGATTTTTATACGAAGGTCCTGCGATGGTGCGTAGAATGCTCCGCAATTTGTAATTTCGGGGGAGAACCTATCCAACCCTCAGAAATGAACCAAATCTCTATTGTAGAGTGTCCTCGCGATGCCTGGCAAGGCATACATGAATTTATTCCTACTTCGGAAAAAGTAGCCTACCTCAAGCAATTGTTGCAATGTGGGTTCCATACCTTGGACGCGGGTAGTTTCGTCAGCCCCCGTGCCATGCCGCAAATGGCCGATGCTTATGAGCTATTTGGGGCGCTAGAGGAAGCCAAATCAAAGAGCCCGACTAAGCTTCTGGCAATCGTTGCCAACGAAGGCGGAGCAAGACGCGCCGCACAATATGATTTCATTGACGCCTGGGGTTATCCCTTTAGTGTGAGTGAGGAATTTCAACAGCGCAATTCTAGAAAGGACATAGCTGCAGCCATTGAAGATTTGAAGCGAGTTAAAGACTTGGCTTCCGCACACAATGTGGAACTCGTCGTATACCTCAGCATGGCCTTTGGAAATCCCTATGGGGAAGCCTATAATGTAGCTATGGTCTTGGAAAGATTGCATCAAGCCGTGGAATGTGGCGCTGATATTGTGTCTTTGAGCGATACCACAGGGCAAGGCACGTTGGAGAAGGTAGGAACCTTGAGTGCAATGATGAATACGGAGTCGACAGTGCCCTGGGGTGCGCACATGCACAGTATCTACGGGGAAGCAGCTGCGAAGGCCCAAGAGGCCATAAAGCATGGTTGTAGAAGAATAGATACAGCACTGCGTGGCTTTGGCGGTTGTCCTTTTGCCAGTGATGCCTTGATCGGCAACATGCCTACAGAAAAGGTCTTGAGCGTCGTTACCGCTGGTGGCTTCGACTGTACCGTGGATCCTTTACAATTAGAAAGTTCATATAATAGTGCGCTCAAGCTCTTTGGGCGTTATTCATAAGCGTACCTTTACACCATAGGTTGTTCAGCGGAAGTTGAACCGAAGAAGGAACCCGGTGGGAGTCCGGGGCTTTGCCAGAAGCTGTAATTCGTGTGGAAAGCACCTGTAGCCACTGCCATAGGCGGGAAGGAAGGTGTGGGAGCGAAGAGCCAGAAGACTTGGCCTATGAAGAATATTTAATGGTGCTCTGGGTCAAGCACTGGAATAGGATGAAAAACAAAACGCTTCTTTTTCTAGCCGTAGCGTGCCCTATGTTGATGTGGGGCCAAGTAGATACGCTCTGGACCGCCGATATTATAGGCCAGGTTTCCAAAGGCAGTGAATACCGTACCTCAGCAGATTCCTTGGCCACAGATGTGGAAAGCGCCTCGGATTATCTACAAAAGGATTCGCGATTCAATCTCAAGCAATATACTCCGGGCAGTGTGGTGGCTTCAAGTTTTGGCGGTGCTTCAAGTGAGCAAAGTCGGGTACTCTGGGACGGCATAGATATCAGCAGTATGGCCACCGGGGTGTTGGATTTAAGTTTGGTTCCGGCCATGATGCTGAGTACCACTTCCATCGTGGATGGTATTAATGGCGGCGCATCGTCATCTATGGGTTCAATGGGCGCATTAGATCTGAATTTAAGTCCGAAAACTGGTAGGGGAACAACGACCACCGTTGGCCTAACGAGCCTAGGTGAGCGTGCGTTAAACGCCCATTCATGGGGAAGTTTCTCCAAGATCCGCTACCAAAGCATCGTACGATTTACCAGTAGTGATAATGAATTTGATTATCGACTAGGGGCATTAGAAGGAAGAATGGTCGGCAACGGTTATGGCGATCTTACGTATTTACAACGCTTTAGCGGGGCAATGGGTAAAACGTATTGGAGTTCCGACCTCTGGTATACGCAGAGCGAAAAAAACAACAGCGGATCTATCCTAAGCCCAGGATACATCAACCATCTTGAGGACGAGGTGGTGCGGTTCAAGTACAAATTAAAAAGGGGGCACAACGAGATGAAGCTGTTTGCTTCGCAAGAATGGCAGGCCTATACCGATACCATGTCCTCTTGGACGTTGCGCGATACCAATACCTTTGGCCAATTCACTGCGCTATACACCCGCACCGAAAAGCATTACCATGCACACTTGTCGTTGAATCGATACACGGCAGGGGGGACGAACAGAACAGCAACGGCATGGATGCCGCAGGTGCAGCTGAACCTAAAGCCGAACCAAGACTGGAATGCGGTGCTAAAGTTTGCGCAGTACCAGGATCAAGTGTATTGGAGTGCCTATGCCTTGTATTCGCGTTCAAAACAACCATGGCTGCAACAATGGTCGGTGGGGAGCTATTATCGATTGCCCACACTTAACGAGATGTATTGGAACCCTGGAGGCAATGTAGGGGTTAGCGCAGAATGTTCGTACGGGGCTAAATACTCGTTGGAACACGAGGGTACATGGACCATTCGTTTCACATCGGACCAATTGTATTACGACCAGATGATTCAATGGGCGCCGGGAAGCGATGGAAATTGGACCCCGCAAAACTATTATTCTGTCTATACCAGTACCACTTACTTAGGGGTGCAGCGGAAAATATGGCATCAACAACATGCCTTCAACACCACCCATCAATACAGCCGTATCCTAGATGTGGCATCGAATAACACCAATATTATCGGGAAGCAGTTGATCTATAGACCGGCCTTACAAGCAGTATATACCATAGAGCAAGAATTGCCTGTAGGAACCTTGATGTTGCGCGGATATTACACGGGACTTCGGCACACGCTTCGAGACAACGCTCGTACAGGAGAATTGCCGGCCCAATCTTGGGTGGATTTGGCATATTCTTTGAGCAGTAAGCGCAAGCGTTGGCAATGGGTATTCCGCATTGAGAACATTACGGGAGCTCAGCGCCAATTCTACCAATATTATCCTATGCCGGGCAGAACCTATTTATTGAACATTAAACTACATTCATAACACATGAGAATTTCATCATCCCTAGCCATCATTGCAGCATTAGCCTTGGCATCTTGTGGCAAAACGCCACCCACCACAGGTCCTTCAGGATTCTATACTGATTTGCACCTTATCCTCAACGAAGGACCTTTTGGTACAGGTACAGGTACTATTACCGCTTACGATGCGGACACCGTCATTGAATCTGCCTTCGCTTTAGAGAACGGCTTTCCATTGGGCAACGTCGCTCAGCACATGCTGGAGAGCGACTCATTGCTATTTATCACCATCAACAACAGCAACAAGGTGCGCGCAATCAACAGAAATACATTGCAGCACAAGTGGACTGTGGATCTAGAGCAACCTCGTTATTTGGCGGCTTACGGCAGCAATATTTTTGTATCTAACTGGAACGATAGCGCGGTATACGTGATTTCTAAGGAAACGGGGGCCCAGGTAGATAGCATCTACGTAGGGAACTTCTCGGAGCAGATGATGGTCTTTGAAAATAAGCTGTTTGTTGGCGTAGGAACCTACGAAGGTCCCTACAAAGTGGCCGAGATTAATGTTAATACTTACGAAGTGACCATGCACAACACAGGTGATGTGCCCAACTCCTTTGCAGTCATTGGCAACGAACTATTTGTGTTGAATTCAGGGGAGCAGAACTGGGGTGTTAGTCCTGATACGAAATCCAGCATCTGGAAATACACAGGTTCAGGGTTTTCAGAGCAAGCCGTCGCCCCGAATACCAACAAGCACGCAATTTCTTTGGCAAGTGATGGCACGAACGGCTATTTCTTGAACAACAGCTACGACGGGGCCATTGTAAAATGGACTCCAGGTCAGAACTGGCAAACGTCTACTATTACTTTACCAGGTGGATACAAACTGAATGCACACGCGGGCAATCTATATTTCTTAGACGCTAAAGATTACGCAAGCAACGGTGAGTTGCGCGTATATTCCACTTCAGGTGATTTGTTGGAAACAGTTCCTGCGGGTGTAATTCCCCGCCAGGTCATCTATTAAGCTTTAACCGTACTGAATTTGGTCTCTGCAGCATACGCCATTGCGCTAAACAATGCTGTGGAGATCAACTCAGGTGCGTAGAAAGGAACGGCCGCGACATAAGTGGCCATCAATCCTCCCCAAGTCATCGGGAACAAGCTGTAGGCGCTTAGGAAAACACCAAGATTACTGAGCAAGAAGAACGCTACAGAACCACCAACGAGCAGCGCTGAACCATTTCTCATGTTCGTTGCGTTGCGGCCGAGCAGTGCATAGGCAGCGAATCCGGCGTACGTAAAGAGCGATCCTGAATACATTAGAACGAATTCACCAGTAGGGTAGATAAGATTGTTGATGACCAAATCACTGATCATCATCGTAGCAACTACCAACGCTAAAGATCCCCATAAGCTCTTGATGCGGGAAGCACCGAAGAAGGCTAGGGCTCCCATGGCAGTGAAGTTAGGGTAATGTGGGGCGATGCGA
>Ga0255779_1006332_pt1 | contig 10758 bp, 11 predicted proteins | sample 011ome_21_FD_179977 | JGI IMG/M metagenome (GOLD analysis project Ga0255779, IMG submission 179977) | Coastal salt marsh microbial communities from the Groves Creek Marsh, Skidaway Island, Georgia - 011508AT metaG (version 2) | ecosystem: Environmental > Aquatic > Marine > Intertidal zone > Salt...
GCAGATGCTCTTTCAGAATCAAAGTTAAATGAAGATTTAAGAAGTGATTTAAAGAAATACATTAAGAAGAATAAAAAAGAACTGGATCAGTTGGCCGATGGGGATAATTGGGATGGAATTTACCAAATGCTCATCAATGATTTTAGTGTTGATTCAGACAGCGAAGAAGCTGAAGAGTTAAAGACAATCTTTAACATCGTATACTAAGGAGACCTGTATACTTAATAAGTAAAAAGATCGCTTTCGGGCGATCTTTTTTTATGCCTGATTTTTTTATGTCAAAACTTTTGTTTATATTAGCTATATAAATAAAAGGCTATGAAAATACAAAAGATACAAGTTACATTAGAGGAGATCAAGATGGCCACTCGTCCTAATGTCTACAAGAATAAGAAGAAATACACACGTAAGTCGAAGCATAAAGAGCAATACTAATGAAGTGTACTCAGTGTAGTAATCCTATTCCAAAGCAAAGACTAAAGGCTCTTCCACATACTAAAGTATGTGTTGAGTGTTCAACTGAAGACGCAAAAGGTGCGGTTGATATTGTGTACCATAAGACTGGTAATACCATTCAAATTATGGACAAAGAATCGGCAGATGCAATTAATAAAGCAGCTCGTCGAACTGGCTTTGGTTCTCTAAGAGCAATGCGAGGTGGTAGTGGTGGTTCGACTGGAAAGGTTGAGCTTGGAGCACGTGGAACTATTCCAAGAACCCCAACCAAGGAAGACTTTGACAGGGTTGGAGAACAAATGATGGATATGCTAGATTGGAATAATAGAGCAGAAATCATCAAGTTCTTAGAGGATAAGATTAACTCTAGAACAATCTCAGGTACTCAATACCGTAAACTGGTAATCATTCTAGATCAATTTAAACCAGAAGAAAAGGTAATAAATGAACCAGAGGTTGAGGTTACAGTAAGTGAAGACGTTCAACATGCGTTCCGGAATTGGAAAAATAGTAAAGTTTATAAATAATTCACTCCAGTTTTTTTACATTATTTTTACTACGCGGCGCCAACTTTATGTGAATCATAAACATACATATAATAAAATCCAATATTATGAGATCTCTATTATTATGTTTGTTACTATGTGCTTCATTATTTTCTCAAGGTCAATCAAAAGACACCTCAGAAAAATATGCAGTAGAACTCGCAGCTAACATTTCATACTACAACTCTCTATCAATTAGTGTAGAACGAGAGTTTACATATGGTAAATGGAAGTTTGGACCAAGAGTAGAGTTAGTTAACCTATTTGCGAAACAGTCATATCAAGGCAAAGACTCTACTTATTTTATGAATACTCAACTAAGAATTAGATTAGCACAGATAGAGTATCAAGTAAATCCTATGCTTAGATTAGGTGTAGCTCCATTTTGGATGTTGGGACCTTTACCTAAAAATAGTTTTTATAAAACGCCTTCTTCAATCTACGCACATATACAACTTAAAGAGGGCTTTTCTCTAGAAACTAGTATTACAACATCTGGTAGAGAGTTAGTTCAATTATCCTTTAGAAAGGCGATTTAAAGGATATTCATTTTCCTCTAATTTACATAAAGTTTATAAATAATTCACTCCAGATTTTTTTATTTGAGATTTTTTGTTTATATTAGCTTAGTAATAGAACAAAATTATGATTTACAAGTACGATTCAAAAGGGTTAACCTACACAAAGATTAACCTACAAAGACTAGTTGGCATAGTATTATTCTTTGTCATTACACTTCCTCTAATTTCGTTTCAAATCGGTAAAAAAGAGGGCTTAGAGCAAAATGTAATTGAACTTCCAGTTGAGGATCGATGGCATCTAATTCAAGAAACCAGAAAAGACACGTTCTCAGTTGAGAATTTGACCAAAATGCTAAAAGATCTTAATGTTCGTTTTCCACACATTGTAATGGCACAAGCAATGATTGAGAGCGGACATTTTCAGTCTAATATCTTTAGGTCCAATCACAATCTATTTGGAATGAAGCAGGCAAGGGCAAGATGTACAACTGCAAAGGGAACTGAGCTTGGTCATGCCTATTACCATGATTGGAAAGAAAGTGTATATGATTATGCCTTTTTCCAATCTCGTTATCTTAATGATTTGCGAACAGAACAGGCATATCTTGACTATCTTGATCGCAACTATGCTGAAGCACCTGAATACGATAAAGCGATCTTAAGGGTAATTGAACACCAAAACCTCCGTGAACTTTTCTCAAAATGATATATAGAATATAAGAATAACTATATTTCATATGAAGGCACTTAAATTTAATGAATTCCTAACTGAAAGCTTTAATGCTGAAACTCCAGATGGAGATGCATTTGGTAACTTTGCTCTAAAACTATTAGCAGCAAGAGACCAAGCACATGTATTTCACTGGCAAACTGAATCATTCGCAAAGCACCAAGCACTTGGTAAATTTTACGATGCATTTCTATTAAACATTGATACTCTAGTTGAGATGATAATGGGGATTAAAGAGAGACCGGTATTTGGTGAAGCGACTATCTCAATCAAAAATTATTCAGAAGGTGCTATTGCAGAATTCTTTGAAGCAGCATATGAACTAATGAACGATGAAATTAAACTTGTAATCGATCCAATGCACGAAGAGGTTTACGATCAGGCAAGGTTAATCTTAGCAGACATCGATAAACTAAAATACTTATTTACATTATCATGAAGATTTTCGGTAAAAAATACGTTCAAGGCATAACTCAATTCATTCAAGCTGATCACTTCGGTACGATGGACTTTATTGACTATCACTGTCAAAAAATGGGAATCAGCCGCAATGAGTACATTGCTTATTACGGAATTGCTGAATCATTAAATGAAGAGGAAGAGCAATCAACAGATAAGGGTCCAATCGACGACGAAAAGATTGAAACTGCTCTTAAAACAAAAGCTGAAGAGACTGGAGTACCAATTGGTATTATTAGAGCGGTAATGCGTAGAGGTATGGCAGCTTGGAAAACAGGTCACAGACCTGGAGCAAACCAACAGCAATGGGGTTACGCAAGAGTTAACTCATTCCTAACTAAAGGTGAAGGAACTTGGGGTAAAGCTGATTCTGATCTAGCAAAAGAGGTTCGTGATGCTGGTAAAGACGGAAAACTAAAGAAGGCATAATGAAGGCAAAGAAGTTTAACGAATTCACAAACGAATCAAAAGTTGAAGAGGGTAAAGTAAAGGTTTACCTAGATAAGATTCTACGTAAAATGGTAGATGGAGGTCTTGGTAATGCATATAACCCTAAAATGCGCGAAGAACTTAGGGGTAAAATTGAACAGGTTGTCAAAGAGACAATGGAGAAATATGATTATGTTGTTGAATCAGTTGAACCTGTTAATGAAGAGTCTGAAGATGGTTACAGACTTAGAATACTTGCAGATGTTGGTGGAGATCAAGCAACTGATTGGTTAGCTGACAATCCAATTAACTTTGACAAGCTTAAATTGGCACTTAGAAATAAGACATTTACTAAATACGATTTAAGAGATGTTATTCAAGGCAAAGCTGCTAAGTCTATTGAAAAGAAAGTAATGAAAGAGATTTCAGAGTCTCAGGTTAATGAAGACATCTTTAGAACTTACAATGAAGTAGTTGGTTATGAATTCAATAACTTTAAAGAGGCATACCTAGAGTTACATAAGGATAACGAGGTAATTTACGATAAGAAAGATGATGTTTCATATGGTATTCGTAAAGGAGAAAAGGAACCACACTGGAAGTATTTCCATGATGATTATACATTACATCATTCAGAAAAGGACAGAGATGTTCTTGGATTAATACACGGTAAAAAAATGGTGTCAAAAGGTCACCCTTGGTCTAAATAATTATGAAACACGTAAGATTATTTGAACAATTTGTCAATGAGGCAAAGGTAGATAAAAAGTATTTTGACAAAGTAGTTAAAGTACTAAGCAAATCAAAATATCCATTTACTATAATGTTAGTTTCTAAATGGGATGAAATCGATATTGTTATAGGTTATGATGCACCTGATGATATTTCAGATGACATTGATCAAAGACTAAGTAAAGCTAAACTAAACTGGGGCGGAAGTTCTGGTATTTCTATTTCAGGCGATTCATCAAATTATTCTAGAAGAGAATATGATGAGATTGCAAGAATCAATGGAGGACATAAAAACTATTAATAAACATGGCAAAGATATTTTACATACATCTTAAAGATGAAAAACAGGTAATGGGCTATTTCTTTAATAATAAAAGAAAGGCAGAGGAAGAAGGAAGTGGAATCAACGATGATTTTGAATTTGGTTTAAATGGCGTAACAATGGGGACTCCAACTTTTGGCCGCAAGGATGTTTACTCTGGTGAAATTGATATAAAAAAGGGTCTACTATTTTATAGAGAAAGACTAACTGGAGAAGTAAAGATGGAAGATATGTCAGAGGAAGATGCTAAATCTATATTGGAAGAAATAGATGGAGTAGGAGCATATTTTCCAGCTAAACTAAAAAGCGGACAGAGCTATGCCTATATTAAACGTCAAGGTGTGAATGCCAAAGGTGCACTATGGAGCTTTTATTATGGAAATATTTTAGAAAATAAAAAAATGACCATGAAATACGTAAAACTATTTGAACAATTTATTAACGAATCAAAGGTTAATAAAGGTAAAATCCATAAAGCAGCAAAGCAGGCTAGTTACCCAGTAACGCTTGTCGTTATTGATGGTAAAGAAGTTTGTCATCAAGAACTGGTAGAAACTCCAATGGCGGTTCCAGCGGCAGTTTCAGTCTTAAAAGATAAGTACCCAAACTGTAAGATTCATGTAGAATCTAAAGACGGCGAGGTTGTATTTGTTCAAGAAGGTTTAACTAAGGACCAGTTAAGAGGACTAGCATATCTTCATAGTGAACAAGATCCTAGAAAGATTAAAGACCTACAAAAAGCAATTGGTAAAGACTTTTCAGATAACTTCTCTTCAACACTAAGAAGTATGCTAGTAGATGTTAAGAAAAAGAAGGATGGTACTTTCGTAGCTATTGTTAAAGAGCACCCAAGCAAATACAATGACAAGAAACCTAAGAAGGGCGAAAAAGAAATGTCAATTGGTTTAACTTGGAACGCAATGTTCTACTAAGAACTGAGATACATATAAAAATTAAGAAAGGGCTACGAAAGTAGCTCTTTTTTTATGTGGATATATAAAAGAAAAGACAATTACTGATGTCAAAAAGCAACGAAGAACTTATTAGGGAATTAATTGAGTCTTTTGCCAATTTAAAGCAAAAGATGGAGGACCCGGGATATATTCACTTAGATACTTCAATTCAACAGTTGATTAAGAATCAAGAGGACATGAAGAAAGATATGTCTGATTTAAAAGAAAGACTGTTGAGTCCTTACGATGGTGCAATTGTTGAGATTAGAAAGAATACTGAGTTTAGACAAGAACAAGAAAAGAAGGAAAGGGACTATGAAAAGTTACTCCAAGAACACAATGACCTTGTGAAGTGGAAAAGTAATTTTGTAAAAGCATTCTGGGTACTATTTACAACTGGTACCGGTGCCATCGCATATATCCTAACCAATATGAATAAATAATGGTATTTGAACGCATAACATTAATTAACATTTATGATGCCCTAAAGCAGATTGAATCGAATGAGGATAAGATTTCATCGATTCTAATCAATAGGACAACAGTAAGGGGAAGTAAGACCTATCCAAGATTTGATAGCATTGCAGACCTAAGGTCATTTATCATTCAAAATTATCCATATCGTAAGCTTGAATATCCTGAATGTGAATGCTATACCTGTAACGAGGGCGTTGCAAGCCTATTAAACTTTTCAATTAAGGACGGAGACAATAACATCTTTGTTAATAACATGAGACAGGATGTTGAATCTGCAAAAGAGGAAAAGATTAACGGAACATCAATAAAAACCTTACGAGAATTATTTACAAAACAAACTGAGATTTCAAAGCTATTTATGAAGTATGTTTGTTATAGTTATATTAGTCCTCAACCGACATATTTAGATCCATGTGAATATGTTGAGTTTGTTACGAATAAAGAATACAAGACATTAATTGAAAAGTACTATACACTAACTCAAAGACCTGATTTTCCAGGAGTAAAAAAGATAAACTGCTAAAATGGCAAGATTAACACTAGAACAATATGCACAATCATTTCAAAGAAATGGATTAGAGTTAAATCAATATAAGGGTAGTAATGGGGAATGGTTACCTTTATTACCAATTAACTTGGGTAGACCTCTAAGCCATGAAGAAATGAACTACAACCTTGAATTATTAGATGAGGTTGTTAGAAATTACAGAGTAATGAATGCAAGTGGAAACACTTCTTCATTAGGGGCAGCTGATGTTAACAAATACTTAAAGTTCTCACAAGTAAATGGTGAGTATGTCTGGACTCTTGATTCTGGTACAACTGGATCAGGTGGTGGTAATCCAGATGGTAGTGATTCTGGTAGCTTTTTAAGTACTGTTGGTGCTGGTTGTTCTTCTTATGATATTGTGTTTTCAAGTTCAGAAACACAAACTCCAAATGCTGGTGAAATTGTATTTAGTACTGGAGCGTTTACTGAAAATACAGAGTATGGTGCAATTCGAGTCCATAAGAATGACGCAAATGGACATGACATGACCAACTTCCTTGAAGTATTATTTGAGAGTAAGCAACTTTCAATGTATTGGACTGATCCAACATTTTCAGTTATTTCTCAAGCAACGAGCGCGGGTCAACACTTTAATCAGTGTTTATATAGACTAGGAGAGACCACATGTGTTTCATATGACACGTCACAAAATGGTCCTGGCGCAATTCCTTCTGGAAGAACCATTCCTTCTAATCTAATTGCAATCAATACTGTATTTGGATCTACTGTTGATGATTTAAAAATAGGAGGAGGTGCTGTAAGTGATGTGACTGTCTACGTCGATCCATATTATGTTTACGATGACATTGACAATATATCAACAGCAGATAAGTTTACAGCACAAGTATTTAGAAGAGATAACCTTTCATTCGTAACTGAATCTCCAGATACTTCATTGCTGGCTTATGCTACAATTGCATTAAACCAAGGTGCTTATAATTTTGATAGATTTGATGATAATGGAGATCCTATAACTCCAGAACCTCCAAGAATCTATATTAGCGATGGTGGTACTGGTTATACAGAGGCTCCTTCAGGATTCTATATTCCAGCTTCTGAATATAACTCAACCAATAAAAAGAATGCCGTAGAATACACACAAGGTGGTTCTAGCGCTAATGAACTTTGGAATTCAAAATTACCAGGATGGGACCATCAGGCACCGGCACCAACAAATAGCGGGTGTTCTCAAATCTGTACAACTGAATTAATTCCACTTACAGTAACACATCCTAGTCCTGATTACTGGGAAATTCCATGGAAAATTGGGGATGTTTCTGGATCTTTTAAGCCAACCTCACTAACAAATGCATATGTATGTTGGGACGCTACTGGACCTGCATACTGTGGAATGGGTGGTAGTGAAACTATTACAGCAGTTGCATATGATCCTTCTGGACACGTAATGATTCATGTCGACGAAGAGCTTTCAATTAACATTAGAGTAATGGACGTAGGCAGTCTAGACTATAACCAAAGTACTAATGTTTTAACCTATACAAAAGAAAATGGACAGACTGATGTAATTCAATTACAGGCAGGTTCTGGTGGTAGTATTGATGTGGACTTTATAGCAGATTCAGTCACTAACAACCCTGTTACTGGGGCAAGTGTACTAGACCTTGTAGCAGGAACAAACATATCGATCACACTTGCAGAATCTCCAACAGGAACTGCAAAATACACTATTAGTTCTACTGCATCCGGCGGTGGAGGTACTTCTGGTACAAGCGGTACTTCTGGAGTTAGCGGTACTTCTGGAACTAGTGGAGTTAATGGTACTTCTGGAACTAGTGGAGTTAGCGGAACTTCAGGAACTAGTGGAGTTAGCGGAACTTCAGGAACTAGTGGAGTTAATGGAACAAGTGGTACATCAGGTACTAGTGGTTTAACAGGAGACATTTATTCTAATTGTGTTACAGGAGCAACAACTCAAATTGACTTCTCAAATCCAGGTAATTCAATCACAGTAACATTTGGAACCGGATTAGCATACACTGCTGGACAGCCAATTATTATATCTTCGGGTGCTGGTAATATAATCAATGGTACTATTACATCATATGATTCGTCTAATGGTTCAACTACAATCTCAGTTGATTCTTCTACTGGTACTGCAAATACCGGAGATTATTGTATTAATTTAGGAGGAGCTGCTGGGGTACAGGGAGATCCAGGTACTTCAGGAACGAGCGGAACATCGGGTACTTCAGGAACGACTGGTACTTCAGGAACAAGCGGAACAACTGGTACTTCAGGAACAACTGGTACTTCAGGAACCTCTGGTACTTCTGGTACTTCAGGAACGAGCGGAACAAGCGGTACTTCTGGTTCGAGTGGTTTAACTGGAAGTGTTTATCTTGATTGTGTTACCGGAGCAACTTCAATTGACTTTGCGAATGTATCTGGAGATATTACCTTAACGTTTGGAAGTGGATTATCATTTACTACCGGTCAACCAGTCGTAATATCTACCTCTAGTGGTGATGTTATTAATGGTGTTATTAAGTCATATGATCCTGGAGATGGTCAGGCTGTTATAACTGTTATTTCGTCTAGTGGTTCTTCAACTAATGCAACAGATTATTGTATCAATTTAGGAGGATCTACTGGACCGGCAGGAGCTCCAGGTACTTCAGGAACAAGCGGTACTTCAGGAACAACTGGTACTTCTGGTACTTCAGGAACAACTGGTACTTCTGGTACTTCAGGAACGAGTGGTAGAACTATATATGATGCATACATGAGTGCGAATATAATAAGCACTATTAACCCACAAGTCTTAGGGCAAAGTGATATCTCTGATGGAGCAATTTCTTGGAATTATCATGCTGGTATAACTAATTCCGGTGAATTTAGTGACAGTGATAATGTACACACTGTTGCTATTTCTACCAATGGACATACTGATTGTAGTTTAACTACCGAAGTTACCAATCAATTAAGACAGGCCGGAGAAGCATTAAATACCGTTGATTACATCAATGTATCTACAGGTAATGATGGTATGCTTGGTAACTTAACTATATATGATTGTGCCGACCCAAAGAATTTTATTAGTATGACAATACTAGGTACATCAACACTTGGTTCATTTAATTTATATTCGAATGGATTTACATTTTTAGTAAATGGAGAAAGTACAGGGTCTGGTACATTTACAAATTCAACTAAATTAGGAATTGAAATAGAAGTTTATGGAGCCTCGGGTGCTAATGGCACAAGTGGAACATCAGGTGCTGCAGGCTCTGGATCTGGTAGAGTTTATTATTTTAATGAAAGCGTTAATGAAATTACATCGCCATCTGCTATTAAACAATTAGGTTTATCTCCAACTGGAGGAGCAACTCAAATCAAGGATAAATTATTACCGGCTGCGCCCGATGATACTTATGGATATGGTCCTGGTGTAAACATAGTCCAGTCTTACATTTCAGAAGAGTTTGATTTTACAATTATCCCAGGAGGAGTACAAAGATTTTATCTTTGGATGACTAAAAATACTCTTAATGATAATGTTGAAGTTTATGCTAAGCTTTCTCTTACGGATAATTCTGGTAATGTTATTCAAGTTGCCGGAACTACTGCAAGCGTAGATATCGGTTGGAATAATAATAATGCGACACCGGTAGAACATACATTAGATATAACATTCCCTTCATTCCCGGTACAGGTTGGTCAAAGAATGCAAGTTGACATTTATGCTAAAAACTTTAATAATCAAATTACTAATGTTGAATTCTATACTGAAGGAACTTCTAATTATTCATATGTAATTACCACAGTTTCTACCGGAAGCGGTACTTCTGGTACTTCTGGTACAAGTGGTGTTTCTCCAACTGATTCTCGCAGGCTTACTGAATACTCGGAATATATGTATGATGTTGATTATTGGACATCAGGTATTCTTGCTAATATTAATAGTGGATGGAGTGTACTGGAAACTAGAGATAATGTACATCCACCTTTATACGTTGGTAATAATGCAGATCCAGCTGGACCAGCCCGTAGCGAAATTGATCGATTCGATATTGACCAAACAGCATGGTACAGATTTGAGTATCAGTTTACTCTACAGCCATTTGCTTTCTCCGTATCTACAGATTACATTGGTGTAAGAATACTGGAATGGGATACGTCTCAAACTCCTGCTAGTTCTACCGTCATCTATGAAGACTACAAAAGAATTATTAGTGAAAAGACTCCATCGATGCATGGTGAAATTATCCACAAGTGTACTACAGGTTTTTATTACACTATAGAAGTAGCACAATTTGCAAGTTCAAGTAATCAAGAAATTGATAAATTCCATTTTAGAGCTGCTAAATATATTGAAGGTGATGTGGATGGACGTACATGGAATGGTTACGACATACCTCAAATCTAATTAAATTAATCGCCTAGAGGAGTGAAGAGCCGAGTTGGTTAAAGCCCATAACTCTAGGATGATATATACTCTATGAAGAGATGGTTGGTGGTTTTTAGTATTTTATTGATGATAGTTTCTGGTAGTAGAGATTATCAAACCAATAAAATGATTAAAAATCTTGTCGATGAACAACCAGGTCTTCATATTCCACCATC
>Ga0255779_1006335_pt1 | contig 10754 bp, 9 predicted proteins | sample 011ome_21_FD_179977 | JGI IMG/M metagenome (GOLD analysis project Ga0255779, IMG submission 179977) | Coastal salt marsh microbial communities from the Groves Creek Marsh, Skidaway Island, Georgia - 011508AT metaG (version 2) | ecosystem: Environmental > Aquatic > Marine > Intertidal zone > Salt...
TGTTCTCTTTCGGCGCGAAGAAGGAAGTCGCCCCGCCGCCGCCGCCGCCGCCGCCGGTGAAGAAGCCGATGTTCTCCTTCGGCGCGAAGAAGGAAGTCGCCCCGCCGCCGCCGCCGCCGCCGCCGGTGAAGAAGCCGATGTTCACCATGAAGAAGAAGGTGCAAATTGAAAAGCCGGCGGTTTCGGCGCCCGCGAAGCCCGCAGCCAAGCCAATGTTCACCATGAAGAAGAAGGTGCAAATGGTGCAACAAGAAGAAGAGGAGGAAGAGGAAGTTCAACCGCGCAAGCCGATGTTTTCTTTCGGTGCCAAGAAAGCGGCGCCTGTGGAACAAGAAGAGGAAGAGGAAGAGGAAGTCAAGCCGATGCGCAAGCCGATGTTTGCCAAGCCCAAGCCGCCCGCGCCCAAGCCCAAGCCCGTAGAGGAGGCGGCCGCGCCGGTCAAGAAGCCGATCTTCTCCTTCGGTGGTGCTAAAAAGACTGTTGAAGAGGCGATGACGACCGCGTCTTCCAGCTCTGGTGCTACGTCTTCCGCCATCAAGGTGGCCATTGCCGAAGTGGATGCGACCATCGCCGCCATGGAGATGGGTTCTCCTCGCCAAATGAACGCCAAGGTGAACCGTGATAAAACTATCCTTTCCAAGCTTTCTGCCGAAGATCGTGCGACTTACCTCGCACAAATTGACAACTCTCCTCCTCCGGCTAACAACAACAGTGAGTCGAAGGCGGTCTTTGTCAGCCTCAGCGACGCTCCAGTCGCCGTGACGAGTTCTGAAAGTGACATTTTGAAGGCTCTCGAAAGCGAACGCGCAGCAGCGGCCGCTGCGGCCGCTGCCAAGGCCGCGAAAGCTAGAGAAGCGGAACTTGCCAAGGCTGCCGCTGAACGTCAAAAGATGCTTCAAAAGAGTGCTGCGAACGCCGTCGCCGCCAAGCCTGCCGCCAAGCCCGCCGCTGCCGCCAAGCCCGCCGCTACCGCCAAGCCGGCTGCCGCCAAGGCGAGCAGCGCCGATGCTAACGCTGCGGATGCGCAAAAGTGGATTGATTCATGGAAGAGTGGGGGCAAGTCCGCGGCGAAGCCGACTGCTGCCGCTGCTCCGGCTGCTGCCGCTGCTCCGGCTGCCCCGGCTGCCAAGCCGGCTGCGAAGGCGAGCAACGCCGATGCCAACGCCGCGGATGCGCAAAAGTGGATTGATTCTTGGAAGAGCGGTGCTGGTGCGGCCGGTGCGGGCGACCAAAAATCTGCTGAAGCGCAAGCTTGGATCGAGAACTGGAAGGCGAACGTCAAGTAATTTGGCTGTTACCGTCGGGAGCGAGCTTGAAGTGAAATCTCGCGAAATAGCAATGATTAAAGATTCATTTTTCATTTTTTAATACAGCTACGAATGCGGGTTATTTTACAATGGTTTCTACGTTTAAACCGGGACGGCAGGCTCAGGAATCGCCTCGAATTCCGGTGTATGATGATGTTTACGTTTCCACAAGAGTAATTTCATTCCTCGCTTGACCCATTGTTTGCCAGAAAAGTAACACGAAGCCACATTCAAGCAAATCGTCCCGAGCGCAAACCACAACGACGCCTTCGTGTATGAAGCCTTCTTACAAATAGAAAACGATGAATCAATCACGACGGAGAAACATTCCACCACGGAACTGATCACAAAAACAATCATGACAGCCGTAAACGACGCAAACGATACAAACTCAGTTCCCGGCGGTGGCCCGTGACGAATGGCGTAAAGTCCCAACAACAACACCGTATATGCAAAAAAAGACGCGTAAATTCCAACAATACCCTTGAACTGAAAGAATTTCGTGTACGAGCACCCTTCATCGCCACAATCATTCAACGACTCCAATTCTGGTCCAGCTAAACCTTCCGTCTGCCGCGCCATGAACGCAAACGTCGTCGCCGAAAACAACTACAGTTCCAATCCCAAAATACGCCCGTCAGTCACGAGTTTCACCCACAAGAACAGCGCATTCCCGATACACCGTACCATCAACGCGCACGCATCGCCACGCGCGAGCGTCACGTCGCCAGACATCGCGCGAGACCCCGCGCGCGCTCCCCCAACACCAAACGCGATCGAACACCCACGCGCGCGCACTCGCGGCAAAACCACTTACGCATTCGCACAACAGCAGCCGAAACTTAATGTTCGACGTCACCTTATAGTTCACCACCGTCACCACCTTTTGCGCGTCTACCTTCAGCGACGGCGCGCGCGCGCCCAGCGTCGGCGTCGGCGTCGGCATCGGCGTCGTCTCCACCGCCACGCCGCCCGCACCGCGATCATCCTGCGTCGATGGCTCGTCCATGGACGATGGCGCACGCACCGACGTCGCGCGTCCGAGCAATGGTTCGTCCATGATATCGATCGCTCCTCGGTGCCGCGCTCTGCCGCCCGCGCCCGTCGTCGCCGCCCGTCGTCGTCGAACGCCGACGCGACCATCCATGGGTCGAATCATCGATCGGGGTGATCCGTGGGCGATGTCCCATCTGCATAGTATACACCCATTTGACCTAACATATGACCTACAACACCATCGTCTACGTATACTACTTTCCAAACCCTCTATCTATCTGTGAACCGTCAACGCACCCGCGCGCCACGCGCCCTCGTCGTCGCTGTCGCAGATCTTCGACGTCGGCGCCGCGCGCGCGCGCGGCACTTCTCGACGAGCGGTCGCCCGGCGACGAGAAGTCACACATAAACCCTCGCGCGTCCTTGCGATCGGGTTCATCGACCACCCCGCGAACACGGGTTCGCACGGCACCGTCGATCGACCGACATCACGACCGAGAGGGGGCGTCGTCGGGCATTCGCGCATTCATTGTCGCGATGACGACGCACGACGCGCGCGCGCTGGAACACACGCTGAGCGAGCCCTGGGGCGCGGTCGCCGCCTCCGCAGCGCTCGATGAAGACCTGGTGAAATCTCTCGTGACGCGGTTCGCCATCATGACCGCGAGCGCGCGTCGAGGGGCGGTGTACGCGGGCGCGAGCACGCGCCGCGCGGTGCCGTTCGCGAGGGCGCTCGCGGATGCGGGGGCGGACGATTCGGATGAATGGGTGCGCGCGATTTCGTGTGCGGTGCGAGGGGCGGCGGAAGGGGATAATAGGTTTGATCTCGATGGATTGCGCGCGAGCGTGCCGGCGGTACGTGCATGAAAGACGCGTGCGAGACGACGTTGGGCGCGGGCATTTTGAACGGCACCCAAACCCTTGTGATTGACTTGACTTGACTTGCGCGCGCGCGCGACGCCAGTCGCGTTGGGTGTGTTTGCGCGCGCGTTTACCATCGACCAACGTCGCGTGTTCTGACGTAAATGAAACGTGTTGATTACTCTTAAAGGTTTCTCAAGCGGTGACGTCCATTCGTGAGGCGATTCACGACGCGGAGAAGGCTAAGGGCGTGACGACGTATAGACCAAAGGAGGAGATGTACTTGCCGGCGCGCGACGACGCGGGGGCGAACGCTGCCGCGACGACGCACGGGCATTTCACGCTCCGAGAACGACGACAACCGAGAAAGAAGGCCACTGTTGCGCGAGCTGGTCAGTCTAGTTTTGATGCTGCGCCTTCAAAGGCGGGCGACGCGAGCGGAGGACGTACGTCGACGAGTTCCATGTTTGTCCCAGCGCGCAAGCCCACGGGTGGTACATCATTTTTGCGCGATACTGGTCGCGTAGGTTCGTTCAACGCCGCACGTAGTGGTGCAAGCGCACGCGCAGGTGGTGGCATGCCTCGACCGGGTTCGAAAACTATGGTGATTGACGTCACTGAAGCCGCCGAACTCGGCAAATCGGCGCGCTCGCGAGAACAAGAAGCAAAGGAGAAACGCATTCAAAAACTCATGGAAGAACGTGAGGCTCGTAAGCAACAAGAAGAAAGTCGTAAGAGACAGCGAGATGAAGAAATCGCGGCTAAAAAGAAGGCTTACAAGGCTGAAATCGAAGCCAAGCGCGCGCGGAAGGAGCGTGACTCGGCGTGCGTCGCGACGCCGTCGCCGACGGACGAACCCACGATGTGGGGGTGATTCAGACCGCTTCACACTTAACAAACAAGTACAGACACAAACACACAAATAAGTTTTCCATTCGTGGGAACATGCTCATTCGTGAGCTGTAAGAACAAAAATGTAGTCGGACGCGATGGCGCTCGCGCCTCGCGTTTCGGAAGTCTTTTCGGGTATTGAAAATTGTATTGGTCTGGGCACATGTCCGGCAAAAAATTAGGAAAAAAAATGTAGCACGTAGCACCCATGTGAAAGACAACTCCGCGGTTCGGACTGAATCACTATGCACTCCCGTCGTACACTCATCGCCCGCCGTCGCGTACATCCAGCGCGCGAAGAGACGTCGTCGACAGCCCCCCCCCTCGGCGTCACACATTGCCTCGCACTCATGTCACCCCTCCGCCGTCTCGCCGCCCTCGCCGCGCGAACGCCGTCATCGTGTGCAACAAAATCCTTCCGCACTGGATACGCCACGACCCCGAGCACGCCTGGAATATACGAATTCCGCACATATGACATCCAACCAGGCGCGCTCGGCGACTACTTGGCTCTGTGCGACGCCTCTCGCGCCACGCGACAGCGTTTGAACCCCGGATTCTTGGGCTTTTTCCAAACCGAAACCGGCGGTGACGTCAATCGCGTGACGCACGTGTATAGATACGAAAATTACGACGAGCGCGATCGCGTTCGAGGCGGCATGGCGCGAGACGCGGAGTGGGTGAACTTTTTGCGCGAGAGCAAGTCGGCGCTTCGTTCACAGACATCGGAGATTTTCTTAGAAGCAGCGAAAGCTACGACAGCGGCGGGACTAGGAGTGAATGACATGGTACGTCGCGCCGCGCAAGATGGCGCGAGAGCGCCGGGAGTGTTCGAATTACGTCGATATCAGCTCGAGCTTGGATATAATCCCATTCCAAAGCTCATCGACCACCTCGCGAGCGGGCTGCCGAGTAAAATTCAGAGCGACAAGGACAAAAAGGGTGAACTGTGTGGTATGTTCTACAGTGATGTGGGTAAACTCAACCAATTCGTTGAGTTGTGGCGATACGACAGTTATCAAGATCACATTCGCGTTCGAGAGGCGGCGAGAGGCGCCAGCGCGTGGCGCGCCGCCATCGGTGAAATCGCACCCATGGTTCAGATGTTTGACACACAGTTGCTCAAGCCCGTGGGCCTGTCGCCGATCCAGTAATTTATTGCATTTTTATTTATTTCTTCGCGCCACCAAATGCTTGGTGATCGTACCGTTAGTAGAAATTTGTTTGTTATGTAGTGCAGCAGCAGAGTAAATTGTTGACAAAAAGCGCGCCACCACGCCTCACACGTTGCCGTCCTCGATCGCCGAAACACGGTCGAGAACGTGAGTGCGCCGGTGAAGAGCTTTAACTTTGTCGTTATTTTACCACGCGCGTGACATGTTGTGTTCGATAACTCGAGCATCGGCGGCGACGAGCAACAGTGGTTGCTCTATCCGTCGGGCACCTCGTCTGTCGCAATCTCGCGGTGCTTGCGGCACGTGTACGCATAGAACACGCACGACACGACGCCATGCGTCAACGTCAGGTGACGGTGACGTTATCGGTGTCGTAGTTGTCGATCACGGCTCTCGACGCGCGGCGTCAAACGCACAGTTGGAGGCGTTCGCTGAGGCGTACGCGGAGGCTACGGGGCGCGCCATCGTAGAAGCGGCACACATGGAACTGGCGGCGCCTACTATTGGAGAAGCTTTCGGAAAATGTGTTGCTCGAGGAGCTAATTTTATTGTAGTAGCGCCGTTTTTCTTATCGCCGGGACGACATATTCAGGAGGACATTCCCCAACTTGTAGCGGAGGCAGCGCGCGAGCACGAGGGTGTCAAGTATTTAATTTCTGCACCGATTGGCCTGCATCCACTCATGACGGAAGTGATTGATTCACGCGTGCGACACTGTTTGGCGCATATCAACGAGGGTGGGCCCCAGTGCGATGTGTGCGAGGGTTCCAAATTTGGGTGTCAGCTTCGCCACTCAACGAAGTAGTCAAGTTCGCCACGGCGCACAAAAATATGATAGCATGCGTCTTTGATTCAATTACAAATGTAGCTCACAGCAATAGCATTTCTTCAACATTTTAGTTTTTTCTAGCGGCGTGGTAGAGTTCGATGTAATCTAATGCTGGCCTATTCCAGGACCAATCTTGTGACATACAATTCGCTTGCAGCGCCGTCCATTTTCCGCGGTCGTCGTAGAACAAGTCAATCGCACGGTTCAAGGCGTAATCAATATCGTGCGCCTCGGTACCATCGAATTGGAACCCATTCGGTGTCATACCTTCCCACTCAGCCTTGGCGTGGTCATGGTCATAATCGAAAACGGTATCCGCCAAACCACCCGTACGTCGCACGACTGGAACAGTGCCGTAACGCATTGCAATGAGTTGCGATAATCCACAGGGTTCGAACATGGACGGCACAAGCAGCATATCTGCGCCTGCATAAATGAGATGCGAAAGCGCTTCATCGTAGTACAGGTGCAAGCAGGCGTCATTGAAGTGGTTTTGCTTCAATGCGTTTGCCAAATCCTGAAATTCTTGTTGGACGTTTGGATCTGGAGCACTACCGAGAAGTACGACTTGGCAACCTCTTTCGAGCGCTCTATGTATGGCGTGCTTGATGAGATGGATACCTTTTTGGTGCGTCAATCGGGTGACGACACCGACCAAAGGTACATCGCTCTTGTTCGAAATGTTGCTGCGTGAGCATAACGCTTGGCGGCACGCCGCCTTACCTTCTGCAACATTCTCCATGCCATAAGAGATCGGGAGCGCCTTGTCGTCAGCCGGATCCCAAATATCGGGATCGATACCGTTGACCACGCCATGGAATTTGCTGAGCTGATGCGAGATGGAGTCGTGTCCAGAAATTTCTTGGGCGTAAGATCTCGACACCGTCGTGCCTATTTGGCTGTAGTCCATCGCTTCGCGAACCAACGACTGACCAAAGTCGAGGTTATGAATCGTGAAAACCACTCGAGGATTGCCTAGGCCATAGTTGTGATAATCTTCCCAATAAACTTTGGCAACTGGTGCGGTTTGCCAGTCATGGCAGTGAATGATATCCGGCTGTCGACCACTCTGTAACATCCACTCGAGTGCGGCGCGGCTGAAAAATCCGAATCTCTCAGCGTCCGTCAAGGGCATGGGAAGGTAGTCTGTGCCGTAAATCATGCCCACCTTGAACATACCATTATCCGGATCAATGAAATACGTCTTGACACCTTCAACGGTGCCGCTGTAAACGTGGTTGTAGCAACCACCCCAGTTGAATCCCTCTTCCTCCTTCAAATCTTGAATGTGGTCGTACTTCATCACGTCATACTTGGGAAGAACCACCTCAACTTTGTGTCCTTCTGCTTGCACGGCGAGACCTAGCGAGGTGACCACGTCACCAAGACCCCCGACTTTCGCGATAGGCGCCATCTCTACGCTGACGCTCACCACATGCAACGGCTTCTCCTTCACCGCCACACCAGCGGCATCTTTGCCGCCGAGCACGGGAATATGGTAGTCCATGTTTCCACGGTTGTCGTAAGTCGCACCGTCGTGTAATCCGTTGCTGAAAACAAAATCCATGACAAATACATCGGCAGGCGCGTTCAATTCGACCACCATACGCTTTTCACCGTTGACGAGAACCTCGGACATTGGCAATTTGAAAGTCTCCGTGTGAGACCATCTGTTCCAGCTTCCAATCATGTACACCGTAGACGAACCAGCGAGGCAAGTGTTGTTCGGATTATAGTACACTTCAAGCGATTGACCGGCTTGCGCTTGCGCTGGGCTGGTGTAGAGCACATGTTGACGCTGCTTGAGCGTTACTGCACTCGCCTTGGCCTTCGCCTCAGCCTTTGCCTTGCTGCGTCTCTCATTCTTGATTCTATCAGCCTCTTCTTTGGTGGCTCGAGCAGTTGTCAACTCTTCAAACTTTTCCAAAACGCCACTCATCCTAGCAATTTCAAGCTTTTGGGATGCATTTCTTACGGGCGCGTGGAAATCTTGCTTGTCTGCATTGTCGTACGTGGCGCCGCCATCACTGAAGACGAAATCCATGACCGCAGCGTGGGCGGGAACATCAACCGTTGCGACAAACATTTTGCTACTGGCGAGCTGCTGCATTTGCACTTTCGCTGCGCCAGTCCAGTCGTTAGAGCCATAGTGCAACACGATGTTGCTTTTACCGTGGAGAACTCTGTTGTCGGGGCAGTAGCTGACCGTCACCGGGAACCCAGGCACCGGTACAGCGGGATCCAACGTCCACAATTTCGGATCATTCGGAGCGATACCACCGAGATGCTTTGACAAACCGGCGATTTTCGTCGCCGATGAATTGACAGCGGTCTCCCAGTCTTTTGCGGCAGATGGAATCGCCGCGGAGATGTGTTCAGTTTCCGCATACGTCAATCGCAATTGAGCCAAAAGTTCCTGCTCGATTTCGAACTCTTCGTCAAGGTCAACTGGAGCAGCGACACTTGCTTTAGCTTCAGCCGCAGCTTCAGCCGCAGCTTGGGCTTGAACAGCAGCTTGGGCTTGAGCAGCAGCTTGAGTTTCAGCCGTAGCTTGGGCTTCAGCCGCAGCTTGGGCTTCAGCCGCAGCCTGAGCTTCAGCCGCAGCTTGGGCTTCAGCCGCAGCTTGGGCTTCAGCCGCAGCTTGGGCTTGAGCAGCAGCTTGAGCTTCAGCCGCAGCTTGAGTGTCAGCTGCAGATTTTGCCAGAGCTCGTGCTTGCGCTTCAGCCTTGGCCTTGTTCAACTTCTCCGCTTCAGCTTGGGCTTCAGCAAGCGCCGCACGTGCCTTGACCAATTTTTCAGCTTCAGCCTGGGCTTCAGCCAATTCCGCCTGAGCCTTGGCTAACGCTTCGGCTTCAGCTTGAGCTTGAGCCTGAGCTTGAGCTTGAGCCTGAGCTTGAGCTTGAGCCTGAGCTTGAGCTTGAGCCTGAGCCTGAGCTTGAGCTTGAGCCTGAGCTTGAGCTTGAGCCTGAGCTTGAGCTTGAGCCTGAGCCTGAGCTTGAGCTTGAGCTTGAGCTTGAGCAGCAGCCTCGGCTTGAGCCTTGGCTTCAGCGGCGGCGGCAGCTTGCGCTTGCGCTGTAACCTGAGCTTGAGCAGCAGCCTTGACCTCAGCTTCAGTCTTGGTTTGCTCGTTCAAAATCGATTCCGCAGCCAAAATAGTATCCCGAGCTTCAGCTTCAGTCATGGAATTTAAATCAATGACGATGTCTTGTTCTCGGGAGGGGAACGCGTCTGGCATCTTGGACGACCTCGCCGCTAAGAAATCTGCCTCTCGTTCTTCGGCGAATCGGAGTCTATCCTCGAGCGCTTTTCTTTCCGCAACTAACTTCTGCTCTTGAAGCATCAGTTCTCTTAGAACTTTACTGGCTTCATCATCACCGGTTAAAGCGAGGTCTTCAACAGCGGCGGCCTTTGCAACCGGCTTCGGCTGTTGCGGGAGCGGCGCTCGCGCGGCTGCTTCAGCCTTGGCCTTAGCTTGGGCCTCCATTCTAATCTTGGCCATTTTCTCTTCTACTTGAGCCTTTACTTTTGCCTTTGCCGCTTCTTTCACACTCTCCAATTTTGCTTTCTTGTCCTCGGTGGAGCTCATCGACTTCAATTTGGCAGCTTCGGCATCAGCGGCCTCTTGTGCCTTGGCTTGTGCAGCAGCGGCGGCAGCAGCGGCGGCAGCAGCTTCAGCTTGGGCTTTAGCTTTGGCGTCCGCTTGAGCCTGAGCTTGCGCGGCGGCGGCGGCTTCGGCGCGCAAGAGCTCCTCCTCGACGGCGCGCGCCTCCGACTCGATGGCGGCAACTTGCGCGGCAATCTCAGCGGCTTCAGCATCAGCCGCTTCATGCACGGCAGCTTCGATAGCTAAGTCAATGTCATGTTGTTTTTCAGCCTGAGCCGCAGCCTCGGCTTGCGCCGCCAAACGTCGAGCTTCGGCGTCGGATTGCGCTTGCGCTTGCGCTTGCGCTTGCGCCTTTTTCATCTTGGCCTCGCGTCCTTCGCGCAATCGCCTGTTCTCATCCTCCAACGCTTGCAACTGACGCAACGTTTGCTGCTCCAACTCCAAACGCTCCAATTCTCGCGCCAAAGCTTCAGTCTCGGCATCCGGAGCCATCGCCACGCGCATCGTCGGCGCCGCAGACGTTTGAGACGCTGGCGTCTTCGCCGACGGCGCGACCACTCCCCCACCATTCGCCTCAATCTCGCGCAACTCCCCCTTCAACGCCGTAATCGTCTTTCTCAGCGCCCGCACATCCGCCGCTCGTGGCGCTTCACCCGTCGTCGTCGGAGATACCATTTCCCTCAATTCCCGTTCCCGCGCCGCGAGCGTCGCCCGCAGATCCTCCGCCGACGACACCGACGCGTCACCAATCGCTCGCACGCGCGCATCCCGCGTCGTCGTCGTCGTCGTCGTCGTCACGATGTCATCACCACCACCACCACCACCACCACGCATCGCCGCTCGCACCACACCACCACGCCCCACCCCCGTCGTCCTCGTCGTCCTCGTCGTGCCACCTCGTCGCTTATCCACGACCCGCGCCCGCGCGCCGTGCGTCGTCGTCTGCATCGTCGTCTGCGTCGTCGTCGTCGTCCCTCGCGTGAAGACCGCGACGTGCGCCGCGGCGTGCGACATCGACCACGCACCCATGATCACGCACCCCCACCACCACCGCTCGTCCTCGTCCTCGTCCTCGTCCTATGTCCTCGTCG
>Ga0255779_1006337_pt1 | contig 10748 bp, 7 predicted proteins | sample 011ome_21_FD_179977 | JGI IMG/M metagenome (GOLD analysis project Ga0255779, IMG submission 179977) | Coastal salt marsh microbial communities from the Groves Creek Marsh, Skidaway Island, Georgia - 011508AT metaG (version 2) | ecosystem: Environmental > Aquatic > Marine > Intertidal zone > Salt...
GTGGCCGTTGCGAGCTATCTCTCGTTCCGCTTCGCCATAGTGCAGCTGGCGAAGGTTGGCGAGGCGTTCCTGCGCGACATGCGAACGCGGGTGTTCGACAAGTTGCTGCGGCAATCGATGGCCTTTTACGACCGGGAGAAGGCCGGGGTGCTGGTGAGTCGAATGACCTCCGACGTCGATTCACTGCAGGAGCTCGTGCAGTTCGGGTTGGTCATGTTCACGAGTGCTGCGCTGCTCCTGGCCGGTACCACGATGCTGCTGTTCCTGCTGTCGTGGAAGTTGATGCTCCTGTGCCTGGTGGCCATGCCCGTGGTGGCGGCTGCGAGTGTCAAGTTCCAGCGGGACTCGAACCGGGCATACCTCCTCGTCCGCGACCGGATTGCAGACACGCTGTCGGGCTTGCAGGAAGGGCTGAGCGGTGTTCGCGTCGTACAGGCGTTTGCGCGCGAACACGTCGAATCGGCCCGTTTCGCAGAGGCAAACCGCGATCTCTACCGCACACACATGGCAGCTGTTCGTATCCAGTGCTGGTATCTGCCGATCGTCGAGTTTGCCGGGGCGGCAACGACTGCCATTGCGCTCGGCGTCGGTGGCTGGATGGTCAGCGAAGACGCGATGACCGTCGGCACGCTGGTTGCCTTCATTTTGTTGCTCAGCTCGTTGTTCGAACCGGTTCAGCAGCTCAGTCAGCTGTTCAACATGGTCCAGTCGGCGACCGCGTCACTCAACAAGCTGTACACCCTGCTCGACGAGCCGGTGCTCGTGACCGATCGACGTGGGGCCGTTGCCATCGAGCGACGGGAGCCGATCGTCATCGAGGGTGTCGGATTCGCCTACGGCGGGGGAGAGCCCGTGCTTGCCGATGTCGATCTCGAGGTCGGGGTGGGCGAGCGCGTTGCGTTCGTCGGTCCAACCGGGGCCGGCAAGTCGACGCTCGCCAAACTGATTGCCCGTTTCTACGATCCATCCGTTGGAACCATCTCCCTCGGGAACACCGATCTTCGAGACATCTCCGTTCGATCGCTTCGTCGGGAGATCGTCGTGGTCCCCCAGGAGGGCTACCTGTTCTCGGGCAGCGTCGCCGAGAACATTCGGGTCGCGCGGCCCGATGCCTCGGACGCAGATGTTCGCATGGCGCTCGACCGCATCGGCGTGCTCGGGAGATTCGAAGCGCTCCCGGCGGGCCTCGACACCGAGGTTCAGGAACGCGGCAGCCGACTGTCGGCCGGCGAAAAGCAGCTGGTGTCGCTCGCTCGCGCCGCATTGGCGGATCCTTCGGTGCTGATTCTCGACGAGGCCACCTCGTCGGTCGACCCGGGGACCGAGGCAATCGTCGAAGCTGCAATGGAGACGCTGATGGAGGGCCGAACGGTGATTGCGATTGCACATCGCCTCTCGACCTCCGAGCGCTGCGATCGGGTCGCCGTCATCGCGGAGGGTGGGATCGTCGAACTCGGCTCCCACGACGAACTCGTCGCCTCAGGGGCCCACTACGCCGAGCTGTACCACGCGTGGGTACGCGGTCTTGGCGAGCGCGCCTGAGTCGGTTGCCTGAAGGTCGGTTTCGCTCGCAAGCGGTCCGGCCTAGCGTCGGCGAGATGAAGATCTCGGTAAGCGTCGGGAGCGCCTACTACGACGGTGAGCGTTGGGCGGACGTCGTCGAGTATGTGAAGGCGGCCGAGCGCTTGGGGGTCGAGACAGTGTGGTCGGCCGAGGCATGGGGGATGGAGGCGGTCTCGTCGCTCGGCTACCTCGCGGCGGCCACCGACCGCATCACGCTCGGGTCGGGAATCATGCAGATCAGCGCCCGGACACCTGCCATGACGGCGATGACCGCCTTGTCGATGGCGCAACTTTCGGACGACCGATTCGTGCTCGGTCTCGGCGTCAGCGGTCCGCAAGTGGTCGAGGGGCTGCACGGCGAGGCATTTGCCCGACCACTCCATCGATTGCGGGAGTACGTCGAGGTCGTGCGCATGATGTTGCGGGGTGAGCGCGTTGCGTACGCGGGCGAGCACTATGTACTGCCCCGACCCGGAGGGGAAGGGAAGTCGCTTCGCTCGTCGATCCGCCCTCGGCCCGATTTACCGATCTACCTGGCAACGCTGGGTCCGAACGCTCTCGAACTCACCGGTGAGATTGCGGACGGCTGGCTCGGAACCTCGTTCATCCCGGAAGCTGCAGATGTCATGCTCGGCCCCATACGGACGGGCGCCGCGACGGTCGGGCGCACCCTCGACGACATCGACATTCAGATCAACGCCAACGTGGTGGTGACCGACGAGGTCGACACAGCGATCGAGCGTGCCCGGAAGGCGATGGCGTTCACGCTCGGCGGTATGGGGTCGGCCACGACGAACTTCTACAACGCTGCCTACGCCCGAGCGGGGTGGGCTGATGATGCCGCCCGCGTGCAGCGCCTGTGGGTCGCTGGCGACAAGACAGGAGCGACACGCGCCGTCCCTGACGAGTTGGTCTTGCAAGCCTCCATGCTTGGCACCGAAGAGATGGTCGCCGAACGGGTCCGGGCGTGTGCCACAGCCGGGGTTGACGGCCTCCGTCTCGCCCCCAGGGGCACCACCTCGCAGGAGCAGATCGAGGACCTCGAACGCTCCGTCGCAGTGATTCGCGGGGCAACGGCGCGATGACCGGCAACGCCTCGCGTGGTCACTCCACCTGATGAGTACAGTCGCGTGCCGACGCAACGGAACGAGGGGGCGGCGGTGAGAACGGTCGTGCGGAACGGGATCGTGCTCGACACCGACACGATGACATACGGCGATCCCTGTGCGATCGTGATCGAGGACGGCATGATCGTCGACGTGACGAGCGAGCCTGTAGGGCGCGCCGATGTCGACATCGATGTTGGTGGCCAGTACGTCGTTCCGGGACTGGTGGACGCGCATGTGCACTTTCGTCTGGCCAGCCTGGACTTCGCCTCGGTGAGTCGCTGGAGCGAGGTCGAGTACGGCATTGCAATGGCGGGCCTGGCCAGAGCAACCGTGGAACGTGGATTCACGACGGTGCGGGACCTGGGCGGCGAGGTGGTCGGTCTGATGCGGGCCATCCAGCGAGGCGCGGTCATCGGTCCGCGAATCGTGCGGGCGGGCCGGATGCTGAGCCAAACCGGCGGGCACGGCGACGCTCGAGGCGGGGACCTCGCCCTCCCCCAGTGCGCATGTGCCATGCCGAGTGATGTGATGTCGATCATCGCCGACGGTGCAGACGCCGTGCGAAAGGCGGCACGACACAACCTTGCCGATGGCAGCGACTTCTTGAAGATCCATGTCTCAGGAGGGGTGGCGTCCCCCAAGGATCCCCTCGACAGCCTGCAATACACACCCGCCGAGATCGAGGCAGCGGTCACCGAGGCTCGCCATCGGGGCACGTACGTCGCGGCCCACGCCTACACCTCGGAGGCGATCGCCATGGCCGTGGCTCATGGCGTGTACACGATCGAACACGGCAATCTGATCGATCAGTCCACAGCAGCAGCGGTTGCGGCAGCCGGAGCAGTGATCGTGCCGACACTGTCGACCTACGAGGCGATGCATCAGATGGGAGCTGCCCTCGGTATGCCTGCCAAGAACCTGGAGAAGAACGAAATCGTGTACGAAGCCGGTCTCGAGGCCCTGCAGACGGCGGTGGAGGAGGGGGTGACACTTGGGCTCGGCACCGATCTCATCGGTGAGACCCAGGAACGGCAAACCCGCGAGCTGGCGATCCGGGCCGAGGTCCAGCCGCCGATCGACGTGCTGCGCTCGCTGTGGGTCGTGAATCCGGCTCTGTGTCGTCTCGACGGCCGGATCGGCGTGGTGGCACCGGGCGCATTCGGTGACCTGGTCGTGACCTCGGTTGATCCCACCACCGACATCGTCAGATTCGCCGACCACCGAACCGCTCACTCGTTGGTCGTACAGGGTGGCGACGTCGTGGTCGATCGTCGGTGAGCGCGTCGCCGCCTGAGTCGATCTCGACATCTGCGCGCCGACTACCGTCGACTGCGATGGCGTTGGATCCCATGAACGAATTGGCGTTCTACACACTTGCGGGCGCACCGGACAATACCCGGGATCTCATCGACGAGGTCGCCCGGGCCGAGGCGCTGGGTCTTGGTGGCTGCTTCGTCAGTGAACGGCTCAACGTGAAGGAGGCGGCAACGGTGTGCGGGGCGGTCGGGGCGGCGTCCCAGCGGATCGGCATCGCAACAGCTGCGACCAATCACAACACCCGGCATCCGATGGTGACGGCGGCGCACGCGATGACGATGCATCATCTGACCACCGGGCGGTTCTCGCTCGGCCTTGGGCGTGGTATCGAGCGTGTGTCGAAGGCGTTCGGCCTCGGGGCGATCACCACCGCGCAGATGGAGGATTTCGTCGGGCTCATGCGGCGGGTGTGGGCCGGTGAGGTGGTGGTCGGCCACGACGGGCCGGCCGGGCGATACCCCGCCCTGGCCATGCGGGGCCTGGATCCGGCCCACATCCCGATGACGTTGACGGCGTTTGGCCCGAATTCGTTGGCGCTCGGTGGTCGGTGCTTCGACGCCGTCGTGTTGCACACGTTCTTCACCGATGAAACGACGGCGCGCGCGGTGGCTGCCGTCAAAGCGGCGGCCGAGCAGGCCGGTCGTGATCCTGATCACGTCCGGGTGTGGTCGTGCTTCGCAACGGTTGGTGATCACCTCCCCGAGTCGCTTCGGCTCAAGAAGACGGTGGGTCGAATGGCGACCTACCTGCAGGCGTACGGCGACCTGATGGTGGCGACCAACGAGTGGGACCCGGGCGCACTCGAGCGATTCCGTCGTGACCCGTTCGTCGCCGGCTTTTCCGGCGCACTCGACCACACCGCCACCGTTGATGAACTGGAGCACGTTGCCACGCTCATTCCCGACGAGTGGCTTGTTCCCGCCGCGAACGGGACACCGCAGCAGTGCGTGGAAGCGATCCGTGGCCAATTCGAACTGGGGTGTGACGGTGTGATCCTTCATGGTGCTTCCCCGTTGGAGCTCGAGCCGATCGTGGTGGAATATCGGCGCACACGTCCAGCGGGTGTCTTCGAGCATCTTGTCGCCAATCCGGGTGGGCGCAGCGACCGGGGAACGTCGTGACCAGCCGCCTCCCTGCGTTGGCATTGAGCGCCGTGCCTGGCCGCCGAAGCGCAACGATCGAGCTTGCACAAGAGATCGAGGATCGTGGCTTCGCCGGGATTTACTGTCCGTCGTTCGGTGATGCCCTCGGGCTCTGCCAAGCCATCGGGCACGCAACCACGACCATCGAATTCGGCACGTCGATCGTCAACATCTACACCCGTCATGTTGCTGATTACGCCCAGACTGCAGCGTCCATCCACGAACTCTCCGAGGGACGATTCCGCTTCGGTATCGGCGTGTCGCACGCACCCATGAATGATCGCCTCGGTATCGCCACCGGACGTCCACTCGCCGACATCCGCCGGTTCGTGGAAGCCTTGCACGCACAGCGACGGATCGGGGAACTGCCCCCGATCGTGCTCGCCGCGATGCGCGACAACATGTGTGCCCTTTCGGTCGAGATCGCCCAAGGCCTGGTGTTCGCAAATGCGGCCCGGAGTGCCGTTCCCGACACGCTTGCCCGGTGCCCAGGACGACCCGATGGGTTCTTCGTCGGGGGCATGATTCCAACATGCATCAGCGACGACCGGCAGGCGGCTGCGGCGGTGATGCGCAAGACCCTGACGATGTATGTCGGATTGCCGAATTATCGCAACTACTGGAAAGACTGCGGCTATGCCGCCGAGATGGAAGCAATCGAGACAGCGCAGGCTGCAGGTGATCACGATGCTGTGCCGGCACTGATGTCTGACGCCTGGCTTGCTGACTGCACACTCCATGGACCCGCCGATGAGGTTCGAGACGGTCTCGAGCAGTGGTTCGACGCCGGCCTCGGGACACCGATTTTGGTGCCGTCATCGGTGCAGGGCGGTCAGATGACTGCGTTCGAGGAAATTTTCGCGTTTTTCGACACCTGAGTTCGCACCGATCGCTGAAAGGTGCAAAGATGCGCCGACTGTGACGTCGGACACAGTTCATCGTGGGGGATCTGACAGTGGAGATCGAGTTCGGATGACGGCTGCTCCAGCTGACCATGCTGCCCTTGTTGTCGAAGATCTGAGGACCCACTTCTCGGTGCCGGCCGGGGCGGTGAAGGCTGTCGATGGAGTGAGCCTCTCCCTCGATCGAGGCAGGACGCTTGGGGTGGTTGGGGAGTCCGGTTCGGGAAAGACGGTGCTCGCTCGCACCATCATGGGCCTGAATGTGGCCGGGAACGCTGTTACCACGGGATCGGTCATGTACGAGGGGAAAGAGCTCGTCGGGCGATCGCCCAAGGAGATGAAGGCCCTGTGGGGTACCGAAATGGCGATGGTCTTCCAAGACCCGATGACCTCGCTCAACCCGGTGGTGAAAGTCGGTCGGCAGCTCACCGAGCATGTCCGGATCCACCTGGGGGTGTCCAAGTCCGAGGCCCGCTCCATCGGGACCGACTTGCTGCGCTCGGTGAAGATCCCGGAGGCCAGCGAGCGGTTCGACGTGTACCCGCACGAGATGTCGGGTGGCATGCGTCAGCGCGTCTGCATCGCCATGGCGCTGGCCTGTAGCCCCGAGGTGCTGTTCGCCGACGAGCCGACAACGGCCCTCGATGTCACGGTCCAACACCAGATTCTCAATCTGCTCGCCGCTCAGCAACGTGATCGGAACATGGCGATGATTCTTGTCACCCACGATCTTGGGGTCGTGGCCGGTCGCACCGACGAGATCGCTGTGATGTATGCAGGGAAGGTCGTCGAGAAGGCACCGACCGCAACGCTTTTCAACGAGATGCGCCACCCGTACACCGAGGCGTTGCTGAACAGCATTCCGCAGACGACACGGCCGAAACACACGCGTCTTGCCGCCATCACCGGTCGACCGCCCGATCTGATCAACCCGCCTCCGGGTTGCTCTTTTGCCCCGCGCTGCCCGTATGCCAGAGCACGGTGTCATGAAGAAGAGCCGGTACTGCAGATCGCCGGCACCAGTGGCCATCAGTTCGCCTGTCACACGCCGGTGGGCAGCCCAGCTGCAACGGAAGCGTTCGAGGCGAACCTTGCCGAAGGGTTGCCTGCGGCCCTCGTCGCCGCTGGCCAGGACGCGGCTCCTGCAAACCAGCAAACCGATTGGGCAGACTGATGGCTGGATCCGGCACCGCACACCTCCGTCCCACCGGCGAAGCTCTGCTTCGGGTGGAGGATCTCACGGTCGAGTTCCCCGTGGGTCGCAACCGCGTCGTTCATGCGGTCAGCGGAATCAGCTTCGACATCGTGAAGGGGGAGACCCTGGGTCTGGTCGGCGAGTCGGGCTGCGGGAAGTCCACGACGGGCCGAGCGCTGATTCAGCTCCCACGGCCCACCAGGGGACAGGTCACACTCGGTGGGGCGGACCTCAGCGGCCTCGACGAGGAGTCGATGCGAAGTCTGCGTACGCAGGTGCAGATGATTTTCCAGGACCCGATCTCGTCGCTCAACCCTCGACGCGCAGTCGGCGAGGTGGTTGCCGAGCCGCTTCACGTGTGGGGTCCGGCCGACAAAGAGGCACAGTGGGAACGGGTGTCCAGGATGCTCGACGCAGTCGGCATCGATCCGGACACCGCCCGCTACAAATATCCGCACGAGTTCTCTGGCGGGCAGTGCCAGCGCATCTCGATCGCGCGAGCTCTCGTCCTCGAACCGGAGTTGATCATCTGTGACGAGCCGGTTTCGGCGCTCGACGTCTCCGTCCAGGCCCAGATTCTCAATCTGCTCGAGGATCTCAAGGCCGAGTATGGCCTGACCCTGGTGTTCATTGCGCACGACCTTGCGGTCGTCAAAAACATCAGCGACCGAGTCGCGGTGATGTACCTCGGCAAGATGTGTGAATACGCGGAGTCGGACGAGCTCTACGCAAATCCAGCACACCCGTACACACAACTGCTGATGGAATCGTTGCCCGTTCCCGACCCCGGTATCGACTTGCAGACCGACGTCACCGACGAAGGTGAATTGCCGTCACCGATCAGCCCGCCGTCAGGATGCCGGTTCCGCACCCGTTGCGAGCGAGCCGACGCTCTGTGCGCCGAAGTCGAACCAACGATGCGGCGCGTGAGCGACGAGCACTTCGTGGCGTGTCATCATCCTCTGATCGACCTGGACGAATCGAGCGTGCACATTGCTGCAACGGCTGAAGGCCCAGGAGGGGAATCAACATGAAACAAACGAGTTTGTACAGGCTGTTGGCGTTGTTGCTGGCGCTTGCCCTCGTTGCTGCTGCGTGTGGTGGTGATGATGGTGACGACGGTGTCGATGCCGGTGGCGAGGACACGGCCGATGACGGCGATGCTGCGGCTGATGACGGTGATGACGGTGGTGATGATGATGCTCCGGCGGCCGGTGATGAGGCCGAGGGTGATGTCGACACCGAGGTCGAGGCCGTGGAGGAGTCGCCCCCGACCGGCGGCAGCATCATCGTTGGTCTCGAGGCCGAGTCGACGGGCTTGCGGCCGTGGGAAGACACGTGTTCCTCGCCCTGCGCCAACATCCTCACCACCTTGTTTGACCCGTTGGTCGAGCGCGATGTCGACGGCAACTATGTGCCGTATCTGCTCGAGTCGCTCTCGTCGAACGACGATTTCACGGTGTGGAGCGGCAGCCTTCGTTCGGGTGTGGTGTTCAACAACGGTGATCCGCTGACTGCGCAGACGATTGCGGACATGTTCCCGATTCAGGCGGCGGGCGCCACCGGTGCCGGACTGATCGCATCGGTGAATCTCGTCGAGGTGAACGCAACGGGTGAACTGTCGGTCGAGTGGGTGCTGAGTCGTGGTTCGACGGCATTTCCGGCGGCGCTCTCTGCCATCCCTCTGGGCTTGGTGTTCCATCCGGAGGCGGCGGCGGATCTCGAGGCGTTCAACGAGAACCCGATCGGTACGGGTCCGTTCATGCTCGAGAGTCGCGATCTCGACAACGAGACGTTGGTCGTGCGGAACCCGGATTACTGGTTCGTCGATCGGTTCGGGACGCAGTTGCCGTATCTCGACAGTATCGCGTTCCGTCCGATTCCTGATGAGGGAACCCGTCTCGACGCGCTACTGTCGGGTACGACCGATGTTGCGCAGACGTTGCGGCAGGGCACGATTCGTGATGCTCGGGCCGAGCGTGACGGTGGCGCCGACATCTTCTTGTTCGAGTTCCAGGGCAACAACGTCGGTGGCGGCATGTACAACGTGCTGGTTCCGCCGTTTGATGATGTGCGGGTCCGGCGCGGTCTGACGCACCTGCACTCGCAGGAGAACGTGATCGAGGCGCTGGGTGGTACCGGGATTTCGTTGCCTGGTACCCAGTTCTTCAGCCCCGATTCGCCGTGGTGGTCGCAGAAGGTCGCTGATGCCTGGCCGCAGTTCGATTTCGCCAAGGGTGTGGAGTTGTTGACCGAGTACGTCAACGATCCCGGTCGTTCCGACGGCAAGGCGGTCGGTGAGCCGATCGATGCCGAGTTGTCGTGTCCGCCGGACCCGACCCTGATCGCGGCGATGCAGGTGGTCGAGCAGGTGTGGACCGAGAGTGGTCTGGTCAACGTCAACTTGACGAACTACGACCAGCAGACCCACATCGGGTATGCCCTCGGCGGTGAAAACGGCTTCGTCGGTAGCCACACCACCCACTGCTGGCGCTTCTCGGGCGAGAACGATCCATCGCTGCTCCTCGACGCGCAGTTTGCGCCGCCGACGGCTGAAGTTGCGGCAGCGAACGGCCTCGACGGCATCGTGTCGCCGCTGAACTTCGCCAACTACTTCTCGTTGGAGATGTTCGGCAACCTGCAGGCAGCAACCCAGACCAACGTCTTCGAAGAGCGCTTTGCTCTCTACGAAGCTGTCATGATGGAGATCGCCGAACAGGTTCCGGTGTGGTACTCGGGTCACACCGCAACCGCACTGATCGTCGAGGCGTCGATCCAGGGCCTCAACAGCTGGGAGTTCCCCGACGGCACACTCGGCATTGGCCACCCGAGCGCGGTAGGGCGCTGGGGCCAAGCCTGGCTCAGTGCAGAATGATCTATACGTTTCTCCGGGTCGGGTGCTGTGGCGCCCTGCCCGGCGACAAACCAGGAGCCCTGGCTCCACATTGATCCCAGGAGGGGAATCAACATGAAACAAACGAGTTTGTACAGGCTGTTGGCGTTGTTGCTGGCGCTTGCCCTCGTTGCTGCTGCGTGTGGTGGTGATGATGGTGACGACGGTGATGTCGACACCGAGGTCGAGGTCGTCGACGAGTCCCGCCCGACCGGCGGCGACATCGCGGTCGGTCTCGAGGCCGAGACGACGGGCTTGCGGCCGTGGGAGGACACGTGTTCCTCGCCCTGCTACAACATCCTCATCACCTTGTTCGACAAGTTGGTGGAGCAAGATGCAGAGGGCAACTATGTGCCGTATCTGCTCGAGTCGCTCTCGTCGAACGACGATTTCACGGTGTGGAGCGGCAGCCTTCGTTCGGGTGTGGTGTTCCACAACGGTGATCCGCTGACGGCGCAGACGATTGCGGACATGTTCCCGATTCAGGCCGTGGGTGCCACCGGTGCCGGTTCGGTTTCCGCAGCAAACTTGGTCGAGGTGAACGCAACGGGTGAACTGTCGGTCGAGTGGGTGCTGAGCCGTGGTTCGGCTGCATTCCCGGCATACCTGTCGCGTGCGCCGCTGGGC